>Ga0316189_10000083_pt1 | contig 80752 bp, 59 predicted proteins | sample LowCovwburrow_MG_FD_204930 | JGI IMG/M metagenome (GOLD analysis project Ga0316189, IMG submission 204930) | Coastal sediment microbial communities from Maine, United States - Lowes Cove worm burrow | ecosystem: Environmental > Aquatic > Marine > Coastal > Sediment | place: USA: Maine...
CGCGTGGACCAGGCGGCCCCAGTCGGTCTTCGTTTCCGACACGTCCGCCCCCAGCTCCACGAAGGTTGGCTCGATCGGCTTGACCTCCGCCTGTTCGATCCTCGACGCCATCGCGCTGCGTGGCGCATCGGCGAACCTCAATGGCGTGACCACCGGCTTGGCGATCTTCTTGAGATCGGGTGTGCCCTTGGCAATGCGGCCGACGACGTAGTCCTCGCCGAGGTAGCGAGCGGCGGCCGCTTGAACGTCGGCCAGCGTGACCGCATCCACGCGTTGCGTGTGTGTCACGACCTGCTCCCACGGCTCGTAGCGGGTGAACGCTTGCAGCATTCGCCAGGCGCGCGCCGAGGACAACTCCCATCGCCTCGTGTTCTCGACCGCGATCTGCAGCTTGGCGGCATCCAGCTGCGCTTGGGTCGTCGCCCCCGCCGCGAGCTTGGCGACCGCGTCCCGCAGGAGGCGCTCAACCGCGTCGTGCGTCGTGTCGGTGCGGACTGCGGCCTCCACCAGGATCACCCCAGCCTCGCGCAACGACTCCACGCGGGACCCCGCCCACGCGGCCTTGCCCGACAGCTCGAGCTCCACGTTGAGCAAGCCGACGAGGCCGTCGTCCAGGAGACGATCGAGGACCTCGATGACGACGGCGTCCTTGTGCGTCGCGGGCACCGTGCGCCAGGCTATCCGGACCATCTGATCGCCCGGTGCGGTCACCGTCGTCTCAACCCGCCCGCTCGGCCCTACCAGATCGCCAGGCTCGGGATCGACCAGCGGCGCGGGTTCAAGGCGGCCAAACGCGCGCTCCAAGGTCGGGAGCACCGACGCATCGACGTCACCCACCAGCACGATCGCCATGTTGTTGGGGCGATACCAGCGGTCAAAGAACCCCACCATCTCGTCGAACGCTGGTGTCTTGAGATGCTCGGCCTTGCCGAGCACGCTCTGGGTTCCGTAGGCGTGCTTGGGGTACAGCGCAGCAACCGTCGCTTCGCGAAGTTGGCGTGCCGCGCTGTCGTAGCCGCGGTTCTTTTCTTCGTAGACCGCCTCGAGCTCCGGGTAGAACAATCGGAAGACGGGGTCCGCAAGACGCTCGGACTCCACTTCCGCCCATTGCTCGAGCCGGTTGGCGGGAAGGTTGGTGACGTAGTGGGTCTGATCGTCGCTCGTGAACGCGTTGGTCTGCTTGAAGCCGAGCGTGTCGTACAGGGCAATGACCTCGTTGGGGATCGAGGTCCGCGCGACCGCCTGCGTATGCTCATCGATCTCAGCGAACACGGCGGTCCGCGCTTCGGGCGTGCCCGCATCCGGAAGCTCCTGGTAGAGCGTTCGGATCGCCTCGAGATGCGGAACCTCGGCCGCGTGGTCGACCGTCCCCAGCTCGTCGGACCCCTTGAACAGAACCATGTGCTCGAGGTAGTGCGCCAGGCCCGTCGCGTGGTGCGGTGTATGACGCCCGCCCGCGCGGACAGCTACCAATGCGTGGACGCGGGGCTCGCTGCGATCGGTCGAGAGGTAGACCGTCATCCCATTGGACAGTCGATGGATCGTCGCCTTCATCGGGTCCCCGGCCAGGGGGGTCGCAATGGGCTCGGGAAGGTTGGATGCTGCCAATGTCGCCGCCGCACCCGCCAGGGCAGGTGTCGGGCCCGGAGCTCGCGGCCGGCACCCAGCGACAAGCCCCGTCGCGAGAACCAGCGAGTGCAACGTCAGTTTGGCCAGCATTTGCAGAGGGTATCGCCCGCCCGCGCGACCGCCTACCCGCCCCAACTCAGTCGGGCCGCTCGGGCACCCACCGCGCGTATTGCAGAGCCCTGTCATTGGGCACCTTGCAACCGCCGCGTTCGCACTGCCCGATCTCCTTGTTGCCCTCGAGCGCGAACACGTACTGGACGTAGCTTCCGCCCATTGCTTGATCGTTGGGCATGCACAGGGCCAAGTCGTACAAGTCCTCGACGCCGTTGAAGCAACGGAGCCCGCCCAGACGCTTGGCGACCTCGTCGAACGTCATCCCCACGCGAACGCCCGCGGGGCCGTCCCACGCGGTCGACCGAATCTCGACGTCGTGGATCCGCTCGGCGCGATCCGGCATCACCGTCAGCACCTTGTGGCCATCGATCACAACCACAAAAATGGGGTAATCCTCCCCTTCGGCTGACCTCACGCTCCGTTCAACCGTGCTGCCCGGAAACATCGCTGCGAGCCCTTCTTCGGTCACAACGCTGTCCGACCGCATTGGCCCGATGCCCTCGGCACTATAGGTAATCGGCTCGGGTGGGTTGGCCGCGGGTGTCTCAGTGGCGCCACCGTTTTCCACGGGGCTCTCCACTGCGGGCGGGGCCGCTTCGGGTGCTGCCGACGGCTCACCCAAACCCGGAGCGGTGGTTGGCTCCGACTGCTTGGGCGAGCACGCGACAACGACAAGCGCGATGGTTGCGACGAAACGACCCTGCACGCCCGCGAGCCTACCAGGCCCGCCTGTCGGGGTGCCTACAGCGCGTAGGTTTGCAGCAAGTAGCGACGGATGTCGGCCGATTCGAACATCTCGGCGCCCGTGTTCGGGTCTGCGAGCCAAGGCACCATCATCCGCCCGGAACGCTCAACAAACGCTGCGCGGGTCGGACTCCGTTTGGCCACGGGTCGCAAGACGTAGGCCAACTCGAGCTCGCAAAGGGTCTCGCGGACGAGGCGGACATAGGGCGACGCCTCGAAACCGTACAGCTCGAGCGGGCGCTCGGCTGTTTTGGCGGGGCGGTACTTCCCGCCGCGCGCGAGCCTCAGCCCCGAGGCCAGCGACCCCAGCGGGATGGTGATGTGCGTGCTGAGCCAAAGCGGCGCCGCGCGGTTGCCGTACCGCTCGTAGAGGTACGTGACGATGTCGGACGACTCGAACATTTCCGTGCCCGTGTTCGGGTCGACCATGAGCGGAAACCGTGAGGCGCTACCACGACGCTTCACTTCTTTCCGATACCGTGGGCCCCCCTTCGGGCACGGGTACACCACCGTTTCGAGGTCGAGCATGCTGACCGCCTCGCGGACCTTGCGGCAGAACGGGCAGGCCTCGAAATCGTACAGCTCGATCGGCTGCTCTGGGCGCGCGCCTGCGTGGGTTGCCGCGAGCCCCAGGCCCAGCCGCAAGATCGAAGCGCCCCAAGACGTACCCACATCGACGGCTCCCATCATCGCCAAACACCCATAGCACGTCTCGGCAGGCGCGGCTCCGAGGGGAGGCTGCCGACCAGCACGGGCCAGCGCCCGCCTCGCCTGATAGGCTCCGCGAACTGTGACGGACGACAAGGCCGAACGACCCACCACTGGCGCCGAGAACGTGCGCTGGGATCTCGACGACCTCTACTCGGGGTTGGACGATCCGCAGCTCGACAAGGACCTAGAAGCGTTGGTCGCGCTCGCAGAGAAGTTCAGCCAAGCGCACGCTGGCAAGCTCGGCGACACGCTTGGGGACGCCCTCGCGGCCAAAGCAGAGATGGGCTCGCTGGCCACCAAGCTGATGCTCTATCTGCACCTTCGCAAGAGCACAAACGCCACGGATCCCAAGATCCAGCAGAAGCTCGCGCTGGTGTTCGAGCGGTGGGCGGCGGCCGAAGGAAACCACCTCAACTTCTTCGAGCATGAGCTGGTCGCGATCGACGACGCCGAGTACGACGCGGCACTGGCCCGCGACTCCAACGCGGGGCGCCACAAGCCGCTCCTGGACCACATCCGCGCGAACCGACAGTACTTGCTCGACGAAAACGTAGAGCGCGCGCTCACGCTCCGCGGCCCGTTTGGGCCCTCCGAGTGGGGTGACTACATCGACGAGCTCGAGGCCGAGCTGCGATTCAAGTTCGACGACCGCGAGCAGACGCTCCCAGAGATCCTGCACGTCATCTCCAACGACGCCGACAGCGATCGGCGGGCGGCCGCCCTCGAGGTGTTCTCCAAGGGGATGACCGAGCAACGCTTCGACAAGGTGATGGCGCGGACGCTCAACGTCACATTGGGCGACAAGAGTGTCGACGACAGCGAGCGCGGGTTTGCCAGCCCGATGTCGTCACGCAACATCGGCAACCAGGTCGACGACGCAACAGTCGAGGCGCTGCACGAAGCCGTGGCCGACGTTGGCGCCGAGCAGTGCCGTCGCTACTACGCGCTCGCCTCCAAGCACCTCGGGATCTCGCCCATGCGGTGGTCGGACCGCAACGCGCCCATGCCGTTTGCCGACACCCGGACTATCCCCTGGGACGAGTGCATCGAGACCGTCCTGTCCGCGTACGGGTCGTTTTCGCCAAAGCTGCGCGACCTTGTCAGCAAGATGTTCGAGCGCAAGTGGGTCGACGCACCTCCGTACGAGGGCAAGACGGGCGGCGCCTTCAACTTCTCAGTGCTGCTGCCCAGCGGTGAAGCTCGCGCCTACAACTTCCTCAACTACCTCGGCTCGACGCGCGATGTCATGACGGTCGCCCACGAGGTCGGGCACGGCGCGCACGGCATGCTCGCCGCCGAGGCCCAAGGCGGGCTGATGTTCCGCGCCCCGATGGCCTACGCCGAGACCGCATCGATCTTCGGCGAGATGACCACCTTCAAGTACTTGCTGTCGCAGGCCGAGACGGATGAGCAACGACTCACCCTGCTCATGGGCAAGTGCTCCGATCACGTGAACACCGTCGTTCGTCAGATCTCGTTCTCGAATTTCGAGCGCAAGATCCACGAGGCGCGTAAGGCCGGCAAGCTCACCGTGAAGGACTACTCCGCGGCATGGATGGACGTCACGCACGCGTTCTATGGCAAAGAGGGCGACCAGTTCACCTACGCCAACAGCGACAATCTGTGGGCGTACGTCTCGCACTTCCTGCGACCGTTCTACGTCTACGCGTATGCCTTCGGTGAGCTGTTCACGCAGTCGCTGTTCGCCGTCCAGGACGACTTCGGCGACGACTTTGAGCCGATGTACCTCGACCTTCTGCGGGCCGGCGGCAGCAAGTCGGCAGTCGAGCTCATGGCGCCGTTCAAGCTCGACCCGCGCGACCCCTCGTTTTGGCGCAAGGGCGTCGAGGGGTCGATCAAGACTTGGCTCGATGAAGCCGAGGCCATCAGCGAGCGGATGGGCGTGGGCTAGTTAGCGCAGCGCGACGCGGCTGCTGCTCCCGACGCGCTGCTGCAGCACGATCCCGTCAGGATTCGGAGCCAGCGCGGACGGGTTGCTCTCCAACGAGACCACGACCTCGAAGTTGGTGTGTGGCGTGGTCGCGTCGAGCTTTCCGCGGCGACGGCGTTTGTTGTATTTGAGCGTTCCGGCGCGGGTGACTTCGTGCCCGGGCACTCGGATCCACACCGCGTACGCGCTGTACTTGGGGTCGATGCGGCTGGGCGGCGCGAGGTGGTCCAGGGTCACCGACAAGGCGCGGTTGTCGTCGCGGTTTGTCTTGACCGCGATCTTGGCCTTGGCAGCGTAGGTGGGCGCAGCAGCGTCCGCTTTGTAGCGCGAGGCACAACCGGAGGTGAACACGGCAAGGGCGCTGGCGAGTAACAAATACTGGCGTCGAGTCGTCATTGCACAGGCTGAGACGCGCCGCGAAGCGTTACCACGCGGAGCTTTGCATTCCGGAAACGATCGACGGAAAGACGCTGTCCACGTGTGGGTGCACGTGGGGGCGACGCGCATCAGTCGAGAGCCGCGAGTTGCTCTTTGAGGCGGCTGAGCATGCGTGGATTGACCTTGGTGGTCTCCGCTATCGCAAGCCCTTTGGTGAACAGCGTGCGCGCGCGCTCGGGCTGCCCCGCCCGCGCGAACACCTTCCCCGCGAAGTACATCGTCTGAAATCTCGACGCACTCATGGGTGCGCTGACCTCCGAGAGGATCTCCACGGCCTTGTCGAGTTGAACCACGGCTTCGTCGAAGCGGCCAAGCTCGGCCAACGTGGACGCGTAGTTCATGAACATGCCTCCCCGGTTGTTGGGCAGGATTCCCGCGTCGGGCGTTCCCAACTTCGCCAACAGTTCGTACTGCACGAGCGCTTCGTCCAGACGCTTCTGCTCGTAGAGCACCGAGGCATAGTTGATGCGGACCTCCAGCGCGCTGCTCGACCCCTCGCCCGCGAACTCACTCGCCTCGGTCAACGTCGTCTTGAGAATCTCGAGCGCCTCGTCGGCGCGGTCGTTCCGCAACAGGACGTTGGCATGGAAGGCCGTCATCCCATGCCGCAGCTGTGCTCGCATCCCATCGGGGGGCGGGAGGTTCGCAACAACAAACGTGGTGAGTTCGAGCGCGGCCTCGATGTCTCCCATCGTGGCGAGGTAGCTGGCGAACTCGCTCTTTGCCGCCAGCGTCGCCGGATGGGTGCGGCCAAACAGCGCCTCAGCGGAGGCTATCGCCTGCTTGGCGTTCTCGCGTGCCTCCTCCCCTTTTCCCGCCAGCAGCAGCGGTCCGGTCGCGGCTTGACGATGCACCGAGGCCGAAAGCGGCTCGATGCCCAGTTGCTCGAGCATCACAGCGGATTGAAGGTAGAGCTGTGCGGCCTCGGCCGGCTTGCCCGACCCCCGCGCTCGGCGGGCGGCAGTCGCCACGATGTCGGCCCGCACCTCGTCACGAACGTTGAAGCCGTCAGCATTGTCAGTCGCCCGCTGAAAATAGAAGGCCTCGTCCGACTCGCGATCGTCCAGGTGCGCCAGCCATGCCAAGCGCGACCACCCGCGAACGATTCCTGCCCCATCGCCCGCGAGCTCTGCGTAGTGCAGTGAGCTGCGACCGGCGACTTCGGCCTCTTCGTTCTTTCCGGCCGAGGATAGTGCAGCCTCCAATCCGCGATACGCCTTGGCCGCGAGTGACGGCGCCCCTGCTTGCGCGGCCAAGTCCGCTGCCTCGCGCAGGTACGGCTCCGCCTCGCCGTGCTTGGACTGGTGACTCAACGCGATGCCCTCGTCGTAGAGCCCAAAGAACTTGCGAAGCTCCGGGCTTGCCAGGTCGAGGGCACCGTCGGCGAACCGAAGCGCGGTGCGGTCTGCACAGTCGGCAACACGCGGCAGCTGCAGCGACGTCTTGGAAGCCTCGTAGATCGACTCCGGAGAAGCGGCGAGGTAGGCGTCGGTCAAACGCAGTATGTGGTCGCGCTGGCGCTCCATGCACAGCGTGCGCAGGACGAGGGTTTCTTCGGTCTGCGTCCCGTGCACACGCGTGGCCTCGCAGGAGACCCTGTATGCGCTGGACCAGCCGTCGGACCAACGTCCGAGCCGTGACTCTACGCGCTCCCAAATGCCTGGCCAGCTCGGTTGCGCCGTTGCCTCGAAGGCGGCTTTGACCCCCTCTTGCCGCTCGGCGCCCCAAGCGGGGGCAAGAATCTCGCGCCCGTCCGTGCACGGCGACCCACTGGGCGCGGCACCGATGGTCGCTTCGGGGCGCGGCCACGCGATCGCGACAGCTGCCGAGGCGAGGCCGACCACGCCGAACACAACGCCGGCCCGACGGCGCGGCCGGAGCGCACGATCCAACACGTCGTCGAGCGCGCGCATGCTGTCGAACCGATCCTTTGGGTCGGCACTGAGCCCGCGCGCGAGCAGGGCAAACATCCAATCGGGCACGCCTCGATCGCGGGGTTGGCTCGGACCCTCGTTGATCCGCGCCACCAAAGCCGTGATGGTCTTTCCCTCAAAGGCGGGCTCGCCGTAGAGCACCTCGAAAAAGGTGGCACAAACGCTGAACTGGTCTGAGCGCGGAGAGGTCTCGCCGTCGAAGTGCTCGGGGGCCATGTAGGCCGGGGTGCCCGCGATGGCGGCAGAAGGGCTGGCCCGGTCGGTTGTCAGCTGCGAGTTCTCTCCGGACGGCTCCGGATCGAGGCGGTCGCTATCCGACCCGCTCGGCGCGTGCTGCAGGTCGTGCTCTTCGGTCGGGTCCGGATCGGAATGAACCTGCGCCAATCCGAAATCGGCCACCTTCGCCCGACCATCGGCGCCGATGAGCACATTCGCCGGCTTGAAGTCTCGGTGCACGATGCCGGCATCGTGCGCGGCCTGGAGCCCTTCAATGCACTCGCGCATGCGGGCGACAATGGCGTCGAAGCGCCCGGGGTCGCCCTGCAGGGTCTTCGCCCACTCCGTCAGCGTGCCGCCGGGCGCGTACTCCATCGCGATGAAGACGTGCCCGTCGTGGACCCCGACCTCGTGAACCGTGACCACGAACGGATGGGTCAGCCTGGCAAGCGCCTTCGCCTCGCGGATCAGCCGCTCGGGCGGCTGCCGGCTCCCGCCAAGCGAGTGAAGCACCTTGACCGCGACCCGTCGGTCCAAGTCGGGGTCGTAGGCGGCGTAAACGGAGCCCATGCCGCCGCGGCCCAGGCTCCCCAAGACCGAAAAACGCCCTAGTTGCACGGGTTCGGCGCTGCCGAAGAGACGAACCTCCAGCGCATGTTGCAAGACGCGCCCTTCCACGCTGGTCTGAAGGCTGTCGGAGGGGGTCGGCAAGCTGGCTGCAGGCTACTCGATCTTTGTTGGTCCGCGTGACACCGCGCCGCCTGGCCGGTGTTACGCGAACGGCCACGCAAACTGGCGACGGCCGCGCACAACCGACCTACGACTCGGCACCTGGACTAGATTTGATGCACTACCGCACCCTATCCCTCGGAATTCTCACAATCTTCGCCGCAGCCTCCACCGCTTGCGTCGTGGATGACGGAGCGTTTGACGACGGCGCGGCCGAAGACTCAGGGCTCGGCGACGACGACGACGACAACGATGACGACGACGACAACGATGACGACGACGACAATGACGACGCGACTGCATTCGATGGTCCGCGAATCCGGGTTCTGCTGGATGTGGACCCCGACCAGGTCCGGGTCGACAGCTTTGGCCAGCCCGCTCCGCACCCTCCGGCAGGCCACGCCGCGCTGAGCCCAGACTTTCTGGTCATCGGTGCACACTCCGCAGAACTGGTCCCGCACGAGTTCACGCTGCTGGGCGGCGGCGAACAGCTCTTCGACTCCGAGCATCGCGATGATGCGGTCGACTTCGACGATCTCCCTCGCGTGTCGCCGGGCGATGAGTTGTGGTCCGGCCCACGAAGCGCGCTCGCGCCGGGCACGTACAAGTACCTGCGACTCTCGGTCTCGTACCAGCAGTTCCGCGTTCCGGGCACGGCAAGTTTTGCCGGTAACGCGATCACGACGCCGATCGAGATCGTCTCGGTCGTCGAGAGCAAGATGTACATCGACAGCTACGATATCGGCGACGACACCGTGGACGTCGACGGCGTCGTCGAGCAGGGATACTTCGGTGCGTGGTCGCAGTACACGGGGGTTACCCAAGGGCAAGCACCCGTCGGCTCCACCACAGTGCCCAACCCTCTGAACGCGACCAGCCCGATCCCCGTGACCTCGTGCGTGGTTGCAGCCGTCCTGGACCCGCCCCTGGTCATCACAGGGGACGAAGACGACGACCTGACGTTCAACATCACGATGAGCACAAACGATTCGTTCGAGTGGATCGATGACGGCGACGGCAAGTGGCAACCCTTGAGCGAGCCGGTCGTCGATATGGGTTTGCGCGGCATGCTCGTCGAGGTGAAGTAGCCGGCACAGCCCGGCCTGCTACAATGCGGGCCGTGGGTAGCCGACAGTCCGGGGAGTACGGTTTCGAGGACACTTCGCTGCGCACGATGGGCGACGAGGCGGGCGTCCGTCAGCTGGTCGATCATTTCTACGATCTGATGGCGGAGCTCCCCGAGGCAGCGACCATTTACGAGATGCACCCGGATATCCCGGTTGCGCGCGACAAGCTGGCTGCCTTCCTCACCGGTTGGCTGGGCGGGCCCAAGCGCTACTCTGAGCGCTGGGGGCCGATCCGAATCCCCGCTGCGCACGCGCACCTCCCGATTGGCCAAGAGGAGCACGATGCATGGGTCGCCTGCATGGACGGCGCGGTCGATCGCATGCCTGTGCCCGAGCCGTTCAAGGCGTACTTCAAGCGTGAGATCCGAGTGCCCGCGGGCCGGGTGCTTTCCAAAGCCAGGTGCCCGCGCTGATGAGCGCGGTCGTCGTCCGCGAAGAAAACCACGACGACGCCGATGCGATCCGCGTCGTGAACGAGGCCGCATTTGGCCAACCCGATGAAGCTGCCCTGGTCGACAGGCTGCGTGCGGGCGGAGACATCGTCGTATCCCTCGTGGCGCAGGTGGCTGGCTCTGTCGTAGGCCATGTGCTCCTGAGCCAAGCAGCAGTGGTGGACGACGGTGCTCGCGTCCCGTGTCTGGCGCTTGCTCCGGTCGCCGTTACGCCCAATTTGTGGCGCAGGGGCATTGGAAGCCAGCTCATCGGTGAGGCGTTGCGGATCGCCCAATCGCGGGGCCACCGTCTCGTCGTCGTGTTGGGCCATCCGAAGTACTACCCAAGGTTTGGGTTCGCGCCTGCGAGCGCAATGGGAATCCGGTGCCCCTACGAAGCGCCGGATGAGGCCTGGATGGTCCTCACCCTCCAGTCCGGCTCGCTCGAAGGCGTTGCCGGAGTGGTCGAGTACGCGACCGCATTTGGGGAACTGTAGTCAGCACGCTACGTGCCCACGGTAGCCCCAGAGACGGCGTTCCCGCGACATTTCAGGGCGGTGGGAAAATAGCGTGATCCGTTGGGAGCGAGAACCTCTCTCTACGGTTATGCACCTGTCTGACAAACTTCGCGGCCTTCTGCTCGTCGGCCTCGCAACTGCGGTGGCTCCCGTCGGCATCGCCACTGCAGCCGTTGTAGCCACTGGTAGTGCAAACGCATCCAAGGCAGCACCCAGCCGGAAAGCGAAGGCACGCAAGCTATGCCGTACCGCGACCCGCTCTCCTGCACATCACGCCAACGTGAAGCGAGCTGCAACGCTCGCCGTGCCCAAGCGCGAGGTCAACCGAGTCTCTTCTGAGCTGTGCACGTTCTACGCGATGCCAACGGCGGCAAAGATCAAGTTCTGGAACACGACCATCAAACGCGCCGCGAAGGCAAAGCTGATCACCCGCCGCGATGCCAAGGTGCTGTCGGCCGGGCTGAAAAACCCTCGCGAGATGATGGTCGCTTGGCGCCCCGAGACCGCATTCGGAGTCCAGCTGCAAGACGCGTTTAACCAGGGCAGCAGCAACGACAACGATACACAGGCCTCAACAGCGGGAGACGTAGGCACGATTCTGGGGGGCATGATTGGCGGCCTCGGAGGAACGCCCATGTCGGTTGGTATCGGCGCGGCCGCAGGCAAGGTCTTGGGCGAGGCCGCCAATGCTCTCGGGAACTACTGGTACGACTTGGCGCCCGACGACGGCGACGGCATCGGTGAGGAAGGTGGCGGCGAAGAAGGTGGCGGCGAAGAAGGTGGCGGCGAAGGAGGTGGCGGCGAAGGAGGCGGAGGCGAGGGAGGCGGCGACTGAGCCCGTCTCGACGCATCAGCAACATCCACAGCCCAGACCGAAACGAGCCAACAATGAACAGATACCTACTCCCCGCCCTCGGACTTGCTCTTGCCAGCAGCGTCGCCACCCCGGCCGTGAGCGCGCCGAAGAAAACGGCCACGGCCGCCACAGCTCAGCGTGCGCGAGCCGCCCGACAGCTATGCAAGCAAGTGCGCGCAAAGCCAGTCATGCGCAAGCGAACCAAAGCCGCACTACGCGGTGGAGAGCTGAAGCGCGCCAACGTCGGCAAGGTGACCGGGGACGTCTGCAAGTTCTACTCTGCGTCGAGCGCACAGCAGCGCGTTGTGTGGAACAAGGCCCTCAATACGCTTGTGTCCGCGGGCCAGCTGACCGCCAAGGACAAGCGCGCGCTGGCAGACTTGCCGTTCAAAGCCGAAGTACTGCAAGCGTGGACGCCGAGCACCGCATTCGGACAAACCCTGCAAGATTCGGAGAGCAGCAACACTCAGGCACAAGAGTCCAACTCCGGTGCAGGCTTTGTGATCGGCGCGGTGATCGGGGCCGCCATCGGCTTCGGCGCCGCCGGGCCCGCGGGCCTTGCTCCTGGCGCGGCGATCGGCGGCGCGGCGGGCAATCTGGCTGAGACCGTCGTGAACCTCGACGACGGCGGCGGTGAAGAAGGCGGTGTTGAAGAAGGCGGCGGCGAAGGCGGCGGCGGCGAAGGTGACGGGGGCGGCGGCGACGGCGAATAGGCGTCGTCGGGCAGCGCCCGCGACCGAGGAGGCACGGCGCGTGTGCACGCTTCGGTCCGGGTCGCTGGACAGCCTCGCCGAGAAGGGTCGACGATACGACCGCCTCTGGCAGACTGCGGCGTAGCTACGCTACGGCGCGCGATGACAAAGATCGCCCTGCACCTTCAGGTTGCCAGGGATCAGCTTGAAAACCTCGGGCACGTCCTTCTTGGCGGGCGGCTTGGCCGGTCCCTCATCCTTTTTCGGCGGTGCTGCCTCGGTCGGGGCGGGCTCGGACTCGGGCGGGGCAGGCTCCGCGGGGGCGTCGCCTTCGTCGCCCGCTGTGTCTCCTTCGGCGGCCTCGCCTTCGGCCGCCGCTCCTTCGGCGGCCTCGCCTTCGGCCGCCGCTCCTTCGGCCGCAGCTCCTTCGGCGGCCTCGCCTTGTGCCTCTTGTGCAGCAGCGCCCGCGGCCGGCGTGGCGGGTGGATCGTCCTCCCACTCGTCGTCTTCCTCCCAGCCGTCATCGCCGCCGTCATCCCAGCCGTCGTCTCCGCCTTCCGCGGCCCCGTCGTCACCGCCGTCCTCGCCCCCGTCACCGCCGTCGCTTCGCCCCTTTGCGAACGCCGGGTCGAGATTGCGCTCCTTGTAGATGATCGTCACGAGGTCGTCGCGCCGCTTGTTGGTCGGGGTGGACACAAGCGTCCGGTCGGGCAGAACCACATCGCCATGCTTCTTCAGCGACTTGTGCTGGACCTCCCATAGGCGCTGGCCCGTCTCCTTGCCGTTGCGCGCCCAGAGCTGTCCGCCCACGAACTGCCACTGCGACCCAGACCACTCGAAGCGCAACTCCTCGACATACCGATCGTTGCGGATCACCAGCGCCTCCCACCCCTTCTTGCGCGACCACTTTTGACTCACGACCTCAAACGGAGCGGCGATGAGCGGCGCCCCGCCGAGCATCAGGGAGACCAGGGCTTCGGTGTCGATGGAGATCCCGAGCAATGCCTGCACGGCACAGTCATCGGGCGGACCCTCGTAAAACCCGGTCGGAAACATGTCGAGCTTGTAGCGAAGCGCGTAACCCTGCTCATGAAACGCGAGCGTGACCAGCTCATTGCCCGCGAACTCCACCCCTCCGCGGAAGCGGCCGGGGGACTCGGCGATGAACGCCATGTTCCCCCGCAGCGCTCGATTGAGCACGACCTTGGCCTTGGGCACCTGGAGCGCGTGGATCTGTGGTCGCGCGAGCCCGAGCAGGTCAGCTTCGGCCGGGCCTTGACCCGGCCCGTAGGGACGCTTGTGCGCACACCCGGCGGGAAGCAACAACGCAGTACTCACGAGGGCGATCCGAAGGGCGCGCACGACGTGGAGACTAGCAGCTGCCGTGGGTTGCGGTGAGCCTCGCCTCCATCCGGAGGACCACCCGCCCCAGCGCGAACGATGGCCGCGCCACAGCGGGTGGTCCACGCTCGGGCGTCACGTGCTGGGCACGTGGAGTGTCGTCTCGCCCTCGACCGCGACGTACCGCCGCATCGCATTGAAGGTCTTGCGGCCGATCCCGCTGATCCGCAGCAGATGCGTGGGGTGGGCAAACGGTCGGCGGATACGGTAGGCGAGGATCTTCGCGGCGGTTGCCGGTCCGACTCCGGGTAGCAGCTTGAGCTGCTCGCCCGTTGCGGTGTTGATGTTGATCTTGCCGTCTAGGTTTTGCCTGGCGATCCGCGCGGCGGGCGAGCCGGGCGGTGGCGCCGCCAGTGCCGTCGTGGGGCTGGAAAAAACGCCGAGCAACACGGAAACGGCCAGGGCCGCGCCCAGCAAGAAGCGCAAATGGGCCGCGCGGACACCCGCGATAATGGAGCGACGGGAGGAGGCGTTGGACGATGCTGTGGTCATGATGACCGGCTCCCAGAGCACACGCGGGTCCAAGCACTGAACTCCTGCAATCCCGCGCACTCCCGCCTGCGGGCAGCCACTTCGTCTCAGGTTCGTCCCAAATGTTGGCCGCGCCCGGCCGAGTGATTGGCCACATCAAGCGGGGCGCTGCGGCGCCTGGACTGGAGGCACTAGCTCGGCTCGAGCAAAGACTCCGAAAGCTCGACAATCGTGGCGGGCGCACAGCCTTCCGCCATATCGTCGACCAAGGCGTAGATCGCAGTCGCAGTCTGGCTCGCTCGGCGAACAACCTCGAGCACCGCGTTTCGGGCACGCAGGTCGCGATCCACCAGCGCGTTGAACGGCGAGAAGTTTCTGAATGCCGCGCGGTAGTCCAGATGCACGCCCATCGACCAACGAACAATCACCGTGTCGGCGCTGAGTGGGTTGGCGATCGTGAGTTGCTCCTGCACACGCTCCATCGACGGGTGCACGCTGATGCAGTGCAGCGCGCCCGTCTCGGCCAGCACGGCGGCGTACTCGGAGGTCAGCAGCTTGTGGTCGCGTAGCTCTACGGCATAGCGCGGACCCTGCGGAAGCGCGGACAAGAAGCGACCCAGCCGTGATGGGAAGGCGCGACGGGTTCCCAGAGCGCGCGGGTCCTGACGTGGGATTGTCAGCAGCAGTATTCCGCCACGTTCGCCCAGCCCCTCGACGAACGGAGTCACGCTCCGCTCGATCATTGCATCGGCGTTGAGAAACGCGGGGTTGGCCTGCCCGCGCGCCTCGCCGAAGCGGGGGTGATCTGGGAGACGCCCACGCAGGACCCACTCGTCGGCTGCGAGCACAAACCGAAAGTCAGCGGGCACGGAGGCAGCGAGCCCCGCCAACCCAGCGGTGTGCAATGGCATGCGGGCGGCGCGATCGATGAGCACGGTGCGCAACATCGGGTGCTCGGCATAGGCACCGATCCCTTCGCGGGCCAGGACGCCCGCGGAAGCGGGACGCTCCCAGACACAGTCCCATTGCGGCGTGGTCCAGCTCGTTGCGCCCAGGCGTAACGATGGAGGCAGGCGCGCCGCGGCCTGTCGGATTTCATCGCCGAGCACCGCGGGCCGCACCCGAGGCCGCATCACGACTTGAGGCGTTCCGAAGAGTCGAAGTTGACGCCCGGAAGCCACGGGCAAGCGCTCGTCCTACCCGACCGGCCGGCAGATCTTGACCTGCGAGTCGTCCGTCGGGTCTTTGGGATCAAAGACACGGTAGACGCCGTCGGATCCGGTGCGCTTGCACTCGTATCCATTGCGACAATCTCCGTTGTCCTTGCACTCGCGGCGGCAGCTCGTACGCGAGGTGATCTCGTCGGCACACAGCCCCTCAGGCAGACAGATCTCGTTGGCGTTGCAGTCGTCGCGCGGCGGGCAGACGAGGTCGCCGCCCCCTTGCGAACTCTCGACGCAATCGTCGGCGCACGTCTCGGTGTCGGGGTCGCAAGCTCGTGCGATGTCCTCGCGGCTCGGCTCGCACGAGACGGTCAAAAAATCACTGCCGTAGATCCGAACGCACTCGGCCTCCTTCGGGCACGAGCCGCGACCACACCCTTCGATCGTGCATTCGCCCTGGCCTGAGAGACTGACCGCGCCCTGCGAATTGACGCGGTGCGACAGGTCGCAAACGCGCTCGCCCGTGCGACTGCACTCCGTCGACCGCTTGCACTCGTCGCCGATCTTGGCCCTGCAGGCTGGCATGAGCGCATAGAGCGCGACGCCGAGAATCATGCCGTAACGGGTACAGAGCATCGTAGGAGGCGGAACAATACCGGACGGATCAAACTGGGCAAGCCCCGCGGTACCGGATTGTGCAACGCTGAGGGCGTGGGGAGCGCGCTCGACGAAATCCTGGCGGCGTTTGCCACGCTGGTGGACGCACAGCCCCCAGAGCCCGAGCCCGTCGTGGCGTCGGCGGGGAACTTTCGGTGCGACGGCTGCGTGGGCTGCCAAGACTGTCGCTTTTGCACCCAATGCGACAACTGCAACGACTGCACGTACTGCCACGCCTGCAACGACAGTCTGTCGCTGACGCAGTGTCGTTACTGCGACGCCTGCGAGACGCTCACCCAGAGCGACCTCTGCGGCGAATGCAGCGGAAGCTCATATCTGACGCTTTGCCTGGACTGCGAGGACTGCGTGCAGTGTTTCGGCTGCGTAGGGCTCGTTGGGGCCGAGTTTCATATCTTGAACGAGAAGGTCCCCCGAAAGGACTACTTCAAGCGGGTCAAGGCACTGCGCGCGGAGTTGGACGCCAAGGTCCGCGAAGGCTGGCGACCGCCGTGGGGCGAGGACCCTGAGGCCGAGTCCGACGCGCCCGAGTCCGACGCGCCCGAGTCCGACGCGCCCGAGTCCGACGCGCCCGAGTCCGACGCGCCCGAGTCCGAGTCCGACGCGCCCGAGTCCGACGCGCCCGAGTCCGACGACTTCGAACCGCACGACTCCGAGCACGGCGAGTCCGAGTCCGACGAGCCGAAGCCCCACGACTCCGAGCCCCGCGACTCCGAGCCCCACGCGCCCCAGCCCCACGCGCCCGAGTCCGGGGTTGTGCACGACGCACCTCCGGACGTTGCGGCCGTCGCCGAGCCCGGGCAACCCGTCCCCGATCGCGTTTTTCGCGATCCCTCGGGGCCCGTGCGGGTGGCCCCCCTGCCCGAAGCCGACCCGAGGCCGAGAGATCCCGCGAGCGCGGTGCTCCCGGAGATCCCGCTATGGGGTGACGATGCCCTGGGTGTCGGTGATGTCCCGATGCCAAACAGTGGCGGAAGCCCGGGGCTGTCGCACGACGATCTCTCTTGGTTGGATGCCGACCAAGCCGACGAGGATCCGGCGAGGATACGCAGCCGAGCCGAGCCGATGGTTCCCCTGAGTTCGCTCGGCAACGAGCCCGAGGGCGATCCCTCCGCAAGGGAACCGGCTCCCGCAGAGCCCAAACGCGAGAGCTGGGAGAACCTGCTCGCAGGCGGGGGCATGGATCCGGAAGAGGCCAAACCGAGCCTCACACGCGGCGCCCGACCCACCCGCCGCACCGCGGTCGGGATAGCCTCGGTGTCGCCAGGCGACGCGCGGCCGAGTTCTCTTCGTCGCGCCCGACGCCCGACGCGACGGTAGTCGATCGAAGATCCTATCCCTTCTCTCGCGCCTGCGTGTAACGCCACGGTCACGCACTTTTTGGTGCGAAAAGGGGAACGACGACCCCCCTCACACGTATAGCTGTGACGATGACCCGACTTGCAGCGGCGGCCTTGCTTGCGTTCTCGGCGTGTGGAACGCGTGGCTCTTCGCGCGCTGCAACGTCCGCGTCATCCATCCAAGGTGCGGACCCAGCACGGGGGGCCGCTCCGGCTGCTGCCCACATCGAGTCGCCGCTCACGGTCGCGACGTACAACATCAACTTCGGCAACGGCCATCTCTCAGAGACGGTCGAGGCCATCGCCGCTCTCGACGCCGACATCATCCTGCTTCAAGAGACGACCGAGGCGAGCGAGGCAGCGATCCGCGCGCGGCTGTCGGCCGACTTCGCAGACATTCGATTTCATCATTGCTGTCGCGCTGGCGGATTGGGAGTCCTGTCGCGCTACGCAATCTCCGACGCCGAGGTCGTCCCCACCGACATCGGCTTCTTCCCCGCGTGGTGGTTGCGCGTGCGCACTCCCGCGGGGCCCGTCGTCTTGGTCGACGTTCACCTGCGCCCCCCGATCAGCGACAGCGGCAGCTGGCTCGTCGGCTTCTTCTCAACACGAGGCGTCCGCGCCGAAGAGATCGCGGCGTTGTGGGCCCACCTCCCCCAAGGCGAGCCGATCATCGTCGCCGGCGACTTCAACGAAGAGGCCAAGGGTGGTGTTGCAGAGTTCCTGCGCGGCAAAGGGCTCAAGCCCAGCCTGCCGCAGTTCGCGGGCAATGAACCCACATGGCACTGGAAGGTCGGCGCCACGACCCTACGCATGCAGTTGGATCACGTGACGTACAGCGACACGTTCGAGGCCGTGAGCGCAAAGGTCGTCCGCGGTGGCCTCTCGGATCACGAGCCCGTTGTGGTGGAGCTGCGGCGCGTTTCAGAGGCCGCAACGCTGTAGCAGTTCAAAGCGCCTCGGCGCCCGCTACGACACAATTCCGGGAAACTTCGTGGCCGCAACCAGGGGCCGTGTCGACCTCGGCGATTTCTATTCAGAAAAAGAACACGACAATTCTCGACCGACCCAAGTCCCCGCGCGCCTGTCATTGTGGGGATGTTGGCCGCGCCCAGCACAACCGGACCCGTTGCGGACGCCGTCGGTCCGTTTCAGTCCGTCAGCCTAGAAACGGAAGACGACATCCATTGCAAGGTCATGCGGAGGCTCTTCGGGGCCGAGGCTGCCCCCCGACCAAATTCGGTCGCTATGAGGTCGTTGACCGCCTCGGCGCGGGCGCGATGGGCTCGGTGTACCTCGCTCGGGGCCCTGAGCTCGACCGCGAGGTCGCGATCAAGATCCTCCGCTTTCACAACAAGGTGCGCAACCCCGACGACGCGGCGGAGCTCATCACCGAGACCATGCTGGCGTGCACCAACGGGCGGGAGCGCGTCGAAGAACCGACTGCGTTTCGGCGCTATCTGTTCGGCATCGCCATGAACAAGCTGCGCGAACACCATCGCATCATGGCCTGGGCGATCGCAATGAGCGTTCGATCGGTTCATTGATCTCGCTGTGCGAGGAGACCCGCCTGCTCGTTCGCGGGCTACGTCGCATTCCGATGCACTACCAGATCGTTCTCGAGCTCAACTATTTCGACGGCCTGGATGGACCAGGGATAGCGGCGCTTCTGGGGGTCGCAGAACCCACCGTGTACACCCGCCTCCGTCGGGGCCGTCTCCGCTTGCAGCGCGAGGTCGAACAGCTAGCGGATTCCTCCGATCTGGCGGTCTCGACCGTTCGCGGACTCGATACTTGGGCGGGTCAGATTCGCGCACAGATCGACAAGCGTACCGAGCAGCGCCTTCACGAGCCGTAGGTAGGAGGAACACCCCCCCGAGAAAATTGCGGAAAGCGTGAATGGCGGTGGCTCACAAACACACTGCAATTAGTAGCCGTGACTACGCCTGCCCTTCATCGACCCAAAGCACTCTCTGCAGCCGCCATCGTCGCCTGCTTGACGGGCTGCTTTGCCGACGCGCCGACGTTGTCCGCGGAAGAGACCGAGACCGAGTCCGCGACGCCCGAAGAAGAAGAAGAAGAAACGACCACAGGAGCCGAGCCAACGGAGGACCCGGCAGAGTCGGACCAGGGAGACTCGACGTCCGACGACGACAACGACGACGACGCTGACGACGACGACGGATCCGATGAGTCTACGGACGGCGGTTCGATGCCACCGCCGATGCCCCCGGGCTGTCAGTCGGACTCCGACTGCGGTCCCGGTCAATACTGTGCGTCGCAGTGTCTGCCCGTCATGTGTGGGGACGAACTCGTGCACGCCGCCGAGCAGTGCGACGATGGAAACGACCAGGATGGAGATGGCTGTGACAACGACTGCAGCTACACCGAGGTCGTGGTGGATGTTTCTTGGCACAACACGTGCGCACTCATCGAGGGCGGGCGCGTGCGTTGCTGGGGTGACGGTACCGAGGGCAGGCTCGGATACGGCAACTCGGAAACCGTAGGAGACGACGAGCTCCCTTGGGAGGTTGGAGACGTGGCCCTACCGCTCCCGGCAGACCAACTCCATAGCGGCGACGACTTCGCCTGCGCCCTCAGTGGCGACGATGTCTATTGCTGGGGCAACGGGGATGGCGGCGCTATCGGATCCGGGAACTTGGCCGACCTCGGCGATGATGAGTTGCTCGGTCGGATTCGTCCCGTTGTACTCGGCGAATCGATCACTCGATTGACGGTGGGCGGACGTCACAGCTGCGCGAGCGGATTGGCGGGGCAGCTTCGATGCTGGGGTGCCGGGCCGGCCCTAGGCTACGGCAATGAGCTCGTCATCGGCGACGACGAGGCTCCTTCCGCGGCGGGGACCGTGAGCATCGGGGCCGCCATCACGGACGTGAGCGCAGGCATCGAAGCGACATGCGTCGTTCAAACCGATGGCGCGGTGCGTTGTTGGGGAACCAACGAGCAAGGCCAACTCGGGCTCGGCCATACCGATCCCATCGGCGACGATGAGTTGCCGTCCACGGTCGACGCGCTGGTATTTGCCGAAGACGCTCTGCAGGTAACCGCGGGGCACCGCCATACTTGCGCGCGTTTTGTCGGCGGCGGCGTGCGGTGTTGGGGCGCCAATGCATACGGCGAACTCGGTCGCGGCGACGAGGTTCAGCAGGGCGACGACGAGGTTGTGGATCAACTGCCACTTATCGCACTCGGCGCGGTCCCACCCGCATCGCACATCGCCGCAGGCGACAACCATACCTGTGCCCTGTTCGAGAACGGCGACATCAAGTGCTGGGGGCGGAACTCGTTCGGACAGCTTGGGATCGGGAGTTTCGAGCACGTCGGTGACGACGAGCTTCCTGCGGCTTCCGACATTGTGGACCTGCCGGGCCCGGCGATTCAGATGGACGCAGGGGGTAACCACACGTGCGCGGTCCTCGAGGACTATCGAGTGTTCTGTTGGGGCCGAAACGCTGACGGGCAGCTCGGACTCGCACACAACCAAGACATTGCCGTGCCGCCGTTGGCTGGTGCGATCGCGGTGCTCGACCCCTTCGACCCATAGAAGCGCTCGCGGCCTCTATGACGACCGTCGAAGGCGTCTTCAACGGGTAGCGACTGGGCTGTACAGCTACGGAAGTTCTTTGGGCCGCAGGACGGCAGCGACCTGCCAGTCGCTGCGCTCCATCGCGATGTCCCAGCTGGGCGCATCGAGCTCGAGCAGCACGGCGTTGCAGGTCGTCATGCTGACCCGCACGCCACTGAACCGACCAACCACATCCTCCCAGCCTGGGTTGTGCCCGAGCACCATGACGGTGCCCACTTCGGTCGGCAGGCTTCGAAGCGCACCTGCAACTTCTCGGGGCCCGGCCAGGTAGAACGATCGCGTGAACTCCACCTCGGGGCTGCCACCGATCCGGTCCGCCATGCCCTCCCACGTCTCGCGGGTTCGCGTGGCATCGCTGCTGATCACGCGCTCGGGGACCCACCCTCGATCCGCCAACGCCCCCGCGATCCGCGGAGCACTCTCCACGCCTCGCGCGTTGAGGCTTCGCTCGTGGTCCGAGCCGTGCTCGGAGTACTGGTCACTCTTGGCGTGCCGAAGCACGATGATCCGTCGGCGTCTGGGGGATCCCATGGCTACTAAGCCGGGATAGTCGCACAGGCAGGATCAAAGCGCGGGCCAAACAACGCTGCGGTCGGGACAACAAGCTCGAGCAACGCTCGCTCGGTCTCGGCTGCGTGCCGCTCGGGGGACAAAATGCCGTGGGCGAGCAGCACGCCCTCATCGACCGCAGCGGGGGTCTGTGCGCCACGTGGGGCATGGAGATGCGGTTCGCTGAGAAGCTGCGCGACCTGCACGCGCAGTGCTGGCGTTGCTCGCTCCATCGCCCACGCCAAGAAACGCCAGGCCAAGATCGCGTGGTCCATCTCTTGCTCGGCCACGCGCTCCAACGCGGCGGCCAGCCGCTCGTCCGCCGCGTGCGACGCAGCGACGCGAACGTGCCAGGCCGAGACCGTCTCGGCGATGCACCCCTCGCGCACAGCAGCGAGCACCACCGACTCAAACCCCGAGTCATCCAACGCGCCGTCGACGGGCAGCGGGCCCGGACCGCGCGGCCGGCCCGCGTAGTCGGAGGCAAAGCCGAAGAAGAGCTCGGCATGTTCGATCTCCTCCGCCATCGCCCGCGCCGCGTCGCGAACGAGCTCGGCCGGAGCGCCGCACGCCAGCAAGTGCATCGTGAACCGCGAGAACGAAGCGACGGACGCATGCTCGAACGAGGCGTGCTCCGTCCAGGCGTTGGCGAGAGCGGCTCGTAGGGCCGCGGGTGCTCGGAGCGTTGCCCCGGACCCGCGCTGCCAGTCACTTCGCTCCGCTACCACAGCAAGACGCTCGCGCCCCTCGACCAAAAAGGGCCGCCCTGGGCAGATCGAGCTCTCCGTCACGGCCCAGTAGCAACAGGACCCCTCGAACCCGTCGAGCGGGCCGCACTCCGCTCGAACAAACTGGGTGCCGCAGTCTTGCTGGGGCAGGCAAACGGAGAACGCCTCGAGTACGGGCAGGACGTCCAGTGCCTCAAGACACTCGCCAGCACCGTTGGGATTGAGACAGTAAAACGTCATGGATTCCCCCTCCGAGAGCATCGCCGGGCAGGACATCGGCGGCACGCGAACGGGCTGTGGCGGACAGTTGGGGGGCTCTAAGCTGACATCGAGCAAGATTCCGTCATCGTCACCATCCCCCGCTGGCACATCGAAAGGCGTGGCCGTAGGTCCGTCATCCCAGCCCGCTTCGCCGCCGTCGTCGTCGTTGGGACGTGCAACCGTTGTGCCCGAGTTGCCCCCCGTATCGTCTGCCGCGTTCGTCCCGCCTCCGTCGGTGCTCGTCGATGCAGTGTCGCTCGGCACCGACGGCCCACAGCCAAGGCCCAGCGCCGACGCAACGGCCGCCAGCAGTGGTCTACGGAGTTCCCCAACGTCCATTGCCCCACTGTACCAGTCGGCCATGGTATTTTCGCTTGCTCATGCTTGGCCAAGACGACGCGTTGGCAGTGCTTGGCTGCGGCACGATGGGTCAAGCGATCGTCGCCGGGTTGCGCCGCTCCAACACGGTTCGCGACGAGCAAGTCACCGCGACGGTACGTCTACAAAAGAAGGCGAGCGCCCTGGCGGCCGAGCTCGGGATCGCCGTCGGTGTCGATAACCTCGCCGCCGCCGCGGGCGCAGGCATCGTAGTCGTTGCACTCAAGCCACAACGCATGCGGGCATTGCTCGACAACGATGCGATGCGCGAGGCCATCGGCACATCGCTGGTCATCAGCGTGGCCGCGGGCGTACGCATGGCGCAGCTCGAGGCCTGGCTGCCCGCCGCGCCCATCATCCGCGCGATGCCCAACACGCCGTGCCTCATCGGCAAGGGCATGACGGTGTTCGCCCCAGGCGCGAAAATCACGGAGGCCCACCTTGCGGTGGCGCGCGCCGTCTTTGATCCGCTCGGAGAGTGCATTCAGCTCGAGGACAAACACATGGACGCGGTCACCAGCCTCAACGGCAGCGGGCCCGCGTTTGCGTACGTTGTGCTGGAGTCGCTCGCCGATGGTGGCGTGATGATGGGGCTCCCACGCGACGTTGCGCTGCAGATTTCTGCCCAGGTGCTGCTGGGCTCTGCCAGCATGGTGCAAGAAACGGGATTCCACCCGGCGGCGCTCAAAGATCAGGTCACAACACCGGCTGGGTCCACCATCGCTGGGTTGCTTACGATGGAGGACGGTCGCATTCGCTCCGTTCTCGCGCGCGCGATCCAAGAAGCAACGAAGGTCGCATCAAATCTGGGCCGCGACGACTAGCGAGAGATACGATGACGGGGGAGACGCAGTGAACAAGAAGGAGAAGTGTCCAACGTGCGGCGCCGGGCTCGGCAGGCTTCAAGGTGCCGAGCTGTGGCGCACATGCAACTCCTGCAACCGCATCAGCCCGAGTGCGCAGCCCTACTGCGGCTGGTGTGCCGCTCCGCTCGAAAACACAGAGATGCGCAAGCGGCTCGCCGAGGTGGCGACGCCTCCCGGGGGCTGGCCGAGCCTCGCGCGGGAGCTGCTCGAAGTTCGGTTCTTCATGCAGAACGGCAAGGTCGCCGATGCGTTCGAGCTGCTTGCCATTTTGCGTCAACGGCACCCGCTTCACCCTGAGCTCGAGGAGTACACCGAGCGCGCAAGGCCTGGACTGGCGGCGGACACTGGCGTTCAACGGGTTGTCGACGCGGTCATGGCTGACTCATCCGGTCTCAGCGGGACGGCCGTGGCAGCCAGCGAGACCCCGAAGGAAGTGAAGCCCGAGGCACCGCTGGCCGCGCCCCCCAAGCGCAAGGGCAAGCGCGGCAAGAAGAAGAGCAAGACCAGCCGCTACGACCGTGTCGACAAGGCCGCCCCCACAGGATCGGTCCCAATCGCAATCCCGGATCCTCTGCCGCCGCGAGAGCGCGCCCCGAAGGCGTTTGGCCGCGGCGACACCCAGCCGCTCGACGCTGCCGACATCGCGGCGGTGGCACCCCCCGAGAGCCCGCCCGCTGGCGCTGTCCCGAAGGCGTTTGGTCGCGGCGACACCGAACCGCTCGACGAGGCCGACATCGCGGCGATGACCCCCACGCCCCAGAGCCCTCCCGCCGCCGCGGGGGTTCTGTATTCCGAGCCCGCAACCGAGGAGGCCGCCGCACAAGCGCGTGGCCGCCAGCTCGCGGCTGCGGCCGAAGCCGAGCGGGCGGCAGAACAGGCGGCCTTTTACCAGCAGGTCGCTCAGCTCGCTGACCAAGAAGACACATCCGTCGAAGCGATTGCGCGGGTACAAAGCGAAGCCGCGAAAGAGGCAGAGCCTCCCGCAACCGAGGCGCACGCCGAGAGCGTCTCGGAGCGTGCTGCGGCCGAGGCCGCGAGAATCGCCGTCGAGGAGGCGGTAAGCGAACTACCCGACCGCCCCGGAGCGCAAACGGGAAGCACGCAGGTCGGGCCGGCTCCGCTGGCCCCCGTCGTCGCTGCCCGCGTCAGCACCCCCGAGTCCTCCAAAGCTCCACGCACGGGTGACACCGACGTCGGGATGCCGGTCGTGGTCGCGCCAGTCGTCACCGGCGACACCAACGTCGGCCCTGTGCCGACCACAGCCCCCGGCGACACCAATGTGGGCCCCGTGCCGACCACCGCACCCGCTGTCACCGGGAATACGGATGTCATTGCGGTGCCCATCCCTCCCTCGGCCCCTCCCACGACGCAAACCGCCGTTGGCCCCGCGCCGACAGGGGAGCCACCCAAGGGTCTGACGATCGCCGTCGATGCGCTCGAGCCCGCGGCTCCGTTTTCCGCGTTGACCAAGGACGACAAGCCGCGGCGCAGGAAATCTCGTGCACAAAGCCGCAAGCGCGCCATGAAGGCCCGCAAGCGCTCAGGAAAACAATCCGCGGTCGACGAGGCAGACAGCGAGACCGAGCGCAAGGATCGAAGCCGTCGCCGGGCGGCGCGCTTCGGGCAGGGCATTGTCGGCAAGTAACCCGGCAAGTAACCCGGCAAGTAGCCCGGCAAGTAGCCCGCTGTCGCCTGAGTGCCGCCTAGCCGTCGCCGGGCGGCAGCTGCTTTTGGTCTTTCTTCGCCGCGAGCCGCTTCTTCTTTTCGGCGCGTTTGCGACGCCATGCACCCAGTGACCCCTCGCCGCTGAGGCGCTCGTGCACATCCACGCCGCCGAGCAACACGAACCCGGTGATCCTCAAAACGGGCGCATCGGGTGGTGTTGGAGCCGACGGCCCGGAGTAGTCCACACCCGCGAGGATAGCGTCGCTCTCCAGCGCGATCCGAATGCCCGGCGGGACGTAAATGTCGATCCCGCCGCAGAGAACCTGAAGCTCGAGCACCGTCTCGCCTGGCGGGAAGTCGACATCGCGAAAGTCGAGGTCCACACCGCCGAATACGGCCATGACCTTGTTGTGCCGCGCTGGCTGCCAGTGTCCAGCTCGACTCGCGCCCGAGAAGATGGCGGACAGCCGGCTTCGACTCGGCGGCTCGGCGACGGCAGGGACCTTGGTTGCTGCATCGATCGTTGCGACGGCCCCTACGGGTTCGGAACCTGCCACCACAGGAACTCGCGCCGCCGCGGCCTGCACCACGGGGGGCTGCACCACTGGGGTCGGCGTAGGTCGCGGCTCCGGTTGCAGATCGGCGAGGAGTCCCCGCACGGTATCGGGGGATACTGCGTTTTCGAGTCGCTCGAGGCGGTCGTCGAGTTCGTCCGCGGTTAGGAGGCTCTCAGCGAAAGCATCTCCGAGTTCTTTGCGGGCGGCGACGCGAGCATCGCGGAGCGCGGGCCGAGAGATGATCTTGTCGCCGGGCGATGGGAGAGCCTCGAGCGCGGCGGTGAGTGCACCCAGCGACTCGAACCGCTCCTCCGCCTCGCGCGCCAGCCCACGCCGGATGATCGGCCACAGCCCCTCGGGGGTCTCCCCTTCGGGAGGCGCGAGGGGTGCACCGCCCAGCACCGAGGCCGCAACCTCGGCAAACACGTCCCCCTCGAACGGCAGCTGCCCATAGGCTGCCTCGTACAAGGTGACGCAAAACGCAAACTGATCTGCACCCGGGCCTGCGGCGCGTTGTCGAAGCTGCTCGGGCGCCATGTAGCGCGGCGTGCCGATCATAATGCCCGTGGCCGTCATCATGGCGTCGGAGCTTCGCGCGAGATCGGAGCTGGCGAGTTTTGCGAGACCGAAGTCGAGCACGCGCACGCGCCCGTCCACCCCCACGATCACATTGTCCGGCTTGAAGTCTCGGTGCACCACGCCCGAGTCGTGTGCGGCGACCAGTCCGGCCGCGGCCTGCACCATGACGCCGCGGATCTGCTCGAACGTTCGCGGCTGCTCCAGCCACACCCGCAGCGAGAGCCCATCGACAAACTCCATGGCCAGATAGACCGAGTCTTCGTGGGTGCCGACGTCGAAAACCGTGGCGATGTTGGGGTGGGCCAACCGAGCCATCGATCGCGCCTCGCGAAGGAGTCGCTCGCCCGTGCCACTGCCGCCAGGCCGCAACAGCTTGATCGCTACCACGCGGTCGAGGCTCTCGTCGTGCGCGCGGTACACCACGCCCATTCCACCCTGGCCGATCTTGCTAAGCAGACGGTAGCGACCAATACGCACGGGCTCGGCGTCTCCGAAGAGCGCCTCCTTCACGTTGGACCGCAGTCGTCGGGCCTCGACCGAGCGCGCCTGCTCGGTGTGGTCGGTCTGTGCCAACGGGTCGGCCTGTGTCGGGCCTGTGTCTCCGCTGTCCAGATCCGCCACCTGCCCGAGGATGCCGCGGGGCCCCGTTGGTGGCAACCTCTGGCTTTACGCAAAGCTCGGTGTTTGGAGGCGCGCGCCTCCGCGTGCGATCGTGGACGCGATGGGCAACGGTCGACTCGGATTTGTAGGGCTTTGTTTCTTGCTCGCGTGTACCGAGACGAGCGATCCAGCGGACGACGGAGTGGCCGACGGGTCGGGGAGCACGACCGCCCCCCTGAGCATGGCAACCGCGGAGCCCGGTCAGAGCAGCACAGGCGACCCCGCGGCCTCCAGCAGCAGCGAGGGCGATGGTGTCGTCGACGAGTCCTCCGGGGACGCGACCGGGCCTGGCATGCAAACGGGCCTGCTGGCCAGTGCAACATTTGTCATCCCCGCGGGGTCCACCGTCGAGGAGTACTCGTTCAACACGACCACGCTGTTCGACCCCGGGTCGCTCGACGGACGTGCGCTCACCGTCAACGTGACCGACATCTCTCATCCCGAGCGCGATCAAGCCGCCCTTTGCCCGGGCAACCACCCGCTCGATGGCTGCGCTACGGTGGACTACGGAGCCTTCGGCACCACGCACGACAATCGAGTGTCCTTCGAGGGCGCCGACGGCCCGCTCTCGGTCCATCTATATAAAGACCGCAGTCTTCAACCCGAACCCGAAGACCTACCCGTCAATGAATGAGACCACGTCTCGCTGGGCCAGTTGGCCCAGGCATGGTCCGGCGAAGTCACCGGAGAGATCGTCGGCCAAGCCGTCCGGTTTGACCTCACGTTGTCGAACATCGACGGCAACGCACCCGACGGCTTGATGGGCGACACCGAGATCTCGATCGACGTCAGCATCGAATGAGCAGCGCTCATAACGTCGAGAATTTGGAGGCAGCCGGGCAGGCGTAGGATCGTGGGGGGTGCTGTACCGCCCTTTTCGTGCGTTGCTCAGCTTGGCCCTGCTCGTCGGTGCGGTGTGGGCGGCGTTTAAGCTGCCTTTGGGCGAGCTGACATTTGCCGAACACGTCGATGAAATCGGCCAGACGCCCGAGGCAAAGGGGCTTGTCGATGGCGCTCGATCGACGGTCAACCCGGTGCTCGAAGAAGCGAGCGACCGCGTGTTTGGTGAGTACATCGAGGCTCCGACCCACGCGACCGTCGCCAAGCCCGCCGCCCCCAAGTCGGGCCGATTGCCACGAGCCGAGTAGCTCCCGCGGCATTGCTGCTGCGCGGGGGCGAAACCGCAATTTGTACCTGGCCGGCCGCGATAAGCCCGCGATACCCTCGCCTTGGTGTTTGGATGGGTAGGGCTGTTGCTCGCTGGTACGGCCGCCGTATTGGCGCCGCCGCCGGCCGAGGACACGCCGCCGACCGCGCCTGCACAGCCCGATCCTGCAGCCGCGACGACCGAGGGCGCCTCTGAGCCCGAGACCAGCCCCGAGAACACGGCCTCCCCCAAGACCACGGCCAACCGGTCACAGCGCGCGAGACTGCGCGGGCGAGTGCTCACCTATGGCGAGCGGGAGCCGATCGCAGGCGCCAGCCTCGTCTTCGCCTCGGGCCGCCCCCCGGTCGCGTCCGCCGACGACGGGACGTTTTCGGTGTTTCTTCCCCCAGGCGAGCACAAGATCACCATTCGCGCAGAAGGCTTCGACGACCTTCAGAGCGACATCACGCTCAAGCCGAAGGAAGACCTCGAGCTCGAGTATCGGATGGACCGCGCGCTCGATTCACCCGTCTACCGCACCGTCGTCAAGCACCAGCGTCAGGTCGCCGTGTCGAGCACCACCTTGCGGGACGAGGAGCTGAGGTCCGTCGCTGGCACCCGAGGCGACCCGTTGCGCGTTGTCGCCAGCCTCCCGGGCGTCGGGCAGGTCGCAGGCTTTCTGCCCTACGTCGTGGTCCGCGGCGCCGCACCCGGGAACACGGGCTACTACCTCGACGGCTCCCGCGTGCCCGCATTGTTCCACGTCGCGATCGGGCCGTCGGTCATCCACCCGTACTTCATCGACACCGTCGATTTTTACCCGGGAGGCGCCCCCGTCCGACTGGGCCGATACGCCAGCGGGATCATTGAGGCACGAACGCGATCGGCCCGTCGCGATCGCGTTCACGGCGACGTCGACCTCAACCTGACCGACACCGCCGCGCTCGTTGAAGTCCCGATCAACCGCAGGGTCGACCCCGACTGCACCTCCGAGCGCAAGCGCGACTGCAAGACGGGGGACGGCCGCGGCGCCCTGACGCTTGCGGGCCGGTACTCCTACACGGGGGCCATCCTCTCGCTCGTCTCTGCGAACGCCAAGATCCAATACTGGGACTACCAGGCGCGCTTGGACCATTCGCTGGGGAGCAAGCTCAACTACCGGATGCTGGCGTACGGCAGCTTCGACAACCTCGGTCAAAAGGAGGAGCGCGACCCCGACACGGGCGAGACCTTCGAGCCGCCGCCGTTTCTCCGGTTTCAGTTCCACCGCATCGACAACCGCATCACCCAGCGCCTGCGCGGCGGAGGGTCGTCGGTGTACTCGGTGGTGCTCGGGGTCGACCAAACGGGCGTCACCGACCTGGGTACCAACGAGTGGCGCATCGCGCCCCGCACCGATTTCCACGTTCGCGCAGGCGAGCACGCGTACCTGAACTTCGGCATTGACCAGGAGTTTCAGATCTTCCGCGTTGCCAAGCAGCTCGACGAGCTCAGCGACATCGGCGGCGTCGAAGATCTCGCGCTGCTGTTCTCGGACCGCACGGTGTCCGCCAGCGGCGTGTACTTCGACGTCGAGCTCGAGAAGAACAATGTGCAGGTCCGACCGGGCGTGCGCGCCGACCTGTACGTGCAGTCGGGGTACTCGCCCTACCTGCCCAACGCGCGCGGGGTAACCCACGCCATCGGCATCGACCCGCGCATCCTGACCCGCGAGCGGGTTGGCGAACGCTGGGCGTTGCGACAAGCGCTTGGCGTGTATCACCAGCCACCGAGCTCGCCGATCCCGATCCCCGGCATCGAGAGCTTTGGCTTTGAGCGGGGCCTGCAACGCAACACGCAGGGTTCGCTCGGCTACGAGCTACAGATCGTTCCCAAAGCGCTGCAGCTCGAGCAGGAGGTCTACCTCGGCCGCCTGTCCAACCTGCAGGACTACGAGCTGGGCGACAGCGGCGTGGACGTCGAGGAGCTCGAGGATGTGATCAGCCAGATCAGCGGCTGGACGTACGGCCTCGAGACCCTGCTCAGGCTCGCCCCCGGACAGCGCCTGTTTGGGTGGGTTGCCTACACCCTCTCGCGATCGACCCGCGACTATCCGCTCGGCGGGGACGCCCCATCGAACTGGGATCAGCGTCACATTCTCAACGGCGTGCTCGGGTACAAGCTGCCGCGGCACTGGAACTTCGGCAGCCGCGTCCACTACCACACCGGCCGCCCTTGGACTTCGCCGCGGGCCGACCAGACCGATCTCGATGCGCTGCGGCTCAACCGCAATAACGCCCGCCTGCCGCCGTTCTTCCAGCTCGATCTGCGGATCGAAAAGGCGTGGATCTTCCCCGACTGGCAGCTGACCGCGGTCATGGACGTCGCCAACGCGACGTACTCCCGCGAGGTGTTTGCCTGTACGCCAGTCGCTGGCGGTGCCCTGCCCGTCGGTGGCGGGGATGAACCTTCGGTCGAGGAGATGGCCGCGGATATGGCCGCCATGCAAGGCATTGCCGGATGCAGCGCGCAGGGGTTTCGCTACGTGATCCCCTCGATCGGCGTCCGCGCCCGCTGGTAATCCGGGCGTCGGCTAGACCCCGACGCAGACGCCGGCCGCACACGCCCCGCCGAAGATCCCCCCCGGGTCACAGATCGAGAAGTCGGGGTCATCACCGCCGCAGTTGTTGGCGCCCTCGCTGCAGGTCTCGGTACAGTCGCCGTCGCCGTCTGGCCCCGGGCACGGATCGCCCGATCCGACACACGCCCCCGCGGCGTTGCAGGTATCGGTCTGAGAACAGAATAGGCCGTCGTCGCAGGCCGAACCGACGGGGTCGTTGCCCCCGCAGTTGTTGTTCCCCTCGCTGCACGACTCCGCACAGTTGCCGTCGCCGTCGGCGCCTGTGCAGGGGTTCCCGCTACCCACGCACGAGCCTCCGCTGCACGTGTCGGTGGTCGTACAGAACAATCCGTCGTCGCAGGCCGAACCGTTCGGGTCCGCCGAGTTGCAGTTGTTGAAGAACTCGTTGCAGGTTTCGGTGCAGTCGCCATCGCCGTCGGCGCCCGCACACGTCTCGCCCGTGCCCACGCAAACGCCAGCGTTGCAGGCGTCGGTCGCCGTACAGAAGAGTCCGTCGTCGCACAGCGAGCCGGGTACGTCGGGCCCGTTGCAGTTGTTGGCCCCCTCATCACACGTTTCGGAGCAGTCGCCGTCGCCGTCCGGCCCCGGACACGTTGCCCCGCCGCTGAGGCATGTCCCGGAGCCATTGCAGGTGTCGCCCGTGGTGCAGAACAGCCCATCCTCGCAGGGCGCCATGCCGCCGTCATCAGCGTCACAACTGTTGGTGACCTCGTTGCACGACTCCGAGCAGTTTGCATCTCCGTCCGGCCCCGGGCACGGGCTTCCGGACCCGCCGCAGACCCCTAAGTTGTCGCAGACGTCGGTCAGGGTGCAGAAGGCGCCATCGTCACAGGGCTGTCCTGCGCCCCCAGGGCCAACGCCACACGCGTTCGCGTTGCAGGTCTCGACTTCACACTGCCCGGCTCCTGTGCATTGCGTGGCGTTGTTGCACTCGACACAAATCCCTGCACCATCGCAGACGGTTCCACCATCCTGGTCGCAGGAGGTATCGATCGGCAGATCGGGGAATGCGGCCAGGCCGTTCGTGCAAGCCTCTGCGGTGCAGTCGTTGCCGTCCGAGAGCGGCAGATCAGCGGCATCTTCGATGGCCGTCGTCTGGCCTGCGCCGTCGCACGCCAGCTCCTGGCAGTCGTTGTCCGTTTGATCGAACAGCGGGAGAGGAAGCCCGATGGGCGCATTGGAAACCCCGCACACGTTCCCGATGCATGTGATCTCTTGGCAGAACGTGGACGTCCCGTCGCAGTCGTCGGCCACGATGCAACCGACGCACGTGCCAAACCCGTCGCACACGCTGTCGACGCCGCAGCTGTCCCCGGCCATGGCAGGAGGATTCGACGGCGCGCCCGTGTTGCAGACGTCCGCGGTGCACTCCAGACCATCGACCGGAAGGTCGTCGTCGTCATTCTGGGACTCAACGCCCCCCGCGCCATCACACACGATCGTCTGACAGTTCGCGGGCGTCTGCATGACCGCGTTGACCTCCGTCCCCTGGGCCGCGAAGTCTTGCCCGCAGACCCCAGCGGTGCAGGTCCGCGTCTGACAGTCATCGTCTGGCGGAAGGTCGTCGCAGTCCGAGGGGCTGTTGCACTCTACGCACTCGCCTGCGCCGTTGCAGAGCCCGTCGTCACCACAGGGGAGACCCGCGGTCGAAGGATCGTGCCCGGGCTCGCCCCGGTTGCACACATCAACCGTACAAACGTTATCGTCATCCTCGACATCACTGTCGTCGGCAACAACGACCTCGTTGCCGTTGGCGCAGGTGACAACCGAGCAGTCTCCTGGAGTCTGGGCCTCCACGGGGGCATCGATGCCGTCGAGCGGGGAGTCCTCACAAGCGCCCAAACGCGTATCGCAGCTGGTGATCGTGCACGCGTTGTCCGTCGCGCAGTCCTCGTCAGCCGTGCACTCGACGACGCAGTCGCCGCCCTGGCACGACCCCGCAGTCCCGTCTTCGGCCTCGCAGGCGGTGGCGTCGGGCCACGCCTCGCTGAAGCACACCCCGCTCTGGTCGCAGATGTCGTGGGTGCAGGGGTCGTTGTCGTCACAGTCGGCCTCTGCTGTTTCGATGGTGCACTCAAGGCCCCCAGAGGCGCTGCCACTACCGGTCAGGACCGCGCCGCCGCTGGTGCTATCAGCGCCGCTATCACTTGTCGTTGTACCCACTACCCCGGTCCCGGAGCCCGCACCCGTACCTGCCCCAGAACTGGCGTTGACGGGTGAATCTCCACCGCCGCAGCTACCCGCAAGAGCAAGTGTCGCTGCAAACGCCGGCCACCGCAGAGAAGTCCAAGCAAGCATGGAGCCATACTCCCACGGCGGGGTCTGGTCGCGCACTGCGACACGAGCCTACCTGGGGCATCATGCCCCAAACGCACTCTGGCTCCAGCCAGAGGCCATGTCCCAATCCGCGCGCGGCCCCAGCATCGGCTCGCGTTCGCGCACCGCGGGAGCGGTGCGTCCGCCAAGCCCTGCCGATGGCCCATTCACCGGGGGCACGTGTCCGCACTATTTTTAGCGGAAGCTCGGTCACCACCCTAACTTTGGTAAACGATGACTCCAGCACATTGAAATATGCACAAGAGGCCTTGCCTTTGGGCGTCCTTTTATGGGACTCAGCGCTTCATGTCTCAAACTGCTATCGAAGAGCTCATCTCGGATTGGACCATCGCCGACCTCGCTGCCCGCACGGGCCGGTCCGTTGGGGAGATCGTTGAGTTCGCAATGCGGGCACGTCGTGCGAGTGCCAAGGCGCAAGCAGCGCCAGCCAAGGCCGAAGCCAAGAAGGCCGGACGTCCAGCCAAGCGCAGCAAGAACGTCGATACCCGTACCGCTGCTGGGCGCGAGGCCTACCAAGAGGCCGTGGGGGCCGTCGTCGAGGCCAAGGGCGGCAAGCCCACGAGCGCCGCAGAGATCCGCGCCAAGGTCGGCGGAACGCCAACACAAGCCCGCGCCGCGCTCGCCCGACTCATCGAAGACGGCAAGATCACGTACGAGGGCAAAGCCCGCGCGACCCGCTACCTCGCGGTCTAGTCGGTTGCCGTAGACCGCCGATGTGCCGCGACGCAACCGCGCGTGGCGCTCGGCGAGTCACCGTCTATGGCGAGGCCTCGTCGGTCTTATCGTCATCAAACCACCCACGAGAACGCGCCCAGTGAGGGATGTTCTCCAAGATGGCGGGATCGAGCAGACCGCGCGTCTTTTCGCCCGCGACACCTATCGATTCGCCGGTTGAGACGAGGAAGATCTCCTCGCCCGCGTAGCCGTAGCTGGACCAATCGCCAGCCGCATCGGACGGGTTGTCAGGCGCCTCTTCCAGGTCGCGAACGTAGCGCACCGTCAACAGGCCTGGGCCGCTGTTGCCGCGGGCCAAGATCGCGAAATGGCGTGATGGCAGCCCCGCAACCGACTGCGCCTCTTCAAGCGGCTTGGCCCATATCTCGCGCAGCGTGTCGCGCTTGAGGACGCGGGCTCGCCACGTCGACACGACCACGAGATCCTCTCCCGCTTCGGCGACACCGACGGCCCAGCCCTCGTGGTCCGGCCACTCGCACAGCTTGCGAAGACTGCCCGTCTGCAGCTCAAGGCTATCGATGCGGCAGCCCGTGCGGCTCATCAACCACGCCGTCTTTCCGTCCCGCGACAGGCACACGCCCAGCTCAGAACGCAGGTGAGGCGGGCACGGCGTACGGCGCGGCAGTGGTCCGACCTTCCACTGTAGCTGTCCGTCGACAACCGCAACGGGGCCAGGGGCAAAGACGTCGCGCCACCCGTCGTCGTCCCGTGGCTCGGTGATCGGAATGGGCGAAAACCGCGGGCCCGCGTGGTGAATCGACTGATTCTCGACCGCGGCCTCGATGCACAGCGCTTGGTAGCCCGAACCGTCTGCCCGAAGTCCGTACAAGGCGCCGTCGACAACCCGTGCCCCGACGCAATCGTACGACGCACCACCCAGCGTGACGAGGTTGCCATCAACCACCGCGTAGACGGTCGTGCGGCCCGTCCACGGGAACATGCGCTCTTCTTCGACCGCCTCCTTCCACAGTCCGACAACGGTTCCGCTCACGCGTACGACTCCGGACTTGCCCATCGGGTCCTGAGAGACGTGCCCGCCCATGCGTACGACGCGGTGGCCAATCCTGTAGATCGTCAGGCGGCGTTTGGTTGCTTTTTCGCCCGGCAGCTCACTGAGCACGACGAACAGGTCGTCATCCAAGCGCAGCGCATCGAGCACCGTGGCATCCATCTCGGGCGGCAGCAGCGGTCGGGTTTCGCCGTTCTCATGCAGCTCCACCCCACCATCTGGGGTCACCACGAGCGTGGATGACTCGGGCGCCGTGCCCTCGGGCACAACGTCGGTTGGGTCAAACCGCAGGCCACTGGGGACTCGCATGTTGCCGATGCGCTTGTCGACAGTCTCGCGTCGCTGGGTTGCCTTGCGTGCCGCGAGCATCGAGGGATCGCGAACGACACGAGAGATATGCTCGCGAAGCGCGGCGATATCTTCGATGCTCCCCAGCGTCCGTCTGCCCGCCACCAGCTCAGCAACGACGCGCGCCGAATCGACGATCCATGCGGCCTTGGATTCCTTTGCGGCGTCGAGCACCGCCGCCAGTGCGACATCGTGGCCCTCAAAGTAGAGACGCCACATCCAATACAGGGCCGTCGAGCAGCTGCGGTGGATGTTTCTGAGCGCTTTGGTCGGGTTCGGTACCGGCTGCTCGAAATCGGCCCACGCACCCATCGAGAACTCACCCGTGATCAACGCGTCCATCAGGTACGCGGACCGCTGGTAGAAGCGGTGCGGCCCGGGGTCGGGCGCGTACTCGGCCGGGAACAGATCGGCCAGAGAGTATTTGTGCTCGAGCAACGTGTACGGCTCGGGAAACGCGACACGATCGTCGAGCGCCTCGATCAAACCCTTGAGCGTTCGCCCGTTCGGCGTGTGCCCCCGACCCAGCACCTGAGCCGAGATGTGGTTGAGCGCCGCAAACGAAGTGACATCGTCCGCACAAACCGCCGTCAGCGCGTTCTCTTCGACGTCCCATCCCACAACGGGTGCCAGCTCGCTGCGCACGGAGACAAGTGCGTAAAACCCCTCGCCGGTCTTGGTGCGCCCGAGCTTGAGCCCACCCGCGAACGGCTCCACGAGCGGCAGCGGCGAGCCTTCGGCCTGGGCTTGGACCAGCGCGTCCTCAAACGGAGTCTTCGACTGTGCGCGCGCTCGGTTGCTGTCATCGATCTGCGCGGCGAACCCATGCCCGGCGATCCCTCCCAGCGCCACGTAGGACTGCACGCCCACGGACATCGAGTGCCCATGGAGCTTTCGCCATCGAACCGAGGCCTCGGGCTCGTCCTTGGGCGCGCTGAAGTGCGCGGCGATGAACCGGGACAGCGCAAACGGGAGCATTCGCGGCGAGAGCATAGCGCCCAAATGCGGCGGCTGCTCGGCCGGGTGCCCGCACCCAAAGGCGCACGCATGCCACCCGCGTGCTAGCGTGAAGACCTACTCAGCTAACCGGAGTCGTATACATGCGCTTAGAATTCGTTGTTTTCACCACCCTGATTTGCCTTGCTGCTTGTGGAGGTGACGACGCAAGCGGCGACGCTTCCGGCAGCGGATCGGCCGACACATCCGCCGACACAGGCGGGGCCACGAATACCGCGCAGTCCGGTTCGACGGGCTCGACACCCGACCCTACCGCTGCCACCGCCGACGGCGGCTCGACCGACGGGATGCAGAGCACGGGGGCCGACGACGGCGATTCGTCGGGCAGCGGCGGATCGTCGGGCAGCACGGGTACCGAAACGACGGGCGGTTCGGACTCCGGCGGCTCGGACGACACGACCGGGGGCTGCGCGGTGGGCGTGGAGGACCCTCAAGCGATCGGTACGCCCTGCGAAGGCGCGGCGGGCGTATGCCCCGAGGGCTACCAGTGCATCGACCCGGGTGGCATTGTGCCCAACCCGACCTGCCAGATCCCCTGCACGATGGATTGTGAGTGCGACGGCCCGCTGACCTGCGACGTGATCATGGGCAAGGCTGGCGCGTTCAACGTTTGCGGTGGGAACGGCTGATCGGCGCACATAGCGCCAGCGCTTGACTTCTCTCCAGCGCGAGATTACTCTCGGGAAACTGCAGGTGTTCTGGATTACGCTTTTCAGACCCCCTAAACAGTCCGAGAGTCTCGCGGTGCCCCATCTCGAATCAGCCAACCGACGTACGCACGAACGCCTAGATCTCAAGGTCGCCGTGACCCAGCAAGGCGCTGTGGCCGGCCACAGCGAAGACCTGAGCGTCGGTGGGGCCAAGATTCGCTGGTGCGATCCAAGCGTGGCCAAAGTGGGCGACACGATTGAGGTTGCCGTCGCCCTGCCCGGACGCGCCCCGCTCCGCGCGGAAGCCGAAGTCCGGTGGCGCGGCGATGCGCGGACATGCGGCGTCGCGTTCGACAAGCGGACCCAAGCCGTACTCGCGTCGTTCTTCGCGGCAATGTGCGGTCTGACCTCGGCCACCGCGAGCGCCGCCGCAGCGGTGCCAACATTCGACCCCGATGCTGATGTCGTGATCGAAGATACCGGCAGCGAACGACCCGACGAGCACACGATCGAGCTGGCGTTCAAGAAGCAGAACGATGCCTTGAACGCGTGCGTGACGCTTGCCGGTCAAGCGGGCGCCAAGGGCGACGCGAAGCTCGAGGTACTGCTCAACCCACAGGGCGATCGGCCGCTGGGCATCAACGCAACGCTACCCGACGGGCTTCAGAACAACACCGACTTCCGCGAGTGCGTGCGCGGTGCGACAGCGGCAGCACCGTTCCCCTCTTACGACGGCCCGCCCGTCGTCGTCGACTTGGACTTCGAGCTCGATCCCGGCCACGAAATCGAAGAAGAGTGGTAGCCGCCTCGCGCGGATCAGCCGGATCCAGCCGGCTGTTGCTGTGCGGCGAGCCAAGCTGAAACCTCAGCTGCGAGCCCGGCTTGCCTCTTACTCTGCCTCTTACTTTGATAGTAGCGCAGCGTTTGTGTGGCGAGTTCGACCGCGCGTGCGCTGTTGGCCGGAGACGCGCTGTGCAGCGCCTGCGCGAGGACGAAGCGAGCCCCGGCCGCGGCGTCGAGCTGCGCATGCGCGATAAACGTTGCGACCGATTGCGTGGCGACCGTGACCGCCTTGTCGGCGTCCCCAACCCGCAACAGCGCCACCGCAAGCAAGTGCTGCGCTTGGGCCAGCTCGATCGGATCGGTGCCGCGCAGCTTTCCGAGCTGCGCAACCGACAGCGTCAGGGCTGAGACAGCCCGCGCGTGTTCGTTTGCTGCGACCAGGGCCCTCCCGAGCAAGAGCTGCACGGCGACGCTGTCGGGGTGCTCGGCGCCGAGCGCCTCCGTCGCCAGCTTCTGTGTCTGCTCGAGCTGCGCTATCGCCTCCGGATGCCTTTGCAGCGCGCTGAGGACAGCGGCGCGATGCGTCTGCGCTGAGACGACCCGCGACGGACCCGTGCTCAGCTTTCTGAACGCGCGAACGGCCCGCGTGGCATGCTCGAGCGCTTCGTCGAGCTCGCCCGTGTGCATGAGGCTGACGGCGATGCGGTGGTGCGCGCCCGCCACGGCCTCCTCGGAGTCGGTTTTCTTGCGGATCGCCAGCGCGGAGCGCTGCAACTCGAGCGTTTCGGCGTAGCGCCGCTGCTCGGTCAGTACGCTGCCGCGGTCGTCCAGCGCCACCGCCACCTGCGGGTGCTGGGCGCCATAGATATCGAGCACCTCGACGTACGCCTCCTCGAACGTGGCCAGCGCATCGTCCAACTTGCCCTCGGACAGCTTGCCCTCAGACAGCTGCACCGTGCCGCGCACGCTCAGCAACCCCGCGTGGGCAACCTTGCGGTTGAACGTCAGCTGGTCGAGCACCAGCATTCCGCGGTCCAACGCCTCGTGCGCGCCCGCGTAGTCGCCGCCCGAACGCCGAGCCGCCGCGAGCGCGACGAACAGTTGCAGCTCGGACTGAGGGTGCCCGCCCATCTGGTCGAGCGCGGCCAGACCATGCGTCGCCCAACGCTCCGACTCCTCGAGCGAGCCACCCGTTGTCCCGTTGATCCGTACAAGACCCGCCGACGCATTGGCCATGACCTCTGCGTGGCCCGCCGCCAGCGACGCCGACAATGCCTGATGAAATGCGGACTCTGCCGGCTCTTGCTTGCCCGCGTGGGCGAGGCCGACCCCACGATAGTAGAGCCCCTCGGCTTCACCACGCCGATAGGCCGCGCCCCGCGAGGCCGCCACGATGCGGTCCGCCAGCGCAAGGACGACGTCGCCCTGTGAGGCGGCCGCCGCGATCGAAACTTCGGCCAGCATGGCATCGATCTCCTCAACCACCCGCTGGGCCGCCTCACGAGCGCTCGCCGACTGGGTCTCGCGCTCTGCCAGCGCGCCAACATCCGTGCACATGTTGAGATCTGGGAGGGCGTGCAGCGTCGCCAGAGCCTTCTCGACAACCTCGCCGTCGGCCTCCACAAACAAATCGCTGATAGCCCCGAGCCGCTCCTTTCGACGCTCGAGGCACGCGACGCGCAGCGCCGTAAGGTCGGCGGCCTGCCCTCGCATCCTGTCGCGACACACGCTCGAGCGGAGGTCCACCCAGACGGTTGCGTAGGCATCGATCGCCCGCTTGGTGGAGGTGAACACCGCTTCCGCGTAAGGACGGGAGGTCGCCTTGAACGCCCCCTCGATCTCCGCTTGACGCGGCTGCCCCCAGCTCGAAGTGAGCTCGGCTTCGATGTCGGCGCACTGTGAGAGCCGCGACCGGTCGACCTGCTGGTAGCCGACAAGGCCCGCGACCAGCAGCACCGTCGGGATTGTGATTGCCCCCCAGCGCGTCCACTGCCGTCTCGGGTCGCGGTGCAGCGCGGTGATGAGCGCGCGCATCGTTGGGTATCGCGCTTGCGGCTCGGTCGCCAAGCCGCGGATCACCGCACGGCGCAGCCATCGGGGTACGGCGGCATTCTTGGGGGGCGGCCGGATGTTTCCGCTCGAGACGTTGTGCACCAGCTCGACAAGCGCTTTGCCAGCGAACGGACGCTCGCCGTGGAGTGCCTCGTACAGCGCGACGCAAAAGCTGAACTGGTCGGAGTGCGCGTCGGTGGATCGGCCGAGAAGCTGCTCGGGCGCCATATAGGCAGGCGTCCCCACGAGCGCGCCCGTTTGCGTCAGCGAGGCGTGCAGCAGCGCCTGACTGCTGCTGTTGTGCTCGCCCACATCGGCGAAGCGCCCCGTGTGCCCCGCGGCCGCTCGCGCGAGGCCGAAGTCGGTAACGAGAATCCGACCGTCACTGTCCAAGAGCACGTTGTCAGGCTTGAAGTCGCGATGCACCAGACCCACCGCGTGGGCAGCTTGGAGCCCTTCGCCCGCAGCACGGAACACGCGCAAGATTTCCCGCCACGTTCTTGGCTCTTTGAGCCACTCCCCGAGTGTGCCGCCGTCGATGAACTCCATCGCGATGAACACCTGCTGCTCGAGCGTGCCGACATCGTGAACCGTGATGACATTGGGGTGCGACAGCTTTGCCATCGCCTGGGCTTCGCGGACCAAACGCGTTCGGTGGTCCGCTCGGTCTCCGCCCTTCGATGCCCGCCGCAGTACCTTGAGCGCGATTTTTCGGTCCAGCTCTGGGTCGTACGCGGCGTAGACGATCCCCATCCCACCTGCGCCGATTCTGTCGATCACCACATACCGCCCGAGCTTGGATCCGCGTGGAAGGACCTGTTCGGGGACGACACTCGAGGCGCCCAACGTGGCGCCGCTTGGGCTGAACGCGCCCTCGGTGACGACGAACGACTCGACTGCCGAGGGCGGCGGCTCGGAACCCGAAAAGTCAGGCGCGCTCAGCTCGCCCGACGGGGGGTCGGACTCGGCGAAAATGCGGGCGATCTCCCCGACCAGCTGAAGGCACGACCCGCACTCATCAATGTGCGCCTCCACTTTGGCGCGCTCGGACTTGGCCAGCGCCCCATGGGCGAAGTCAACGATCTCGTTTTCTTCGGGACAGTCCATGCCCAAGCGGCCCGCTCACTCTGCCATGACGTTTGTGGCGGGCGCGGGTCGCACCTCAAAACGGGCCACGACAACCGAGAGATGGCGATCTTGGACCCATCCTTCGCGATGCTCGACAATCGCAACGTCGCGCAACGCACCCACAATCGCCAGCCCCTCGCCTGGCTGGAGCAGGAAGCGCGCACTCGGCTTGGGGTGTCGCTCGAGATTCGCGACCGTTGGGTGAATCCACACAAACACGCCACCGGGCGCCATGTGCAAGGCCCGCCAGACCGTGCGGTCGAGGAAGTTGCTGCACGTGACCAAGTCCCAGGGGCCAGCCGGAGGGCTCTCGCCCAGGTCCGCCCGCACGGTTTGCAGCGAAACGTCGCGGCTCTCAGCAAGCAGAGCGGCTCGCTCGAGCGCGACATCGGAAACATCGGCCAGCGTGACATCGAGGCCCTGCTCGGCGAGCCACACCGCATCTGCGCCGCACCCGCCTGCGAGGTCTAGCGCGCGGCCCGTACGGGGCAGCTTATCGCGAAGCGACACCAGGACGGCCGATGGCGCGCTGCTCCCGTGGCTGCCCTGGCGGTACTTGGCGTTCCACCGCGCGCGATCGTCATCGGACATCCGCGCCCTAGCTCATGCGCAGCGCGCCGTCGTCGAGATTTCCGTGCCGAAGGCTCAAGACATCCAGCGGGTAGTTCTCGCGAAGCCGCCACGGCGCCTTGCTGCCCTGCATCGGGATCCGAGACAGCGCGCGCTTGATGTATCCGGACGTCAGCCCCACGTATGGAATTCTCTTGACGCTGGGGTCGTCGAGCACGGGCACGACTTTGCGGTACCCACCTTCATCCATTCGGTTGAGCACCCGACACGCAAACTCGGCGGACAGGTCCGTCTTTAGGGTCCACGGGGCGTTGGCGTAGCCAAAGAACACCGCGAGGTTGGGTACGTTGCTGAACATGATCGCCCGATACGCCGTCGTCTCGCCGATCTCGACCTGGGCACCGTCGACGGTGACCGCCATCCCCCCCATAAAGACCACATTGAGCCCCGTCGCAGTGACGATGAGGTCAACGTCGACCTCCTCGCCCGACCGCATCTTGATCCCCGTCTCGGTGAACGTCTCGATGTGGTCGGTAACGATCGACGCTTTTTGGGTCTCGAGTGCGCGGAAGAAGTCGTTGTCGGGGACGAAGCACAACCGCTGGTCCCACGGGTCGTATGTGGGATTGAAGTGCTTGTCGACGTCGAACTCCGGACCGAGGCGCTTGCGGACGCCATCCATGAGCAGCTTTTTGATCCGCGCGGGGTAGCGCCGACTGATGTTGAAGAACGCAACCGCGACCGCGATGTTCTTCCAGCGCGTTGCTGCGTACGCCATGGACTCGGGCAAGTAGCGGCGGAACAAGTCGGCGACCGCATCGACCCGCGGAATGGGCAGGAAGTAGCTGGGCGACCGCTGGACCATCGTGACGTGCTTGGCCGTCTTGGCGAGCGACGGCACCAGCGTTACCGCGGTCGCACCACTACCGATCACCGCGACGCGCTTGCCCGCGTAGTCGATGTCTTCCGTCCACGCCTGCGGATGCACGATCTCTCCCTTGAAGCGATCGCGCCCAGGGAACTCAGGCGTATATCCCTTTTCGTAGTCGTAGTAGCCGCTGCACATGAACAAGAAGTTGCACGTCAGCTCGAGCGTCTCGCCCGTTTGAGCCCGCTCGATCGTCAGCGTCCACTTGGCGTCGCCGCTGTCCCAGGATGCCGCGACGACTTTGTGCCCGTACCGAATCTTCCGGTCGATCCCATGTTGGGCCGCGGTGCTCTTGAGGTAGCGCAGGATCGACGGCCCATCAGCGATGGCCTTGCCCTCCGTCCACGGCTGAAACCGGAACCCCAGCGTGTGCATGTCGGAGTCCGAGCGAATGCCCGGATAGCGAAACAAGTCCCACGTTCCACCGAGGTTCTCTCGGTTTTCAAGGATCGCGTACGACCGGCCGGGGCACTCCGTCTGCAGGTGGTACGCGGCCCCGATGCCCGAGATCCCAGCGCCGACCACCAACACGTCAAGATGCTCGCTCATACTCCACGCTTGCGTAGAAGATCGACCTGCGTTCGTCAAGCGACCGCGCGTTCGTGCACGTCTACGCTGCGTTTACACAGGCCTGGGCTGCTTGATGAACGCCAGTTCCGCGCCGCCCGGTTGCTGCAAGTACAAGCGCCCGCTCCCGTCCGTTCGCTGAACGTAGCGGGCGGTTGTGCGTGGGAGGTCTTTGAAGAACCACTGGCCGCTGGCCTTGGGGTGCATGCGCTTGCGCCCGTGACTCGGGATCACAAGTGAGAGGTGCTCATCGTGCACGACCACGTCAATCTCGGTCAGATTGTCGAGCTGCTCCGGGTCGACCGCTTCGATCATGCGCTCCGTCCCGCGGGTAATGACGTAGTGCCCCGCGGCGCTCGCCTGCTTGACGAGCGGCTCGGGCACTTCGCGAGCTTCCGGGTGCTTTGGCGCATCGCCGCCGTAGATCATCGTCATGACGTCCTGGGCGACCTGCCCCGCGGAGACGACCTCGGTATTGGCCAGCACGATGACAACCGTCTCGTCGTCGGGGGCCAACAACACGGAGCTGTTCTGGCCATCGATGAGGCCTGGCCACCCCGAAAGGCGGCGCCCCTGCCAGTCTTGGGTGACCCACGCGTACCCACCGTCCTCGCTCAGGCCCATCATCTCGTCGCGCGAGTCTCGGGACAGCAGACTGTCGGCGAGCAGCGCCCGATGAAACCGAAAGAGGTCGTCGGCCTGCGAGAGGTACCCGCCCGCAGCACCAAACGCCGCGGGGTGAACATTGCGCACGGAGTCGAGGTGCTCCCGCTCGTTGAACTGCAAGCCCGTCGCCTGCGCCGCCTCGGTTTGCCCGAACTCGGTGGCGTTCATCTCGAGCGGGCTGAGGATCGCCTCTGCGATGTACGACTCGAACGAGACTCCCGCCGCGCGCTCGATGATCGCGGACAGGAGCACATAGTTGGAGTTGCTGGGCGTGACCTCCTCGCCGGGCTCGTGCTCGAGCGCGTAGGACGAGAAGCTCCCAATCAGCGTCGATAGCGGTGGCGCCGTGCTCTTGCTTGCCTCGAACTGAGGCGTCTCGGTGAAGTTCGGAATCCCGCTGGTGTGGGCCAGCAACTGGCGAACGGTGATTCGGCTGCCGTTGGGAAAATTGGGGAGGTGTGCCCGCACCGTATCGGAGAGCGACAGCCGTCCGTCAGCCGCAAGCTTCATGACCGCGGCCGCGACCAGCTGCGCCGACAGCGTCCCGACGGCAAACCGCGTCGTGGTGGTGTTGGGCACATCGGCCGTGAGGTCCGCCGAGCCGAACGCGCGATGCACCGCGATGTCCTCGCCGCGCGCAACAAGCACCACCCCATGGAACCGAAACGTGGGCCAATAGCGCCCGTACTGATCCAGATACTGCGCGATCTGGAGGTCGAGCTGCTCGGGCAGCGGATCGAGTGCTTCTGACGGCTCCACCTCCGCGGCGGGCTCGACATCGGTGCTGTCAGGGGACGCGCAGCCGCATAGGGCTGCGACAAGACCGCACAAGAGTGTGAGACCGCGAATCATCGGTGCCAGAGGGGGCCAGCAAGCCCGCCCCTGTACTGTGCCGCGGCAGCACGCTTGGGTTTCCCCGCGGTCGAGCGGCGCCCGCTAGCGGCCGATCTTCTTTTGGTACAGCGGCGCGAGGCGCTCGTCTTTGCTGATCTCGAGCACGAGCTGCATGTACTCGGCCTTCGTCATCCCGTGCTTTTTGAGGATCTCTTCGCCCGAGTCGGGTGCGAGATCGATCTCCATGGTGATCTTTGCGGCCCGGTCGACTTTAGCCAGCCCCGGGTCCTTCTCGCCGCATCCTGCCAGCGGGAGCAAAAGGGCAGCCGTGGCGACGAGGGTGAGGATCTTCCGTTGCACGAGGCCTTAGACGTAGCCCGTCCTCGTTATTTTGCAAAGAGCGGCCGTTTTTTGGGGGAATTGTCACTGGTCAACGCCCCAGGCTTGCGGCCAACGATGCCGCCCGGGCGGCATCCGAGGGGTATCGCGAGCCGACGAGGGCATCGGCGGCCCTCGAAGCCAGCGCCAGCGCACGCTGCGGCTGCTCGTCGCTCGCCACAAACAGCTCCGCGAGGCCAAGCTCGGTCAGTGCCAGCAAGGTCGGATCCGAAGCCGTGGCGCAGATCTCCAGTGATCGCTCGAGAAAGGACCGCGCCTTATCGAGATTGCCCAGTGCCAGATGGTCCAGCCCGAGATTCGTGCTCGGGTAGCCCACGAAAGCGTGGTCGGGCCCGAGTGTCTCGATCCAAATGTCCATCGCGCGGGTGTGCGAAACGACGGCGGCCTCGTACTCCCCCAGCGCCCGCTGCGTCTCCCCGAGGTTCGACAGCGCCAGCGCCAGCCCGGGTGGGTCCTGCCCTGGCACGTCTCGAAGCTCGACCGCGGTCAGCAAGTGCCGCTTGGCCGCCCCGCGCTCACCTCGTGCCAGGTAGCTCAAGCCAAGGTTGATGTGGGAGGAAGCGATGTGGGGATGCGACGCGGGCAGCGTGGAGACGCGGAGTTCCAGCGCGCGACGGTTGTGCTCGACCGCCGCGTCGAACTTCCCCTGATCGAGATACACGTTGGCCAGGTTCCCAACGATGACGGAGATCTCGGGGTGGTGCGCTCCTCGCAGCTGCGTGGTCAACTCGAGCGCGGCCTCGAGCTGCACCTGCGACTCCGCAGTGCGGTGCAGCATCGCGAGCGTATTGCCGAGGTTGTTGCGCGTCGCGGCGAGCTCATGAAGCTCAGACGGCTCTAGCGGCTCGGTCAAGAGCGTGGCGGCCTCCTCGTACTGCGCCAGCGCGGCCGTCAGGTCGCCCGCCCGAAAGTGCACGGCGCCGATGTTGTTGGCGAGCTGCACGCGAGTCTGCCGACCCACGTCCCCACGCTCGACGAGGGCTTGGGCGTGTCGTCCCCACGACAAGCCGTCTTGCGGACGCGCGAGGTGATACCCCGTGGTTCCCGTCAGCTGGGACATTGCGTGGGCGGCCACCGCCATGTGCTCGGATTCGGACGCAAGCATCGCCGCCTCCGTCTGCGCCGCTTCAGCGCCTGCGTAGTCGCCGAGGCGCTCACCCACGATGCCCTTGAGCACAAGCGCCTCCGCGATGACTGGCGCGTACTCGGTCACTCGCGCCAGCGCCACGGCCTCGTCCGTTACGTCGGCCGCAGCCGCGGTCCGACCCGCCAGCAGCATCGCGCGCGCGGCTGCGACCGTGCGGCGGACATCCGCGACCGCCTCCGCGACCCCCGCGCTCGGAGGGTCCGCAACCGCAGAGCGAAGCGCATCGACATCGTTGCAGCGACTCAGGTTGGGCAGGGTCGAGACGGCGCGGGCAGCATTGCGGACCACCCCCTCGTCGGCGTCCTGGAGCAGCTCGGTGAGTGCGGAGAAGGTCTCTAGGCGGTCGTCGAGGCAGAGCACGCGCAGGTCTGAGCCGGCCTGCGAAGCGGGGGCCGCGACGCACGCCTCCTGCCGAGACTCCGCCCACCCGGCAGCGTAGTGATCGAGACCGGGCTCGACCCGCGTCCAGGTCTCCGCGGCATACGGCAGTCCGCTGGCCATCAAGCTCGCTTGCACCCGCAAGCGAACGTCTTCGTTCCACGCCGCGTGGACTTTGTCGCCCACCGCGGTGCAGCTCGGTTGGGAGGGCGCCGCGCTAGCCTGCAGCGCGATCGCGGCCAACGAGGCGCACGCAAGCACTGCAGAGCCGACGATGCCCGCGCGACGGCGTCGGAGTCGGCGCTCCGGGTCCAACGCGACCAACAGGGCGTCCATCGAGGGCCAGCGCTGCGCAGGCTTGCGCGACAGGCCGCGAACAATTGCGCTGTGAACCCAGGATGGCACGTGCCCCCGATCCTCGGGCTCACGAATCACCCCGCCAAGCGCGGCCGCGCGAAGCTCGGTGACCGTCTTGCCCCCAAACGGTCGCCAGCCATACAGAGCCTCGAACAGCGCGACGCAAAAGCTGAACTGGTCGGAGCCCCCGTCGGGAGCCTCGCCCCGCAGCTGCTCGGGTGACATGTACGCGGGCGTGCCCATGACATGACCGGTCAAGGTCAGCCTGGACGATGCCGATAGGCCGTCTTCGGATTGGGTCGGTGCTTCGTCTTGCTCGCCCACCGCCAGGCCAAAGTCGAGTACGCGCACACGACCGTTGAGATCGACGAGTACGTTGTCCGGCTTGAAGTCGCGATGGACCAGCTTGCTGCGATGCGCGGCGGCGAGCCCAACGCCCGCTTGCGTGTACGCGGCGAGGAGGGTCTCCCACGTCTGACCCTGTTCCCGCTGCCACTGCGTCAGCGTGCGACCTTCCACGTGCTCCATTGCGAGGAACACCCGCGTGCCCACGGTGCCGACGTCAAAGACCGCCACCACATTCGGATGCGACAGCTTGGCCAGCGCCTTGGCCTCGCGAAGCAAACGTGGCCGTGCGTTGATCGTTTGCCGACCCGCCCGAAGCACCTTGATCGCGACCTTGCGATCGAGCTTTGGGTCGAAGGCGGCGTACACCACACCCATGCCACCTTCGCCGAGGGTATCGAGCACCAGGTACCGATCGATCTGCGCGGGCACATCGGCTGCGTCCACCTGCGCCTGGTCGGGCTCACCGTCGGCGAGCGTGATCGTCTGAAGCCCTTCCTCCTCCCCCAGCTGCGCGGTGGCGCCTTGGAGGTTCGCGGGAGCGAACGGATCGGAGGGAGAACTTGGCATCCGGGTCCCGTTGGACCCATACCCTGGGGGGCCATATTCAACTCGACGGCGCGACTTGTGGATACACAACGATCCCGAGGGGTTGCGGACCGCCGCGTGCAGTGCAAACACCGTTCCGCCCGCGGTCCGTCAGCCTTGTGGCCCCGGACTCGGAGACAGCCTCCAAGCCGGTACCACGGCTACTGGTGTCGCGGCACCCAAAGAACGGCCCGCAATGGGTCCGGATGGAGCCTAGTGGGTGAGCCTCGCTACCGTTGACGCGTTTGCGCAACGCAGGAGCGGGGGGCGTGTACGACTCGCCCCGCTACGGCGGCACAGAGCCGCTCGTACAGTGCTCTATCGCGCCTCACAATGACACAATGAACGCCAAGCCGACTCCGGTCGGCGGCGCATCATTGTGAGCAAAGACTCCAAGTTCGGCACCTTCGGCGGCGTACTGACGCCCTCGATCCTGACGATCCTCGGCGTCATCATGTACCTGCGCCTGCCGTGGGTCATCGGCGAGGTCGGCCTCATCGCCACGCTGGGGATTATCGCGGTCGCGCACACGATCTCGTGGACGACGGGGCTGTCGATCAGCTCCATTGCGACCGACAAGAACGTTGGCGCGGGCGGCCCCTACTACATCGTGTCGCGCAGCCTGGGGCTGCCCATCGGTGGCACGCTCGGGATCGCGCTGTTCATCGGGCTCTCGTTTTCGATCAGCCTGTACATCATCGGGTTCTGCGAGAGCCTGCTGGCATTTGGCGGGTGGACCAACGACCCCGCGACAATCCGCCTGATCGGTACGGGGGTGATGGTCGCGCTGACGGCGTTGACGCTGATCTCGACCGCGTTCGCGATCAAGACGCAGTACCTGATCATGGCTGCGATCGTGTTCTCGCTCGGCTCCATCCTGATGGGCGGCTCCGCGACCGCGCCAGCAGCACCCCACATGGACGCCCCTTCGGGAGGCGTGAGCCTCGGCGTTGCGTTCGCCATCTTCTTTCCCGCCGTCACGGGCTTCACGGCGGGCGTCAACATGTCTGGGGATCTCAAGGATCCCAAAAAAGCGATCCCCCGCGGCACGATCGCGGCGATCGGCGTGGGCATGGTCGTGTACATCGGCCTGGCGATCTTCATCGCCTACCGCATCGACGTCAGTGCGCTTCGGAACGAGCCCGACGTCCTCACGACGACCGCCGCGGTCCCCCTGCTCGTGACCGCTGGGGTCTGGGGCGCCACGCTCTCGTCTGCGCTGGGCAGCATCATGGGAGCGCCGCGGATCCTGCAGGCGCTGGGCACCGACCGCATCGTGCCGCGCTTTTTTGGCAAGGGGCACGGCAAGGGCAACGAGCCGCGCAACGCCATGCTCCTGGCCTTCGCGCTCGGAGAGGCTGGGGTCCTCATCGCCGAGCTCGACGCCATCGCACGCGTCGTGTCGATGGTGTTTCTGACGACGTACGGCTTCTTGAACCTCAGCTGCGCGATCGAGAGCTGGGCCAGCCCCGACTTCCGCCCCGCGTTCCGGATCCCACGCTTCGTCTCCGTACTGGGCGCCATCACGTGCGGACTGGTGATGATCCAGCTCGACTTTGCCGCAATGGCGGGCGCGGTGGCGATCATGGCCGGGCTGTTCGTGTGGCTCAAACGCCGGCAGCTGACGCTCGACTCGGGTGACACGTGGGAGGGGATCTGGTCCTCGATTGTGCGGGCGGGGCTGCACCGCCTCAGCCAGGAGCGAGGCCAACGCCGCAACTGGCGCCCGAACATCTTGGTGTTCTCCCAATCAGGCGCCGAGAGTCGCCCCCGCGTCCTGGCGCTGGCACGGGCCCTCATCACGGGCAACGGAATGCTCACCGACTTCGAGCTCGCCGAGCCGGGGTCGCCTCCGCCCGCCGAGGAAGCCGAAGAGCCGCGGGTGGGCGAGTTCCGCCGCAGGACACAAGCCGAGGACTACTACGACACGGTCGCTGCCGCGTGCCGCCACCACGGCTTTACGGGCCTCGAGCCCAACACCGTGCTGCTCAACTGGGACGCGGATCGCAACCAGCCCGACCGCACCGCCGCGCTGCTGAAGTCGACGGCCGAGCTCAACTTCAACGTCATCGCGCTCCACTATGACGACAAGCGCGGGTGGGGTGACCGCAAGCGCATCGACGTGTGGTGGCAGCCGCAGCAAGGCAACGTTGCGCTGAGCATGGCGATCTTGCGCTTTGTGGCGCGGGACGACGCCTGGCGCGACGTGAAGCTGCGCTTCTTGCTGGTGAGCAACGATCCGACGCTCTCCGACGACCTCTCGACGACCATGCGGGGCCTGCTGGCCGACGCGCGGATGGAAGCGACCGTCAAGGTCGTCGCGACGCCATCGCAGGCCAATGGGTTCGAGAGCACGATCCGCCAGGAGTCGGCCGACGCCGATCTCGTCGTTCTTGGGCTGCCCCCGATCGCTCGCTTTGACGCGCGGCGACTCGCCCGAACCGATGAGCTCCTGGGCCACCTTGGATCCGTCCTGCTGGTGTACGGCTCCTCGCTGTTTGCCGAGGTCCTTCCGATCGGTGGCCGCGGCATGGGCGACGCGATCGAGCGGGCGCAGCGCTCTGCGACCGAGCTCCGACCGATAAACCACCCCGAACCCGCGGTTCTCGAGGAGCCGTGTGCCGCGTTTGCGGGCTCGTTCGGGCAGCTCACCCAGGCACTGCACACCAAGGCGCTCGCCCCGACCCTGGGGCGTCACGAAGGGCTCATCGAAGACGTCGCGGATCTCGTGGAGCGACACTTTGAGATCCTGCGCAAGGGCATCGAATCTTCGGACCCTGCGCGCGCGCACAAAACGGCGGCGCGGGCCCAGGGCGGGTTCTTGTTTCAAGCCCGCAAGTGCCTCGAGGACTTCGAGACGGAGATCCTTCCGACGTCGGCCAAGTCCATGCAGCACCGCATGGCCGAGATGGTCCAGCAGGTCCGCGCACTCACCACGAACATGCCCAAAACGGTGCGTGTCGTGGGCAAGGCTCCCGATTTCGAGGCGGCCGACGACGACTCGCCCGCGCTACGACGGTTCAAGCGTCGCAAGCGTCGTTGGGCTTGGCTGGCCCGACGACCGCCCGTGTACGACGTGCCGCTGGCCGGACTCGTCCACCACACCGTCTACGCCAAGGTCGTACCGCTGGTGGAGTCTGCGGTGCGCGGCGCCGAGGCGAGCGGGCATCGGCTCACCGTACGGATGGGCAAGCTGCTGACCGGCGTCGGCTACGAGCTGTCGACCATCGCGGGTGAGATCGACCGCCGCGAGGCAACCGCCGAGACGATCGAATCGCGAAAGAACCGAATCCTCGAAAACCTCAAGGGGGCCAACGACCTGGCCATCGATCTCTCCGAGACCGTCGGCAAGGCGCTCGCATCGAGCACCCACGAGGTCAGCCAAGGCCTTGCGGACGACCTCAAGCGCCTCGACATCGCGCGTGTCGTGCGTAAGGAGCGAAAGTTCCCCAAGCACGCGATAGCAAACCTCGCCGCGCTGACCGAATCGACCGAGCAGTGGCGCGAACATCAGGAACTCTTGCTCCACCGCGCGCAGCTCGGCCTGCAGATGGCCGCGTTCCAGCATCGGTTTACGACGCTGGTGAGCCGCACGCTGACCGATGTCTCACTGCAGATCAAAGACTCCGTGCTCGGCGATGGCGGCGCGCTGCTCACTCGGATGCAGACGTTTGCAACCGAGGTCGCGGACGGCGACGGTCCGCGCTTCGCGTTCGAGCGGGAGCTACGCGCGCGGTTTGACGGACAGTCCGCCGTAGACACGCTCGCCAAGGATGTCCGCGCGTGCATCGACGATCTCCCCGAGTCGATCACCACGCTGTCGGACGATGCGATCGCCTCGCTCGAGACTGGGGCCACCGCCGACGTCGAGCACGTCACCGTCGAGGTTCGGCGGTTGGTGCAGTTTCTGATCGAGACCGAGTTTGTCGACGTTGTCGCCGCCGAGCTCAACAACATCCCGCTCCAAGAGCAGCGCACCGTTGGCGTTGCGCATGACGTAACCCGCCTGCTCGCGTTCACCCTGGGCGACCTCGACACGATGGGCGGCTGGGAGAACGACGCGTTCCGCGACCAGATCTTGTCGGTCGTTCGCGATGGCGCTGGCCGACTCGACAACGAAGTCACGGTGCTGCAGGAGGCCCTCGACAGCTTCGCGGGTCGCGTCGACACGCAGATCGAGGTGCTCCGGGCCGAAACCGACCCGTACGCGCTGACCGGTCGCAGCGATCAGCTCGGGCACTACATCCGCAGCCGAGAGGGCCAGCGGGCCGTGTCGCGCATCCGGACGTTTGCGCGTCGTGGGGTCGCCTTCACACGGTCGACGTTCGTGGCCTTGCTGTACCGCCGCAGCACGGGCGTCTTGCTCGCGCGCCGTCTCGCCCGCGCCGACGACCCAACGGGGGCGCGCTCGGTCGATCGAATCACGGGGCTGTCGCGGCGCGCACAATCCAAAAAGGCCACGCTGTCGGCGCTGCCCTACTACTACCGACAGCTATTCTCTGGGAACGCCACGATCAGCGCGACCTTCTGGGTCGGGCGCGAGGCCGAGGTGGAGCGTGCTCGCTCCGCGGTTCGCCACCTCGACCACGGCGGCCACGGTGCGATCTTCGTCGTCGGCGAAACCGGCTCGGGCAAGACCGCGCTGTGTCAGGCCTTTGTGAGCAAGGCCTTGGCGAAGCGACGCATCGTTCGCATCGTCCCGCCCCCGGGCGGCACGACCGAGGTCAATGCGCTGCGGCGCGCCATCGAGGCCGAGCTCAAGGAGCGAGGCGAAATCGACGCGCTGATCCGGGGGCTGCCCGACGGAACGGTTTTTGTGTTCGACGACCTCGAGCTGTGGTGGGAGCGCAGTGCAAACGGGACACAAATCCTGGAGATGTTTGTCGACCTGGTCGAGCGCTACGGCGACCGCCACCTCTTTATCGCCAACATGAACATCCACGCCTGGCGACTGGTGGGGAAGATGACCCGTATCGGGGACGTCGCGCTCTCGGTCATCGACTGCGAGCCCTTGCCCGCCGAGGCCCTCAAGTCGATCGCCCTGCTGCGCCATGCATCGACGGGGCTCTCGTTCGTTGTCGACGGCACCGAAGAGGGGGAGCTGCCCCCGTGGCGTCAGGCCCGGCTGTTCTCTCGGTATTTCGATTATTCGGGAGGCCTCGTGGCCGTAGCCCTGCGCTCGTGGATCAGCCACATCGACAAGATCGAGAGCAACACGCTGATCATGCGCTCGCCCAAGCGGCCTCCGATCGGGATGCTGGACGGCCTGCGCATCGAGATGACCTCGGTGCTCGTGGAGCTGGTCCTGCATAAACAACTCACGGTCACCCGACTCGCGCGCATCGTCGGCCGCAGCAAGGCACAGCTCGAGGAAGACCTCGGGCCCCTCGTGCGGATGGGCCTCGTCCAACGCAGTGCACGCGATGTGGTGCACGTGGACCGATTTGTCGCCCACTGGGTGACCGACAGACTGCGCGGACAGGGGTTGTTGGCATGAGCTACTTCATGCAGTGCGCGTACGACTTCGCGGGCCTGTTGCTCGGGGCGCTCGCGGTGATCGCCGCCCTCAAGGGGGTCGGGCGGCTGCTTCGGTATGTGTGGCTGCCGGAGCCCGTCCGCGATGGCATTGAGCGCGTCGGTCCGCTGCTCGGCTTGGTCGCCGTACTCGCCTACATCGCGTTTGGGTTCCTGCTGATCTTTGAGCGCGAGGAGCACTTTGCCTGGGTGATCCTTGGCGTCACGATGCTGTGCATCGCGTTCGCCTGGTCACCGCTATACGATCTGGTGTGCGGGGCCGCGTTCCGTGCGAGCCGGGTCTGCCGTCTCGGCGACCTCGTCCAGGTCGGCAAAGCCGAAGGGCGCGTGATCCGGCTGGGCACCCGGGTGCTCGTTGTACGGACGCACGGGGGCGACGAGGCGGTGCTGTACTACGGCAAGATCGTTCGCGATGCGTTTCGACGCACCCAGAGTCTGACGGGCGCGCACGTGCACAGTTTTCGGACACCGGCCCCGGAGCCGGAAGCCCTTGCCGAGTTCCGGCAACGGGTCCGCGGCGCCGCCCTACGCTGCCACTGGTCCTCTGTGGTCCACGCGCCGCGCGTTGAGCCGGCATCCGACAACGAGGTCGAGATCAGCGTATTCGCGCTGCACCGCGACTACGCGCCCGTCGTCGAATCCGCGGTACGGCGTGCGATCAGCGGAGCTGGGCCGCAAAACGCCCCAGGCGGCGCGCTGACGGCGGGACGGCCGTCAACGCGCAGCAGTCGTGTCATCCCACCTCCGAGCCCTCGTTGAACCGCAGGCGCGCACTTGTGCCCAACTAGGCTAGTCTGTGCCTGGATGCCAAGGGCAACCCTGCAGGAGGCGTTTACGGCCGCCTTGGCCGAAGAGGCAAGGCCCGCGTTCGCCGACGTCACCGGCTTGCCCGACCGGCTGGCCGCGTTGGTCGACGAAGGCACGCACCCGTCCGGCCCATTCGCCGTCACCGCCGAGCAGTTCGTTGGCCACGTCGCCCGCATCCTCCCCAAAGACGCAGACCTGAGCACGCTCGACAAACTCAAGATCGGCGATCTCTACCTCGCCTGCGGGTGCTCGCAGGGCGACGGCCGGGCGCTCAACGCATTCGACAAAGAGTACGGCCGCGACATCGACTTGGCGATCGCGCGGTCGGGCAACGTCAATCTCACCAAAGACGAGTTTCGGCAGGCGCTGCGCAACAAGCTCTTTGTGGTGCGGACCAACAAGCCGCCCAAGATCGCCGACTACGCCGGCCGCGGTGAGCTCCGATCGTGGATCCGGGTCACCGCCGTCCGCATGATCGTCGACATCGTGCGCTCCAAGCAGGCGGATCGCGAGATCCCCGTCGAGGCCGAGATGCTCGGCGCGATGCCATCGCCCGCCGAAGACCCAGAGCTCGACTACATCCAGCGGGTCTACAAGTCGGAGTTCAAGGAGGCGCTACGCTCCGGGTTTGGGACGCTGACCCCCCGCGAGCGCAACCTGCTCCGACACCAGGTCATCCACGGGCTCAACATCGATCAGGTCGGCGCCATCTACGGCGTTCATCGGACCACCGCGTTCCGCTGGATCGAAAAGGCGCGGAAGGCGTTCCTGGCCGCGACCAAAGAGGCCTTGATGGAGCGACTCAAGGTGGGGCAGAGCCAGTTCTTGAGCATCATGCGCGTCGTGCAAAGCGACCTGGACCTCTCGATGCGCCGTCTGCTGGTGAGTGACATCGAAGACGAACCCAGCGCGTAAGTGCGGGTATGCTGCGCCGATGCTGCGCCGAGTCATCGCTGCGTTTGGCCACGCCCCCGCGCTGTGGCTGGTGTATCGGGAGGCTCTCCCCAAAGTCGTTCGACGCCCCAACGCGTTCGCGGCCGTAGGCACCGTCCTTGCGATGGTGGTCGCAGGCGTTGCGACCCCTGCCGACGCGCGATGGGCAGCTGTGTTCTGGACGTGGATCGTCGGCCACTTCGCGTGGGGGGCCTACCTGTTCGTGAAGCTGCCCGACCCCGAGTAGCACTCACGGCCAAGGCTCACGGATTGCTGAGACGGCCGTTGTCGTCGGGGCCGCGGTTTTCGACCGGTGCAGGCTTTGGATCCCCCGCCAGCGGGGCTGGGTGCGCCGCCTGCCACTTCGCAATGCTCTCGAGCCACTGAAGGCGCAGCGGCACAGGCGGCAGCGACGCAATGTCTGTGTGCGCCAGGCGGGCCAGGTCGCGTGCGCGTGCTGGCTCGCGCTCGACCGCGCCGAGCGCCTGGGCCAAGCCGAAGCGCGCGCGCCCCAGCTCTTCGGGCGTGGTCATACCCGGCGTCTTGAGCAGGTGCTCGGTCGCTTGCGAAAAGTGCTCCAGGGCCGCGTCGTAGCGCTCCAGCTGCAGCTCAGCTTCGCCGCGGGCGATAAGCACGACGCTGTACATCGGATGCTCGAGGCCGCTCGTCTCGCTCAAGACCGCAGCCCCGCGGTCGAGCACCCGCAGTGCCTCCTCCGCTTCGCCTGCGTGCGAATGCGCCGCGCCCAAGTTTGCCAAGGTCAGGGCGAGGTCCGGGTGCGCACCCAGCACGCGCTGCTGGTACTCGATCGCTTTGAGGAACTCGGCCTTGGCCCCCTCGGCATCGAGCGACAGCAACCGGATCTCACCCAGGTTGTTGATCATCATGCCCAGGCGTGGCTCGTCGCGCACCGCACTGCGAGAGATCTCGATCGAGCGCCGCATGAGCGCCTCACCAACCTCGAGGTTTCCACGCCGCAGCTCCACCGCGCCGAGGTTGGAGGTGATCAACGCAACCCGCGGATGGACGGAGCCCAGGACCCGCTCTTCGAGCTTGAGTGCGCGCCGCAAGAACGCGATCGACTCAGCGAGGTTCCCCTGCTGCCCGTGGGCCAGGGCGAGGTTGTTGTAAAAGCGCGCGAGGCTCGAGTGCTCGTCACCGAACGCCTCACGCTGCATCGACAGCGCGCGGTCGAAGGCAACCTCGGCCGCCTCGTAGTCGCCCAGCGCAAAGGCAACCCGCCCCTGTAGGTTGGCCAGCAACGCGACGAGATCGGCGGAAGCACCCGCCCGCTCCACAGCCGCGGCCGCAGCCTCGGCGGCTTCCGCCGAGCGCTCGACCTGCCCCGACACCGACAGCGCGGTCGCCAGGGAGATCGACGCACGCGCCGCGATCTCGTCGTGGCGAGATCCCGACGCCGTCTGCACCGACTTTCGAAGCGCAGCGAGTGCGCCGCGCGGATCGCCCTTGGCCAGCAGTGTCGTCCCGTGCCTGTACTGCGCCTCCGCGAGTACAGGGGGGTAGTCCAACGTCCGCGCCGTCTCGAGGATCGTCTGGATGAGCTTCAGCGAACGCTCCAAGCGGGCGCCATCCTCGTAGGCCTTGGCGCGGGCAAGTTGGTCCCGCACAGATCGCACCTGCTCTCTGACCTTGGGATCGTGCGGGAGCGGAACCGTCGTCTTGAGCAGCTGCGTGTTCGCGCAGGCAGCCAGCGGGGTCAGCTTGCTCGTGGCAACCACGGCCTCCTTGACGACAGAAACGTCGGCCTCGCTGAAGAGATCCGACAGCGCACGAAACTCTGAACGCCGCCGATCGAGGCACTCCATGCGCAGATCGAAAAGCGCGTCCGACTGCTCGCCCCGCACACGATTGGCCTCGCACACCTCTTGGTGCATCGACAGCCACGAGCTCGCGTACAGGTCGAACCCTTCGGTTGTCCCTTCGAGCGCGTCCGCGGCGTAAGGCCGGTCCACGGCGTTGAAGGCCGTCGTGATGTCGCTGCGTCGCGCATCGTCCCAAACCCCAGCGAGTCGCTCTTCGGCGGGCTCGCAGGCCGACGCGCCGCCGACCCACCACACGGTCGCCGCACCAAAAGCGGTGGCCACCGCGGCGCCGCTCAAGACCGCAAACCAGCGCCGACGATGCACCGCGGGATCGGCCTCCAGGGCGTCCAACAACTGGTCCATCGAGTCCCAACGATCGTTCGGATCGGGCTGGAGACCCCGCAGGAGTGCAGCTCGAACCCAACCGGGCACGTGGTACGTGGAGGGAGGCGCCTTGATCTGAGCCGCGGCGACCTGCTCGGCGACCTGCTCGGCCGTCTCGCCACGAAAAGGGCGCTGGCGATACAGCGCCTCGTAGAGCGTCACGCAGTAGCTGAACTGGTCGGTGCGCGAGTCGGTGGCTTCGGCACGATGCTGCTCTGGCGCCATGTAGCCCGGCGTCCCAGCAACTCGACTCGCGCGCGCCTTGCCGCGCTTGGTGGACGGCCCGAGCACGTAAGAGTCTTCTTCGTCGTCCGGGGTCGCGCGGCCAGAGCCGATGGGCTCATCGTCGTCGGGCTGAAGGGCCCGCGCGAGTCCGAAGTCCATCACCAACACTCGACCATCGCGAGCAAGCATCACGTTGTCGGGCTTGAAATCGCGGTGCACAAGGCCGCCGTTGTGTGCCGCGGCCAAGCCCCGCCCAGCCGCGATCAAGACCTTGAGGATGTCTCGCCAATCGTGCTCGCCCGACGCCAGATGGCGCGTCAGCGTGACACCGTCGACGTGCTCCATCGCCAGGAACACACGGCTGCCCACGACGGTCGCGTCGTGCACCGTGATGACGTTCGGATGGGTGATCTGCGCCATCGAACGTGCCTCGCGCATGAGGCGTTCTGCGGCGCGCTGGCTCCGCTCGGGGCTGCTCGATCCGTGCCGCAGCAGCTTGAGGGCGACCTTTCGATCAAGCTGCGGGTCGTAGGCGGCATAGACCACGCCCATGCCGCCCGTCCCCAGACGATAGAGCACGACGTAGCGCCCCAGCTGCTCCCCCGGCTCCAGCGCAGCCGTCTTCTTCCGCGCGCTCGGCCGGGCTGAATCTCGCCCGTCGGATGTCGACAGCGGATCCGGATTCACTAGACCAGACAGGGACATCGCGGCCCGGGCAGGTTAGCCCGTGGGACGCGGTTGGTCATCCTGGCCGACCAATTGAGCGGCGGCCCGGATCTCGCGCCAGAACTCCAGCGGTGTCTGGGTCCTGCGCTGCACGATCGGGTTCAGGGCGGCATTGAGCGCGGCGGAGTACGGAGACTTGAGCTCCATCGCCAGCTTCTGGGGCAAGGCCGACAAGATATCGCCCTGAGAGAACTGGTAGATGCTCCGCCGCAGCACAGCCAGAAGCAGCAGGGCGCAGTGGTAGACGTCGGTTGGCCGGCTGACCTGCCCGTACTTGTCGGGATCGACAGCCTCGGGCGGCTGCATCCAAGGCGCCAAGATTGTGCCAGTCGTCCGGATCGAGTGCTCTTCGCGGGCGATTCCGAGGTCGCCGAGTTTGAACAGCAAGAAGGACCCCTCCTCCGGAGAGATGACGTCGTTGGTCAACGTCACGAACACGTTGCCTGGGTGGACATCCTTGTGCACGTGGCCGTGCCGATGCACAAAGGCCAGCGCCTGGAGGATGTCGCGACCGATGTGCGGCAGCCAGCTGGCATTCACGCGCGGCAAGATGCGATCGAGGCTGTACAGGCACTTCTCGACGATGATGTAGAACGCGTTCTTGTAGACAAACGCGTCGTGGATGTACGTGATGTTGGGGTGCCGCAGCCTGGCGAGGTTGCCCACCTCGAGCTCCCACTGCTGCTTCACCTCGGCAAACGGGAGTGCGGGCTTGAGGACCTTGGCGACCAGCGCGTTGGACCACTCGTCGGTGCACTCGTAGACATCTCCAAACGAGCCACTGCCGATGTGCTCACCGATGAAGTAGGTACCCGCACTGCCGTTGGAGATGATCTCGCCATCGCCGGGCGCGCCAAACGGCACCGCCGCGGGGAGGGTCGTAGGGGCGCGAAAACCGTCAACGGGCGACGGTCGGGTCTCGAGGCGAGGCCGCGTGGACATCGTCGCGGACAAGGTTACCACGGCTCGCTCCGCCCTGGCCGCCGTGGGATGGGGTCATGCACGACCCGCTCCGCAAGGGGTTGGGGTCGTGAGTAAGATGACCGCGCGTTCTTTGGTCGCGCACGTGCCGCGTGGTGCAATGCGGCCGCGGCATGATGATGAGTGAGCTGAGAACGGACGTACAGGCGGCGACTTCAATGCGTTGCCTCGGCCGAGTCCCCCAAAGCGTGTCCCAGCTGGGTCTGCGCGCACGTCTCGGTCTGCTGGCGCTCTTGGTTTGCGCCACCGCTCCGGCGAAGACCGCGAACGCCGCTCCACAATCGGACCACGAGCGGTTCGAGGCGTGGGCGGCAAAGCGCGCGTCGGCCCTCAAGGGCCGCGTGTCTGTACTGATGGAGGTTGAGCTCGACGGTCAGCCCGGAGCTGAGTTTGTCGCCCGCGTCTGCCAGGACAAGGGCGCCAAAGAAACCGTGCTCGTCGAACGAGACGGGCAGCGGTGGGAAGTGCCGCATGCGTCGCAAAGTAAGACCCGAGTCTGCACGGTGCCGAAGCGCCGCCCTGCGTGGGACTCCGACAAGGATGCCCTGGTGCTCACCGATGTCGGCCCCGACTCGATGTCGGAACGCCGCCTGGTGATCGTGGGCGACAAACTCGCGGTCACGTCTGAGCAGCGCGCCGACCCAACACAAAACGTCGAGGTCCGTTGGGACCTGGCGTCGCAACGTCGGCCGCGCGGCGAGGGCCGCGTCGTCGCCGTGCGCGAGGGCAACCTGGCCCCCGCCGAGCCCGGCCCCGTGTTTGTCCGCAGGGGCAAGTCGCACTGGACGGGACACGCGGACGCTGACGTTCTGACCGTCGCGGAGCGGCGCTCCGACGGGTCGCTGATCTTGCGGCTCAAGCTGCGGGATGACGAACACGTGGGTGGATTGTCCGGCGACCGGGTTCAGGTGTGGTGGGCCGACCCGCAAACCGAAGCATTGCGTGGCGTCGACGTGCGCGCGGGTGCCAACGGCCGACTTCGCGCGATTGCGCTGCGCACTCAGCAGCTCCCCCCGACCGTGCACGGGTCGATCCACGAGCTGGAGATCGTCCTGCCTTGGGCTGCTGCGACAGGCGAGGTCGCGAGCGTCCCGCTGACGGTCGTGGCGTTCGACGTGGACACGGACGGAACGACCGTACTGGCGACCAGCCAGTTCACTGGCCAGACCGAGTCCCTGGGCCAGCTCCGCTACGTCCCAGGGGGCGGAACATTTGAGACGACAGGACGCCGTGTTCCGGACGCGTCGTCGCTCAACGATCTCCCCCCGCCGCCCCGCTGACAGATTGACGCCCGTCGCCTCGTGCTCGTGCCGAAACCGGAGCGCGTTGGCTGCGGCGTGGGCGTAACGTCGCGAGATCACGCGCGCCCCGATTCTTGCTCTGCCTATCGGCAATGGCAATGAAGCACAGCCGCTTGCGATCCGCGTTGCTTGTGGCCCTCATCGGCGGAGCCCCTTGCGTCGCGCAGGCCGCCCCACCCCCCGCGCCCGTGGACACCGCAGACCCAAGCTTGGTTTCGCTGCCCGAGCTGGCGTCGTTCAACAAATGCGACCGACAGTCGAAGACCGCTCGGTTCCGTATCACGCTGCCCGAGGAAGCGGAACTCAAGGATCTCGTTGGCTGGATCTCGAGCGTCAGCTGTCAGAAGTTCGTTTGGAACCCGGCGATCCGCGGCGGCAAGATCACGGTCGTCGCACCTGAGCCGGTCACACTCGCTGAGGCGTATGGGGCGTTTCACTCCTCGCTCGAGACGATGAACCTCGCGGTCCGAGACGCGGGCGACTTCTTTGAGATCGTCGAGACCAAGGGGGTCGCGGGTCAAAACGTCCCCGTGATCGGGCCCGGCAAACAACCTGCGCCCAGCGACCGTTTTGTCACCCAGGTCGTGCGCCCCCATCCCGAACGCGTGACCGATGTGGCCGCGGTGTTCGATCACCTCAAGAGCGCGCACGGCTCGGTGACCACCGTCGGGGGCATCGTGATCGTCACCGACACCGCCAATAACATCCGTCGAGCCATGCGGGTGAGCAAGCAGATCGACGTCGTCGAGGAAACGCCCGAGGGCCTGTTCGTGTACCCGCTGCCGTATGGCGAGGCCGAAGATGTCGCCGACATCCTGCGGCAGCTGTTCGCGACCGACGCGAGCACGCCCGCCCCGACGCGCAGTGCATCCAAGAAGAAGCCGTCGACCAAGTCCAAGGCTGGCGCGAAACGGGGCGATGCTCCCGTCGCAGGGCCCGCTGCAGCCACCAGTGCCACGGTCACGCGCGTCGTCGCCGATGTTCGCAGCAACAGCTTGTTCATCGTCGCCCCACGCAAGGACTACCCCGTCATCCGCTCGCTGCTGGACCGCCTCACCGGGCCAAGCGTTGGTGACGAAGGCCAGATCAGCGTCTTTCGTCTCAGCTACGCCAACCCCGAGGAGCTGCAGGCTGTGGTCACGCAGGTCCTGGCAGCAAGCAAGAGCGCAACGTCCCAAGGCGTCACCATCACCGCCGACGTGGCGACGCGCTCCTTGATCGTCGACGCGCCCCGGACCGAGAGCCGTCGAATCGAGGCCCTCATCGCCCGCCTCGACGTCGAGCGGAGACAGGTCTACATGGAGGTCTACATCCTCGAGGTGTCCGTGGACCACTCGCTGCAGGTGGCCGCGGGCGCGCACATGTTCCACCGCAACGCGTCGAACCCCGACGGGCCGACGTCCGTGGTGTCGACCAACCCTTCTTCGGACTTCAACTCTGTCGCCCCAAGTGCCGGCCTCGCCGGACTCGCGGCGGGGGTCTTTGGCAATTCACTGCCCGGCAGCTTTCTCGGCCAGGAGGTCCCATCGTTCGGCGTCATGATCCAGGCGCTCGAGACCAGCACGGACGTCAATACCGTGTCCGAGCCGCACGTGATCGCAGCCGACAACCGCACCGCGAAGATAACGATCGGCGAGGTCATCCCGGTGAACAGTGGGGTCACGTTTCCGGGCGGCGCGGGCGGCAACACGGGCCTGGTGCCCGTGCAAAACACGACCCGCGAGACGGTCGCGCTCGACCTCGAGATCACGCCGCACGTGAACGACCACGGAGAAGTGATGCTTGATCTCAAGCTTCTCGACGAGCAGGTGCTACCGACCGCCGACGCGATTCCTGGTGTTCGCACCAGCAAGCGGGCGCTCGAGCTCGAGGATGTGGTCGCGCGAGACGGCCAGCCGATCATCTTGGGCGGCCTCATCAAAGACTCCGACAGCATCGTCGAGACGAAGGTGCCGGGCCTTGGATCGATCCCCGTATTTGGCTGGCTGTTCAAGAGTCGGCGGCGCCCGAAAAAGAAGATCAACCTTCTGATGATCTTGATCCCCCACGTCATCGACTCGCCCGACGACGCTCGGCGGATTCACCAGCAGCGGATCGCGGAGCGCCGCGAGTTCATCGAGCGCGAGACTTCATTCAAGCGACGCGACCTCGACGTGCACGTGAACTACCGGAAGAAGTCAGGCTTGCTCTCGGCGGTGGACTCGGAGTACCGGCGAATGCGCAGCGAAGATCGCGACCGTTACCGGGCCGAGCTCGAGCTGCGGCGCACGCTCCCGACCGAACTTGTCGTTCCCGAAGACGGCCAGCTCACATCCCGATAGGGCCCGCGTGACGCCCATCCCCGGCCCCATGCCGCGGATCGCGATAAACCCGCAGTCTCGGCGGGCGGCGCAGACACATTTTGGCGACGATTCGGGTGAGCCGCAGATACCGATTCCGCCGCCGTCTACGGGGGATTAGGGCCACGCGCGGTGGGCGTCGGGACGCACCCGAGATCCGAAAACGCAGGATCAACGCAAAACAGATCGGTGGAGTGCGGTATGAGTGCGGAACGAACATGCGGGCCCAACACGCACTGATGGGCTTGCGACCAACGAAGAAATCGAAATGGCGAACAAACTATTTGTAGGCGGGCTCAGCTGGGACACCACAGACGAGGGGCTTCACGAAGCCTTCTCCCAATTCGGTGTTGTGACCGAAGCGAAGGTTGTGATGGACCGCGAGACTGGTCGCTCCCGGGGCTTCGGCTTCGTGACGATGGACGGTGCCGAAGAGACCAAGACGGCGATGACTGAGATGGACGGAGCGAACCTCGACGGACGCGCCATCCGCGTCAACGAAGCCACCGAGCGTGGTGGTCGTCGTGGCGGCGGAGGCGGCGGTGGCGGACGTCGCGGCGGCGGCGGTGGCGGTGGCGGCCCTGGTGGCGGCTTCGCTGGCAGCCGACGCTACTAGAACATCTCTCACCGAGATCTTTGCAACGGCATCGCGCATCAGTGCGCGATGCCGTTTGTCTTTGGTTGCGAGGCGCCGCTACTGCGTCCAGGGGCGTGGCTGCAGTCCCCCACGGCCAGCCTTGTCGCGGGGAAGCCATCCGCCGCGCGCTCGCCTCTCGAACAGCCCGAAGCGCAGGTCCAACGCAACCTCGGCTGCGAGTGCGGGCATCAGCACTTGGGCCGTCAAGCCCCAGCGACGCGTGCCAACCCTCGCAAAGATCCCACCGCCGAAAGTCGTGCGTGTACGGGACGGGTTGCGAAGGTTGTCGCCGGGCAGCTCGCTCGGATCATCTTCACGAAAGCGCACCGCGCCCGCGTCGAACCCACCCGACACCCAACGCTGCCCGAAGCTCACCGAGCCGAGCATCCAGTGGGCCGACCCGGCGTACGACGGAGTTTCGACATCGAGGTCGACGACCGGCGGGGGATAGAGACTCCAGTGGTAGTGCGCTCCGATCGAAGCCCACTCCCAACGCCAGAACGCGATCGCTATTTTTGGCGAGAAGGCGGGCTTCGTCTGGCCCGCCAGCCAGTGGCCCGTCACACCGATCGAGAGGTGGTCGAGCAGGCCGAGCCCAACTTCAACCCGGTACTTGTGGGGCGTGCCGCCAGCGGCGGCCACCTGCAGCACCCCGTGGTCGAGGAAGCGCGGGCTTGGCGACACACGCCGCTCGAGGTAGGTCGAGCGCGCAGAAGGCTCGGTGACGACAGGGTTCGGACCCGGCGCGGCGTGAGACACGTCCGGTGCACCGACCAGTACGGCGACGGCGAGTAGGGGCGTACAAGCCCGCACGGGGAACAACTGCGGCACGCGACCGCGATTGTTCCCTCACCAGTGAGCAAAATCAACGGCTAGACCGTGTTTGCTGGCCAGCTTGCTGCCGCCCGCGCGGGCTGGGGTGCACTACATTGGGACCGGCCGCCCGCCCCGCGCTGCACCATGCGCAGGGCTTCCGCGCCCCAAGGTAACGAATGACCGCAAAGCCGCTCTCCCGAGAGATTTTCATTGTCGCAGCCAAGCGCACGCCCTTTGGCGCATTCGGAGGCAAGCTCAAAAAACACAGCGCCATCCAGCTCGGTGTCATCGCCGCCAAGGCCGCGATGGAAGCGGGAAAGGTCGATCCCAACGCTGTCGACCATGTCGTGTTTGGCAACGTCGCCCAGACCTCGGCCGATGCGCTGTACATGGCCCGTCACATCGGCCTCAAGTCAGGCGTGCCGATCCCGACCCCGGGCCTCACGGTCAACCGCCTTTGCGGTTCTGGCTTCCAAGCCATCGTTTCTGGCGCGCACGAGATCCTCACGGGGGACGCAGAGATCGTTCTGACCGGCGGCACCGAGAACATGAGCCAGGCTCCGTTCGCTGCTCGCGACATTCGCTGGGGTATCAAGTTCGGGCCCAAGGCACCGCAGCTCGAGGACACGCTGTGGAGTTCTCTTTCCGATCCGCACGCTGGGTGCGCGATGGGTGAGACGGCCGAGAACCTCGCCGCCAAGTACGGCATCACCCGCGAGATGGCCGACACCTACGGCCTTCGCAGCCAGCACGCTTGGGGCGTCGCGCAAGCGGGCGGCTACTTCAAGGCCGAGATGGCTCCCATCGAGCTCAAGAGCCGCAAGGGGCCCGAGACCTTCGAGGTCGACGAGCATCCTCGGCCCGACACGAGCCTCGAGAAAATGGCCAAGCTACCGACCGTCTTCAAGAAGGACGGCACGGTCAGCGCGGGCAATGCGTCGGGCATCTGCGACGGTGCGGGCTCGCTCATCATCGCCAGCGCTGAGGCCGTCAAGCAGCACGGGCTGTCGCCGCTTGCCCGCGTCGTGCAGTGGGGCGTGGCGGGCGTCGATCCCACCATCATGGGCATTGGGCCTGTGCCCGCGATCAAGGCTGGCCTCGACCGCTCTGGCCTCACCTTGGGCGACATGGATCTCATCGAGATCAACGAGGCCTTCGCGCCTCAGTACCTCGCCTGCGAAAAAGAGCTCGAGCTCGACCGCGACAAGGTCAACGTCAACGGTGGCGCTATCGCGTTGGGCCATCCACTCGCCGCATCGGGCGCGCGGATCATGGCCCACCTGACGCACGAGCTGCGACGACGCAACGGCAAGTACGGCGTAGGCTCGGCCTGCATCGGCGGCGGCCAAGGCATCGCCGTGGTCATCGAGAGCCTTCAGTAACCGCGCAGGAGCAGCACCGTGGCCAACAGCACTGAGACTTCCCCCGACGACCTCATCTACGACTGGAACGTCCGCAACCGGCGGGCACCGTTGAGTCCGCTCGTCGATCGGAAGCTCAGTTTCTTCGACGAGACCCTGCGCGACGGCATCCAATCGCCGTCCGTACGCGACCCGGGGATCGACAAGAAGAAGGCAATCCTCAGGCTCACCGCGAGCCTGGGGATCGATGCGGTTGACCTCGGCCTCCCGGGTGCGGGGGCCCGAGCGGTGTCGGACGTTACGGCGCTCATCGAATGTGCCGAAGAGGAGAACCTTGGGATCGAGTACGCCTGCGCGGCGCGAACCCACAAGAACGACATCAACGCGGTTGCCGACATCGCGGAGCGTACGGGCCAAAAGATCACGGTCTACGCGTTCTTAGGGTCGAGCCCCATTCGGCTCTACGCCGAGGATTGGGACGTCGCGTTTTTGCTCGAGCGGACCGTGATGGCCGCCAAGCTCTGCGCAGAGCGGGGCCTGCCGATGACGTTTGTCACCGAGGACACGACGCGCACGCCGCCGGCCGTGCTAGGCCAGCTCTTCCGCGCCGCTGTGGATCACGGCGTGGAGCGCCTGTGCCTGTGTGACACCGTCGGGCACGCGACGCCCGATGGCGTCGTCGACCTCGTGTCGTTCACGCGCCTGCACCTGGAGTCCATGGGGGCGACCGACGTGGGCATCGACTGGCACGGTCACAATGACCGCGGGCTCGGAGTCATCAACAACCTTCGTGCCATCCAGGCAGGCGCCGACAGAATCCACGGCACCGCCCTCGGGATTGGAGAGCGCGTCGGCAATGCAGCGATGGATCAGACGCTGATGAACCTCAAGCTCATGGGCGAGCTTGGGGATCGCGACCTGACCAATCTCGTGGCGTGGTGCTCGCTCGTTGGAGAAGCGGTCGGCGTGCCGATTCCTGGTCAGTATCCGCTCGTGGGTGCAGACGCGTTCAAGACGGCAACGGGAGTGCACGCAGCAGCGGTGATCAAGGCGATCAAGCGCGGCGACGAAGGTCTGGCCGATCGGATCTACTCGGGCGTTCCCGCGGGGTGGTTTGGCAAGGAGCAGTCGATCGAGATTGGCTTCATGTCGGGCGAGTCGAACGTCGTGTACTGGTTGCGCTCTCGCGGGATCGAGCCCGAGGAGCGATTGGTCGCGCACATCTTTGCGCTGGCCAAGAGCACCGATCACATCCTGAGTGACGATGAAGTGCACGCCGCGATCGCTGACTTTCGCTCATAGCGGTTGAGTGGGGGCGGTCCGCAGCCCTACGGCCCCAGGCGCACGACCCCGAGCGGACTGCCAAAGATCGGTGTGTTGCCTTGGGCGACGACGAGCCCAGCGACGCTGGTGTCGTAGACCGCGTGCTCGTCGACGTCTCCTCCTTTTCGTGAGACCGACTTGAGAGCCCAGACGGTTTCCATCTCGTCGGAGATTCCTCCCTCAATCCAGTAAACACGGCTCGAACCCACCGCGAGCTCAGTCGGCTGGTAGGCGGGAACGGCGAGAGTCTCTGTAGCACCAGAGCGCAATGACGTCGTCTCGATGGAGGACGCGCCGACGCGGTAGCGGGCAACGAAGAGCGTCTCCTCGTCCAAGATCATCCGCGCGACCATGCCCGTGTCCGAGTAGAGCGTCGACATGGAGGCGCCCGATGTCGTGCCGCTGACGATGGGGTTGGGGAGGTTCCCGTTGTTCGTCGACAGCGCCCAATAAAGGCCCCCGTCGACTCCAATGTTGAGCTCTCCTGCGAAATCCAAGCGTGGGTACAGCGGCTCGACCGTCTGCGTGTCGAGCGAGACACGAACAAGGCTCGCGTCTGCGTCGTACTGGGTGACGTAGGCGAAGGTGTCATCGACCGCGACGCTGCCGGGCTTGTTCAGGCCGCCCATGACGTCAACGTCGCCGCGGTCTCGATGAACCCGACGCAACTCGCCATCCGAAAACGCGACCCAGTACAAGTACGGCCCGTGAATCCGCATCGCGTGCATATCGCCGACCTCTGAAGTCACGACCGCGGGAGGCATGCCATCAAAGGCGTCCACCGAGAGGATTCCGCCCTGCGCCGTATAGAAAACCGTGGTGTCCGCGATTGCCATCGCGCTCCCCACTCGGGCGCACGCGAGCACGGTGATGTTCGGGATCGGCGATTCGCAGGACTCGGGCGGGTCCCCGGTCGATCCGGATTCTCCGGACTCGGTTGCGCTCGGACCAGTCGTGTCGACGTCGGTCGGTTCAGCCGCTGTGGAGTCCGCAACCGCGACCGTGGCGGAGAGCTCAGAGGGCGCGCCCGAGGTCGTCCCCGACGAGGCTTCGCTCCCGGTGGCGCTGGTTCCTTCTGCGCCTGGTCCACAGGCCATCATCACTGTCGCAAGAATGCCGACCGTGCATATCCGCGCGACGCCCACCATGACTCGATTGTATCGCCCTGGGTAACGTACCGACCAGCGCAATGGAGCGACCAGCTCAGCCTGTGCCCGCGTTCTTGTTTCCGAGCGGAACCCACCCGACACCAGGGGTGGCGACACGCCCGCTCCACTCCGCCTCGGCCTCCGCGACGTACCGCTCCCGTGAAGGGACAGCGCGCCCGGCTTCCTCCAGCTGGCTCGCCACGAAGTCGTACGCATCGGTCGCGGCTGCGACCATCTTGGTCGCGTACGGAGCGGGCGCAATCCAAAAGTACGCGGTGATCCCTCCGCGGACCAACCGATTGGGGATAACCATCGCAAGGGCGAGTTGCATTGGCCACGACCGGGCAATGACCTCCTTCTCGAGCTCCTGCATGTTCTTGCGCTGTATCGCCGTCCAGGCTTCCGTGAGATGCAGGACCGTAACGTTGCGCTCACCCCGACCGGCCGAGAGTCGCTCACGCTCCGAATCGAGATAGACTTGGAGCTCCTCGTCGGTGGGCTTACCTGAGAACTGAATGAAGTGAATGCCCGGGATTCGCTTATTCTCTCGAACGACGAACATAGGACGACGGTACCCCAGTACGCCCAGCCAGGCTCGCTGTGTCGTTGGGGCCAGGCAGTCCGGTTTGAAGGCGATACCCGAATGCTGCCCGGACAGCGTAACTATCGCTGTTCCTGGCTGCCCTTGCGTATCACTCCCGTAGGTCGTCGCTCCGGATGAGCACGCACCAGGGTTGAAACACGTTGCTAGTCACCCCAGGGGCTGACGATGTCGAGCGGCTCGGCTTGCTTGGGCGCCACGGGGTCTTTTGGAGGCGGGTCAACCGCGGGGGTCGCCGCAGGCTTCGCCGTTGCTTTTCCGGCTGCGGCCGCCTTCCGGGAAGGGCGGCGTCGGGGTTCACGGGCAGGTGCCGCAACCGCGGCTGGCTCGCGGCGGATCGCCGTCTCCTCGACGGGAGTCGGTGGCGGCTCAACCTCGCGTGGCGTTGCGGGATTGTGCTGCACCTGCACGACCGGCTTGGGCACCGCGGCCGGAGGAGTCGGCGCGGTGGGAGGGCTCGCAGCCGAAGGCGGGTCGTTGACGGGTGTCGGCGCAACGGGCCGGCCACCAAAAAACACAAACGCCGCCGCCACGCAGGCACCTCCTAGCGCCGCGATACTGAGCAGAAGCGGCGCGAACCCAGTCCTTCCCCGCTTCTTCGGCGGAGCCGAGCCGCGACCGGAGGCTCTAGCCGCCCGGGAGGGCAATGAACTCCGGCTCGGCCGAAGCGGCGCCGCGCCTCGGGCCGAACGGCTGCGGTCGGAATCCCCGCGCGCAGGGCTCGGCTGCACGAACTGGCGCGGAGACCGGGGGCTTTGCTCGGGAAGGAGCGGCCCGCCGTGACCAGCACCCGCACCCACGGCGGCCGAGCTGTCATCGATTGCGAGCAACGTGCTGCCCTTGGCTGCGGGGACCAAGCCAATGCTCGGTAGCCGCGTACCCGGCCTTCGCCAGCCACCCGCAACCGCAGCATCGGCCGCGGCACGGGGGTCGTTGGATTCGGTCGAGCCAAGGTCCCGCGTCTGCCGGCTGTGAATGGGCACCACGGCGACCGCTGGCGGCGTGACGGCATCTGCGGCCCCATCCAGCGTCCGTGCGGCACGCAGCCGAGACGCAACCTCATCGATCGTCTGGACACGATTGGCGGGGTCACGCTCTAGCAGGTCAGCGACCAACGCAGAGGTCGCGGTCAGGTGAGCGAGATGCGGCGCCACCTGCTCGAGACGTGGCGCGACGCTGTTGATCTTGAGCCACAGCAACTCGCTAATGTCATCGGCATGCAGCGGGACGCAACCCGACAGCATCTCGAAGAGCATCGCCCCCACCGCGTACAGATCGGCACGGGTATCAACGACGGTCCCGCGCGCTTGCTCGGGTGCCATGAACTCCGGCGTCCCGAGGACCGTCCCCGGTACCGTGTTGGTGCCCCCCTTGGCCCGAGCGATCCCAAAGTCGAGCAGCTTGACCATGAGCGCGTCGCCGCTGCACAGAAAGACGTTTTCCGGCTTGAGGTCGCGGTGCACGACCTCCCGCGCGTGAGCGACTCGCAGGCCGTCGATCACTTGCAACACGATATCTATGGCCGCAGTCGGGCTTACTCGAATCTCGCGCTCGAGCATTGCGCTGAGCGTCTCTCCTCGGAGGAGCTCCATGACATAGTACGCGCTGCCCTCATCGAGGGTCCCGCAGTCCATGACATCCACCAAGTTCTGGTGCTTGAGCGACGATGCCAGACGCGCCTCGTTGACAAACCGCAGCACCGAATCGGAGTGATGCACATCGGAGCGGAGGACCTTGATCGCGACGTCGCGGTCCAGCCGGACGTGCCGGCCCCGATAGACGATGCCCATCGCGCCCTCGCCGATCTCGGCGTCGACGCGGTAGCGCTCGTCAATCACTCGCCCGATGAAACTGTCGCGAGCCACCGCCGTGTCAGGCTACCAGGGCCGGAAAACAACGTACGCCCCTCGGACAGCGAGCGGGCGGCTTCGGCCGCGAACGGGGCAATGGCAACGATCGAGGCGTCGTGGGCGGGACGGCCGTGGGCGGGTCGGGCCATCCGCAGCATCCGCGCGACCCCCTAGGACGCGCGGCCAGGCGCGCGTGGACTCCGGGATCATCGAGGGGTCGGAGCGGTCGCATCCCGGCATCGATCGCGCGGCTTCTCGGCGCCGCGCCCCCTAGGCAACCCGCACGGCAGCTGTGCAATTTGCCCAACCGAGTTGATCGAACAGCCCAACCGAAATGGAGATCAGAGCCGATCGGTTTGTACGCAATACATTTACGGAACCCCCCATAGGCACCAGCGTAGCGAGGGCTACAAACAAAATGGATTGTCCGACGACTCCGCGACGGTCTACTTAGTATCCATGGAAATGCCGCTGCGTCTGTCGTCTATCCGCGCTCGGTTGATTGGATCAGGCGCGCTGCTGTGGCTCGCAACCGCAGGATGCAGCCCGGCCGATCTTGATACAGCCGAGTTGCGCTCGCTCGGTCTGTCGAGTGGTGATGTTGTCGAAGGCCAGCTCGAAATCTTGGTCGCCGACGACTTCGCGGGCGGAGAATCCTGGTTGATCCACCGCGTGGTCGTGGACGGACAGCCCGTCGAGCTGCAGTTCGACGGCGAGCCTCCAGAGCTGGCACCACGATCGCTTGTGCAAGTTTGGGGGCACGACGGCTACGAGACCTTCGAGGTCGATGGTATCGACGTCGTCTCCCCGCCACCGCAGCCGCTCATCGACGCGGACCCTTACGCACCGCGGAGGTTGGCGGTCGTCTTGCTCGACTGGGGTAGCGGGCCCGAGGTCACCGCGGCGGAAGCCGACGAGAAGATGTGGTCCGCCGACTACGCGTCGCACAAGTACTGGGCGGAGATCTCGTACGGCAAAGAGGCCCTCGAGGGCGAGATCTTCGGGCCCTTCACGATGAACTACCCCGGCTGTAACACCGACACGATCGCGTGGGAGTCACGCCAGCGAATCGTCGGCGACGGTGGCAACCCGGACGACTTCGATCAGTTCTTGTACGTGTTCCCGAGTGCCGGCTGCGGTTGGGGAGGCCTCGCGATGCTCGGCAGCCCGAACAACCCCGCCGAAGACAGCTGGTACAACGGGTCCTTCGGGTGCGTGGTCCGCAACCAGGAGGTCGCCCACAACTACGGCCTCATGCACACGCACCTGTACCAGTGCGGCGATGTGCCGTTCGGCAGCAACTGCGGCAGCCAGGAGTACGGGAGCCCGTATGACCCGATGGGGCAAGGCTGCGGGCACATGGCGGCGCCCGACAAGGAGTTCATGGGGTGGCTCGAAGAATGCAACGTCGTCGATGCAAACATCTCGGGCTCATTCAACCTGCTCCCCAGCGAGCTCCCATGCAACGGCACGCAGGCCTTGCGCGTGCCGACGTACGACGGCCGCAAGTACTGGCTGGAGTACCGCTTGCCGGTTGGGTTTGACGAAGATGAAGAGACCGAGGGCGTGCTTGTGCACGTCAGCGAACCCGGGAACAGCTGGGGCCCCGAGGCCTACCTCATCGATCTGGGCGTCGGCGGGTTTCTCCGAGAGGGCGAGTCCTACTCCGATCCACAGGGCGGGGTCACGTTCATGGTGCGGGAGGAGCACGACACCCACGCGGTGATCGACATCATTTTCCAGGGCGGTGGGTCCGGGTCTCCGGCCTGCCTCGGGGGCGAGACGCCGATGATGGTTGGTGGCGCCTACGGCACGCTCGAATGTATGGGCGGACCGTTCGAGCCCGACGGTGAGCCGCCTACGGTTGCGATTGCATCGCCATCCGACGGTTCGTTCTTCGCCGACGGCGAGAGCTTCGACGTGACCGTGAACGCCGACGATGCCAGCGGCGTCTACTCTGTCTCGCTGTACTTGGATGGCACACTCTCGGCCACGCTGACCGAGCCGCCATGGGCCTGGCAGATCAACAACCTTCCACTCGGCAGCCATACGTTTGTCGCCAAGGCCAGCGATGGCGTGCTGGAGGGCGAGAGCGCCGAGGTTCGCGTCGAGATCAACGAGGACGGCGCCGACGGGGGCGATGACAGCCCTGGCGGCGGCGGCCCCAACGGCGACGATGGAGGAAGTGATGGCGGCGGTGGCGGTGGTAGCGACGACGACGGCGATGGCCCCGACAGCCCCGACAACAACGCCCTCCCACCAGGCTTTGGTCTCAACGGTGGGGAGCAAGGATGCAGCATCCACGGCGGTGCGGAACGACCCATCTCCGCCCTGCTCTTGCTGCTATGGGTGGGGTTCGGCTGGCGCCGAAATCGGGCCGTGCGCTCACGATGAGTGCGTCAGTCCGACTCACGCTCGAGGCGTGAGTCCAGCATTCGCCGGACGCTCAGCTGAAGCTTGCTGCCGAGCATCCCCACGACGCTCTCGAGCTGGTCCCCGGGCATACGCTGCGCAAGCAGGCTCCGCACGTGCCCGAGCAGCGCCGCACGTGCCTTGTCGAGCCACAGGAACACGGTGCTCCGATGCACCCCGTACATCGTCGCCATCGTATCGGCCGGCACCTCGTGAAGGTAACGCTGCCGCAGGAGATTGCGCTCGCGGATGGACAAGCTGGCAACGGCTTGCTCGAAGGCTGAATCGAGCGTGGGTCCGTACGCGTGCCGCAGGTAGTCCAGCTCGGTGTCTTCGGCGGCGCCAATCTTGTCGGCAAGCCCGTCGTCCGAGCTTGTCGCACGATCGCGGCGGCGGGACAGGTCGATGACAAACCGGGAGGTCATCACCCGGACCCATGCCTTGAGCGACCCCTTGCCGAGGTACTTGGTGATGCGCGCGGGCGCTTGCCCCTCGCGCACAAAGAGCCGGTCAAAGACGAGCTGCCGAAACTCCTCCGGCGAGAGGCCTAGCGTCGGGCTCTTGGCAATCGCACGATCGAGCTCGGGCCCGTAGCTCGCAGCAAATCCCCGCAGCGCGGCGTCGTCCCCTTCACCGCACTGCGCCGCCAAGTACAAATCCTCGACCTGGCAGTCGGCGAGTGCGACATCACCCGCAACCGCCCTTACCAGCGCCTGGACGAACACCGCCTCATCCACGATGCGCTGCTCGGCCTCCTCGGCCGTGACGCAGCGCCGCAACAGGCGCTCGACCGTTGGCTCGAGATCGGCCACCGCGCTGAGCTTGTCGCGCTGGTCGTCGGGTAGCGCATGGAGCAATCGTGCGTGGAGCGGGGCCATCGCCGACCCCTTCGTACCACACGGGATCCGCGGTACCGTCGCGGTGTGCTGGAGTGTCCCGATCCGTCGGTACTCGAAGCGTTCGTGCAGGGGTCGCTCGAGCCGCATGCACAGACGGACTTTGAGCGCCACCTCGACGGATGCTCGGAGTGCGCCGAGACGACCGCTGCGCTCGCCCGCCTGTTTGGGTCCAGCACCATCGGAGACGGCGGTCCGGTCAAGCCCCACATCGACCCGGCGACGGCCTTGGTCTCGGTCGGTCGATACCTGCTCGGGGACCGCCTCGGAGAGGGAGGCATGGGGGTGGTGTTCCAGGCGCATGACCCGGAGCTGGAGCGGCAAGTTGCGATCAAGCTGCTCCACCCGGGGACGGACGACGCCGAGGAGACCCGGGAGCACTTGCTCCGCGAGGCGAGAGCGATGGCGAAACTCGCTCACCCGAACGTGGTCGCCGTGCACGACGTGGGTCGTGTTGGCGATCAGGTTTTCTTGGCGATGGAGCTTGTCGCGGGGACCACGTTGACGGAGTGGCTACGCACCCCACGATCGCAATCTCAGATCATCGAGACGTTCATTCAAGCGGGTCGCGGGCTGGAGGCTGCACACAACGTCGGACTGATCCATCGCGACTTCAAGCCCGACAACGTGCTGATCGGTGCAGACGGGCGGGCACGCGTCACCGACTTCGGCCTCGCGCGTCCCGTGCTGGCCTGGGCAGACTCCGACCCTGTGCCCAGCACGCCATCGGGGGTCGACCCTCTGCTCCAGTCGGTCGCCGTAACGACCGCACACGGGGCGATCGTGGGCACGCCCGCATACATGGCGCCAGAGCAGTGGCGCGGCGAGCCGGCCGATGCTCGCTCCGATCAGTTCTCCTACTGCGTCGCGTTGTACGAGGCGCTTGTGTCCAAGCGGCCGTTCAGCGGCGACAGCTGGATGTCGCTCTGCCACGCGGTGCTCGAGGGCGGTGCCCAACCGATGCCGCGGTCGGTCCCCGCTTGGCTACGCAACGCACTCACGCGAGGCCTTGCGACGCCCGCCAGCCAGCGCCACGCTTCGATGGCCGAGTTGCTGGCCGCACTTGCGCGAGACCGCGGACGGGCGCTGCGCATCGCAGCTGTCGCGGGCGCGATGGCCGTTGGCGCGGCCGCGACCGTGGGTGTGCTGGCCTGGGCTGCAGACGAGGCGAGCGTCACACCCGAGCTGGCAGCCGCCACGGCCCAAGCGCCCGACGACCCCCAAGACTCGCCACAGCCCGATGCAGGCACACCGCGGCCCGACGTAGGTTCGCCGCCCGACACTGACCCCCCGCCGCCCGCAGCGCCAACCGCCACCCAGGTTTGCCAAGAGCGCGCCAAGACAGTGCACGGCCACTGGACGCCCGAGCGACGCACCGCCTTCGCCGACAGCCTGCACAAGATGGACCGCGGCATGGCCATCTTTTCGCAGACGATGCCGATCCTCGATCGGTGGGCCACCGACTACGCCGAGCAGGCGGCCGCGCTGTGCGACCCTTCGTCTTCGCTGAAGCACCGTGCGGGTCGGGAGGCGTGCCTCGCCAACTACGCGATACGCTTCGACGCCTGGGCCGTGCGGGTCGCTGAGCACAAGGCGAGCCGCGTTGCGCGGAGTGTCGCGGGAGCGACGTACGCCCTGCCCAATCTGGACCATTGTCGATCGGACGCGTGGCTCAGCACCCTCCCAACTGCGGACCCGGGCGACAAGCGTGCCAAGGCGCACCTGCTTCGGTCGGACCTCGCAGCAGCACAGGCCGACCTGGCTCTGATGCAGCTCGTCACGCTGCCCGACGATGCCAAGCGAATCGCGGCCGACGCCGAGGCGCTGGGATTTCCGCCGCTCACCGTGGAAGCACAGCTTGCCGCCGGGCTCACCGCGGCGACCCGTCGCGACGCCGATGCGGCGGTCACCTGGTTGGAGCAGGCGGCGGTCAGCGCTGACACGGCGAAGCACGAGGCTGCACGAGCCCAAGCCGCGCTGGCGTTGGTCGTCCAACAGGGCGCGCTTCAGCTTCGGCCTGGCCCCGCAAAGCGGTGGCAACGAATCGCTCGCTCGCAGGCAGACCGCACCCGCGACGCACGATTCGGCGCGGCCGCCACCCTGGCCGAGGGCCAGGTCTTGTACGCCCAGCTCGAGTTCCGCGAGGCACGGGCCACACTCGACGATGCGCTCGCACAACACGAAGAGGCTTATCCCGAGGCCCACCCGCAGCTCGCACTCGCGTACCAGCACTTGGCCGCCGTGCTCGCCGATCTGGGCGAAGGCGCCGACGCCGTCCGCTTCGCTGGGATGGCGTGCGCGATGCTGCGCAAGACGGTCGGGCCCAACGACCTTGCGCTCGGCAGCGCCCAGCTCGTGTTGGCAAAGGCCCATATCGCCGCGGGAAACCTCGACGACGCGCTCGAGGCCGTCGAGCCCGCGATTAAAATCCCAGGCGTGGCGACCTCGCTCCGGCACGACTACGACCGTGGGGACGCCCTGCTCCTACGCGGCGACATCGAGGCGGCGAAGGGCGACAAGGACGCCGCGTTGGCCACGTACGAATCGGCCCGCGTGTACCACTACGTCGGTCCCATCATGGCCGAGCCCGAGCTGCGGATCGGCGCACTCCTCGTCGCGCATGGCGAGCCCGACAAGGGCCTCGCAATTATCGCGCGCGGCCTCGAACTGCTCGAGTCGCACTACGGCGACAGCGACCTGCGCCTCATCCCCGCGCTGCGCGTGCAGGGGCGGGCGCAGACGGCGACCAAGGCCTACGGCGTCGCGCGCAAAACTCTGCAGCGCGCGCTCGAGATCGCCGACACCGAGTTCGGATACGGAGCCCTCAAGGCCCACGCGCTGGTCGAGCTTGGCGACCTGGAGCACGCGGCAGGCAAGAAGGCCCGTGCACTCGAGCTGATGGACGACGCGCACGTGCCTTGGGTCGGCGCCTACGGCATGGACGACCCCCACGTCGTTCGAACGCTGCTGGTTCGAGCGGATCTCGCATTTGCGCTGGGCAAGAAGGACTACGCGGGTCGGCTGTACCGTTCGACGGAGAGGCGGTTCTCCGAGGTCTACGGGGAGACGTCACCCGAGGCCAAGCGCGCCCGCGCCCGTCGGACTGCGGACGAGTAGCGACCTCGCCCTCGGCGTCGCGCGCCGCCTCCATCGCACGCTGCCGTCTTCAACGCGATGGCTTGCCGCCAACGACCATTCCCGGAAACCCACTCAGGTACTCCAGCAGGTCCGGCCCGACCGCCGCGTTACGCAGGTGCTCGGGCGGCCACGGCGGGCGCACGGGAGCGAAGTCCGAGCTCACCGATGCCTGCGGCCAGTCTGGGTGCGCGATGGCGGCCCGCCCCACCACCACAATGTCGGCACCCGCCGCCTCGGCCCGCTCGGCGTCCTGCCGGGTCCACACGCCGCCGGCCACGCAAAGCGCAACGGTGCTCGGCAGTGCTTCACGAATCGCCGTCGTCACGGGTGGCCCCGCTTGCTCGTGCGGAGCCGGCCCCGACGCGTCCGACAGCGACAGATGGACGAAGTCGACCCCATCTTCGGCAAGCCACGCCGCCAGCTGCGCGCCATCGCTGAGCAACAGACCACGGACCGCCCAGACGTCGACTGGCGAGATCCGAACACCGACCGAAAACCCCGGCTCCATCGCCGCGACAACCGCCCGCACCGTCTCCCGCAGCAGCCGAGCGCGCCCCGCCAAGTCGCCGCCGTACGCGTCGGTCCGCGGGTTGTCTTTGGGCGCGAGGAATTGGGTGAACAGGTATCCGTTGGCACCGTGGATCTCCACTCCGGAGAAGCCCGCGGCGGCGGCTCGTTTCGCCGCCGAGACGAATGTGTCGCGGACCCGCTCCAAATCCGCATCGTTGGCGCCACGAACGCCATCACCGTCGACCGTCGACAGTTTCTCGGGGGCGAGGTCTGCCTTGATCCCACCATGGTGAAGCTGAACCATGGCAACCGAGCCCTTGGCCTTGAGGGACGCTGCCAGGCGCATCAGCCCGGGACCGTGGTCGTCGTTTGCGATGCCGAGCTGCCCGTCCCAAGCGTGCCCTTCCTCGCTCACGAAGGCCGCGCACGTCGACACCAAGCCGAAGTGTCCGGCCCGACGCGACAACCACGCGTGCTCGTCGTCGTGAAGCGTTCCGTCGGCGTTGGATTGTTTGTTGGTCAGCGGCGCCAACGCGACCCGATGGGGAAGCGTGAGGCCACTGCGAAACGTGATCGGTTGGTCGAGCTTGGACACGGTCGGGAACCTTCGCGCGCACGATACGCGAAGACGCGGACGACAGCAGCGCCCCAACGGCGGGCGCAATTCGATGCGACCCGTTGCCGATTCGGCCCGTTGGATGAATCGCTATGGCCCAGTACAGAGGTATGCAAGCTCGTTGCGGAGTAGCTCCTCACCATCGAGGACCATGTCTGCGTCGGCATCGGTGCCACCGACCTCCCCCACCTCGGTAATCATGAATCCGTTGGTGAGGACGCGATCGCCGCGGCTCACAACGATCGCTCCGGGGCCAGCCAGCGCATCGGTAAAACGGGCGGCTATGAAACCCCCTCCGGCGGGCGACAATTGGTCGCCATTGTCGTTCCACACGTCGGCGTAGATGAGTGGCGCAGGGAAGGTCTCCACTGAGTTGAACAGGTCGATCGGACTGGCCGGGTCGGGGTGAATTGGAAGCGGTGCGTCGACAGACACGCTGACGCTGACTTCAAGCACCGTCTGCATGGCCGGGTCCGCGTCGAGATTCCAAAAGCCAAAGACCAGATACCCGCCGCCGTTGACCCAGTCCTGCAGGCGGGTCCGCATTCCCACGGGCACCGTGGTGAATGTACTCGGGTTGTCGATCACAACTGCCGTGAAATCGCCCATGTCGTACACGGCGTCGAAGCTTGCCTCGTCCGTCGTGATGATCGGCGTGTAGCCGAGCCCGGTGACCGCATCCTCGAGCGCGGTCGAGGCTCCGCCCGAGCCGTTGTAGACGAGCACAGCGGCCGTGTTCCCGCAGTCGAGCGCGGCGTCGCACACATCGTCGGTGCAAGCGTTGCCATCGTCGCACAGCGCGTTGCTGGGCACGTACTGGCAGTCCGCCACAGCGTCACATGTATTGGTCGTACACATCACGCCGTCGTCGCACATGGCATCGTCCGGCATGTACTGGCAGCCCGTTTTCAGGTCGCAGGCGTTCGCAGTGCACGCCACGCCATCATCGCAAACGGTGTGATCGGGTGCCGAGCCGCAGCCTGCGACCGCGTCACATGTGTCTACCGTGCAGGGGATCCCATCGTCACAAAGCCGGTCAACCGGCTCGTGCTGGCAGTCCGCCGTGGCGTCGCAAGTGTCGGTGGTGCAATCAAGACGGTCGTCGCACAGGCTGTCGACTGGGGCATTGATGCAGACGCCATCAATGCAATCGTCGTCTGTGCAGCCGATGCCATCGTCACAGTCATTGGGGCACTCACCCGTCGTCGCATCGCCGCTGCTGTCGCCCGTACTGTCACTTGTCGTGCTGTCGCTTGTCGTGCTGTCACTTGTTGTGCTGTCGACCTTGCCCTCGGTCGCGTTGTCGCCGGTCGCGCTGTCGCCGGTTGCGCTGTCGCCGGTTGCGCTGTCGCCTGTCGTGCTCGCGGCGGCGGTGTTTGGCGTGACTTGCGTCGTCGCCATGTCCGTCGTCCCAGTTCCACCCACATCGGTGCTTGCTCCAGGTGCGCCGTCACCCGAGCAGGCAGAACTCATCGCGAGCAAGACCGGTAGACTCCAGCGGGCGGTGGCGTTGCTCACCGTGGCAGGCTACCCCGGCTATCGTTCAATGACGCTCAGCGATCTGCTGGGTTGGCTAGGGATGGGAGGATCTCTCTGGTCTACGACTGTTAGTTTTGCCGGATTTTTCCGCTATCACACGTGAGGCCTCTCAGAGCGCTAGCTGTGTCGGAAGGCGCACGGCCGCCTACCTGAACAGCAACTATTATTTTGGCCTAGAGGGCAATTTGCGTTACACAAAATTGGAAGTATAAAGACCAGGCCTCATGCCTCTCACGAACTCACCGTGTACGCATCAAGACGCTCAGACGCCACCCCCGGAGTCTGCGGCAAGCAGTGAGACGGATGCGTTGTTGGCCGCACAGCGCGAGATCGAGATGGCGCGTCAAGTCATCGCAGGTCTCGAGCAGCAGTGCGAAGCCGCGACTCGCCGCGCGGCGACCTACCGTGACGAACTCGAGCAAGAGCGTCGGACGACGGTCGCGCTGCGTCGTCGCCTTGCGCAGGTTTCGGAGCGCGTGCGGGCAACACCGACCAACGGATCATGGGCTGCAAAACCCCGCGTTGCACCCGCGCAGGCCCGGCCGACGATAAGTGTCGGCAAGACGCCGACCGTGAGCCTCGCTGCAGTATCCGGGAAGCGCCCGACCGTGAGCCTCGGTGCCGTGTCTTCGAAGCGCTCGACCGCGAGCCTCGCGGCAGTCTCCGGGGAGCGCCCAACCGTGAACCTCGCGGCAGTGACCGGACAGCGACCGACCGTGCGCCTCACGGCGATGTCGTAGCGACCCTCCACGTTCGAACGAACACCATGCGGCGAGCCCAGGAGCGGCCGCCGTCCTGGCTAGCCCCCGGCTCGCGCACGTCGGGGTAACATCCGCCAATGCGTCGAGGCATCCTGGTCATCGGCCTCGGCCTCCTCGGGTGCCCGGAAGCCGATCCGCCGTCGCAACGTCTCCCTGCGGAGGAACAGGCGCCGGCCAGGCCGCCAGCCCCGAGCCCACGACTCCCGGCCCGCCCAGAGTCCGTCGACCCGCAGGCAAGCACCTCGCCGGTCAACGCGTTCGGGCTTGACTACTACGCACACGCGTCGAAGAAACCGGGAAATCTCGTGTTCTCCCCCGCGAGCGTGTTTGTGGCATTCGCGATGATCTACGCGGGGGCCCGGGGTGAGACGGCCGAGGAGATCAAAGCGACGTTCCACTTCGGCACCCGCCAAGAGGTTGCGGGAGTGGCCACGATGCTGGCGGACAACTCGGCGGCCGCAGCTGGCCCAACAACGCTGGGGCTCCCAGCGAGCG
>Ga0316189_10000084_pt1 | contig 80729 bp, 78 predicted proteins | sample LowCovwburrow_MG_FD_204930 | JGI IMG/M metagenome (GOLD analysis project Ga0316189, IMG submission 204930) | Coastal sediment microbial communities from Maine, United States - Lowes Cove worm burrow | ecosystem: Environmental > Aquatic > Marine > Coastal > Sediment | place: USA: Maine...
CCTAAAAAACGCACGCCGCGCGGTGTAAGAACCAAATCGTGCGGGTTCACAGCAGATGTCCGGATTTTCGTGCCTTGGTGGCAAGATATGCCTTGTTATGGACGTTTTCGCCGACCTTTAAGGGAACGCGTTCTGTCACGACAATTCCCGTGTGTTCCATCATCGCGACCTTTTTGGGATTGTTCGTCATCAGCCGGACACTTGAAAACCCCAAGGTTTTCAGAATTTCGGCCCCGATCCGAAAATCCCGCTCGTCATCTTCAAAGCCCAGCCTGTGGTTTGCCTCGACCGTGTCAAAGCCCTGATCCTGCAATGCATAGGCGCGCATCTTATTGGCAAGCCCAATGCCGCGCCCTTCCTGATTGAGGTAAAGCAGCACACCTGCGCCTTCTTCGCCCATCTGACGCAACGCACCACGCAGTTGCGGGCCACAGTCGCATTTCAGACTGCCGAGCAGATCACCGGTGAAACAGGCAGAATGCAGACGCGACAGAACCGGCACATCGCGGGGTGGCTGACCGATTTCAACGGCATAATGTTCCTCTGCCCCGTCCTCGGGGCGAAACACATGCAATCGTCCGGCCTCGGAGACTTCCAGAGGCAGGCGCGCGCTGATCACAGAATGAAGCGGGCTGGTGTCATGAAAACCCGAGCAGGCCTCAGCCAGGGGCACAGTGGTCAGATCGGTGACTTGCGACAGATCTTTAAGTTCCAGTACCAGTGCGGCAGGTAACAACCGCGCCGCTTTGGTCAGGTTGATCGCCGCGCGATGTGCGGCCACATCACCACCCCGGTCGCATTCAAACGGCCCCTTCATCGGCATGCGTAAATCATCTGCCGGGTCTGCAAGCGCCTGTATCCAGCTAATCCCCGCGTCCTCTGGCAAAACAATGCGCGCAAGATCGCCGTCATAGACCTGCGCCTTCAGCGTTTCAGCGCGACGCGCTGTTACCGCGAGAACAGGCTTCCCGCCGAGCGCGCGGACATCAGCCAGCCGCGCGGCACTTAACGTTTCCGCCGCAAGTATCAGCGCCAGACGATCTGCAGATTGCAGAACAACAGGTACCCCCATCCGCAAATCGGCCCGCGCCCGCGCGATCAGTTCAGTGGTATTTGGGCGCAGCGCCATCGGGTATCCTTGTTACAAAATCACCGGCTCATTTAGTCGGCTTTGTCAGAATATGAAACATATTCCACGAAATAGACACGAGCGCGTGAATATATTGCAGCATATCTTGCGTATTCCTACAGTTGTGAACATCTGTTGGGCAACAGCAGAGGAACCAGAGACAATGAGCAACCTTAAAAAGATTCTTTTAGTCGATGATGACGACGATCTTCGCGAAGCGCTTTCAGAACAGCTTGTGATGACCGAAGACTTCGATGTTTTCGAAGCTGCAAACGGCACCGAGGCCATGCAAAAGGCTAAAGAGGCTATTTATGACCTCGTTATTCTTGACGTTGGCCTGCCTGACACAGACGGGCGCGAATTGTGCCGCCTGATGCGCAAACAGGGTGTGAAATGCCCCATTTTGATGCTGACAGGCCACGACAGCGATGCTGATACCATTCTCGGGCTGGATGCGGGTGCCAACGACTATGTCACCAAACCTTTCAAATTTCCGGTTCTTCTGGCACGCGTCCGTGCGCAACTGCGCCAGCATGAACAATCCGAAGACGCGGTCTTCCAGCTTGGGCCATATACTTTTAGGCCTGCAATGAAGATGCTGCTTGATGAAGAAGAAAAGAAGATTCGCCTGACCGAAAAAGAGACGAATATCCTGAAATTCCTCTATCGTTCGACCGACGGTGTTGTGGCCCGTGACGTGCTCTTGCACGAGGTTTGGGGCTATAACGCAGGTGTTACGACCCATACGTTAGAGACACATATTTACCGTCTTCGTCAGAAAATAGAACCAGATCCGTCAAATGCGCGCCTTCTTGTGACCGAATCCGGGGGTTATCGTCTTATTGCGTGAACTCGCATTCTCGTCCCGGCGTCTGGGTCAAGACGCATTCCTCCCTGTTGGACTGACCCGGCTTTATGCCGGGTCTTTTTTTGGTTGGGTGGTGGACTGGGAGCGTTGCGTATGGTGAAGAAACGACAGCAATGAGCCCTAAGCGGCAGCCCGCGCCCGTGATGTTACCGCTTTGTGCGATACTGGGTCGGCCATCCCAGCATTAGATTTAGAGGGTTACCAGCTCGGCGAGCTTGGCCGCGATATTTGCCATCGATCCCACATCTCTGACTTCTGTTTATCAGTGTAAAATGTATGCTGACGATATTTCATGCTTCACACTCCATCTTTCCAAAAAAGATTAAAGTGTTGCCGCCACCCGTTAAAACCGCAATTGCACATTGCTGACGTTTAACCAAGGGTTCGCAATTTGGTTGCAGACAACGATGCTACTGGGCCCAACGCGAGAAAGGCGTCTGATATCCACATGCCCGTGCTCGGCACGGGCAGCGCCCGAACCGCCCCCACGGGGTGGGCGCTTTGCACCCTCCCCTCGGTTCGCGCTTACTTTTATCGCTGATACTCTCGTGAAAAGCAGTTCAATCTGCTTTCCAATGGTGCGATTGATCGCAATAACAAGTATGGAATTCCGGAACTAGCCGTGCGCCTCAAAGCGCCACATATTGAAATGAATGACGCGGAGAGCAGGACATGACCTTTACCCTGGCAACATGGAACATCAATTCGGTTCGTTTGCGTGAACCCATCGTGCTGAAACTGCTGGCCGAAGAAGCCCCCGATGTTCTTTGCCTGCAGGAATGCAAGTCCCCAGTTGATAAAATCCCGACCGAAGGGTTCGCCTCAATTGGTTACAAGTACATGGTTGCGCGGGGGCAAAAGGGTTACAACGGCGTTGCGATCCTGTCGCGCCTTCCAATCACCGATGCAGGTTGCCATGATTTTGCGGGTCTTGGGCATGCCCGCTATGTTGCGGCAAAGCTCGAAAATGGTGTGACGATCCACAACCATTACATCCCGGCCGGGGGCGATGTACCCGACCGCGACGTGAACGAGAAATTTGGCCAGAAACTCGACTACCTGACAGAACTGCGTGACCATTTTCATGCGGACCCGCCAGCGCGCTCAATTCTGGTGGGTGATCTGAACATCGCACCGCGTGAAGATGACGTCTGGGACCACAAAAAATTGCTGAAAGTGGTCAGCCACACGCCGATCGAGGTGGAGCATTTTGAGGAAACCCGCGATGCGGGCAAATGGGTGGATGTCACCCGCGCCGACATTCCCGAAGGACGGCTCTATAGCTGGTGGTCCTACCGTGCACGCGACTGGGACGAAGCAGACAAAGGCCGCCGCCTTGACCATGTCTGGGCCACGCCCGATATCGCGAACTCTGCCCATGGCAGCCGTATCTTCCGCCCGGCACGTGGTTGGGAGAAACCGTCAGATCACGCGCCGGTATTTGCGACGTTCGATTTGTAAAAGGGGGAAACATGGCAGGGTTTACGAGACGCGCATTATTGCTTGGCACAGGTGTAGCAATTGGCGTTGCAGGCACCCGCTATTTCACCGCGCAAAACCCGAGCCTCGATGGAACCAGATCCCTTGTCCCAACAGGGGATGAGGGAACGCTGAATGACGCGAGCCTGCTTAGCGAAACCCCGGTTTATAAACATATCACGCTGACTGAGAATCCAGGCGATGCGCTGGCAAATGCGATTCGCGCCGAATTACGCGACGCTGCATCTGAGAACCGCCCGGTGAACATAAGCGCTGCACGTCATTCGATGGGCGGTCAGGCAATCCCGCGCGACGGACATGCAATTACCTATGACAGTGGGTTTCTTGAGCCCGATAGCGCCGCAAGCACCTACCGCGTTCATGCAGGCGCGCGCTGGTCGCAGGTGATTGCGCAGCTTGATCCGCTGGGATTTTCCCCAAAGGTCATGCAATCCAACAATGATTTCGGCGTGGCCGCAACCTTTTGCGTGAATGCCCATGGCTGGCCGGTGAAACATGGCCCGATGGGGGCAACCGTGCGCGCCTTCAAAATGGTGCTTGCAGATGGCGAGCTTGTCACCTGTTCACGATCTGAGAACACTGATCTCTTCAATCTCACGATGGGGGGGTATGGTCTGACCGGGGCAATAACGGAACTTGACGTTGATATGGTTCCAAACCTGCGGCTCGACCCAAGTTTTGAGAAATTCCCAGCCCGCGAGTTTGGTGCGCGCTTTACCGAAGCGCTCGCCGATCCAAATGTAAACATGGCTTACGGGCGCCTGAATGTTGATCGCGCGCGGTTTTTTGAGGACGCGTTGATGATCACCTATCGCCTGGCAGAGGATCAGTCTGATCTGCCCGCTGCCTCGGGCTCTGGCGTTCTGTCCAAAGCGGCACGGCCTATCTTTCGCGCCCAACTTGGGAACGAGCGGATAAAGCGCGCACGTTGGTGGACCGAAACGGATCTCGGCCCAATGTTCGCGGGCACGGCCACCCGCAACAGTCTGATCAACGAACCTGTTGTAACGCTGGACGACCGTGAACTGAACCGCACAGATATTCTGCACGAATACTTCGTGTCACCTGACCGGTTTGCTGAGTTTATTACCGCCTTTCAGGAAGTAATCCCGGCGTCCTATCAGGAATTCCTGAACATTACGCTGCGCTACGTCGATACCGATGCAGAAAGCCTTTTGTCCTATGCCCCGGTGCCGCGCATTGCTGCGGTTATGTTGTTCAGTCAGGAAATGACGCAAAGGGCAGAGGCAGACATGGCCCGCATGACCCGCAACCTGATTGACAGGGTAACAGACATCGGCGGCACCTATTACTTGCCCTACCGCCTTCATGCTATTCCGTCACAACTGTTGCGCGCTTACCCGCGTGCGCCAGATTTCGCTATCGCTAAACGTGCAATTGACCCGATGGCGCGCTATAGCAACAACCTATGGGATACCTATCTGGAGGCCCTATGACCCTGCTTCGCAAGATTGCAATTGGCTATTTTATCGTCCTGCTCGGTGCGACTGCGCTTAACTACATTCCTGGCCTGACGGATGATCAGGGTCTCGCCTTTGGGGTCTTCGCACTTGATATTTTTGACGACAGCCTGCACCTCGCCTCCGCACTTTGGGCCTTGGCCGCTGCCATCGTATCGCATCGCGCCAGCCGAACATTCCTTGTTCTGTTCGGTGCCCTGTACCTCGGGGATGGTGCATTGGGCCTTGTGACGGGCTCGGGCTATCTTGATCTTGGAATTATTCACAACGGTATACTTGATTTGCCTTTTGGGCTTAAAATCCTCGCAAACCTGCCGCATATTGCGCTGGGTGGATTTGCGCTTTTTGCGGGTTTGAAACTGGATCGGAACTAAATGCGTTTGTTGGGAAAATTAATCGGGCGGAGCCTGCGTTTTCTGCTGATATTGGCTTTGATCCTGTTGGCGCCTGTCGGGTATATCGAAACGATGTGCCGTGGCGAGGTATCTGCTGAAAATTATCAGCCAATCCTGCCAGCGGATCAGCACCGCCCTGAATCAAGAACTTTGTTGACCTACCCGGAATGGCACATCGTACATGCCTATGACGACTATGCGAAAGTAATCGCAACGGGGGACCCGCATGATTTTGACTACATCAGCAGTGTAACGGGGTTTTGGAGTTCGCTTTGCGCGGTCTCGGAACAATCCGCATCACACGGCGGCTTTCCCTGGGAAACAAAACAGATGGTTTACACCATTGGTATAAGTTTTTCTGTCGAGCTGGCCTTTAAAGCGGCCTATGAGGAATCGATTGGCCGGATGTTTGCCGTATTACGCGGCCCGGAGCACAGCCCGCTCGACAGGCTTTCTGCGCAGCAGGCAGCCGATTACGCCAGGTTTTTGCAACAGGTTCCTTGGCATCAATGGGATTTTGACCGTGATGCAGCGCAACTTGTAGCGGCCAATAGCCAAAGCCCACGTGACAAGGAACGCCGCGCAGCGCTTGGTATCGAATTTGCGGTGAAATCTGCCTATGCGGGTCTGATAGCACAGGCTGTCGAGAATATCGGCCCGGACGAGTTGACGATCCGCAGTATCGTGACCGGCCTGACCGAAGGGCAATTGGGTGGCATCGAAGGCGTGACTGTCATCGCCTCTCGTCCCGAAGGACTGGAAATCGAAACACCGCGCTATCGTGCCTTCACAAATATTCTTGCAGCTCTTGCAGCTTCTGGTGGTAAAATTGTTGAAGTAGCGGGAAATGACGACATCTTGTTTACCGCGACGTCGAACAACCCGACGGCCCCCGGCGCAATCTTTAGCTTTGAACGGCAGGGCTATGGCGACTACCGCCATTTGATTTTTGTAAAACTGCCTGATCTTGCTGAAAGCTTGAACAACCTTGCCGCCAATGGTCTTTCCCTTGAACACATCCATGACTATTAGGTGGCTGTTCGCGCTTGCTTTGGTCTTGCTTGGCTGGATCACGGTCATGGCGCTTGTCATGGTGTTCTCTGATGCGGCCCCGGCGGCCGTTGTGTTTTTTCCGTCCGAAGATTTTCTGAACCATGTTCCCGAAGGCACGTCGATCCTGTCGCGCACCTCGCTGACGCTGACTCTTCAGGGTGAAACAACTGATTTCGGTCGCGCGCTCTATCAAGCGGGCGCGCTGTTTGTACTGCCTGCCGGGTTGACGGGCTGCCTGCCCTTGCCAAAACAGCCGTGAACGCATCCAACCCTTGAACCGGCCCGCGCTTTGCGCCATCTAACAGCCAAAGCCCACCGCATTTAGGGAATGACACAGAATGATCGAATTTGGCTCCGATACCGCCGCGGCCCCCACAGAAGACCTGATCAAGGAAACATCAGAAGCCACATTCATGGCCGATGTGATCGAGATGAGCAAAACCGTTCCGGTGATTGTCGATTTCTGGGCGCCCTGGTGTGGCCCTTGCAAAACGCTTGGCCCGGCGCTTGAGGCTGCCGTCATGGCCGCAGCGGGCAAGGTAAAGATGGTGAAGGTCAATGTGGACCAGAACCAGATGATTGCAGGCCAGTTGCAGGTGCAATCCATTCCAACGGTGTTTGCCTTCTGGGAGGGCAAACCCGTAGACGCGTTTCAGGGCGCACTGCCGCCTTCTGAAATTCAGGCCTTTGTCGACCGTACTGCCGACCTTGGTGGTGACGATGGTCTGGAAGAGGCGATTGCTGCCGCCGAAGAAATGCTGGCAGAGGGCGCGGCCATTGATGCTGCGCAAACCTTTGCCGCAATCCTGGAAGAAGACCCAAAAAGCGCTGCGGCCTATGGCGGCCTTGTCCGTGCGCATGTTGCTATTGAAGACCTTGATCAGGCCGAGGCGATCCTGAATGGCGCGCCTGCGGAAATCTCGACCAGCCCGGAACTTGAAGCCGCCCATGCGCAGCTTGAGCTTGCCAAGCAGGCCGCAGACGCTGGGCCAGTCGCTGAGTTACGGGCTGCCGTTGCTGCGGACGAGACGAACCTGCAGGCCCGCTATGACCTTGCCATCGCGCTCCACGCAAACGGAGAAGTCGAAGAGGCAGTTGCGGAATTGCTGGAGCTTTTCCGCCGCGACCGTGACTGGAATGATGGTGCCGCCAAAGCGCAGCTTTTCACAATCTTCGATGCGCTGACCCCAAAAGATCCGATCGCGCTGAATGGTCGTAGAAAACTCTCGTCGATGATCTTTGCGTAAACGCTGTTTCCAGCTAGGGTGTGTCTATGTTCTCAGTCGCTGATCTGCCAGACTCGCTGCCGATCTTCCCGCTACCCGGGGCCATCGTGCTGCCGCGGGCGCGCCTGCCGCTACATATTTTTGAGCCGCGTTACCTCGCGATGATTGAAGACACGCTCAAGACGCCACATCGCCTGATCGGGCTGACCCAGCCGATCGGTACAGGCGAAGACCCACGCTTGCACGAAATTGGCTGTGCGGGGCGCGTCACGTCCTTCACAGAAACCGAAGACGGCCGGTACATGGTCACCCTTACGGGCATCGCACGTTTCCGTATTGGGAAAGAGCTTTCGGGCTTCACCCCGTATCGTCGTGCCGATGTTGAGTGGGGCGAATTCACCCATGATCTGCATCGCAATGACCATGACGAAGGGTTTGATCGCACACGTTTCCTTCCGGTGTTGCGCCGCTATCTCGAGACGCAAGAGCTTTCGACAGATTGGGAAAGCCTGAAAGACGCAGAGGACGAGATGCTGATCAATGCACTTTCAATGCTTTGCCCGTTTGATCCGGAAGACAAACAGGCATTGCTAGAGGCGCAGACACTGACAGCCCGTCGTAAAACGCTGGTAACGTTGATTGAATTTTCCCTTTTGGGCGGCACATCCGACGAGGTCATGCAATGAGCCACGAAGGAGAGTTTGACCGCAAAATGCTGGAGGCACTGGTCTGCCCCAAAACCCATAGCGTGCTTAGCTATGACGCGGAAAAGCAGGAACTGGTGTCCAAGGCCGCGCGGCTTGCCTTTCCCATCCGCAACGGCATTCCGGTGATGCTGGTGGATGAGGCGCGCAAGCTCGATTGACGTTGTCACCGCAAAATGTTTTCAAAAAAGAATAACTGGCAAACCCCCGCTTACCGGGCTGCGGCCACTTCCCCACGCTTCGCTGGCACGCTAACAATTTGAAAAACCTATCGGAGCGTCCTAATGCAAAACTTTCCCCGCCGTACCGTCCTTGCCCTTATTCTTGGGGGCCTTGCGGGGTGCGGCAGTAGCCAACCTTCTGATGTGGGTGCCACGTCCCGTTCCGCAACGCCGCTTTATCCGAACGAAACACCCGAGTTGCGCACACTTATCGAAAAATACGCTGCGATCTACGATGTGCCTGTCGATCTCGTGCACCGGGTTGTGATTCGCGAAAGCACTCACAACCCCGCCGCCCGCAACGGACCCTACTACGGTCTTATGCAGATTCTGCCGCAAACCGCGCGGGGCATCGGGTACAAGGGCACGAATGAGGGATTGATGGACGCGGAAACAAACCTGCGCTGGGGTGTCAAATACCTGCGCGGCGCATGGCTGCTGTCAGATGGCGACTATGACACAGCGATAAGCTGGTACGCACGCGGCTATTACTATGAGGCCAAACGCCGTGGCATGCTGGAAGAAACCGGGCTGCGATAGGCTTCTGTTGGCGGCTTGACCTGCCGCACGGAACGAGTCACCAAGAACTTCTAGATAGTGCAGGCTATCCCGCCTAAGCGCGGTTCTTTGACTCTTACAGAAAAGCACACCATGACTGACGACAGCCACACAACCCATGACGCCGAAGAAGATGCGCGCAACCGTGACATCAAGATTTATGTGAACGGTGAAATCGTGCATCGGGATGACGCAAAGGTTTCGGTTTACGATTCCGGCTTTATGCTGGGCGATGGCATGTGGGAAGGGATGCGCCTTTACAACGGTACATGGGCGTTTTTCGATGAACATATGGATCGGTTGTTTGACAGTTGCAAAGCGGTATCGCTCGACATCGGGATGGACAGGGCAGGGGTTCTGGATGCGCTAACCCAAACTGCTGCTGCAAACAACATGACCCACGATGTGCATTGCCGCCTGATGGTGACGCGCGGGGTGAAGGTGAAACCGTTTCAGCACCCCAGCCTGTCACGCACCGGCCCGACCGTGGTGATCATCATGGAACATTCCAAACCCGCAACCAGTTTGCAGGCCAAAGGCATTCGCCTTGCCACCGTTCCGCAGGTGCGTGGTCTGCCAATGTCGCAGGACGCAAAATACAATTCCCATTCCAAGCTCAATTGCGTAATAGCCTATCTTCAGGCTGAACAGGCCGGCGCGGATGAGGGGCTGATGTTAGATCCGCATGGGTTTGTGAACACCACCAACGCCTGCAATTTTTTCATCGTCCGCAAGGGTGCGGTTTGGACCTCGACCGGGGACTATTGCATGAACGGCGTCACCCGCCAAAAGGTGATCGACCTGTGCCGTGCGAATGACATTCCGGTCTTTGAAAAGAACTATTCTTTGTTTGAGGCTTACGGTGCAGACGAGGCGTTTTTGACCGGCACCTTTGGCGCACAAACGCCTGTCGCTGAAATTGATGGAAAACCGATTGGCACCCATTCGGGCATCGGCCCGGTGACGGCAAAACTCCGAGGGCTCTATCGCGCGCTTGTGGCTGCAAATACAGGCGGTTGAAACGAGCGTTTTGCGGTCTGGAAAACTTGCAAGTTTTGCAAATCGGGCTTTTTTGACCGTTAAACTTTTTAAAGTTTGGGCCGAATCCTAACGCTTCGTTAAACCTGACGTCCCTGTAAAAGCTTTGGCAGATCCCCGGTCAGCCCGGCCGCCTCTCGGATAAACGTGCGCCGCAGTCCGGGCATTGCGTTCACCGCGCCAAGCCCCAGATCGCGGGCGAATCTCAGGAACGCATTATCGTTTGAAAACAGTCTGTTAATGCCGTCTGTCGCGGCCACCAATGTTGCTGTATCCCAGCGGCGCCATTGCTGATAACGGTCAAGCACATCCACCGCACCAAAATCTTCGCCGCGCCTGCGCGCCTGGATCAGCACTTCCGCCAAGGCCCCGACATCCCGCAACCCAAGGTTCAGCCCTTGCCCCGCAATCGGATGCACCCCATGCGCCGCATCCCCGATCAGCGCCAGTCTGGGGGCCACAAAACTATCCGCAAGCGTCAGGTTCAGAGGGTAGGTAAAGCGTTGACCCGCAAGGGAAAATTTACCGAGGAAGCTGCCAAAGCGCGGCTTCAGAACCTCGAGGTATTCTTCATCACTCAGCGCCTGAATCCGTGCTGCGGCTTCGTGTGTTTCGCTCCAGACAATCGACACTTTGTTGCCCGGCAACGGTAAAATCGCAAGCGGCCCGGGGGGCATGAAAAACTGATGTGCAATACCATGATGCGGCAGTTCATGCTCAATCGCGCAAACCAATGCGGTTTGGCCATAGTCTTTGCCGGTGCGTTTGATGCCAGCACGTTCTGCAGTGCCACTTTTTCGCCCGTCAGAACCAACGATAAGGCGGCCTTTCAGTTGCCTGCCGCTGGCGAGGGAAACCGACACTCCGGGCCCATCAACGTCTTGATTTATAACAGTTTCGCCTGGCATATGCGTGATCCCAGGGTGGGCTTCCATCGCCTTTAGGAAGGCCGCATAAAGAAACCGGTCTTCCAGCATGAACCCCATTGGGCCTTCTTCGATTTCAGCATGATTGAAATGCAGCATCCAGGGGCTTGGCCCTTCGCCAGCGCGGCCATCGGTGATCTTGATTTCCAGAATTGGTTGCGCATTCGCAGAAACACCTGCCCAGACCCCAATTGCCGAAAGCAACCGCTGCGACGCAATCGCCAGCGCATACCCCCGCCCGTCAAACCCTGCATCTGCCCGCGCACCTGCGGGCTGCGCATCAATTACCGTGACAGAAAGCCCCGCATCCGCCAGCGCCAGCGCCAGCGCCGGGCCGTTCAGCCCACCACCAACGATCAAAATATCCGAGTCATAGGTCATGCCCCTCAATATGGTCAGCGATGTGGGATTGTCCATGCGCTTCGGTGCCGCTACCGTCTGCGCAAACAGGGAGGCGGCGAAATGTCCAATGATTGGCTTAGAATGACGGCAGCGGAACTTGGCCGCGGAATTGATGCGGGTGAAATTGATCCGGTTGTGCTGACGCAGACATATCTTGATGCGATCAAGGCGCATCCGATGACTGACCGTATCTATGCCCGCCTGACAGAGAAACGCGCGCTTGCCGAAGCGAAGGCAGCATCAGAGCGTGCAAAAATGGGGTTTCGGCTGGGCCCGCTCGACGGCGTTCCTGTTTCCTGGAAAGACCTTTTTGACACAGCGGGCGTTGCGACCGAAGCGGGCTCTGCCCTGCTTAAGGGCCGCGTTCCAGAGACTGATGCCGAGGTGCTGCGAAACGCAACCGCAGCAGGTCTTGTCTGCCTTGGAAAAACGCATATGTCCGAGCTCGCGTTTTCAGGCCTGGGCCTCAACCCAGTCACGGCCTCGTCGCCCTGTGTAAACGATGAGCAAGCCGTTTCTGGTGGTTCGTCTTCAGGGGCGGCAGCCTCTGTCGCATTTGATTTGGCGCCTTGTGGGATTGGCTCTGATACTGGTGGGTCAGTCAGGATACCTGCGGCCTGGAATGATCTGGTGGGTTTGAAGACCACGGCTGGTCGTGTGTCGTTAGACGGTGTTGTTCCGCTGTGCAAAACCTTCGATACTGTTGGACCACTGTGTCGTTCTGTCGAAGATGCGGCGCTGATGCTGGCCGCGCTGGAAGGCGGAAAAGCAGCTGATCTGACTGGCGCGAGCCTTAAGGGTACACGCCTCATGGTACTAAAAACTGCAGCAATGGACGATCTGCGTGAAAAAGTCGCCGAAGGGTTTGAAAGCGCGCTCAACAAACTTAGTGCCGCCGGAGCAGAGATTGACCATGTCGAAATTTCAGAAGTAGCAGAGGCACTGGCTTTGTCCGCAGTTCTGTTCACGACAGAAGCCTACGCAGAGTGGCGCGACGGTATCGAAGCGAATCCAACATTGATGTTTGACGAGATACTGGAACGTTTCCGTTCTGGTGGCAGTTTTTCGGGTGTCGAGTATTTGCAGGCCCGTCAAAAGATGATGGAGCTGCGCGAAATTTATATTAAGAAAACAGCGCGTTATGATGCAGTTATTTTGCCGACCTCGCCCATTTTGCCACCGAATGCTGAAAGATTGCAAAGTGACCACGACTACTATGTAACCGAAAACCTGCTCGCGCTGCGTAACACGAGGATTGGAAACCTGTTGGGGCTTGCTGGCCTTACCCTTCCTACTGGCATGCCTTCGGTTGGAATAATGTTCCTGACCCCGCCCAATTCCGAAGAACGGTTGTTGCGCATAGGTGCTGCTGCAGAGGTGGCGCTGGCTTAAATGCCACATAGGTTTGACCCAAGCACATAATTTTGCGGCGTTTTTCTGGACCAGCAGCGTTCATCTTTGTATCCTTCATTCAAACGGGGCGAAATGATCCCGATGTTTGAGGCAAAAATGATAGCTCCAGAGCGGTTTTCGAACCTGCCAGAATACGCATTTCCGCGATTGCGGAACCTGTTGGACGCGCATGCGCCCGGCGGTGACGTTTTGCATATGAGCATCGGCGAGCCTCAGCATGATTTTCCAGCATGGGTGGGCGATGTCATCGCTGAAAATGCCCATGAATTTAGGAAATACCCACCGAATGACGGCTCGCCGGAATTGCTTAACGCGATCGCAGGTTGGATCAGCCGCCGTTACGGTGTTTTAGTCGCGCTTGATCGCCAGATCATGGCGCTGAATGGCACGCGTGAGGGTTTGTACAATGCCGCTATGGCGTTGTGCCCGGAAACCAAGGGCGGGAAGCAACCGGTATTTCTTATCCCGAACCCGTTTTATCAGGTTTATGCGGTCGCGGCGCTTTCTGTCGGTGCAGAGCCTGTTTTTGTGCCTGCCATTGCGGAAAACGGCTACTTGCCCGACTACGCCGGTTTGCCGGAGGACGTGCTTGAGCGGACGGCAATTGCCTATATTTGCTCGCCGGCGAACCCGCAGGGCGCAGTGGCAAGCCGTTCGTACTGGGCAGAGCTTATTTCATTGGCTGAAAAACATGATTTCCAAATTTTTGCTGATGAATGTTACTCCGAGATTTATCGCAAAACTCCGCCAACGGGTGCGTTGCAAGTTGCAAGTGAACTGGGCGCTGACCCTGAAAGGGTTTTGATCTTTCACTCTCTTTCGAAACGTTCAAACCTTCCGGGTTTACGATCCGGGTTTGTTGCGGGTGGGCCAGAAAGTATTCGCCTTATCAAACAACTTCGGGCTTATGCCGGTGCTCCGCTTCCACTGCCACTTCAACGCGCAGCAGAAAAGCTTTGGGCGGATGAAGAACATGTTGCTGAGAACCGCGCACTGTATCAGGCTAAGTTCGCGGTTGCTGACAAAATTTTTAAAGGTGTTAAGAATTATTTCGCACCTGAGGCTGGCTTTTTCCTTTGGCTTCAGGTGGATGACGGTGAAGAGGCGGCGCTTAAACTTTGGAAGGAAACCGGGGTCAGGGTGCTTCCTGGTGCGTATTTGAGCCGTACAGTTAACAATTATAATCCGGGTCAGGGCTACATCCGTGTCGCCATGGTGGCCCCAATACAAAAAATGCAGCACGGGCTGACGCAGCTACGTGACTGCCTCTACGGGTAAGGACAGGTAAAGAATGGCAAGCTATCAGATAAGACAAAGAGAGCGCCTTTTGGACAGCGATACACAGGCTGCCCTGGAACGACGCGGCAAGGAACTGTTGGGCGTTGGCCTGATATTGCTTGGTGTGATGGTTGTGCTGATGCTTTTGTCTTATGTGCCTGAAGACCCGAGCTGGCTTTCCGCAACGGATGAGCCTGCGAAAAACTGGCTCGGTCGTTTCGGAGCGTCCATTGCTTCGCCGCTTTACGTCATCGTTGGGTGGGGCAGTTGGGGCATTGCCGCCGTTTCATTGACCTGGGGGCTAAGGTTTATTACGCATCACGGGGAAGAACGGGCGCTGAACCGGCTGATTTTTGCACCGATCGCAATCGCGCTTGCCTCTGTTTATGCGTCGACACATGTGCCGGCCTCTGAATGGACTCATAGTTTTGGTCTGGGTGGGCTGTTTGGTGATACGGTTTTGGGCGCAGTATTGGGTGTCGCCCCCGTCACAGCTACCTTTGGTTTGAAAGTTCTGTCCTTCTTCATGGGCATTGCAGCCGTTTCGATGCTTTTGTTCGTAATGGGTTTCACCCTGCCCGAACTAAAGCGTTTTGGGCGCTTCCTGCTCGTTGGTCTGGTCATGACATATGCAATGCTTTTGCGGCTTGTGGCCAAAGGTGTTGTTGGCACCGTTCGCGCGGTGCAACATTTCAAAGAGGGGCGTCAAGCACGCCTTGACGATGCGCGGGTTGCGAACGACGAAGCCGTTGCCAATGCCGCCCTGCATACTGTTGGCGTTTCGGCAAGAGCCCAGGTTTTGCGTGCTGAGCCGCTGGTGACAGCGCCAGCACCTTTAGGTGAACAGTTTGAAGAACCCACCTACGAACCAAAGTCAAAGCCCGGATTGATTGCCGCGCTTATGAAGCGGCGGTCAACACCCGAACCAGAATTGGTAGAGCCAGAACCGTTAGAGTATACACCTGACGCAGAAGGTGGCGAAGAACGTATCAAGGAAAAAATCGCTGACGTAATCAAGGCACGCTTGCGCCAAAACCCAATTTTGCAAGTTGACCGGTCAGAGCCGCAATTGACACGTGGGCGCGGACCACAACCTTTGGTGCTTAGCACAGAGCCGCCAGTTCAAGCACAAAATCAATTTCAGCACGATGCAGATGATTTGGAAGCGCAAAGCTATGTGTTGGAAGATCCAATAAAAATTCCAACGGCACCGCCGCGTTCCGTCGTGCAGCACACACCAAAAAAAGCTGTCCAGCCTTCCCGCAAGGCCCGTGCCGAAGCGCAGCCAAATTTGCAGTTTGAAGAAAGTCACGCGGCGTATGAGACACCCCCGCTATCTTTGCTGACAAACCCAGTTATCGTAGAGCGCCATCACCTGTCAGACGAGGCGTTGGAAGAAAACGCCCGGATGCTGGAAAGCGTGCTTGATGACTATGGTGTCAAAGGTGAAATCGTTTCTGTACGCCCCGGTCCGGTTGTTACGATGTATGAACTTGAACCAGCACCAGGCCTTAAAGCCAGCCGCGTGATTGGTCTGGCAGACGATATCGCACGTTCCATGTCGGCGTTGTCTGCGCGGGTTTCGACTGTACCTGGCCGGAGCGTGATTGGTATCGAACTGCCAAACGTGAACCGTGAGAAAGTGGTTCTACGCGAAATATTGTCTGCACGTGATTTTGGTGACAGCAACATGCGTCTGCCGCTGGCGTTGGGCAAGGATATTGGCGGTGATCCAATCGTTGCGAACCTTGCTAAAATGCCGCATTTGCTGATTGCCGGGACCACCGGTTCAGGTAAATCCGTTGCGATTAACACCATGATCCTAAGCTTGCTTTACAAGCTTTCACCCGAAGAATGCCGGATGATCATGATTGATCCGAAAATGCTGGAACTGTCAGTCTATGATGGCATTCCACATTTGTTATCACCTGTTGTGACCGACCCGAAAAAGGCCGTGGTTGCCCTGAAATGGGTCGTGGGTGAAATGGAAGAACGCTATCGCAAAATGTCAAAAATGGGCGTGCGCAACATCGAAGGATTCAATGGCCGGGTGCGTGACGCGCTGGCGCGGAACGAGATGTTTAATCGTACGGTTCAAACCGGATTTGACGACGATACCGGAGAGCCAATTTTCGAGAGCGAAGAATTCGCACCCGAAACCATCCCCTACATTGTGGTGATCGTGGACGAGATGGCCGATCTGATGATGGTGGCTGGCAAGGAAATCGAGGCCTGCATCCAGCGCCTTGCGCAGATGGCGCGGGCCTCGGGCATTCACCTTATCATGGCGACACAGCGTCCGTCCGTTGATGTGATTACCGGTACAATCAAAGCGAACTTCCCAACAAGGATTTCGTTTCAGGTGACGAGCAAAATCGATAGTCGCACCATTCTGGGCGAGCAGGGTGCAGAACAACTGCTTGGCATGGGTGACATGCTTTACATGGCGGGTGGTGCAAAGATTACGCGTATTCACGGTCCATTCTGTTCGGACGAAGAGGTTGAGGAAATTGTGAACTACCTTAAAACCTTTGGCCCTCCAGAATATATGAATGGCGTTGTCGATGGCCCTGACGAGGACACTGAAAGCAGCATCGATCTTGTGTTGGGTCTTAGTGGAAATGGTGACGCAGAAGATGCGCTTTATGACACTGCCGTTGCAATTGTGATCAAGGACCGCAAGTGTTCGACGAGTTACATCCAGCGTAAACTGGCCATTGGTTATAATAAGGCTGCGCGCCTTGTCGAACAAATGGAAGACCAGGGTCTCGTGTCAGCAGCAAACCACGTGGGAAAACGTGAAATTCTGGTGCCCGAGCAGCAATAAGCATAAGCAAGAACAGGCTCATAGTGAATTTATGGGCCTGTTGGGGGTGCAGAGGAAGCCAGGAAGACCTAAGTAAAGGCTATGAAGTGGTTAACAATGTTTCTGGCGCCTGCTGTTTCGCTGGCGCTCGCAGTTCCGGCAGCGGCTGATATTATCCCGCTGTCGCAATTGTCGCGTTATATGAATGATCTTCGGACCGCCAAGGGTGAATTTACCCAGATTAATGGCGATGGGTCTATTTCCACCGGGCAAGTCTACATCAAACGCCCTGGCAGGGCGCGGTTTGAATATAATGCCCCAGACTCAGCTGTTATGCTGGCGGGCGGCGGACGCGTTGCAATTTTTGACGACAAGTCGAATGTGGAGCCTGATACCTATCCGCTTGGACGAACCCCGCTTAAACTTATCCTCGGGCGCAACATCGACCTTGAAAGTGAAAACATGGTCGTTGGTCATAGCAGCGACGGTCCGACGACCGCTGTAACGGCACAGGACCCTGCACATCCGGAATACGGCTCTATCCAACTGGTCTTTACCGATAACCCGGTCGAGCTGCGTCAATGGGTTATTACCGATGACGTAGGGGGGCAGACAACGGTGATCTTAGGGGAACTGGAAAAAGGTGTTCAAATCTCCTCGATCCTGTTCAGTATTCCCTTTGAAACTGAACAAAGACAGCGCAACTAGCGCTGCCTTGAAAAACTAGCGCCCACAACTCAGCAACTGCCTATTATAGGTTTCTGCGCGTTGTGAAACTTCGCCTGCCACCCGCAACAACCATGCTTTATTGCGATACGAACCACGCGTGTAACCTGTGCGGCCTTCATGATAGGCCAAGTACTGGTTGCGTGCGTCAGATCGGGAAATACCCAAATCTTCTGTTGATTGAGACATGTACCAACCCATGAAATCAGTCGCATCGTCAATATCATCGCGTTGCGCGCGCCGCCGCCCGGTATCCTGACGATACTCATCCCAGGTGGCATCCAAAGCCTGGCTGTATCCGTAGGCCGACGACTGGCGCCCCATTGGAATAACGCCAAGCGCATAGCGGTGCGGTGTGCGCGCGTTACTGACAAATTTGCTTTCCTGATAGATGGTTGCCATCTGAACATGCACAGGCACGCCCCACCGTCTTTCTGTACTGCGCATCGCTCTCAGGTAGTTGGGGCGCTGACTGACAATACTGCAGGCATCATCAAGATTTCTGGGCGCAGTGTTGTTACTGCTGCCACAGGCGGCTACCAAAACCATCAAAGCTGTCGCGCGAAGAAGTCTGCTCATGTGCCTCTCGCTTTTTATTTTTTCTTATCATAGCCGAAACATGACGCGGGCGAAAAGCAAAAGTTGGTGACGCGTTCTCACAAAGTAATTTTGCTGCACCAGGAGGTCAGCGTTTCATTGTACGCCACAGACTGTTTCCATGAAAATCAGTACCTTCGCATAGACAAATCACCACATAAAGGATTAGTAAAAGGGACAGAGGCTAATAAAATTATGTTTAAAACACGCGCAAAATATCACTTGGGGCAAGTTGTCCGGCACCGGAAACATCCGTTTCGCGGTGTTGTGTTTGACGTGGATGCGATGTTCGCAAACACTGAAGAATGGTATGACTCCATTCCCGAGGACAGCAGACCTAAAAAGGAACAGCCTTTTTACCATCTTCTGGCCGAGAATGACCAAAGCTATTACGTAGCTTACGTTTCAGAACAGAACCTTGTTGCAGACTATACAGGGCAACCTGTTAGCCACCCGGACCTCCCTGATCTGTTTGGCGATTTCGAAGATGGGTGTTACCCGCTGCAATTCCAGCTGAATTAATACCCGAGCGCACATCCATCTTTTCGTGGGTCAGATGCGCCCTGCAACGTACCTGTTTCCCGATCAATCAGAATTGCCTGTGCGCCACCAATCGGCCCTGGTGGGATGCTTACACTGTGCCCCAAATCGGTCAATTCCTGCCTTACCTTGTCTGAATATCCGCGTTCTACCTTCATGTTGCCGTCTTCGGAAAAGCAGCGAGGTGTATCAATCGCAGTCTGCGTATCCATGCCAAAATCAACCAGGTTCGACAGAAACCTTGCGTGGCCACAGGATTGATACTGCCCGCCCATAACACCGAACGGCATTGTCACGCGCCCGTCTTTTCTGAGCATTCCGGGAATAATCGTGTGCATTGGGCGTTTGCCTCCCCCTGCCTCGTTCGGGTGCCCCGTTTCCAATGTGAAACCGGACCCGCGGTTCTGAAACAGGATTCCAAATTTGTCGGAGCTCAGTCCAGAACCGAAACTCGCGAAAATTGAATAGATAAGCGAAACCGCCATCTGGTCCTTATCAACCACCGTCAGATAAACCGTATCCTTGTGAACCTGTTCGGACAGGCGCGCAGGGCTATCCATCGCGCCTTTTGGGTCGATAAGTGCTACCAGATTGGCAGCGGTTTCAGGGGCAAGCATGTATTCGGTACGCGTCATATGATCCGCATCTGCTATAAACCGGTTGCGCGTATCATAGGCCAACTTGGATATTTCAGCCTCTAAATGGGCGCGTTCGCTTCCCAAAGGGTCCATGCTGGCGATATCGAAGTGGGTAAGCATATTTGCCATCAGGATCGCCGTCGCGCCCTGACCATTCGGTGGATGCTCGACCAGCTCAGTTCCTTTGTAGAGCCCACTTACAGGGTCCGTATAGTCGCATGCCGTTGCAGCAAAATCGTCAAGCGTATGTTTGCCACCTGCCGCTTGAAGTGCCTTCACCATATCCTCGGCAACGGCACCCTGATAAAAACCAGCGCGGCCTTCCGCCGCGATGTGGCGTAGTGCTTCTGCTTGCTTTGGAACCCTGAATACCTGCCCGGGCAAGGGAGCTTTGCCATCGAAAAGGAAATCTTTGCGCGCCGTTCCGGTTAGCGTGCCGACGGCTTCCGCCCAATCAAAAGCGACCCGAGGTGCAACCGGGATACCCGCATCTGCGTAGTAGATGGCCGGTGCAAGCGCCGCCTTTAAACCAAGTTTACCCCAGTCTTTTGATAGTCTGCAGAAGGCATCTACAGCCCCAGGAACCGTTACAGAATTTGCCCCACCCACCGGAACGACTTTGTTGCCCTGTTCGCGCAGTTCCGCTGCGGACAGACCAGCTGGTGCCCGACCAGATCCATTCAGAGCGATAATGTCTTCGCTTCCTGGGGGTTTTAGCAAAACGAAGCAATCTCCACCGAGGCCCGTCATCTGCGGTTCGCAAATGCCCAACAGCACGGCTGCCGCAATAGCAGCATCAACAGCATTTCCGCCGGATTCCAGCATTTGAACAGCAACTTTCGCCGCCAAAGGGTGAGAGGTCGCACACATGCCGTTTGTGGCATAAACGAGGGATCGTCCTGGTTGCTGAAAATCACGCATCATCTACCTCCGGTGTGTAAACGGAGATTAAGGAGGATGTTAAAGGAAGCCAAGCCCAGATATGGTGTTATGATCCTCGACGTCGCACGCTGGGTGGGGGCTGTGAAGCACGACGCCGAGGGAAGCTATATGCAGCTACCCGAGCATCTTGGTGTTGCATTCAGGCGTTGATACGGATTCATTGAGGCTAGATTGTGGCTTTTGCGAGCGGGAAATCTAGTCTTGCTTCTGCAAAAAAAGTTTTAGGGAAGTTTAAATAACCAATTTAAAACAATATGTTAAGACTTAGAGAAGGTTCGAGGATTTGCTTTTCTAGTGGTCCCGCAGATAAGTGAGCTAGACTGCGTTTTTGCAGGTAGGTTACGTTTTCTCCAACCCAATGAGAAAAGACAAAATATTTTTTTCTCCCGACCGATTGTATTGAAGGCTGTCCGCCAATTCCCCGATCAGGAACCATCCAAACCCACCTTCAGGTAACTCATAGATATCATTGGATAAAATTTGAAGATGCCCAACTGGTAGCGTGCTATTCGGCAGTGGAAGACCATCATCCGAAACAACGCACTTCACCTGTTGATTCTCGAGCGTGATTCGCAGATCGATCTTACCTTCGTGCGTTATGGGATAAGCATGTTCCACGATGTTGTTCAGGACCTCTGCCAAAGCTAGTTCAACTTTCCGACGGTCTTCGGGTGTTGTTCCAAGACCGCATAATTCTCGAAGCACCTTTTCAAGCGCGCGCCGCACTGAAAGTGGATCACTTAAGAACGTTATCCTTAGCTCGTTCTTTTGCATTTCAGGAGGTAAAGTTTCGCCGTTTTTCATACCCTAAGAAACCCATATGCCTTTTCACAGGACATGATTCTGGTTCAATGCAACTTCAGTATCTGGATGGATCTTAAAGATTGTATCCATCCGGGTCAGATGAAACACTTTTTGCACGGTTGGGGTCAGGCCAGCCAACTCCATCGACGTACCTTGCTTGATTTTTTTCAGCACCGCCACAATCGCGCCGAGCCCGCTGCTGTCCAGAAAACTGACGAGTGACATATCCAAGACCACCCGGGCTGGTGCGGTTTGTGTCAGTTCCCGCATTCTGTCTTTGAACTGAATTGCGCTGGCTGCATCCAGTCTGTTTTCACGAAAGGTGATCAATAAGGCACCGTTTTTTTCTTCAGCGACTAGATTCATCGAGTTCTCCATCAAGAAGTGCCGATGCAGGCTAGACGCCAATCCTTACCATTCGGTATGTAAGCGAGTAGAAATGAACTGAGAATAAGAAGGGTTTTATCGTGAAAGACGTCGTTATCGCAGGTGCAGCGCGCACGCCTATGGGTGGTTTTCAAGGTGTCTTTGATAGTGTGGAAGCCTCTGTTTTAGGTGGGGCCGCGATCAGTGCTGCACTCGTAAATGCGAAGGCTTCACCACAATCGGTAGAAGAACTTTTGATGGGGTGCGTTTTACCAGCCGGGCAGGGTCAGGCGCCTGCACGTCAGGCCGGGTTCGCAGGGGGGCTGGACAAGACAGTGCCAGCCACAACCCTAAATAAAATGTGCGGCTCCGGGATGAAAGCAGTGATGATGGCGGCTGATCAGATCGCGACCGGTCAGACAGGCATCATGGTTGCAGGTGGGATGGAGAGTATGACCAACGCACCTTACCTATTGCCGAAAATGCGAGGTGGTGCACGGATAGGTCACCAAAGCGTGCAGGATTCAATGTTTCTGGATGGTCTGGAAGACGCGTATGACAAGGGTCGCCTTATGGGAACTTTTGCAGAGGACTGCGCTGAAAAGTACCAGTTCACGCGCGAAGCACAGGATGAATATGCGCTCAGGTCACTTTCAAATTCTCTGAATGCGCAATCCTCTGGCGCATTTGAAGGAGAGATTGCAGCGGTAACCCTGAAAACCCGCAAAGGCGATATCGTTATTGATGAGGACGAGCAACCCGCAAAGGCGCGACCCGAAAAAATCCCGCAGCTAAAACCAGCCTTTCGGAACGAGGGAACAGTGACGGCAGCGAATTCCTCGTCCATCTCTGACGGTGCCGCAGCGCTTGTCATCGCAAGCTCAGACGCAGCGAAAGAGGCTGGTTTGAATATTCGTGCGCGGATTGTCGGCAAAACGAGTCACGCGCAAGAACCCGAATGGTTCACGACAGCCCCGGTTGCAGCGACCAAGAAGCTTCTCGATCAGATCGGCTGGTCCGTTGATGAAGTGGAGCTTTGGGAAGTGAACGAAGCTTTTGCAGTTGTACCGATGGCGTTCATGCGTGAAATGGGCATCCCGCGTGAGAAAATGAATGTAAACGGTGGTGCCTGTGCGTTGGGCCACCCGATTGGCGCGTCTGGTGCGCGCATTATCGTGACCCTCCTCAATGCGATGGAAAAACGCGGTCTTAAACGCGGTGTTGCGGCGATTTGTATTGGCGGTGGCGAAGGGACTGCCATTGCGATTGAGCGCCCATGAGAGCGGACTACACAACACTTGCAAAAACAATAGCCAGCCTGACGGAGGGCGAGACGGATGTTGTCTCGCTTATGGCGACAGTCGCCTGCGAAGTCCATCATTCGGATGATCGGTTCAACTGGACGGGTTTTTACCGGAATGTAGGTGATGAGGTCCTGAAAATTGGGCCCTATCAGGGCGGGCATGGCTGTCTCGTTATCCCATTCTCACGGGGTGTGTGTGGGGCTGCAGCGCGCACGGGTCAGGTGCAACTCGTGGCGGATGTTGATGCTTTCCCGGGTCATATTGCCTGTGCGTCGTCAACACGTTCCGAAATCGTGCTTCCTGTCTGGGGTGCCTCAGGAAACTTGTTGGGGGTGTTTGATATTGACAGCGATCAGCCCGACGCTTTCACGGCTTACGACGCCGAGCAAATAGGGCAAATATTGAACACTGTGTTCAGGGTTTAGCGCAGGAGCCTCCGGCGGGGATATTTCTGGAAACTGGTGAGATGCATTTTTTTCTTGCGTCGACTCAGTACTTTATCGCATCGTGAAAAAAACAGTGAAAATTTCACCAAAGGTTTCATAATTCGTGCTGCACTCTGATTCATTTCAAGCCAAAAGTCTTGGTGCGGATCTGCGCACCTTACGAAAAGCACGCGGCATGACGTTGACCGATTTGGCCGAGGTCTTGGGGCGGTCTGTTGGGTGGCTGTCGCAGGTGGAGCGGGATTTGTCTGAGCCGTCCGTGACGGATCTGCGGGAAATTGCGTCTGCCCTGAGTGTGCCAATTTCGATGTTGTTCGGACATGTAAATGTTCCTGTGGACGAGCAGGGGTTCATTGTACGCAAAGGAGCCCGACGCGAAATTGGCATCAACAAAGCCGGGCTTAGCGAGGAGTTGCTTTCACCTGATTTGACTGATGATTTTGAAGTTGTCCATTCAACGTTCGAGCCACATTCAGAGGTCAAAGATATTATTACGCGCCCAACGCAGGAGGTTGCTTATCTGATTTCCGGCAAGCTTGATTTGTGGATCGGCGGTCGGTTTTTCACCGTCTACGCCGGCGACAGTTTCCGAATTCGGGGTGAGCCTCATCGCTGGATCAACCCTTATGATGAGCCTGCAGTTGCGATCTGGGTGATCGCTCCACCGGTCTACTAGGGGCGACGATGAGCTTTCAGGCGTGGACCATATTTGCACTATTTTGGGTCGTCTTTGTTGTGACGCCCGGGCCGAATGCGGTGAATTGCATTTCCAACGGTATGGCGCTGGGGTTCAGGCGAGCTTTACCGGGAGTTGCTGCTATCTTATGCCAGGCTGTGCTGTTTTTGGTGCTGTCAGCCTTGGGTATCACGGCATTGATCGCGGCATCCCCAACGGCTTTTTTCTGGGTAAAGATGTTGGGGGCCGGGTTTCTGATCTATCTTGGCATTCGCGGCTGGCTGAATGCCGGTCAACCTGTGACGGCAGATGGACGCCCCGCGCGTTCCGTATTTTGGAAGGCGTTTTTGATCGCCACGATCAACGCGAAAAGTGTGGCGGGGTATCTGGCCGCGTTTTCGCAGTTTGTGCAACCGGATGTGCCCATCTGGGATCAGATGATGTGGATCATGCCGACAGCGCTTACGATCACGGCGCTCAGCTATTGTAGCTACACTGGGCTTGGCTCTGGATTGGGCCGGCTCGCGATAGGGGCTGTTCTGAACGTCTGGTTTCGTCGCATAATGGCTGCCTGTTTTATCGTTTATGGCGTTTTGCTGGGCACTGCGACTGTCCCGCAACTGGGGAGGGGATAATGCATAAGGGTTCCTGTGAATGCGGTGCTGTGACCTATGAGGCTACAGGGGAAATGCGGCCTGTAGTAGCCTGCCACTGCACCCAGTGCCGCAAAACAAGCGGTCATTTCTGGGCGGCGACTTCAGTTCCGTCAGAGGCGTTGAATATTACAAAATCTGATGGTCTGAAATGGTATCGCTCCTCTGGTTTTGCGCGCCGCGCGTTCTGTACCGAATGTGGTGCGAGCCTGTTTTACGAAATGGATGGTGAAGGCCGGATTTCTATTGGTGCGGGAACACTCGACAGGCCGACGCACCTGCACACCGAAAAGCACATCTTTGTCCAAGACAAAGGCGATTACTACGACATTCCTGATCGCGAAACGCAGATCGACAGATATTAAGGAGACGAACCATGGCAGATATACCAGCAAAGGCCCGCGTGGTCATCATTGGCGGCGGCGTCGTTGGCGCATCTACCCTGTATCATCTGGCGAAAGCCGGATGGACCGATTGTGTCTTGCTCGAAAAGAACGAACTGACAGCAGGTTCAACATGGCATGCTGCCGGGAACGTGCCAACGTTTTCCACAAGCTGGTCAATCATGAACATGCAGCGTTACTCGACTGAGTTGTATTCGCGTTTGGGTGAAGAAGTTGATTATCCGATGAATTATCACCAGACTGGTTCGCTTCGTCTGGCACATAGTAAAGAGCGGATGCAGGAGTTCGAGCGTGCCGCTGCGATGGGCCGCTACCAGGGCATAGATATTGAAATTCTGACGCCCGACCAAGCCAAGAAGCGCTATCCGTTCCTGGAAACGCACGATCTTGCGGGTGTTCTCTTTGATCCGGAGGATGGCGACATCGATCCAGCGCAGCTTACTCAGGCGCTGGCCAAGGGCGCGCGTGACTTGGGTCAGAAGATTGTCCGTTTCTGCCCGGCGACTGGCGTAACCCAAAAGCAAGACGACACATGGATCGTGCATACCGAGAAGGGTGACATCGAATGTGACTATGTGGTCAATGCTGCTGGGTACTACGCTCAGCGTGTTGGTAAATTCTTTGAGCCTTACGGTGGTCGCGAAGTTCCGATGATGGTGATGAGCCACCAGTACCTGCTGTCGGAAGAGGTGCCTGAGATCATCGAGTGGTCCAAGGAAAATGGTCGCAAGCTGCCGCTGCTGCGCGATGTGGACACCTCTTATTATCTCCGCCAGGAAAAGAATGGTTTCAACCTCGGTCCATATGAAGACACCTGTAAAGCCGCATGGGAGGATACGGCTGACCCGATGCCCGAGGATTTTTCGTTTCAGCTTTACCCCGATGACCTCGATCGTATCGAATGGCATATCGAAGATGCTATGGCACGGGTGCCGCTGTTGGGAACGTCTGGTGTCAACCGCGTCATCAACGGTCCGATCCCTTATGCGCCCGACGGCTTGCCGATGGTGGGACCGATGCCGGGTGTGAAGAACGCGTTTGAGGCGCACTCATTCACCTTCGGTATTGCCCAAGGTGGTGGCGCGGGTAAATGCATGGCCGAGTGGATCATCGATGGTTACACCGAATGGGACATGTGGGCGGTCGATCCTCGTCGCTATACAGATTACACGGACCACGACTATTGCGTGCAAAAGGGGATGGAGACATACGGCAATGAATACGCCATGCATTTCCCGCATCACGAATGGCCTGCGGGCCGCGACAAAAAGCTGTCGCCTGTGCACGCTAAGATCAAGGAATTGGGTGGCGTGATGGGCGCCTACAACGGTTGGGAGCGTGCCAACTGGTTTGCTAAAGACGGTGATGACACCTCGTTGGAGGCAACCCACACATGGAACCGCTCTGGTCCATGGGAGCAACGCATCAAGGAAGAATGCGAGAACGTTCGCGACAATTGCGGTGTGCTCGACCTTCCCGGCTTCTCGCGCTTTAAGCTGCGTGGTGACGGGGCTGCCGAAGCGTTGCGGGGGCTGGTTACCGGGGGGGTGCCCAAGGTGGGCAGAATCAACCTCGTCTATATTTCTGACAGCCGGGGCCGAATCCTGACCGAGATGTCCTGCATTCGAACGGGCGAGGACGAGTTCTTGATGATCACTGCGGCAACCGCGCAGTGGCATGATCACGATATTCTTGTGAACGCGATGCCCAAAGGTGTGACCGTCGAAGATGTGACCACAACCCGCGATACGCTGATTGTAACCGGACCAAATTCGCGCGACATCCTGACCGGATTGACCGACGCAGATCTGTCAACAGGGTGGCTGACCCATCAGGCGGCCACGGTAGCGGGGCAGCCGGCTTTTCTCATCCGTGTATCCTTTGCAGGCGAGTTGGGTTGGGAAGTCCACGCGCTGAACGAACATATGCCTGCGATCTATGATGCGATCCTTGATGGCGGCGCCAAACCCTTCGGTATGTATGCGCTGAATTCGATGCGGCTGGAAAAAGGCTATCGCGCATGGAAAGCCGATCTGTCCACTGACTATTCGCTGCTTGAAGGTGGGCTGGAGCGTTTCGTAAAGCTCGACAAGCTGCAGGATTTCCCGGGCAAAGCCGCTATCCTTTCAGAGAAACAGCAGGGCGTGAAAAAATCCTTTGTTACGCTAGTCGTAGATGCTGGCAAAGCGGATGCACCTTACATGTCAACGATCTGGCACGATGGAAAGGTCGTTGGCGAAACCACGTCGGGTGCGTGGGGGTATCGCGTGAATGCCTCGATTGCGCTTGGTATGGTGCAGATAGATCTGGCTGTGCCCGGGACGGAGCTGGAAGTCGAAATATACGGTGAGCGGTGTCGCGCGGTTGTTCAGAAGGATGAGCCGCTTTGGGATTCTGCTAATGAAAGGCTGCGTGCGTGAAAATAAACGCGTTCTCACGTCAGATAATAGAGACCTTTCGGCTTGGGTTTGTTGCGACCGTTATGTCTGACGGTCGCCCCAGCCTATCGCCGAAAGGTACCTTTGTGATTCTGGATGATGAAACGATAGCTTTTGGCGAAATCCGATCACCGCAAACAATCGCCAATCTTGGCCATTGTGCAGAAGTCGAAGTGAATTTCGTCGATCAGTGGAAGCGGAAAGGTGTTCGGGTGCGCGGCACGACCCGGATTGTTGAACGTGGGTCGGACGAGTTTGCCCGGATTTATCCGGAATGGGAGACTCTTTGGGGTGATCTGGCAAAGAGGGTGAACCGGATTGTCGTGATCCCGGTAGAAGACGCTAAACCGCTCACGACACCGTCTTATGACGATGGCGCGACGGAAGAAGATATGATCGCGCTTTACAAGGCCAAATATGCGGAGATTTACCCATGAGCAGGATTACATTGTTGGATGGATCGATAGGTCAGGAAATTGTACATCGTGCCGGAGACCGGCCAACGCCGCTTTGGTCTGCCAGTGTAATGATTGAGAAACCGGGCATTGTGGGGGATGTGCACAACGACTATTTTGCTGCTGGCGCGACGATTGCCACGACGAATACCTATACTGTTTTGCGCGACCGCCTGGAACCCGTAGGCATGGCGGATAAACTGCCGGAACTTTTGGATTGTGCATTACGCGAGGCAGAAGCTGCGCGAAGCAAGCACGGTTCCGGGCGGATAGCCGGGGCGCTGGGGCCACTTATGGCCTCATACAGGCCAGAACTCTGCCCCCCTCCTGAGGAAGCAGAACGTGTCTACGACGAATTGGTGCAGATCATGACGCCGCGAGTTGATTTGTTTAGTGCTGAAACGATGGCGTCGGTTGAGCAAGCAGAAGGCGTGATGCGCGCAGCGGTGAAGAGCAGGAAACCAGTTTGGTTATCGGTAACGGTTGACGACGATGATGGTAGCAAACTGCGTTCAGGCGAAGGCGTCGAAGAACTGGCGCAGGTCGTAGGAAAATACCAACCAGAAGCCGTTTTGGTGAATTGTTCGCGGCCCGAAGCCGTGGCCACTGCGCTTGAGATTATCAAGGGGTTTGGCAAACCCTTTGGCGCTTACGCAAACGGCTTTACGCGTATTTCCGACGCTTTTTTGGAGGATCGCCCAACAGTTGACGTACTTGAAGCGCGAACTGATCTTGACCCAGTAGCATATGCTGATTTTGCGATGCGCTGGGTTGACATGGGTGCAACAATTGTCGGTGGTTGTTGCGAGGTTGGGCCAGCCCATATTGCGGAACTGGCGCGTCGGCTTCGGGCCGATGGCCATGAGATTGTCTGATTAAGATGAGCATGCGAAGCCAGCCTCGTTCAGGCAATTCGCTGCCTGCGTCAGATCACCGGGTTTGGCATTTCGATGTGATTGTGTCTGATGGGTTTGTTCTGACGGAAGTCGCGGCGGTGGTTGACGCTTTGCGAACGACCAATCGGGTGTTGGCAACACCTGTATTTGGCTGGACCTACAGGTCAGAAAATGGCGGCCCTGTTCAAAGCCTGAGCGAAGCATTTGTGAATACCGAACCCTTCATCGACAAACCTGCTGCGGACTATGCGTTTATCATTGGCAACAGTGACCCTGATTGTGCCGGGCTCTCGTTAGGGCCGGTCATTTCAAGCTACACCTACCGCAACGCGCAGGTCTTTCTTCTGGCAGAGGCTGCGAGCCGCTATATCAAACAACGCGGCGAAAGTGCGAGCAAGCTTTCAACACATTGGGAAAACTCTGTCATCCTGCGTGAACGCATGGGTCTGTTTGACGCTGATAATGCCATTGCCAGCGAGGATGGACAGATTGTGACCTGTGCCGGGATGAGCACCACGCTGGACGTTGTGTTGGCGGTGATACGTCGGCATATCTCTGCTGCTGCTCTGATGACCGTTGCGAATATTTTCCTACACGAGAAAATTCGCGATTTTTCCACACGACAGCCCTTTGGCGGCGATCTGGGTACCACAACAGGGGATCGTGAGCTTGATCAGTGCATCGAGATAATGCAGTCCAACATCGAGGACCCCCTGCCGATCAGCGAACTCGTCGCAGCGCTTGGAATTTCAAACCGCTCGCTGGAACGTAAATTCCGTACTTTTCTCGACACAACACCCAACACTTACTATCGCGAGCTACGTCTCGCGAAGGCCAACAACCTGCTTCTTAACACGACGCTCAGCGTAAGCGAGGTTGGCTTGGCCTGCGGTTTTTCGAACGGTTTTTCGAGCCTTTACAAAAGTTTTTTTGGCATTACGCCGTTTGTCATTCGCAAACAGCGTCGCGCGAAATGTTTTAAACAGGCAAAAGTGTGAATTTCTGAATTCCGCTGGCGTATTTCATACCTTATGCGTCGAAAACCCGTGCCATACTGAGAAAAATGTGACTTTCCCTTCGGAGATTGAAAAACAATGAGCACTCTTCCCACACACGCCCGCGTGGTTATCATCGGTGGTGGCGTTATCGGTTGTTCGGTGGCCTATCATCTTACCAAACTTGGCTGGAAAGATGTCGTTCTGCTTGAGCGAAAACAGCTTACCTGCGGGACCACGTGGCATGCAGCCGGGCTGATCGGCCAGCTTAGGGCGTCGTCGAACATGACCAAACTGGCACGCTACTCTGCCGAGCTTTACCTTGGTCTGGAAGAGGAAACCGGTATTGCAACCGGTGTACGGCAGGTTGGGTCGATTTCTGTGGCACTGACTGAAGAACGTAAAGAAGAGCTTTATCGCAGCGCGGCGATGGCACGGGCTTTTGGTGTTCCGGTCGAAGAAATATCACCAGCCGAAGTTAAAGAGCGCTACGAACATATAAATCTGGACGGCGTAAAAGCAGGTGTCTGGCTGCCAACCGACGGGCAGGGCGACCCGGCGAATATCGCGCTGGCACTGGCAAAGGGCGCACGACAAAGAGGCGGGCTTGTGAAAGAACGCGTCAAAGTTACAGGCATCGCAAAAGATGGCCGCCGCGTTACGGGCGTTGACTGGAAAGATGAGAACGGCGAGACCGGCCACATTGCTGCCGACATGGTTGTGAACTGCGCTGGAATGTGGGGGCACGAGGTTGGCCGTATGGCAGGTGTGAATGTACCGCTTCACGCCTGTGAACATTTTTACATCGTGACCGAGGCAATTTCGGGGCTTACCCAGATGCCTGTTCTTCGGGTTCCCGACGAATGCGCATATTACAAAGAAGATGCGGGAAAGTTCCTTTTGGGTGCGTTTGAAGCAAACGCAAAGCCATGGGGTATGAACGGTATTCCCGAAAATTTTGAATTTGATCAGTTGCCAGAGGATTTCGATCATTTTGAGCCAATTCTGGAAAACGCCTGTAACAGGCTGCCAATGTTGGCTGAAGCCGGGATTCACACCTTTTTTAACGGACCGGAATCTTTCACCCCCGATGACGCGTACCATTTGGGGCTTGCTCCAGAGATGGACAACTTCTGGGTTGCAGCTGGCTTTAACTCTATCGGAATTCAGTCTGCGGGTGGCGCTGGCATGGCGCTGTCAGAATGGATGGATAAGGGTGAAAAACCTTTTGATCTGGGGGATGTTGACGTCAGCCGGATGCAACCGTTTCAGGGCAACAAGCATTACTTATTTGAGCGTTCCAAAGAAACGCTGGGGTTGCTTTACGCTGATCACTACCCCTATCGGCAAAAAGACACAGCGCGTGGCGTTCGGCGCACGCCGTTCCATCAGCACCTGCTTGATCACGGTGCAGTCATGGGGGAAATTGCTGGCTGGGAACGTGCAAACTGGTACGCCAATGAAGGGCAGGAGCGAGAATATCAATACAGCTGGAAGCGTCAGAACTGGTTTGAAAATTCTGCGGCGGAACACCGTGCGGTGCGCGAAAATGTTGGCATGTACGATATGTCATCGTTCGGTAAAATCCGTGTTGAGGGCCGTGACGCCGAAGCGTTTCTGAATTTTGTCGGTGGTGGCGATTACTCGGTTCCCGTTGGCAAGATCGTTTATACGCAATTCCTTAATAATCGCGGCGGGATCGAGTCAGATGTCACTGTGACACGGCTGTCAGAAACAGCTTATCTGGTTGTCACCCCTGCGGCCACGCGACTTGCAGACCAGATATGGATGAAGCGCCATGTCGGTGATTTCAATGTTGTCATCACTAATGTCACAGCGGGTGAAGGTGTCTTGGCTGTCATGGGGCCAAATGCGCGTGAACTGCTACAGAAGGTGTCCCCCGCAGATTTCTCAAACGAGGTAAACCCATTTGGCACCGCGCAAGAGATTGAGCTTGGCATGGGTCTCGCCCGCGTACACCGCGTGACTTACGTGGGTGAACTTGGTTGGGAAATTTACGTTTCCTCTGACATGGCGGGTCATGCCTTTGAAACGCTATATTCAGCGGGCCAGGACATGGGCATGAAACTCTGCGGAATGCATATGATGGATTCCTGCCGGATTGAAAAAGGCTTCCGCCACTTTGGCCATGATATCACTTGCGAAGATCATGTTCTGGAAGCCGGGCTTGGCTTTGCAGTAAAAACCGCGAAACCTGATTTCATTGGACGCGATGCAGTGCTTGCCAAGAAGGAAAGTGGGCTGGAAAACCGCTTGCTTCAGTTCAAATTGCAGGATGCGGAACCGCTGCTTTACCACAACGAACCCGTCATTCGGGATGGCGAGATCGTTGGCTACCTTAGTTCTGGCAATTATGGCCATACGCTCGGCGCAGCAATTGGCATGGGCTATGTTCCTTGCAAAGGTGAAAGCGCTGCGGATGTACTGGCGTCAAATTACGAGATTGATGTCATGGGAACGCGCGTCAAAGCCGATGTTTCGCTAAAACCAATGTACGACCCGCAAGCAGAGCGCACCAAGGTTTGACGTTGCTCTCTTGCGGCTTCTTCGCAGTTCGTGCGAGGAAGCCTGCAAGATCAAGGAGCACACCGTGTCAGATGACTACAACCCGCCGAACGACCCGCTGGTCATAGTGCACCATGACCATCAATTGTTGCTGGTCGACAAGCCATCAGGTCTTTTGTCTGTTCCGGGGAAAGGTGAACATCTGGCCGACTGCCTGATATCGCGCGTGCAGGCAGTTTTTCCAGAGGCTCTGCTTGTACACCGGCTTGACCGGGACACGTCCGGCATCATGGTATTTGCCCTTTCTGCTCAGGCGCAACGCCACCTAGGCCTGCAATTTGAAAAACGACAGATGAAAAAAGTCTATGTTGCGCGAGTTTGGGGCCGTGTCGCGGAAAAGACGGGCACTGTCGACCTGCCGCTCATTGTCGATTGGCCGAACCGCCCATTGCAACACGTCAATCATGAAACTGGCAAACCTGCCGTCACTGACTGGCGCGTTGTGAAATACGAAGAAAATGCAACGCGTGTACGACTATACCCGCAGACCGGGCGCAGCCATCAGCTTCGCGTTCACATGCGAGAGATTGGTCATCCAATTTTGGGTGACCCGTTTTATGCGACCGGGGAGGCTCTGGATGCGCCGCGCCTGATGCTTCACGCCGAAAGCTTGAACTTACGCCATCCGGACGGCGGCCGCGGGATGAGGTTTTCCGCGAAATGCCCGTTCTAAGAATGGACATTGGGAGTCGTGCGGCAGCGCCCCGAAAGGCGCCGCCCGTTGTTGGATTACTCTGCTGCCAGACCAGAGACGGCTTTGACTTCCAGGAAATCCTCTAGCCCGAACACGCCACCTTCGCGGCCATTACCGGACTGCTTGTAGCCACCAAACGGCGAGCCCTGACCAAAGCCAACACCGTTGGTCTCAACCATGCCAGAGCGCAGGCGCCGCGCAACGCGTTCGCGTTTTGCGTCATCTTCCGTCTGAACGTAGTTCGTCAGGCCATAAACAGTGTCGTTGGCAATTGCGATTGCGTCTTCTTCGCTGTCAAACGGCATAATGGAAAGGACAGGCCCAAAGATTTCTTCGCGGAAAATTGTCATATCCGGTGTCACATCGCCAAAAACGGTTGGGCGTACGTAGTAACCGCGGTTCAAGCCGTCGGGGCGGCCAAGACCCCCTGCGAGCAACCGCGCACCTTCTTGGATGCCTTTTTCGATCAGTCCCTGAATTTTGTTGTACTGCAGTTCAGACACGACCGGGCCGATATGACGGCCTTCTTCGGAAGCCGGCCCAACGGATGTTGCTTCCGCAGCGGCTTGCGCCTGTTCAAGGGCTTCGTCGTAGCGTGAGCGTTCAACCAGCATCCGGGTTGGAGCATTGCAGGATTGGCCTGTGTTGCGCATGCAACGGATAACACCCTGTTTTACAGCTTTGGGGTTTGCATCGGCAAAGATGATGTTTGCACCTTTCCCGCCCAACTCAAGGCTAACGCGCTTAAGCGAATCTGCAGCGGCTTTGGAAATTGCGATGCCCGCACGGGTCGAGCCTGTGAAGCTGACCATATCGACACCAGGGTGAACAGAAAGCTGGCTGCCAACGCCAGGGCCGTCGCCATTAACAAGGTTGAAAACGCCGGGTGGGAAACCTGCTTCGTCAACGAACTCGGCAAAGAGCAGGCCAGAAAGTGGCGCAATCTCGGAGGGTTTCAGCACGACGGTGCACCCTACCGCGATGGCCGGGATCGCCTTTAGAACGATCTGGTTCATGGGCCAGTTCCACGGGGTGATTAATGCGGCGACGCCGATTGGTTCCAGCATTGTGCGTTCAGTCGGGGCTTGCCGTCCAAGGGGGCGTTCAAATTGAAAGTCTTTGAAAGCATTCAGAAAACCTTCGATGTGCCAGCTGCCAGCGCCTACTTGCTGTTGACGGGCCAGATCCATCGGAGCACCCATCTCCATGCTCATCGCCTGCGCCATTTCCTCGGCGCGCGCGTTGTAAATCTCTAATAGCTTCTCAATCAGCGCCACGCGTTCGGCCTTTGGAACCAACGACCATGTTTCAAAAGCGCCGCGTGCCGCTGCCACAGCTTTGTCAGTATCGGCCTGACCTCCGAGAGAAATAGTCGCGCAAACCTCTTCGTTCGAAGGGTTGATTACGTCGAAGTCATTTGGCACCGCCGGGGCGACCCATTTGCCATCAATATAGAAGTTACGTTTGTCGATCATGGGACTCATCCTTTATTTTGGCGCCACCCTGTCATTCCGCGAAAGAAGCTGCAAGTGCTCTGGATTGTAGTTCTTGCGATACCTATACTTGCAGCACGAGTCGCGGCTGTTTTCTGTTTGCGACAGGTAAAAAGAGGAATCACCCATGGCACTCCGCATTAACGATAAAGTTCCTGATTTCACGGCTGAAACAAGCCAGGGAAAAATTAGTTTCCATGACTGGATTGGTGATAGCTGGGCAATTCTTTTTTCTCACCCAAAGGATTTTACACCTGTTTGCACGACCGAGTTTGGTGTCGTTGCGCAGTTGTCTGACGAATGGGCGAAACGTGGCACCAAGGTGATCGGTGTTTCCGTCGATGGTGTTGAGGATCACAAGAAATGGATCCGCGATATTGAAAGTTATTCCAACGCAACGGTCGATTTCCCAATCATTGCTGACGAAGGCCTAGAGGTATCGAAGGCTTTCGATATGCTGCCAGCCGAAGCTTACTTGCCGGATGGAAGAACGCCAGCTGATTCAGCAACGGTACGGTCTGTATTCATTATTGGCCCGGACAAACAATTGAAATTGTCGATGACCTACCCAATGACAGTGGGCCGTAACTTTGCCGAGGTCCTGCGCGCGCTTGACGGCCTGCAAGCCACAGCAAACGCTCCGATCGCGACACCGGCTAACTGGACGACCGGTCAGGATGTTATCATTGCCCTTTCGCTGAATGACGAGCAGGCACGCGAGAAATTCGGTGAATTTGATCAACCATTGCCTTATGTGCGCAAGGTCAAACTGTAGACAAGTTTCCGATTAAACGAAAAAGCCCCGGTGAAAACACCGGGGCTCTATTTTTTGAAGCATGTCAGACTTAGGCGTCTGCTTTGTCTTCTTTGATTTCTTCGCCAGTTGCCTGATCGACCATTTTCATCGACAGACGCACTTTGCCACGGTCGTCAAAGCCAAGCAGTTTGACTTTCACGTCCTGACCTTCTTTCAGAACATCCGATGGATGATTCAGGCGGCGGTTTTCGATCTGGGACACATGGACCAGACCATCGCGCTTACCAAAGAAGTTCACGAAAGCACCAAAGTCGACGATCTTAACGACTTTGCCGTCGTAAATCTTGCCTTCTTCAGGCTCTGCCACGATCGAATGGATCATGTCATAGGCCTTTTTGATGCTGTCCGCATTGGCAGAGGCGATTTTGATCACACCATCATCGTTGATGTCGACTTTCGCGCCAGATACCTCAACGATTTCACGGATGACCTTGCCGCCAGAACCAATGACTTCGCGGATTTTATCCGTTGGAACGGTCATGGTTTCGATGCGTGGTGCGTGGGCCGAGAATTCGTTCCGGCCTTCGCTCAGTGCATTTGCCATTTCGTTCAGAATATGGATCCGGCCGTCTTTGGCTTGTTCCAGGGCTTTCTCCATGATTTCAGGTGTGATCCCTGCAATCTTGATATCCATCTGCAAGCTGGTGATACCATCTTCGGTACCGGCAACTTTAAAGTCCATGTCACCCAAGTGGTCTTCGTCACCCAGAATATCCGTCAGGATCGCATATTTGCCGTCATCTTCAAGGATCAGGCCCATAGCAACACCAGCAACTGGTGATTTCAAAGGAACACCTGCATCCATCATCGACAATGAACCACCGCAGACCGACGCCATCGACGAAGAGCCGTTGGATTCAGTGATCTCTGAAACAAGGCGGATCGTGTATGGGAAGTCTGTTGCAGCAGGCAGAACAGCCTGAAGCGCACGCCATGCCAGTTTCCCGTGGCCAATCTCACGACGACCGGGAGGGCCAAAGCGACCAACTTCACCCACCGAATAGGGAGGGAAGTTGTAGTGCAACAAGAAATTTGAGCGGAACATGCCGTTCAGCGCATCAATCATCTGCTCGTCATCACCGGTGCCAAGCGTGGTTACAACCAGCCCTTGGGTCTCGCCACGTGTAAACAGGGCAGAGCCGTGTGTGCGTGGAAGGATGCCAACTTCTGAACTGATTGCGCGAACTGTTTTGGTGTCGCGGCCGTCAATCCGGGTTCCTGTGGCAACGACGTCGCCACGCAGGATGCTGGACTCAAGCTTTTTAAACGCAGAGCCAAGATTTTCATCTGCAAGTTGCTCGTCGCTCAGTGTTGCTTTAACGGCCTCACGCGCCGCAGAAACAGCAGTCGTACGCTCTTGCTTGTCACGAATTGCAAATGCGGCCCGCATGTCTTTCTCACCAGCAGCTTTTACAGCATCGTAAAGTTCAGCGTAATCGGCTGGTTGGAAGTCAAAGGGCTCTTTCGCGCAAGTTTCGGCCAGATCAATGATCAGGTCGATCACTGGTTGAATTTGTTCGTGGCCGAATTTCACAGCGCCAAGCATTTCAGCTTCGCTCAGCTCATAAGCTTCAGACTCAACCATCATCACGGCATCTTTTGTACCCGCGACAACAAGGTCCAGACGTTGTTCAGGTTTGTTGCGAAGGTCGTGCATGTCGTCGATTTCAGGGTTCAGGATGTATTCGCCATCCACAAAACCTACGCGGCACGCGGCAATTGGGCCCATGAAAGGGGCGCCAGAGATCGTAAGCGCCGCAGAGGCAGCAATCATCGCAACCATATCGGGGTCATTCACCAGATCGTGCGATAGTACGGTACAGATCACCAGAACTTCGTTCTTGAAGCCAGGAACAAACAGCGGGCGGATTGGGCGGTCGATCAGACGGCTTGTCAGCGTCTCTTTTTCCGTTGGCCGCGCTTCGCGTTTGAAAAAGCCGCCAGGGATTTTACCAGCGGCATAGTATTTTTCGTTGTAATGAACGGTCAGTGGGAAAAAATCCTGACCGGGTTTTTGCTTTTTCGCAAAAGTTACAGCAGCCATGACAGAGGTTTCGCCCAAAGTGGCGATCACTGTGCCGTCGGCTTGTCGGGCAATCTTGCCCGTTTCGAGTGTCAGCGTTTCTTCGCCCCACTCCATCGATTTCGTCGTTACGTTAAACATGACGTTTCCTATATTGGCCGTTTGGGGCGTATCCCCGATGGCCGATTGCGTAGAGGCCGGATGCCTCTGGCCCTGATTTAGTATCCTGTCCGTCTCATCGGGCCCGGTGAAACAGACGTGCGGATTAAAAGAAAATCGCGCCTCAGGAGGCGCGATTTCATCAGCTTAGCGGCGCAGACCGAGGCGTTTGATCAAGTCCTGATAACGTTCCTCGTTTTTGCCACGAAGGTAGTCCAGAAGTTTACGGCGCTGGGCGACCATCATCAAAAGACCACGGCGGGAATGGTTATCCTTTTTGTGGGTTTTGAAATGCTCGGTCAGTGTCGCGATACGTGAAGAGAGGATAGCAACCTGAACTTCGGGTGAACCTGTGTCACCTTCATTAGTCGCGAACTCTTTCATTACACGTGCTTTTTCTTCTACAGTAATCGACATCGGGGTCTCCTTGTTACAAAGGGTTGATGGCGCAGGCCGGGATGTCGTCCAGCAAGGCCCATGGAGAGTTGTCCGCCTAAGGAATCCCGGACGGATGCGCGCGTATAAGAAGAAATTACTGAAAAGGAAAGCGAATTCTTTGCTTTTAGCTCTGATTTGCCGTTGTCTCAGACACCTAAAAGCGAAATCTGATCAGCCGTTAAACCGGCGGTCCCGGGAAGCGCGACAAGCCGCTCTCCATTTAGCATTACATGGTTGGTTTCGGGGTCATCTTCATCTGGCTCGATCGTTACGCTAGGCGCGGCCGCTTCGGTCTGATCGTAGATCAAAACCAGTGTATCTTCAGAGGTATCAAAATCCATGATTGTGGTGCCTTCACCCGCAGTGACCCAATCCCCCATCTTGAAGGTATCAGAGCCCGGTCCACCAGAGGCGATGTCGTTTGTACCTATTGTAATGTAGTCGTCCCCGGCACCTCCATTTAGATAGTCTTGTGAGTCAGTGTCTATATTTTCGTCATTTAGCAGAACCCCAGACAAACTGTCGTCACCGTAGCCCCCCTGAAGACTGTCACCGCCCAATCCGCCGATCAAAATATCTTGCCCCGCGCCACCCTGAAGTTGGTCGTTTCCGTCACCTCCCAACAACAAGTCGTTTCCGTCGCTGCCGTTTAACTTGTCACTCCCATCTGCGCCATCCAGCAGGTCGTCACCATTGTGTCCGAAAATTTCGTCGTCACCCGCATTGCCGAACAACAAATCCTTGCCGTGACCGCCGTGAAGTTCATCATTACCTTCACCCCCAAGGATAAAATCATCGTCATTTGCACCTTGAATCCAGTCATTCCCTTCGTCGCCGATGATCAGATCATTACCAGCCCCACCGTGAATAAGATCGTCACCGCCCTGACCATTCAATATGCTGTCGCCTTCACCGCCATCAATCGTGTCTGCGGTGTCCTTTCCTTTCTGAATATCCGGTTCTTCGTCATCCGTGTCGTCAATCGCGCTCGCAACGGTTCCGACCAGTAAAACTCCAAATAAACTCATTAATTCCAACATGTTGCACCTACAAGAAATACAAAAAGAAAGCAGATCGCGGGGGCGATTTACAGCAGACCCATCCTAACGCGGGAAACGCATTGATCCGAGTTTCGAATGTTTCAAATTTTAACAATCGGTTGAATGAAGCTTCAAATTGAAAGCCAGTGCTCGGCGTTTGCCAGCTTTCGAATATGGCTTTGATTTCAAGCTATAAAGGTCTTTTCTCTAACCAAAGTCCCAAAGCTCGGGCTGCACCGAGTATCCGATGTAAAGCGGATGTTTGGGATGACCCGCTATTGAAAGCCCAAGATGATAGAGCGGTCGGCCAGTCGCACGCAAAAGCGCGGTAACGTTTGCCCCACGCCCAAGATGCTCACCGTGGGTTCCCCAGGCGCAAATGACTTGATCTGCCCACTGGCAACCCTCTGTTATTGCAACATCATTTTCCGGTCCAACCGGATCTTCTGCGGCGCGCATTTTGCGTGGATCAGTGTCGCGCCAGGCGAAAATATTGGCGACGCGAAATGCCCCAAATCCCAAGGCACGTGCACGCCTTTCACAACGCTCAACAGTTGGGTCATTCTGTACTTCAGTCGCTGTCGATGGGTTCAGCATGATAAAGAATGCCTTTTGCCCTTTTGGGTCCCAAACACGGGTCAGCGAATAACGGTATCGTTCGCAATCTGAATAGACCGCTGTCGAGGGGGCATCGCCTTTTTGGTGCGTTCGGGTGATCATCTGCCTGTTCTTGTAATTTTTCTAAGTTTTTTTGATGCTGTTTTTAAACTGTTTGAAGAGTTTAAACTGAAGCACCCTAAAGATTAAACACGCGCGAAGGGTGCAATTCGCCAGCTTTGTAGAGTCCCACGGCAACCGCTTTTCCATCCAGAGATGCCCAGGCCTCGTCGCCGTATTCAGCGTCCGATGTCAGGACCATTCCAGGGTTGCCATTTCGAAGGCGGGCGGCGCTTTCCGCAGTACATCTGAGTTCAGGCAGGTCTTCCAAGCCCATTTCAAGCGGACGAAGATAGGCGTCCAGCTCTCCGGTCTTAGCGAGTTTCTCAACCAACTCCATCGAAATACCATCCTCGGCGTCAAAGGGGCCAGACCAGATACGGCGCAATTCCTGAACATGGCCAAGGCAACCTAGTACCACCCCCAGATCACGGGCGATGGAACGAACATAGCCACCTTTTCCGCAGGTCATATCCAGCACCACATGGTCAGCGTCCGGACGCTCCACCATCACCAGTTCTTCAACCCAAAGTGGTCGGGCGGCAATTTCAAAATCTTCATCATCGCGGGCAAGTTTATAGGCACGCTCCCCGTCGATTTTCACAGCAGAAAACTTGGGCGGCACCTGCATGATGTCACCGGTGAATTGGGGTAGGGCCGCGACAATTTCTTCATCGGTCGGGCGAATATCAGAAGTCGCGATAACCTCGCCTTCGGTATCATCCGTGTTTGTCGCCTGCCCAAGCCGCACGGTGAACCGATACGCCTTTAGCGCGTCCGTGACGTAGGGGACAGTTTTAGTGGCCTCACCAAGGGCAACGGCCAGAACACCTGTCGCCTCAGGGTCAAGCGTACCTGCGTGCCCTGCCTTTTGTGCATCCATAGCCCAGCGGAGCTTGTTGACCACAGCGTTGGAACTGATGCCCGCAGGTTTATCGATTACGATCCAGCCGGAGATATTCCGTCCTTTGCGTCTGCGTCCCATCAGGTGACCTTTCCATTCAATTCAAGGGGTGCGTGCTAACGCCAAGACGCCCATGCGTCAACGGTTGGCAGAAACAACAACGCCAACAATCACCCCAAGCGGCAGGCCAATGTCCCAACGATCAAGGTCGGCAGCAAGCAACCGCGAAACGGAACCGTCAAAGTAAAGCGCGTTTGAAAGGCCAAGCGCGTCACGGAACAGCGTTGCGAAATTATGAAAATTCACGGGGCGATCCGAGATTGCAAAAATGGCGCGTTTGCCATCAGCACTGGTGCCGACACCGTTGCGGATATAGCGAGAATCAGAGTCCGGCAGCAGCCGCGGGTGCAGGTTTCCGTCAATCACCAGCATCGGGCCGGACTGGGTTGCATAACGACAGTTCAGATCGGCATTGCGGTAGGCGCCGGTTTCAATCACCTGCATTGTCCCGTCACCAAAACAGAACACGCCATTTGGGGTCAGCCCAAAGTTGCCATATCCCCCGCCCGAGGCGATTTCACTCCGCTCAGCATAGTTTTCAATGAATAGGCCAACAGGGCTGCGGTCTTGATGATACATGCCAGCGTTCATGGCAAAGCTGAGGGTCTCATCCTCTCCAAGCGCACTGTCGATTGCCCCAAAGCTTCCGTAAAGCGTGCCTTCGGAATCGCTGTGCCAAAGACGCAGATCATCATCAACGCCGACTTCGCAGATCGTAAATGGAATGTTCAGGTGCGTGACAGCTTTGCACCCCGAATAAGCGGGAGAGGCCAGAAGGCCAAGAGCTGCGATCAGCGCTTTGGCCCAAAGCTTCATTCTTTGCCGCCGCCTTCATCCTCGCTGGGTTTTTCAACATCCCGGCGTACGGTTTCCTGATTGAGCAAGCGGCGCGTTTCGTCCATCCGGTCAAAGGTTTCATCGATCACAAAACGGATTTCAGGCGAGACCTTGAGCGTGAGTGCCTTGGTCACAGCGCGGCGAACCTCATATCGGTTGCGGCGTAGCGCATCGAGTGCCTCTTCCTTACCCTGCCCACCAAGCGGCAGAACAAAAGCTGTGGCGACGCGCAGATCGGGCGTTGCGCGCACTTCGCTGACGGTGATTGACATGCGGTTCAGATCAGGGTCGTGGATTTCGCCCCGGATTAAAATTTCGGAGAGTGTCCGCCGAATAAGTTCGCCAACACGAAGTTGACGTTGCGAAGGGCCGCGTGCGCTGAGATGTGAGTTCTTTGCCATGCCGCTCATCTAATCCTGTTCACAGTGCTTCGCAAGCGAGGCTTTGCAAGGCGGGGCCAACAGGCTATGCCCTGCCTAAGCGAATGAAGGAGTTTTGACATGTCTGATCTGCCGGGAATTGTGATTACTGGGGCCTCGGGCCGTATGGGGCAAATGTTGATCCGCACTGTTGTGGAAAGCAAGGGCGCAAAGCTGGTTGGCGCGGTCGAACGGACAGGTCACGATTGGATCGGTCAGGACCTCGGTGTCGCGATGGGGGGAACTGCCTTGGGGGTCGTCGTAACCGATGATCCGCTCGATGCTTTTGCCAAGGCACAGGCTGTCATCGATTTTACAACGCCTGATGCAACTGTGGAATTTGCCGCATTGGCAGCGCAGGCCCGGGCCGTTCATGTGATTGGCACGACAGGTCTGGAAGAAACGCATCTGGAAAAGATCAGGCTTGCCGCGCGACACGCTATTGTGGTGCGGGCCGGAAACATGAGCCTTGGGGTTAACCTTTTGGTTCAGTTGACAAAAAAGGTCGCCGCAGCGCTGGACGAAGATTTTGACATTGAGGTGATAGAGGCGCACCACCACCATAAGGTCGACGCACCATCCGGAACTGCGCTGATGCTGGGCGAGGCGGCTGCCGAAGGACGCGGCGTGCATTTGGCAGATGTGAGTGACAGTGGTCGTGACGGAATCACTGGTGCACGCAAGCGCGGTGACATTGGTTTTTCCGCGATCCGGGGTGGCGATATCGTTGGGGAGCACGATGTCATGTTTGCAGGGCAGGGCGAACGTATCGTGCTGCGCCATATGGCAACTGACCGGGGCATATTTGCCCGGGGTGCGCTGAAAGCCGCGCTTTGGGGGCAGGGTCATAAACCCGGCGAATACGATATGATGGATGTACTGGGGCTTTCGTGACGGCAACCTGACTCGGATCAGAAATCGACGGCGATTCCCTTTTTCTCCCAATCACCATAGCGAACTGGTTCCGGGCCATCGCGCCCGCCAAGTTCCTTGGGAAGTTTGGTCTTCGCTGCTTTTTTACGGCGCTCCTCGGCTTCGGCAAGGGCGCGCCGGGCTGCAGGGGGCAGGTCTTTTTCGGGCGTGTCGGTCATTAGGCGCTCCTTGTGGTAGGCCGGTCCTTGATATACGCCGGGTGGCTGAAGAAACAAGCATTCAGGAAGGCGCATGATGTCTCAGCAAGGTGTGGCACCACGACTCGCGGCGGTTCAGCTAATGGATGCTGTAATGAACGATGGGCGCTTGTTGTCAGAACTGACTGGCGGAAAAGGCCCACTTGCGCGGCTAGAGCCTGCCGAGGCGGCCCGCGCGATGCGCCTTGCGTTGCAGACCTTGCGCTGGATGGCACGGGCCGACCGTTTGCTTGGCAGGTACTTGCGCAAGATGCCGCCGCTCTGGGTTATGAACGTTCTGCGTCTTGCCGTAATGGAGATCTGCGTTGAAGGCGAAGCAGCGCATGGTGTTGTCAACTCAGCCGTAAATATCACGCGCAAAGGCCCAAAGACCGAAAGCTTTTCAGGACTGGTCAACGCGACATTGCGCAAAGTGGCTGATCAGGGTCCGGCGCTTTGGCCTGGTCTCGCGGCACCGCAATTGCCCAAATGGCTGCGGAAACCGTTGATTGCTGACTATGGAAAACCTGCTGTTGTCGCGATGGAGGCGGCGCATACTGCTGGGGCGCCGCTTGATCTGACTCCGAAAGACGCGGAATCAGAGGCATTGGCAAGGAAACTGGGCGGAGAGGTTCTACCGACCGGCAGTGTGCGATTGCAGGATGCCGGGCAGGTGACCGCTTTGCCGGGTTTCGAGACAGGGGATTGGTGGGTGCAGGACGCGGCGGCGGCACTGCCGGTGAAATTGCTGGCCCCACAAAAAGGTGAAGCGGTGCTTGATTTGTGCGCTGCACCGGGTGGGAAGACCATGCAGATCGCTGCGACAGGGGCAGATGTAACAGCGCTGGATTTGTCAAAAGCGCGAATGGCGCGGGTCGAGGAAAACCTGAAACGCACCCAGCTTGATGCACGGCTGGAAGTTGGCGATGCACTGACATGGGACGGAGGGCCGTATGACGCGATACTTCTGGATGCGCCTTGCACAGCGACGGGTACGATCAGACGCCATCCGGATTTGCCCTATGCCAAAGATGGTTCTGATTTTCCAAAACTTTTTCAGCTTCAGGAACGCATGATCGATCATGCCCTAAGCTTGCTAAAACCCGGCGGTCGGATGGTATTTTGCACATGCAGTTTGCTTGTTGACGAGGGCGAAATTCAGGCGGAAGATGCGTTGAAACGCCATCCTGATCTGCATATTGAAAGGCCAGCGCTGGATGGCATAGAGCCCGATTGGATCACATCCGAAGGCGGGCTTAGGCTGCGCCCGGATTTTTGGGCAGAACGCGGCGGAATGGACGGTTTCTACATGGCTGTTTTGCGCAAGGATTAGCCTTTCACGCAATTCGTCGGTGACAGCATTGCCTGTGGGGCGTATCATACGGCAAAACGCAATGCAGAATGCATGCAAATTCTATGCGTATTCGGCGCATATAGCAGTCACAGGGTGAGGCGAGGCAGGCCGTGTCCAAATCAGAAAGCTGGTCCGCTAAATTGACGCGGACAATGAACCGCATTCAGGCGCGACGCAGTGCGTTGGCGCGCCCCGCAACAGGGTTTGTCTCGCAGCCGGAGCCGCGCACCATTGGAACATTCGCTAAGGGTCGCCAATTGACGGCGGGCAATTTCCTGTTTGCCGGGTATCTGGTCGAAGCGCCGGAAACGGGAATCTGGGATTTGCCGATGCCTGATTCGAGCTTTGAAGAAGAGCTTCAGGGGTTTGGCTGGCTGGATGATCTGGCTTCAGTCGCAGATGGCCCTGCGCGTAAGCGTGCGCAAACCTGGCTTAGCGAATGGATCGCGCGTTACGGCGGTGGGCATGGCCCGGGCTGGACGCCGGATCTGACCGGTCGTCGTTTGATCCGTTGGATAAATCACGCTTTGTTTTTGCTGAATGGGCAGGACAGAGAAATGTCTATCGCCTACTTCCGGTCACTTGCGCAGCAAACGATCTTTCTTAGTCGTCGCTGGCAGGCGGCGAGCAGCGGGTTACCACGGTTCGAGGCGCTGACTGGGTTGATTTACGCAGGTCTTGCCCTGACCGGGATGGAACGCTTTGTAAACACGGCCATGCAGGCGCTCGCCCGGGAATGCGCAGCAAAGATTGATGACGAGGGCGGTATCCCAACCCGAAACCCGGAAGAGCTTCTTGAGGTCTTTACCCTGCTAACGTGGGCGGCATCGGCGCTCGCCGGGGCAGGGCGAATAGCCGCGAAGGAACATATTGCCGCTATTGAACGAATAGCCCCGACGCTTCGTGCTTTGCGCCACAGTGACGGTGGTTTGGCGCGGTTTCACGGTGGCGGGCGCGGGCTGGTGGGACGGCTGGACCATGCCCTGGCAGCATCAGGCGTTCGGGCTGGCGCAAACACCGGCTTGTCGATGGGATACGCCAGGCTGAGCACAGGGCGTACCAGCGTTATTATAGATGCTAGTGCGCCACCGGCCGGACGGGCATCCTACAACGGTCATGCCTCAACACTTGCGTTTGAACTGACCTCCGGTCGGCGGCCGATGATCGTAAACTGCGGCTCTGGCATTTCATTTGGGGAAAGCTGGCGGCGCGCCGGGCGCGCGACGCCCTCACATTCAACGCTGGGAATCGACGGGTTCTCGTCGGCACGTTTGGGTCCCAGCCGGTTCATTGGCGGACATAGACGGGAATTGCTGACGGATGTTCCAAAGAAAATAAGCGTTCAACAGGCCGCAGGTGCGGACGGCATTTCGTTCCACGGCAGTCACAGCGGGTATGTCAGCACACATGGCCTGACACATGCGCGTGAACTGGTGCTCAGCATTGATGGCCGCTCGCTCAGCGGGGGCGATACGCTGGCCGTGTTGGGCGACAAGAGCAAAAAGCAGTTTGACCGGATGATGAACCGGGCGAAATTGCAGGGAATCGACTTCAGTGTGCGATTTCATCTGCACCCGGATGTGGATGCAGCGCTGGATTTAGGGGGCACTGCAGTCTCTCTGGTTTTAAAAAGCGGTGAAATTTGGGTTTTCCGCCATGATGGATTTTCAAAAATGGTGCTCGAGCCGAGCGTTTACCTTGAAAAAAATCGATTAAAGCCACGTGCGACGAAACAAATCGTTCTATCTGGACGCGCCATGGAGTATGCGGTGCGCGTTGGATGGACTCTGGCCAAGGCGCAGGACACCCCTTCGGGCATTCGTGATCTTGAGCAGGATGACATCCCAACGCTGTAGCAAACGCCAAATTGGAATGATCAGATGACCGACAACGCCCCTGCCAACACACCCATCCGCCGTGCCTTGATTTCTGTTTCTGACAAGACAGGGCTGACAGATCTGGGGCAAGCACTGGCCGCGCGTGGGGTAGAGTTGTTATCGACAGGAGGATCTGCCAAGGCGCTTCGTCAGGCGGGACTGACAGTCACCGATGTCGCGGATGTGACGGGCTTTCCGGAAATGATGGACGGGCGGGTGAAAACATTGCACCCTAATGTGCACGGCGGGTTGCTCGCGTTGCGCGACAATGCCGATCACCTTGCAGCTATGGAAACGCATGGCATTGCACCGATCGATCTGCTGGTCGTGAACCTTTATCCGTTTGAAGAAACTGTCGCGAAGGGCGCGGATTACGACACCTGTATCGAAAATATCGATATCGGTGGTCCGGCGATGATCAGGGCCGCGGCGAAAAACCATGCCTTTGTCAGCGTGGTTGTCGACGTGGAAGATTACGAAAAGCTGCTGGGCGATATGGACCAGCATAACGGGGCGACGTGCCCGAAATTTCGCAAGAAGCTTGCGCAAACCGCTTATGCACGTACGGCGGCTTACGATGCTGCTGTTTCGACGTGGATGGCATCAGCCATTGGTGTTGAAACCCCACGTCGTCGGGCCTTTGCCGGAACGCTTGCGCAAACTCTGCGGTATGGCGAAAACCCGCATCAGTCAGCGGCGTTCTATCTGGATGGCAGCGACCGGCCCGGTGTCGCGACGGCTTTGCAGCATCAGGGTAAGGAACTTTCATACAACAACATCAACGATACAGACGCAGCTTTTGAGCTGGTTGCAGAGTTAGACCCTAAATATGGCCCGGCCTGTGCCATTATAAAACATGCAAACCCTTGTGGCGTCGCGCTTGGCGCAACCATGGTTGAGGCTTACAAGCGAGCGTTTGACTGTGATCGGACCAGTGCCTTTGGAGGGATCATCGCGCTGAACCAGCCCCTTGACGGGGCGACCGCAGAAGAGATTTCCAAAATCTTTACCGAAGTTGTCATCGCGCCGGGTGCTGATGCCGATGCTATGGAAATCTTTAGAAAAAAGAAGAACCTTCGCTTGCTGACAACGGCTGGTTTGCCGGATGTGACGGCGGCTTCGCTGTCGTATCGTCAGGTTTCGGGTGGTTTGCTCGTTCAGGACAAGGACAACGGGCATATCTCGGAAAACAATTTGAAACTTGTCACCAAGCGCTCGCCTACAGATGCAGAGCTTGCCGATCTGTTGTTTGCCTGGAAAGTCGCGAAGCACGTGAAATCAAACGCCATTGTTTATGTGAAAGACGGGGCAACCGTGGGCGTTGGTGCGGGCCAGATGAGTCGCGTTGACAGTTCGCGTATTGCTGCGCGTAAATCGCAGGACATGGCTGATGTGCTTGGTCTTGCCGCCCCACTTGCACAAGGGTCTGTTGTGGCGTCTGATGCGTTTTTCCCATTTCCTGACGGGTTGCTTGCGGCCGCCGAAGCGGGTGCAACAGCGGTTATCCATCCCGGCGGGTCAATGGGCGACGAGGCCGTGATCAAGGCTGCTGATGATGCAGGTCTGGCGATGGTCTTTACCGGCATGCGCCACTTTCGCCACTAAAAAGGAATTGCAGATGCGGTGGGTATTTTGGGCTGGTTTCGCGACCTTTCTAGCTGATCAGATATCAAAGTACCTTGTCGTTCATTTTCTTGACCTGAAGCGTCTGGGGGAAATTGACGTTATCCCCCCATATCTTAATTTCAGGATGGCGTGGAATGAAGGAATCAACTTTGGCATTCTGGATGTGTCGCGTTGGTTTCTGATTGCCTTGGCGATAGGTATTTCGACCTGGGTTCTGGTGTGGGTGTATAAAGAGGGGAAGACCCGAATTGCCTACCTGTCCGCCGGAATATTGGTTGGCGGTGCGCTCGGCAATGTTTTGGACAGGTTACTGTATGGGGCGGTCGCGGATTTTCTGAACATGTCGTGTTGTGGGATTGAAAACCCATACGCATTTAATGTAGCTGACATAGCAATCTTTGCTGGTGCTTTGGGGTTGGTGATATTTACGGGAGAAAAGAAGCCCCGTGACGCGCCCTGAAACATGCGCTAAAAAGCGAAGAAGAGTTAAGGAGTGTCCGATGCGAAGAGCTTATAGCGGGATTGTTGTCGTCATGGTGGCGGTCCTTGCCTTGTCGGCGTGCGGTAAGAACCGCAAGACGCCACAGCTGATGACCTTTCGCAATAGCGGAAGTGGCCCGGACGAATTTGCAATTCTTCCAACGAAACCACTGCAGGCACCTGAATTTTCCGAAGCACTGCCACCCCCCACGCCGGGTGGTACGAACCTGACGGACCCGACGCCAAAGGCCGATGCTGTCGCAGCGCTTGGTGGGCGACCAGAGCAGCTCCAGCGCACGGGCGTTGTTGAGGGTGACGTAGCACTCGTCAGCCATACGACCCGTTATGGCGTAGCCTCTGATATTCGCACAGCGCTTGCTGCTGACGACGAGAACGTACGTCGTGGTAATAGAGAGCAGTTTTTGCGGCGTATTTTCGGTGCAAATCTTTATTACCGAACCTACAAAGAACAGACTCTGGATGAATTTGAAGAACTGGAGCGGTTTCGAAATTTGGGTGTACGAACACCCTCTGCCCCGCCATTGCCTGAGTGATAACAACCTAAGGCGCTATCACAACCTCGTTGGATGGGCTTGCGGACAGCGCGATGGTTGTGCACCTGTAGGTCACGCCGCCAGTGCGGCTATATCTTAAAGGATTGTATATGCTGCACCGTATTGGCCTGATCATCGCAACCCTTGTCTGGACCGCTGTACCCACAACAGCTGAGGTTGTTTCAAATTTCAAGCTTGATAACGGTATGGAAGTTGTGGTGCTGGAAGATCACCGCGCCCCGGTTGTCGTTCACATGGTCTGGTATCGGGTTGGCGCCGCAGATGAACCGGCCGGACGCTCGGGTATCGCGCATTTTCTGGAACATTTGCTTTTTAAAGGCACCGATACAATAGCGTCGGGCGAGTTTTCCGAAGTGGTTTCCGCAAATGGCGGGTCTGACAACGCGTTTACCAGCTGGGATTATACGGCTTATTATCAACGTGTTGCGTCTGATCGGCTGGAATTGATGATGACTATGGAATCTGACCGGATGCGTAATTTACGCTTGTCAGAGGCTGACGTTTTAACTGAACGCGATGTGATCCTTGAGGAACGCAACCAGCGCACTGACAGCGACCCGGGCGCGTTGTTTTCAGAACAAAGACGGGCTGCGCAATATCTCAACCATCCTTACGCGGTGCCAATCATCGGCTGGCGACACGAGATGGAACAGCTTTCGCTGGATGACGCGCTTGAGTTTTATCAGACGTATTACGCGCCAAACAATGCAATCCTGATTGTTGCCGGTGATGTGACGCCTGACGAGGTTCGGGTTCTGGCAGAAAAATATTATAGCCCGCTCGCCCCGACAGAAAACCTGCCAGATCGACTGCGCCCACAAGAGCCACCACAGCTTGCGGAAAGACGTATAGCGCTTGAAGACGCGCGGATCGGGCAACCCTATGTGATGAGAACCTATCTGGCGCCAGAGCGTGACAGCGGGGACCAAACAGAGGCTGCAGCGCTGGAAATGCTGGCTGAACTTTTGGGTGGAAGCTCGACAACATCCGTTCTTGCGAAAAAACTGCAGTTCGATACGCAAAAGGCAATTTACACTTCTGCATTTTACAGCGGAACGTCACTAGACGACACAACCTTTGGTCTGGTGGTGGTTCCAAACGAAGGTCTGAGTTTGATCGACGCCGAAACCGCGTTGGATGCTGCGGTTGCCGAATTCATGGTGGAAGGTGTCGATAGTGCCCAGCTTGAACGCATCAAAATGCAATTACGCGCCGCACAGATTTACGGTGACGACGATGTCAGCTCGCTGGCGCGCCGCTATGGTCAGGCTTTGACCTCGGGTTTGACAATCGAAGACGTGCAAGCCTGGCCCGATATTCTTCAATCCGTAACAGAGGAAGATGTCATGGCAGCTGCCCGTATGGTTTTTGATCGTCAACGCGCCGTTACAGGATTGCTGAGCCGTCCCACCGCTACCGAGGAGACAACCCAATGATCCGTCTCACATTGATTTTGGTTTGGTGGTTTGCTCTGGCATTTGGCGCGCGCGCTGCTGTTGAAATAACCGAAGTTACGTCACCGGGCGGCATTAAGGCCTGGCTGGTCGAAGAGCATTCGATCCCGTTTGCTGCGCTGGAAATAAGGTTTCAAGGAGGGGCAAGCCTTGACGCGCCTGGCAAGCGTGGCGCAACCAACCTTATGATGGCGCTGGTCGAAGAAGGCGCGGGTGATATGGACGCGCGTGAATTCGCAGCTGCGCGTGAAGCGCTGGCAGCGGATTTCAGTTTTGGAACCTTCAACGACTCAATCTCCGTTTCCGCTCGTTTTTTGACCGAGAACCGAGACGACTCTATGGCGCTTTTGCGTGCTGCTTTGATGGTGCCAAACTTTGATGACGCCTCGGTAGAGCGGGTTCGCCGACAGGTGATATCGGGCATTCGTTCTGACGCGCAGGACCCAAACAGCATTGCCAGTGCCGCGTTTGATCTGACCGCGTTTGGCGACCATCCTTATGGAAGCGATCTTAGCGGAACACTGGAAAGTGTCACCGCATTGACACGCGCTGATATTTTGGAGGCGCAGGCACGTACCATGACGCGGGACCGTTTGTTTGTTGGTGCGGTCGGAGATATCACTCCGGAAGAATTGGGCGTCTTGCTTGACCATCTGCTGGGTGAATTGCCCGAAGAAGGGGCCCCGTTTCCAGAACGCGCCGAGTTTTTACTGGATGGTGGGCTGACCGTTGTTCCATTTGACACGCCACAATCTGTCGCGGTTTTTGGCCACGCGGGTATTAAACGGGATGACCCGGATTTTTTTGCGGCCTACGTAATGAACCAAATTCTTGGTGGCGGCGGGTTTTCATCACGGCTGACGACCGAGGTAAGGGAAAAACGTGGGCTGACCTACGGTATCAACACGTATCTCGTTCCGATGGATTATACCGAACTTTACATGGGGCGGGTTGCCTCTGCCAACGAACGGATGGCTGAAACCATTAAAGTGATCCGTTCTGAACGGGAAAAGATGGCTGATCTTGGTGTCGGCGAAAAAGAACTTCGTGACGCGATCACCTATCTGACGGGGGCCTATCCGTTGCGCTTTGATGGCAATGGGCCGATTGCCGACATTCTTGTCGGGATGCAAATACAGGGTCTTGGGATCGACTACATCAAAACCCGGAATGAAAAAGTGGAAGCTGTCACAGCCGACGATATCGCCCGAGTCGCTGCGCGGTTGCTCGACCCTGACGCGCTCCATTTTGTGATTGTCGGTCAGCCAGTCGATGTAGACGCATCAAATTAATGACTTTGACGGGGTGGCGTGCATTAGCGCGCCCGCGTTGCAATCAACACACCTGTCGCGGCGGCAGCCATGCCCACCCATGCAAGGGGTGGCATCACCTCACCCAGCAACGCCCAGGCGATGAGTGCGGCCACCGGAGGCACCAGAAAGAACAGAGCTGAGACTTTGCTCACCTCGCCCGCGCGGATCATTGCAAGAAGTAAGCCCACGGAAATGAGAGAGTTGCCGATTACCAGATAAGCGAGCGCACCGAAAAATCCCGGTGTCCAGCTGATCTGCTGCGTTTCCAGTGCGAACATAAAAGGCAGAATGCCAAGCAAGCCCGCAGTGTAACCAATAAGGTTCGAGGTGATTGGATGGTGCGTCAAACCAAAGCGCTTTTCCCAGAGCGTTGCAAAGGTCATGCCCATCAATCCCAACACCGCGAAAACAATACCAAGTGCCGGTGGAGACTCGATTCCAGAGCGCGCGATTATAACGATTGCCGTACCCGCCAGGCCCAATGCAAGTCCGCCCCAGCGTTTCCAGCCAATACCCTCGCCGGTCCATCCTGGGGCAATCACGGCAACAAGAATGGGCTGCAGTGACATCAGCAAGGCGAGTGTTCCTGCTGCGACACCATAGAGTAACGCGATATAAGACATCCCGAAATAGACGGTTTGAATCATCACCCCAACAACAGCCAGGTGGCCCCAATCCGCCCGCTTCTTTGGTAACGGTGGACGGATGATTGCAAAAAGAACTGCCATGATTGCAACAACGCAGGCATAGCGAAGCGCCAGTAACGTCATCGGCTCAGAATAGAGCAGCCCGATCTTTGCAACCGAATAGCCGCCTGACCATAGACACAAAAAGATCACCGGGGCTGCGATTAGCCACAAAGGACGATTGGTTGGCATGGGTTTTCCGAACCGGGAAATCCGGCAATTCGCGGCCGACTATAAGAGTTCGCGTAGCCTCGTCAATCAGGCTCGCCAATTCGTGGGACAACGGTCGTTTGAATACAGTAAAGAATTTACCCATCGCTGCGTTCAGGTCACTTCGGGAGTGGTCGAATCGGCGCAGGACATGCTATTTATAGTGGTATGCCCGTAGAGACACACCAAATAAGCGAAAATCGACCCGTGATACGCCAACTTGATGAGGCTGCAATCAACCGGATTGCGGCAGGCGAAGTGGTGGAACGGCCCGCCTCTGCCGTGAAAGAACTGGTTGAGAATGCGATCGACGCAGGCGCACGGCGCATCGATATAGCCTATGGTGATGGTGGTAAAACACTGATCCGCGTTCGTGACGACGGTTGCGGGATGCGCGCTGAGGAACTGCCAATGGCACTGGCGCGGCATGCGACGTCAAAGATTGACGGGTCTGATCTTCTAAATATCCATACATTCGGGTTTCGGGGGGAAGCACTAGCATCGCTGGGCGCGGTCGGGCGGCTCTCGATAACGTCTCGTACGAGCGAAGGTGAAGGTGCCACGCTTTCCGTTGCGGGCGGTAGAATGGACGCCGTTAAACCAGCTGCGGCAAAACCCGGCACAGTGGTGGAATTGCGTGATCTGTTCTATGCCACACCGGCGCGGCTTAAATTCATGCGCACGGACAGGGCCGAAGCGCAGGCGATTACCGATGTTGTGAAGCGGCTTGCAATGGCGGAACCATTCATAGGTTTCAGCTTACGCGATGTTTCTGGCGGTGGGGAAGGGCGCGAAACATTTCGTGCAGACGCCGAAAGCGGCGATTTGTTTGACGCGCTGCATGGCCGTTTACGCCGGGTTCTCGGTTCAGAGTTTGCGGACAACGCGCTGAAGATCGAAGCGGAGCGTGAAGGGATTTTCCTGACAGGATACGCCGCCCTTCCCACTTATTCGCGTGGGTCTTCGGTCGCGCAGTATCTGTTTGTGAACGGGCGACCTGTGAACGACAAGCTGCTTGTCGGCGCGCTGCGGGGCGCCTATTTTGACTTTCTGTCACGTGACAGGCACCCGGCAGCAGCACTATTTCTAGAGGTCGAACCAAACCGCGTCGACGTGAATGTGCACCCGGCGAAATCGCAGGTACGTTTCCGCGAACCGGGTGTTGCGCGTGGACTGATCGTTTCTGCTCTTAGGCACGCGCTGGCAGAGGCGGGGCACAGGGCATCATCCACTGTTGCCGGGGCAACGTTGGGCGCAATGCGGCCGGAAATGCCGGGCGGTCGGGTCTACCAGATGGACCGGCCAAGTTATGGAGCGACGCAGGCAAGCTATGCCGCGCAGTCCCCTGCTTTTAATACGCCGGGGTTTGCAGAGGCGTCTGTTCCCTCTGCTCGCTTTGAAGACCCCACACCAAATACAGATGAACATGCCACAGAGCTTCCTTTGGGTGCGGCGCGTGCGCAGGTGCATGAAAATTACATCATTGCACAAACCGCAGATGGTATGGTGATTGTTGATCAGCATGCAGCGCACGAACGTCTGGTTTATGAAAAGCTGAAACGCCAGATGGCAGAGAACGGCGTTGCTGCGCAGGCATTACTGATACCGGAAATTGTAGATCTGTCAGAGGGCGACAGTGCCTTGCTGTTGGGAATGGCAGATAATCTTGCCCGCCTTGGGCTGGTGATTGAACCATTCGGTGGCAACGCAATCGCCGTTCGTGAAACCCCGGCTATTCTGGGTGCCGTGAACGCGCGCGGTATGATCATGGATATTCTGGACGAGTTGGCAGACCTTGGCGATAGTCAAACCGTTCAGGCCCGGATTGAGGCGATCCTAAGCCGGGTTGCCTGTCATGGTTCGATCCGGTCTGGTCGGGTCATGCGCGCGGAAGAAATGAATGCGTTGCTACGCGAAATGGAGGCGACGCCACATTCCGGACAATGCAACCACGGCCGCCCAACCTATGTAGAACTCAAACTGGCCGATATTGAACGGTTGTTCGGACGCACATGATAGAAATTGCAGGCCAGAACTATACTTGGAACGACCCGCTGGTGCTGATCGTCGGGGGTGTATTGCTGGCTTTTTTTATTCTGTTGATCATGGCGGTGCGCGCTTCTGGCCGGTCCGCGCATTTGGCAGAGCCTTTGGCGCAGCAAATGAATGTAATGGCCCAACGGGTTCAGTTGCTTTCAGACGGGCAACAGCAGCTTGCCGGGGGTTTGACCCATGTGTCAGAGGCACAGGCAGCCTCGCAGGCCAATATGCTGCAACTGATGGAACAGCGACTTCAGGCGGTTTCGCTTTCGATGAACGAGAACCTTCAGGGGACGTCGCGCCGCACGGCACAGTCGCTTGGCGAATTACAGCAGCGCTTGATGACCATCGACAAGGCGCAAGCTAACATTGAAAAACTGTCGGGAGACGTGCTGAGCCTGCAGGATATTCTGTCAAACAAGCAGACGCGTGGGGCATTTGGTGAGATTCAACTGAATGACATCGTTTCAAAGGCGCTGCCCAAAGACAGCTATACAATGCAGGCGACGCTTTCGAACGGCAAACGTGCGGATTGTCTGATCCATTTGCCAAACCCGCCGGGGCCCATTGTTGTTGATAGCAAGTTCCCGCTTGAGGCTTACGAGGCGCTTCGGAACGCCAAGACCGATTGGGAGTTGAATGAGGCAGCGAAATTTCTTCGCGTTTCAGTTAAGGCGCATATCAAGGCGATCTCCGAGAAGTATATTCTGGAAGGGGAAACCGCAGACGGCGCGCTGATGTTTCTGCCGTCCGAGGCGGTTTACGCTGAACTGCACGCAAATTTCCCGGAACTTGTGCGCGAAGGGTTTACCGCGCGTGTCTGGATCGTGTCGCCAACCACCTGCATGGCAACGCTGCACACCATGCGCGCCATTCTGAAAGACGCGCGGATGCGCGAACAGGCAGGTGCGATCCGCAAGACGCTGCATCAATTGCACCGCGATGTGGAAATTGTGGTTGAGCGTGTGGACAAGCTGAACACCCATTTTGGACAGGCGCGCGCAGACCTTGAAGGAATCAACACTGCGGCAGAGCGTGCAGGCAAACGCGCGGCACGGTTGGATAATTTCGACTTTGAAGAAATTGAGCAGGACACGAAAGAGAACGTAGTTCCTCTATCAAAACTCTGAATGGTAAGTGGTTTGATAGCTAAAAAAGAAATTGGTTTACGCAGCCAGGTTCGCGATTTCATTCTGCATCCAGTCTGCGAATTCTACGATCCTCTGATCTGGCCGCAAAGATTTTGGGAAGACAAGGTACATCCCACGTGACGTCGCAACGGTCAGAGGGTGCAGACGCACGAGTTGGCCAGTTGCTTCGTCCGTTTGCGTGAGCTTTGAGTCGGCAATCGCGATTCCATTTCCTGAAAGCGCCAGATCAAGCATCCGCGCACGGTTTTTGTATTCAACTGTCGTTAGATCGGGGAGGTTTTTAATCCCTGCTGATTTAAACCAGTCAAACCAGTCATGCATTCTGCCCTCGATGTGGCCAAGGGTCATATCTGCAATCTCAGTGGGTCGCAGTGGAAGGCTCTTGTCGCCTATAAATGAGGGTGAACAGACTGGCCCAATTTGGTCGCCATGCAATAAAATTGCAGTCAGACCGGGCCATTTTCCGTCGCCGTATCGTAATCCGGCGTCAACATCCGTTTTTTGAAAATCAATAACGTCATCTTCGAAACGTAACTGGATTTTTAAGCCAGGATGCTTGTCGTGAAACCGTTTCAAACGTGGAAGAACAAGACGATTAGAATAAAACGGCGCGGCAGAGATTACGATTGTCCCTTCCATTCGCTGGTTCAGAACTTCTGCTGTAGCGCTTTCAATTTCGTCGAGCGCACGCGTAAGTACGGGCGCGTATGCCTCTCCTGTTTCAGTGAGCTGAACTTCGCGTGTTAGCCGGTTAAAAAGCTGAACTTCGAGATAGTCTTCCAGTGCTTTAATCTGATGGCTGACGGCCGCCTGCGAAACGCACAACTCGTTTGCCGCTTCTTTGAAGCTTACATGACGGGCTGCGGCTTCAAATGCGCGCAGTTGGTTCAGGTTGGGTAAGCGTCTGGCCATGTCTCGCATGCTTTAGGAAAACTAAACCATAGTGCAAAAATTGATCGTTTGTTGTCAAGGCGCGGGTTTCATTATGGTTCTTACAAGGCGCCGATAATCGCGAACTGACAAGCAAAAAGGAGCTTACCATGCCACGGAATACACATACAAAGCCGCACTACACTGAACTCGATCTAATGCTTCTGCGTGCAGGAGTGCGGAACACAAAAGACCACCCGTATTGGAATTACAGGCAGCCTAAAACCGTTCAGAACCTTCAGAATTTTGTGATCAGGCTATGTGGGAAAGCGGCAAACCTGCTACACAATTTGGCAAAAAAAATCGACTTTGAAGTAAACGAAGCAGCGAAAGCTTAGTTAGAATACAAACAACAAAAAAAGGTGCCCCAACGAACTTGGTGGCACCTTTTTGTTTGCATGAAAGACATTCAGAATTTTAAGCGACGTTTCACGAAACAAACCGCCGGAAATGTGAATAATTCAACACGATTTGCAGTCATCAACCACCTGCAGATGTTGTGCAAGACGGTCAACTTCACCCATCCAGCGTTCAATCAGTTTGGGGTCTGAGGGTGCTGCATGCACGCCTGCGGCGATTTGACGGTTCAGGACAGCCTCGACAGCCAACGAGACAGGAACGGACACAAGCCGCGCCATTGCTGTGCCGCGTTCGTCGCCCCAGGCGTCCATCACATATGTTTTGTGGTACACAGGAACCCCCTCTTTTTCGGCTTTAAGTTCGACGCACATGATCACGCGGTCGGGTTCGCCCTCGTCATAGCTGTTCTCGTCCCAGAACTGGTCCGACATTTCCTGAAGACGTGCGTCACCCGCGGGGCCGGAAAGCGTTTCAATTTCGGAAAAAACGTCTTTCCACGCCTCTGCCCAGCCGTTCAGCCGCAGTGTGCCGCGAACGAACTCTTTAACCCGCCAGTTTTTATCGAACTGGTAGTCAGCCATGAACGGGAGCGAATCCCGGTTCGGATAGACTTCAAAGGTTTCGGGCTGGTCAAGCGGTGCTGTATAGATGCTGATCGCATCCCAGGGGCGGGCAACATCAAGCGAAACATAGTCACGGATCGATTTTGACGGAGATCGCAGTGCCTTGAGCACGCCAACGGGCGACCAGCTGAACTTGTAGCGAAAGGGGTTTGGTATTTTTGGCACCCCGCCACAGTACGATTTGAAGGTAATGTCGTTTGTGGCGTTATAGGCACCCGAGGCACGATAATCAGCGACCAGCCAATGCGCCATCAAATGGTCAATGCCGGGGTCAAGGCCAACTTCGTTAACAAGGCAAACACCAGCATCGCGCGCGGTAGCATCCAAAGCGCGCATTTCAGGGGCGATATAGCTGGAACTCACAAAATGCGCGCCTTTGGAAATGCACAGCTCTGCCAAGGGTACGTGCCAGTCGCCCGGAAGCATTGAAACAGCGACATCGCCGGGTTGCAGAACTGCTGCAAGATCATCAAGCGAGAATGCACGAATGTCATCGGTCAGATCGCCAACGGCCTCTTGTGCCTTCCCGATAGTCCTGTTCCAGACAGTCACTTTGTGACCGGCTTCAATCAGGCGGCGGAGGCCGGGGATGGCCGAAAGGCCGATGCCACACCAATGGATTGTCATATCTTCCTCACAGGTTTTTTGTGTGTTTATCAAATTCAGCTTTGGCTCTTCCCCAGACGCCAGACGTAAGATCGGGAAGAGTCATCAGCGACTCCAAAAGCTGACCCGCAAAATCCTCGGATGACTCGCGCGGCAACATTGACGGAAGGTTGTCGATCGCCATGACATCTAACGGGGGAGTATCATGCACACGAACGGCAGGAGAGTCCCAAGTCGTTGCGCTCTTGTAAACCGGAACTGGGTTGTAATCGCTGTCCGGATCACATGCCACATCGCCGACAACCGTTAGAGTGCGCTGCGCTGTCAGGGCAGATTTTGGCACAAAGACAGGTGTTCCGGGCCGTGCAAAGATACAGTTGATGAAAAGATCGTGCTGCAGCACCTCGGGAAACGGTCCGCCAGAGGCGGTTTCGGCCATATCCCATTTCGTGACAGGAACCCCGAGGCTTTCGCACAGGTCAGAAGCGCCTGTGCCAACGCGGCCCAGTGCGCCAATGACCAAAGCTGTGGGGCGCTCATCCGAAAGCGCGTCGAGCTCTGTTCCCAGATCATCAAGCAAGTCATCCTTGCTGGCATAGACACCGACCGGACCACACATGCTACCACGCTGTTGTGCAACCCAGCATTTCAGGCTTACAGCTGCACCTGCGAAACCAGCCCAGTACCCGAACGCAGCAACCCGGCGACCCGTTTCATCGACCAGATATTCAAGGTCGTAAAGCGTTCCGCCACCGGTTTTGAAGCGTTGTAACAGAGCCTTGCCAGAATGCTGCCCCTTATATGCATGACCAAACATGATGTGGCGATGCGGAAGCGGTGTGCCGTCTTCTGGCAGTTCTTTAAGACCAAAAATAATTGCATCTGCAGGTGCGTCTGGCCAGCTGTTCTCGGGTGCAATTTCACACCCGGCTTCGCGGTAGCCAGCAAGCGGAATAGCACGGGCCGAACTTTCTTCGACGGTTACTTTCAGGCCCGCATCAAGCAGCGCCTTTGCGCCCTTGGGTGTAATTCCAACGCGTTCCTCGTTTTGCCGCTGTTCGGCCCTTACCCAAAGATGTGTCATCATGTTGCTTTCGTTAAATTTCGGACGAACAATAACCCTGTCCAGCGATGCCTTAAAGATGTGTTTGTGCAAACCTTCGTTCTGTGTTTTCGAGATGCGGTACGCCGTTGAAATGGGTCAGCGCCATGGTGTCCCCCAACCGGTGAAGATGATGGACAGACGTATTCATGATTGCAAGGCAGGCGCGTGACATTGCCGGTGTACCAAGCCCCATTGTAAGCCGCAAAACCATGCTGATCAGCCCGGCTGACGTCACTGCAAGGGCTGGCCCTTTTCCTTGTGCAATTTCGTCAATCACACCAGAGACACGGTCTTCAAAAGCCTGGAAGCTTTCGGGTGGATTGTCGATGTCACCCGCCTGCCATAACGTGAAAAGAGCCGGCAGATGCGCGACAAATCCTTCGCGGGAGTCTGGAATTGGTAAGCCATGTTGTGTCTTGATCAACTCTGCAAGTGTGAAATACTCGATCTCGTTCAGCCGTGAGTCCCGAATAATTTCTGCATGAAGATCGGCCCCCATGGAAAGTGCAGTTTCGTTTTGGCGTATCAACGTTCCGCAATAGACGCGTTCGAATCGCGCGCCTGAAAGCGTCAGATGTTCACCCAGCCACTTTGCCTGTTGATGACCCAGCGGGCTAAGCTGGTCATAACTCTCTTCGTCACGGGCGTTGGTCTGGGCTTGTCCATGACGAACAAAGGTGATCTGCGACATGGTTGTTTGCTCCTTTGCCCAGAGACTTATGTCAATGTTGCGGCAGGGGAAAGGACGTGCGTTGAAATGTCATTATTTTCCGATAGGAACCTGCCTTGGCGCATTTGGTTACCTGCCTGTCGCGGATGAGGGCTTCGCCTTTCCTTTGCTATGCTTTAAATTGGGGCGATTAAGGGAGCCCGCCTATGACCGATAACATCCGATTCACCCTGGACGGCAAAGACGTTGAAGCCGAAAACGGCGAAACAATCTGGGAAGTTGCCAAGCGTCAAGGCACGCTTATTCCACATCTTTGTCACAAGGACGCTCCTGGATATCGGTCTGACGGCAACTGTCGTGCCTGCATGGTTGAAATTGACGGAGAGCGGGTTTTGGCCGCGTCCTGCATTCGCACACCAAGCGAAGGGATGAAGGTCACAACAGATTCGGCACGTGCAGATACCGCCCGCAAGTTGGTTATGGAGATGCTTGTTTCCGATCAGCCAGCGCAGGAAGTGGCCCACGATAAGTCATCCCACCTTTGGGATATGGCCGCGATGCAGGGTGTTGGCGAAAGCCGGTTTCCCAAACTGGAAGACGGGCGCATTCCGCTTCTGGATGACAGCCATGTCGCGATGAGCGTAAATCTGGACGCCTGCATTCAATGCGGTTTGTGCGTGCGGGCCTGTCGCGAAGTGCAGGTCAACGACGTGATCGGCATGGCCGGGCGCGGGCATGATGCCTACCCGACATTTGACATGGCAGACCCTATGGGCGCGTCAACCTGCGTGGCTTGCGGTGAATGTGTTCAGGCCTGTCCGACTGGCGCGTTGATGCCTGCGACTGTGACGGATGAGAACCAGGTTGGGGACAGTCGTGATTTTGACCATGAAGTCGAAAGCATCTGCCCGTTTTGCGGCGTCGGCTGTCAGGTTTCGTTAAAGATTAAAGACGGCAAAGTGAAATATGTAGACGGTATCAACGGCCCGGCAAACGAAGGGCGGCTTTGCGTTAAGGGGCGGTTTGGTTTTGACTACATCCACCACCCGCACCGGATAACGAAGCCTCTGATCCGCCGCGAAGATGCACAGGCAAAAGGTCTGAATGTTGATCCGGCCAATCCGCTGACCCATTTTCGCGAGGCGTCTTGGGAAGAGGCACTTGATGTTGCTGCAGGGGGTCTTGCCAAACTGCGCGATACGCAAGGCGGAAAATCGGTTGCCGGTTTTGGCAGTGCGAAATGCACCAATGAAGAAGCCTACCTTTTCCAGAAACTGATCCGTCAGGGATTTGGCCATAACAACGTTGATCACTGTACACGACTTTGCCATGCATCTTCGGTTGCGGCATTGATAGAAAATGTTGGTTCAGGCGCGGTTACCGCGACCTTTAATGAAATCGAAAATTCGGATGTCGCGATTGTTATAGGCTGTAATCCGATAGAGAATCACCCGGTTGCTGCGACCTATTTTAAGCAATTTACGAAACGTGGCGGCAAGCTGATCGTGATGGACCCGCGCGGCGTTGGCTTGCGCCGATTTGCAACACATATGCTGCAGTTCCGGCCCGGTGCAGACGTTTCCATGCTGAACGCGATCATGCATGTGATTGTCGAAGAAGAGCTGTACGACAAACAATATATCGATGCCTACACAGAGAACTGGGAAGCTGAAAAAGAGCATCTCAAAGACTTCTCGCCCGAAGCGATGAGCGAGATTTGCGGTATCGAACCTGAAGTTCTGCGTGACGTGGCGCGCCTCTTTGCGGGTGCAAATGCTGCAATGATTTTTTGGGGCATGGGCATATCGCAACATATCCACGGAACTGACAATTCGCGATGTCTGATCAGTCTTGCTCTGATGTCGGGCCAGATTGGCCGACCGGGTGCAGGTTTGCACCCGTTGCGTGGACAAAATAACGTGCAGGGCGCGTCAGATGCCGGGCTCATTCCAATGTTCCTGCCGGATTATCAGACGGTCACGGATGAGGGCGTTCGTTCTGCCTTTACCGAGGTCTGGAAATCAGGTGATTTCAGCGCTGAAAAAGGCCTGACCGTAACCGAGATTGTGGATGATATTCACGCCGGAAACACGCGCGGCATGTACATTCTGGGGGAAAACCCGGCGATGTCCGACCCGGATGTCGAACACGCACGCGATGCATTTGCAAAGTTAGAACATCTTGTCGTGCAGGATATCTTTGTCACCGAAACGGCGTGCTTTGCAGATGTCATCCTGCCAGCTTCGGCATTTTATGAAAAATCCGGCACTGTGACGAACACCAACCGTCAGGTGCAGATGGGCCGCCCTGCGGTGACACCCCCAGGTGAAGCAAAGCAGGATTGGTGGATCGAGGTAGAGCTTGCAAAACGGCTTGGGCTGGACTGGGGCTATACCGACCCATCTGAAGTCTTTGCTGAAATGAAGCTGAATATGAAAAGCCTTGATAACATAACCTGGGATCGTCTGGTGAACGAAGGCGCGGTGACTTATCCGTCGCTCAGCCCAACAGACCCCGGTCAGGCGATTGTGTTCGGAGACGGATTTCCGCGGCCTGACGGTCGTGCCAAATTCACGCCTGCAAGTGTTATCGCGCCGGATGAAGCACCGGATGCAGACTATCCGATGATCCTGACCACCGGACGCCAGCTTGAACATTGGCACACTGGCTCTATGACACGTCGATCAAAGGTTCTGGACGCGGTTGAGCCTGAGGCGAACTGTTCCCTTCATCCCAAAACCTTGCGTACAATGGGCGTTGAACCGGGTGATATGATCCGACTGACAACCCGACGTGGGTCAATCGAGATCATGGCGCGTGCTGACCGCGCAATTGCCGAAGATATGGTCTTCCTGCCATTTGCTTTTGTAGAGGCAGCAGCGAACATTCTGACCAATCCTGCGATCGATCCCTACGGCAAGATTCCCGAATTTAAATTCTCGGCCGTTAGGGTAGAAAAGCAAGATAGCGCGATAGCGGCAGAATAAATCATGTCATTTGATGCGGATCGTTTTCTGAAAGATCTTCATCAACTGCGCACGTTTGGTGCGACGGGAACTGGTGTTGTACGACGTGCATTTTCGGATATGGATATCGCGGCGCGGCAATGGTTGGCTGCTGAAATGCAGGCGGCCGGTCTAACACCACAGTTTGACCCGGTCGGCAATTTGTTTGGCCTGCATCCCGCCGAAAAAAGTCTGCTCATTGGTTCTCATTCCGACACGCAACCCGAAGGCGGGTGGCTTGACGGTGGGTTGGGTGTTTTGATGGGGCTCGCGATCGCGCGTGCATCTCTTCAGGCAGGTGGTCCGCCGGTTTCAGTAGTATCCTTTCAGGATGAAGAGGGGCGGTTTGGCGGGCTCACCGGAAGCCGCGTTTGGGCTGGCGACATTTCGGTGTCGGACGCGGACGATCTATGTGATTTCGACGGCATCAGTTTCGCGGACGCACGTTTGAAGATGAAAGAACTGGTTGGTGATTTTGTTAATCCAGCACGATTTACGGGCTATATTGAACCTCATATCGAACAGGGTCCTGTTCTGGACACCTCTGGTGAGAAGGTTGGTGTTGTAACCGAGATTGTCGGTACACGCGAATTGCTCGTGACACTTAAAGGTCAGCAAAATCACGCGGGGACAACACCCATGCCGATGCGCCGCGATGCGTTTCAGGCCCTTGCTGAGTTTTCGCATGAATTGAACGGGCGCTTCCAGAATGTTGTTACGCCACAAACCGTCTGGACGATTGGGCATGTCGAGGTGCATCCAAACGCCGCGTCGATTGTTCCGGGACAGGTCAGGTTCTCGGTCCAGTGGCGCGATGGTGACGCGGACAGGTTAGCGCGCATGGAAGATATCGTGCGTGAAACGCTGGCAGATGTTTGTGCCACGCATGGTATCGGCGCCCGTCTTTCAGAGTCGCAACAAATTTTGCCGGTCAAAATGGATACAGGCTTGCGCGAAAGGTTGGAAATTGCCGCCGAGCAATCGGTGCCGGGGAACTGGCGAAAAATGCCATCGGGCGCTTTGCATGACGCCTCCTACGTTGCGGGCTTGATGCCCACCGCAATGATGTTTGCTCCGTCCATCGGTGGTATCAGCCATAGTTTTGAGGAAGACACAGCAGAAGATGATCTTGTGACAGGGCTGAACGTACTGGCCCGCGCCGTGCTTGGTTAGCCAAGCAAACCGCGCATGGCTGCAAAGACTATGCTCAAGACCGCATAATATCCGAATGTCGCGATTGTCTGCTGAGCGGTCAAAGACCAAGTTCAGGAACGCGCGGTTCCGTCGTCGAAGATGGGTGTTCCATCGTTCTCGTACCCAACTACGCCCGGTTCCCACCAATAGACCGGGTTCGCCTTGACGCTGCGCCTTTCGTCGACCCGGGACAGCAAACTTTCGATTTTCTTGTATTCGCCTAGGCGGAGTTCGATGCCGAGTGGCCTTGCCTGCACAAAACGCACGTGTGCAAGCAGGAAAATATCCTGCATCGAGACACAATCTGGTAGGAAGCCACTGTTGCCGTCGTCTAATTGGTCGTCAAGCCAATGAAGAATATGTGCGGTCTCCATCCCAAAATGTCGGGACCTGAAGTGTTGGGGTTGCAGTTGCACGTTGCTCGGCACTTGGCGTCGTAATCTCCTCACGACGTTCGTGGTCAAATTCCAACTCATCTAGAACAATTCTAATTGCCCGAGCGAAGGGCGAACCAGTGGTGAAGAGTAACGCGCGCATTCTACACTCCTTTGACGTCCAACGAGATACCTAGCACAAATATCGGGCGAAGTCTTGAAGGGACTCCAAGCGGATATTCGATGCTTTCAGTCAGTTTATAGGTCCTGACCCCAGGTTAGGCGCGCTGGTAGCCGCGTTGCAACATTCGCTCTCTCGCCCTGTCGGCAGCAAGCGACGCTGCGCGTAAATCGCCAAAGAGAGCGATGCGTTGTTGCCCGAAATTGCCACTATTGCCCCAATCAAACACCACCGACCACTCACCAAAAAGATTCAGTGATATTTCAATGCGATAATATGTGGGCAACCCTTTGGCAGAAGGGCCTTTTATCATGAAGCAGACAGCCATGAGCAGAGTCTAAAAGGCGAAGATTCAGGCTGCAAGTGCTTTCCAAAATCTTCGCCGGTTTTCCGCTTACCCGATCAGAACGATTGCGCTGCTTCCCGCACCGCGACGCAAAGCATGAGTATCGGCTAGTTCCGGGTCGTTGATCCACGCGAGGGCGGAATCGCGATCTGGAAAGCTAAGCACGGCGGCCATGTCTGGTGCCGGGATGTTACCCTCAAGTACGGCGGGGGACGGTGCCGCGCTTAAAACTGCGCCGCCGTGTTTGGCCAGCGCATCGCCAGCTTTTTCACGGTAGGCGGAAAGGCTGTCCTTGTTAGAAATAGAAATGTGAACGGTTGCATAAATCATGGTCAGTCTCCTGCGATGAGTTTTTGATTTAGTTGGGTCGCAGACATGCGAAAACTAGATGCTTTTGCAGACGTAGTATGCAAAAATGCATGTCATGAGAGAGAATTGGGATGATCTTCGCGCCGTTCTTTTTATGGTGCGGCATGGTTCGCTGGCGGCGGCGGCAACAGCTTTGGATGTGAACTATACGACCGTCGCGCGCCGTATCGCGCAGGCGGAAGAAAGCTATGGTGTTCTTCTGTTTGAAAGACTGCCCCAGGGTTACGTTGCAACAGAGGCCGGATTGCTCGCTGCTTCTGAAGCTGAAAAGATGGAAGATGCAGAGACAGGATTTCGTCGTGCGCTGGCAAAGGCTGATACAAGACTGAGTGGCACCTTTTCGATTACGGCGCCTCAACTGTTGATTGCCGCACACCTGTGTCACGTCATCGAAGAGTTTCTTGGAAAGCATCCGGAGGTTGAACTTACAGTTCGTGCAAGCAACGCGTTACTGAACCTCAACCGCCGGGAAGCTGACCTTGCGATACGAATTAGCGCAAATCCGGGCGATACGCTCGTCGGTCGGCGGTTGACGGGACAGCAGACCGCATCCTTTGCGTCCGCCGAGGTGGCGAGGCGAATAGAAACCGCGCCAGGGGCGACGATAGATTGGATTGGTTTTACCTATTGGACCAAACCGCCAAAGGTATCTTTGGAGAACTATCCGAATGCTCGGATCAAGATGCAGTTCGACGATATGAGCGCCGTGTTGGGTGCGGCACAGGCCGGATTGGGCGTTGCGCGGATGCCGATGTTTCTTGGTCGGTCAGCCGGGTTGACACAAGTGCCTGTTTTGCCTCCGCAGCCTTACACTGACATCTGGGCCGTAGCACATCGAGATATCTGGGCATCGGCTAAAGTCACGGCATTCAAAGAGTGTCTTTTACCTTACTTCAAGGCGCACGCGGCGGAATTTATGGCCTAGCGCGAAGCCCAGTTTACATCACCCAGGAAAATGTATCCTGCACCATAAATGGTCTTTATCAGACGCGGGTTTTTGGGGTCTTCATCCAGCTTCGTGCGCAAGCGCGAAATGCGGACATCCATGGCCCGGTCAAAGCTTTCACTGGCAACGCCGCCCAGTGTTTCCTGCATCTGTGCACGGGAAATCAGACGTTTGGGGCTGTCCAGAAACAGGCGTAAAACTTCACCTTCCGCGTGGCTGAAAGGTGTTTCTTCTCCCGCTGCATTCAACAATACATAGCGGTCAAAATGTGCTTCCCATCCCTCGAAATGTGCAATTGAACGTGTTGTTGTTGTTTCTTTCCCACTGCGCAGCCGCGCACGGACACGGGCGACAACTTCGGCCGGATCGAACGGTTTGATGATGTAATCATCGGCCCCAAGTTCGAGCCCTGTCACCCGGTCTTGTACCTGTGCACGTCCGGATATGATAATTATGGCGGCTCCACTTTCCAACGCCAGCCGGTGGACCAGCGCAAGCCCGTCGCGGTCAGGCAATCCGAGATCGACAAGACAGACGTCAGGCGCGGTCGATTTCAGCGCGGCCTCAAACTCTGTCGCGCGGCCAAAGCTCGTTGTGCGAAATCCGGCTTCTTCAAGCGCGTCTGACAACATCCGCCGGATTTCCGGCTCGTCATCCAGAATAGCAATGAGCGGTGCGTTTGCTTTTGTCATTGTACGGGCTCCGTTGTCAGGAAGGCGGCAAGTTCGCTGGTCGTAAATGGCTTGCCGATCAATGGGAATCGCGACGCTGCAGCAACGCGCACCGGGTCTGTTGGCGGCAGAGAGGTCATCAGATGTGCAGGGGCCTTCACCCCCTTTTCTGCAAGGCGTTGCAACATCTCGTCACCACTTCGGCCGCCTGCAAGCAGGACATCTGAAAGAATAATGTCGATACCGGATACTTCTGCCAGTTCTTCGCCCTCTTCAGCGGTTTCAGCTTCGATAACACTATGGCCCATATCAACGAGCATTTCGCGCACCGAGGTGCGGATGTCCGGAGAATCTTCGACCAGAAGGACGAGCCGACTTGGCATGTTTCCGCGGGTTGGGCGCAGCGGAAGGCGCAGCGTTACGCGCGCACCAATTTCCGTGTTCATAAGTTTGACATGGCCACCGGCCGATTTAGTCATGTCATAAACCATTGAGAGGCCAAGTCCTGAGCCTTCAATACCTTTGGAGGTGAAAAACGGGTCCAATGCGTGCAACAGCGCTTTTTCACTGAACCCCGGGCCGGTGTCGCTGACGCTGATTTCAAGCCAGGTGTCGCGCACAGGATGTGCGAAGAGTGTGATTTTCCCGGTTTGCTTACCTATCGCATCCTTGGCGTTTAGCAGCAGGTTAAGCAGGGAATCCTGCAGAAACCCCGGATCGAGAAGCAGGGGAGCCGTAAAGCCAAGATGCTGGATATCGAGTGTGATGTTGTCTGGCAACGTCGGACGGGCAAGCATCGTGAGATCAGCCAGAAATTCTGGAATATGAGTGGCAGTCGGGCGCGCTTCCCGATGCCCGGACATTTGCGCGATCCGGTCAAGCAGGGTTCCACCGCGCCGGGCGGCGGATTGCGTGGCGTTGATCAGGTCGATTGCTTCTGACGGCAGGTTCATACGCGTCAGACGTGATTGCATGCCCAGTATGATCGTCAGCAAATTCGCAAAATCATGCGCAAGCCCCGAAGTTAGCTGGGCTGCCAGTTCCCTTTTGCTGGTCTGGGACAATGCCGCGCGGGTCTGGGTTTCTTCCGTCACATCCATGGAAAGGGCATAAACACCATTCACCGGCCCGTCGCGGCGATCGGGGGTAAAGGCGGTACGGATGCGTCTGCTCGAGTCCTGATGTGTAAATTCAAACACGCTGGGTTCGCCATTAAATGCGCGCTCAAGATGCGGCGAGATATGATGGTAGGCGTTTTCACCAACGGCTTCACTGATATGCAGGTCAATGATGTTAGACGGACAGCCTGGCATGACAGAGTTAAGCTGGCGGTTCGAAAAGGTGTAATGCCCGTCGAGGTCAAGATGGGCGATGTGGGCCGGCATCATCTCTGTTGTCATTCTGGTGCGGGCTTCCATTTCAGTGAGCTGGCGTTTCGTTTCTTCCAACGCTGTGATTGTAGCAGCCAGTTGACGGTTAGATTGGGACAATCTTTCGGCGTGCAAAAACACCTGATCTGAAAGCTCTTCGGAACGAGACCTAAGCAGTTCTTCCTGTTGTCGAATCGCGGTGATGTCTGTGTAAACGGCAACCCAACCGCCCTGGGGCAGCGGATTTCCTTCAACCGAAATGGTTTGCCCGTTTGCGCGTGTGCGCTCAAGATAATGTGGCTCAAACGCCTTCGCCTGATCAACGCGGGCCTGAATAAATTCGTCAGGGTCAGTGATTTCGCCGTATTCGCCACGCTCTACCAGAAATCGAATGGTATCGGCGAATGTGGCACCGGGTGTTACAAGCGCGTTTGGCAGGTCAAAGATTTCCTGAAAGCGCTGGTTGGATACCGCAAGACACAGATCACTGTCATAAATAGACAAAGCCTGTTGAATCAGGTTGAGCCCGGCCTGCGTCAGTGAAGAAGTTTGGGCCCTGTTTTTCGCCATTCCGGTATCCTTTCATTCCTTCGCTAACACCGAAAAGGGGCGTGAGGAAAGAGCCAGCACCCTGTTGTTACAATTCGAAAGGTTTGTGACAAAGTCAGGAAAACTTTGACCCGGCATAAAAACAGGCGAAGCTAGGGGCGCAAAGAATCGCCCCACGGCGAGATTGGCGTGTTAAACGTCAGGGAGGAACAGAATTGATTGATCGCTCAGCGGCGCCAAGCGCACTGAACTCTATTCCTGCGTTGCTTGCACGCAATGCAACGGAATTTAGCACATCGCCAGCGTATCGCGAAAAAGAATTCGGTATCTGGCAAAGTTGGACTTGGGCCGAGGCAGCAGAAGAGATTGAAGCCCTTGCACTGGGTTTTTTAAATCTGGGTGTTAACGAAGGCGACTACCTTGCCGTTATTGGGCGCAATCGGCCTAAATTTTATTGGTCGATGGTTGCGGCGCAAATGTGTGGTGCGATCCCAGTTCCTTTGTATCAGGACGCGAATGCAGAAGAGATGGCCTATGTTTTGGGCCATTGTGGTGCGCGTTTTGTTGTTGTTGCTGACCAAGAGCAGGTCGACAAAGTGATCGAGGTACAGGAGCAGCTTCATCAGTTCGAACATATGATCTATCTGGATCCTCGCGGATTGCGCAAATACGATCATTCCCGTTTGCATGAATATTCGCATATTCAGGCGCAAGGGCGCGCAGCGGATGATGAGTTTCGCCCCGTGTTGGAGAAGCGGCGCGCAGCACTTGATTTGGATTCAACCTGTGTGATGCTTTACACATCCGGCACGACAGGTAAGCCTAAGGGCGTGGTTCTGTCGAACCGAAACATCATTGTCACCTCGCAGCATTCGTCAGAATTTGATCATCTCAAACTTGGGGACGAGGTGCTCGCATACTTGCCGATGGCCTGGGTTGGAGATTTTATATTTTCCATTGGGCAGGCAATGTGGACAGGGTTCTGCGTAAACTGCCCCGAAAGTCCAGATACCATGATGGCCGATCTATGCGAAATCGGGCCGAGCTATTATTTTGCACCGCCGCGGATTTTCGAAACACAGCTGACAAGCGTGATGATCCGGATGGAGGATGCAGGCAAATTTAAAAAGGGTCTGTTTGACTATTTCATGGCGCTCGCTCGCAAAGTGGGCCCGGACTTGCTTGACGGGAAACCAGTTAGCCTTTGGGACCGGCTTAAATACATGCTGGGCGAGTTCTGCATTTATGGACCGCTGAAAAACACACTCGGGTTTTCCAAGGTGCGCGTTGGGTACACTGCTGGCGAGGCGATTGGCCCGGAGATTTTTGATTTCTATCGCTCGTTGGGCATTAATCTCAAGCAGCTATACGGCCAGACAGAAGCCTCTGTTTTCATCGCTCAGCAACCTGATGGCGAAGTTCGGTCAGACACGGTGGGCGTACCGTCACCGGGAGTGGAAATTCGTCTGGAAGACAACGGAGAGATTTATTATCGGTCTGCCGGCACATTTGTTGAGTATTACAAAAACCCCGAGTCCACTGCAGACACGAAGGATGCAGAAGGGTGGGTTGCAACGGGCGACGCGGGCTTCTTTGAAGAAGGCACTGGCCATTTACGAATTATCGACCGCGCCAAGGATGTTGGCAAAATGGCCGATGGAAAGTTGTTCGCGCCGAAATATGTTGAGAACAAGCTTAAGTTTTACCCCAACATTCTGGAAGCTGTTGTTTTTGGAAGCGGGCGAGACCGCTGTGCTGCGTTTATCAATATTGACCTGACAGCCGTCGGCAACTGGGCGGAACGCAACAATATCGCCTACGCATCCTATCAGGAACTTGCCCAACATCCCGATGTGTACAAGACCATTCAGACGCATATCGAAGAGGTCAACAAATCGATTGCAGAAGACTCCATGTTATCAGGGTGTCAGATCCACAGGTTCCTGATTTTGCACAAAGAACTTGATGCCGACGATGGTGAAATGACGCGGACCAGAAAAGTGCGCCGTAAGATCGTGGAAGAAAAGTTCCATGACCTGATAACGGCACTCTATGACGGGTCGGAACGCGTTCAGACCACAACGGAAGTCACTTACGAAGACGGCCGAAAGGGGTCGATTTCAGCCAATCTAGAATTGCGCGACGTCGCGGTCGTCACGCCTCAGCAGAAATTGGCTGCGGAATGATCGGGAATACACACGCAACGGTTCTTGCGGGCTTCAGTGATAGGACTGCTTTGGAGCAGAGATATGAATGATATGAGTCAGGACGGCTACGTCACAGAAGACGGTCGCCAAATTGGCGGTGTGATGATGGAAATGAAAAACATCACACTGAAATTTGGTGGTGTGGTGGCAATCGAAAACATCAGCTTTGACATCCGTGAAGGTGAAATTCGCGCAATCATCGGGCCGAACGGTGCCGGAAAGTCGTCAATGCTAAACGTGATTTCCGGGTTTTATCATCCACAGGAAGGTGAAGTCTGGTTTCATGGGGTAGAGCGCCCGGCAATGAAACCCTATGAAGTCGCGCGGCAAGGCGTGGCGCGGACCTTTCAGAACATCGCGTTGTTCGAAGGAATGACCGTGCTTGATAACGTTATGACAGGGCGTTTGACCCATATGAAATCCGGACTGCTGAGTCAGGCAATCTGGTGGGGCAAAGCGTTGCAGGAAGAAGTTGAAAACCGCGAAGTTGTTGAGAAGGTTATCGACTTTCTGGAAATTCAATCAATCCGCAAAACGCCCGTTGGACGGTTGCCGTATGGCCTGAAAAAACGGGTTGAACTGGCTCGGGCCCTAGCGGCAGAGCCAAAGCTTTTGCTGTTGGATGAACCCATGGCAGGGATGAACGTGGAGGAGAAAGAGGACATGAGCCGCTTTATCCTTGATGTAAACGATGAATTTGGCACCACCATCGCGCTGATCGAGCACGATATGGGTGTTGTGATGGATCTGTCTGACAGGGTTGTTGTGATGGACTATGGCAAAAAGATCGGCGACGGGACACCCGACGAGGTCAGGAACAATCAAGACGTGATCGACGCTTATCTTGGCGTGGCACATTAAGGGGACGAGACTTTGGAACTTTTGAATCAGCTTTTCGTGAACCCTTTCGTCGACATGGTCGCTGCGCCAGATTTTCTGTTGCAGGTTTTGTGGGAAGGGCTTGTTTCAGGCGTACTCTACGCACTGATTGCGCTGGGATTTGTGCTTATTTTCCGGTCATCGCGCATTTTCAACTTTGCCCAAGGCATTATGGTTGTTTTCGCCGCACTGACCTTGGTTGGCCTCTATGCAATGGGTATTCCTGCATGGATATCGGTTGTGCTGACGCTTGGCGTGATGTTCATGCTTGCTGTCACAATCGAACGGGTGGTTCTTCGACCTCTTGTTGGTCAGCCTGACATCATTCTCTTTATGGCAACGATCGGGATTACACTGTTCCTGATTGGCTTTGGCGAGTTGATATTCGGCGGTGAAAACAAACAGATGATCACCAGCGAGCTGGGCATTCCGACAGGCGCGTTTGAACTTAATCCATTCGGTGGCTTCCTGTTGCTTGAGCAAAAAGACATCACCGCAGTTATTGGTGCGGTATCCCTTGTTATTGGGTTGTTGTTGTTTCTCAACAAAACACGCATGGGTCGCGCTGTTCGGGCGCTGGGCGATGACCATCAGGCAGCGCTGTCTGTCGGTATCTCGCTCCGTACGATCTGGGTGCTTGTGTGGTTTATCGCAGGCGTTATCGCATTGGTAACAGGTGTCGTCTGGGGTGCACGCGCGGGGGTTAGCTTTGCGCTTGAAGTGATTGCCTACAAAGCCTTGCCAGTTCTGATGCTTGGCGGCCTTGAAAGTATCACTGGCGCAATTATCGGCGGCTTAGCCATCGGCATCCTGGAGAAGCTGTTTGAGATTTACTGGGGTCAGCCGATCATGGGGGGCAATACCGAGACGTGGTTTGCCTTTGTTCTGGCGCTGATTGTCCTGCTGTTCCGTCCGCAAGGGCTGTTCGGCGAAAAGATTATCGAGAGGGTATAGGCAATGCTTTTCAGAACCGCAGGCCAATTCAAGACCTCCTACCTCAAAGATCAGACACTGTTTCCGGTGCGGCAGGATGCTATTCTGCTTGGCATAATCCTTGCCTTTGCCTGGGTGATCTTCCCTCTGACTGCAAGCGAGTTTACTTTTCAGACGCTGCTTATTCCGGTGCTGGTCTATTCTCTGGCTGCGTTGGGGCTTAATATTCTGACGGGTTACGCCGGCCAGCTTAGCCTTGGAACAGGCGCTTTCATGGGCGTCGGCGCCTATGCATGTTATAAAATGATCACGATCTTTCCCGAAATGAACCTGCTTGTGGCGGTGCTTGTGTCCGGGTTGTTTTCCGCTTTCATCGGTGTTTTGTTTGGTTTGCCAAGCCTTCGGATAAAGGGTTTTTATCTTGCGATTGCCACTTTGGCTGCGCAGTTTTTCCTTGTCTGGCTGTTTGAAAAATGGGCGTGGCTTTACAATTACAACGCCTCCGGCGCCATTCAGGTGCCCCATGTTGAAATGCTGGGCACACCAGTTGCTGGTCCGCAGGCAGCCTCTATGACGCAGTATTATTTTGTGTTGGTTGTTGTGACTTTGATGACGATTCTGGCAATCAATCTTACACGGGGAACGCAGGGACGGATTTGGAAGGCAACACGCGATATGGACATCGCGGCAGAGCTGATTGGCATCAACCTGTTGAAGTCGAAGCTTACTGCCTTTGCTGTATCTTCATACATTGTTGGGGTTTCAGGTGCGTTGTTCGTTTTCCTTTGGCGCGGTGCTGCAGAGCCCAACCTGTTTGATATCCCGATCTCGTTCCGTATTTTGTTTATCGCGATTATCGGCGGATTGGGGTCAATCATGGGTAACTACATGGGCGCGATCCTTATTGTTGCCCTGCCGGTGGTGTTGAAAACGCTGCCGGAAACATTTGGCATTCCGATTTCTTCGGCTACGGTCGAACATCTGAACGTCATGGTGGTTGGCGCGCTGATCGTGTTTTTCCTGATCATTGAGCCTCACGGATTGGCGCGACTTTGGACGCTGATACGTGAGAAATTTATCATCTGGCCATTCCCGCACTAGGGGCAGGCTAACAACAAAAGACAGTAACAACTGAATGACTATTAACGGGAGGAAGAAAATGAAAAAACTTACCAATCTGGCGGTTGCCTCGGCGATTGCCGTTGTAACGGCCGGGGCTGCGATGGCCGAAGGCCTGAACGTGCCAAACCTTACGTATCGGACAGGTCCTTTTGCGGCGACCGGTATTCCGCTGATGAACGGTCAGCGTGACTATATGGCAATGTTGAATGCGCGTGATGGCGGCATCGGCGGGGTCCCTGTTGAGTTTAACGAGTGCGAAACAGGGTATTCCACCGAAAAGGGTGTGGAATGCTATGAGGCCACCAAAGGCGAAGCAATCGTGACCCAGCCTTGGTCCACAGGTATTACCCTTCAGGTTTTGCCTAAGACCAATGTTGACCAAATTCCGATCCTTGCACCTGGCTATGGTTTCTCGCCAATGGCTGACGGTCGTGTTTTCCAGTGGGCATTCAACATGCCATCGTCTTACTGGGATGGCGCTTCGATGATCCTGAACGAACTTGGCGGTGGTGATCTTTCATCGCTTTCCGGCAAGAAAATCGCGCTGCTTCATCTGGACCACCCATATGGAAAAGAGCCGATCCCATTCTTCGAGGCGATGGCCGAAGCGAATGGTTTTGAGTTCCTGCCAATTCCGGTTGGCCTGAAAGAAATGCAGAACCAATCTGCACAATGGCTGCAAATTCGCCGTGAACGTCCTGACTATGTGATCATGTGGGGATGGGGCGCAATGAACGCAGGCGCAATTTCCGAAGCTGTGAAAACGCGCTATCCAATGGATCAGTTCATTGGCGTCTGGTGGTCTGGTCACGATGCTGATCTTGCAACTGTTGGCGAATCTGGCACCGGTTACCGTTCGATCAGCTGGTCAGCACCACAGCCTGATGCACCTGTTATGGCTGACATTCGTAAGCTCGTCTTTGATGCAGGGGATTCACTTGCAGCAGAAGATGAACTGAATTCGGTCTTTTATCAGCGCGGTCTCGTGATCTCGATGATCTTGGCTGAAGGAATTAAAACAGCTCAGGATAACTTTGACGCGGCAGAGATTGATGCGTCTCAACTGCGTTGGGGTCTGGAGAATATCAACCTGACCGACGAGCGTCTTGCAGAGCTTGGCATGACCGGCATGGTGCCACCATTCGCAACCTCTTGTGCAAACCACACCGGCCATTCCGGTGGTTGGATGTTGCAGTGGGATGGTGCGCAGTTCGTACCGGCCTCAGGTCACCTGATGCCAGACAGCGAGACAATTGCCTCGCTGGAAGGCCCGGCCGCAGCCGAATACGCCGAGGCAAATGCGCCTTGGCCAGTAAACGAAGACTGCGAAGGCTAATAAAACCTCTCTGGCCGCGACATGGGTTGCGGCCAGAGAACCCAATCTTAGACAAAGAAGATAATCAGATGCTGGACTCCGTAGAGACAAAAGAAGCCCTGCTTGAGGTCAACAATATTGAGGTGATTTATAATCACGTGATCCTTGTCCTTAAGGGCGTGAGTCTTCAGGTGCCCAAAGGGGGCATCACGGCTTTGCTTGGCGGAAACGGTGCCGGCAAAACAACGACGCTCAAGGCGATCTCGAACCTGCTGCATTCTGAACGCGGCGAAGTTACCAAGGGATCAGTTTCTTACCGCGGCAAACAAGTTCAGGATCTGAACCCGGCTGAACTGGTAAAGCAAGGCGTCATTCAGGTAATGGAAGGCCGCCATTGTTTTGAGCACCTGACGGTTGAAGAAAACCTGATGACCGGCGCCTATACACGGCGCGATGGAAAGGGAGCGGTCGCCGCTGACCTTGAGATGGTTTACAATTATTTTCCACGGCTAAGAGAACGCCGTAAAAGCCAGGCTGGCTATACATCTGGTGGGGAACAACAGATGTGCGCGATTGGCCGCGCCCTGATGAGCCGCCCGGAAACGATTTTACTGGATGAACCAAGCATGGGTCTTGCGCCGCAGCTTGTGGAGCAGATTTTTGAAATTGTGAAATCCGTAAACGAAGGCGAAGGCGTGACCTTTCTGCTTGCAGAGCAAAACACCAATGTGGCACTTCGTTTCGCCCACTATGGATACATCCTTGAAAGTGGCCGCGTCGTTATGGACGGCCCCGCGGCCGAACTCCGCGAAAATCCGGATGTAAAAGAATTTTATCTGGGTGTTTCGGATGAAGGCCGCAAATCATTTCGTGATGTACGGTCTTACCGGCGCCGGAAGCGGTGGCTTAGCTAATGAACAACTACGATACACTGGAAATACGTTCTGCGGACGAACGCGCTGCTGATCTGTCTGCAACTTTGCCCGCGCAAATCACGCGCGCAAAAACTGCGCCCGGGCTGAAAGTATTGCTAGGTGATGTTGATGCCGAGTCCGTTACAGATGTCGCTGCGCTAAGCCGCCTTCCGGTTTTGAGAAAATCGGAGCTTGGCAAGGCACAGGCTGCGCGTCCACCTCTGGGTGGGTTAACAACACGGCCCGCTGCAGGTTTCGCCCATATCTTCCAGTCGCCGGGTCCGATCTATGAGCCGGGCGGGATAGAGCCGGACTGGTGGCGTATAGGGCGGTTCCTGCATGCCTGCGGCATTGGGACTGGCGATATCATTCATAATTGTTTCAGTTACCACCTGACTCCCGCCGGAATGATTTTTGAGAGCGGCGCACGCGCTGTCGGTGCTGCGGTGTTACCAGCGGGAACGGGCCAGACTGAATTGCAGGTGCAGGCAGCTGCGGACATCGGGACAACGGCTTATGCGGGGACACCCGATTACCTTAAAATCATTCTCGATAAAGCTGACGAAATGGGCGCTGCCTTGAGTATAACGAAAGCCGCCGTTGGCGGCGGTGCGCTATTTCCTAGTCTGCGTCAGGAATACGCTGAGCGTGGGATCACCTGCTTGCAAAACTATGCGGCAGCAGACCTTGGGAATATCGCCTACGAAAGCGCGGCGATGGAGGGAATGATTGTCGACGAAGGGGTTATTGTCGAAATTGTAACACCCGGAACAGGCACACCCGTTGCGCCCGGCGAAGTTGGCGAAGTTGTTGTCACAACTCTTAACGCTGACTATCCGCTGATCCGATTTGCGACCGGTGATCTAAGCGCCGTCATGGAAGGGCAAAGCCCTTGTGGACGCACGAATATGCGGATCAGGGGTTGGATGGGACGTGCGGACCAAACAACCAAGATCAAGGGTATGTTCGTGCGGCCTGAACAGGTTGCGGATTTTGTTGCTCAGAACGAAGCAATTACCAAGGCGCGTATCATTGCAACGCGCGAAGGTGAAAAGGATGTCATGACCGTGCAGGTCGAAGCGAACGGTGGAAACCGTGACAGCTTTGAATCCAGCGTCGTGCAGTTGCTGAGACTGAAAGGCCGTGTCGAAGTTTTGCCGCCCGGTAGCTTGCCGAACGACGGCAAGGTAATTGACGATCAGCGCCTTTATGATTGATGGCTCATCCGGGTATCGAGCCGCGTTTCTAGCTGATCCAACAATGTAAGAATGAGCGTAACTCCTCAGAACCTTGCCAAAATGGGTAAGGTGTCAGAGGATAGGTCCCTGTTGTGTTGTTGCGATTTAGCGGGGGTTTTTATGAAAACGGCTGTTTCACAGGTATTTTTAGGTGCGTTAATGTGGTCCGCGGCGACCGTTGCAAGCGCTGAAGATGCAGCATTGCTTATAGCGAATGATGATTATTTCCGACTTGGTGACGTTCCCGAAGTTTCTGCCCTTTCAGGTACGGCTGACATACTAAAGAACGATGGTTTCACTGTCTTTGCGGGCGACAACAGCAGATCGCGCGAGATGCGGGATTTGGCAATGTCATTTCGCGACGCATCGGAAGAGGCTGATCGGCTGATCGTCGTTCTTGGCGGGCACATTGTTCATTCAGAGCGTGATAGCTGGCTTTTGGGTAGTCGCACACTCTCTGCAGATGCCTTAACCGTTGGCGGCTCCGGATTGTCGGTGGGTGCTATTCTTGAGGTTCTCGGTTCTGTACCGGGTGGTGCGGTTTTGATGGTAGCTGCGTCGGACGATGAACTGGACGTTCAGGGAAACATTGAGTCTGGCTTGGGTGCATTGAATATCCCTCAGGGTATCACTGTTATTAAAGGACCCGCGCGAGAGCTAAGGCGCATCTTGAGTAGTGATCTGCTCAATCCGGAACGCTCTTTATCAGATGTTGCGCTACGGGCCGGGTCTTCTGTTGAAGTCCTTGGATTTACGTCAAAGCGCGTTTCTTTCGCGGGTGAGACACCTGTGGCAACCCAAAATGCCGATGCAGACTATTGGGACGTTGTACGGTCGATGGGAACTCTGGAAGCTGCGCTTTCCTATTTGGACCGCTATCCCAATGGTCAGTTTCGAGGCGAAGCTGATCAACTGATCACAGAGTTCCGTGAAGCACCAGTTCGTGAAGCTGAGGCGACAGAAGATGCACTTCAGCTAACGCGCCAAATGAGAATTGATATCCAGCGCTCGCTCTCGACGCTTGGTTTTGACCCGCGTGGCGTGGATGGAATTTTCGGTCGCGGTACGCGCGCTGCGATTATGGCCTGGCAAAAAGACAACGGTTTTGATGAAACCGGATATCTCACGGGTAACCAAATCGGTATTCTACGTGCGGCAGCAACCCGCCGTGCGGCTGAACTTGAAGAAGAAGAACGTCAGCGTCAATTAGAGGAGGAACGTCAGGATCGTGCTTACTGGGACGCAACTGGGCGTTCTGGTGAAGAAGCGGACTTACGTGCGTATCTCGAGCGTTACCCTGACGGTGTGTTCTCCGATATTGCGAAAAGCCGCTTGGCGGTTTTTGACGAAGAACGCCGAAGCGTAGAAGAAGCTGAAGAACGCACAATATGGGATAATGTCGTCACGACAAACACTGCGGAAGCATATCGGGGTTATCTGGAAGACTATCCTGACGGACTATTCTCTGCAGATGCCCGCGCACGTCTGGAGGCTCTGGAAGGCGGTCCGGCATCAGAGGCTGAAATTGCAGCCGCGCGTGCCGAAGAGCGCCGTGTCGCGAATAGTTCTATCACGCGACTGCTGATTGAAAGGCGGTTGGCGTTCTTGGGTTTGGAGCCGGGTGTTGTGAATGGACAGTTCGACAGGAACACGCGCCGTGCAATCCGTAGGTTCCAGCGCGCGCAGGACCTTACCGTGACAGGTTTTGTTACGCAGCAGACTTTGGTGCGGTTGCTCGTCCGTTAGAGTTCATACCAAAATCAAACCCCTGATTGACAGGTGTCAGCATACCTGCGTTCTGATTTGATAGTTTGCTAGAGAATTATTTGGCGAGAGTTGTATGTGTTGCTGCGTGAAAAGAAAGTTCTTCAGTTTCTGGTTCCTTCTGCTTTTAAGCTTTGCCGTCATTTGGGTGGCGGCCTCAAGCGGCGCATTCGCGATCACGGAGGAAATTCAAAGCACTGAAACAGACTGCGAAATTGAGCCAATTCCTGGGGCTGAAGATGCCACCGACCAAGCTTTTGAACCGGAAGCTCTGGCTTTTGAAAACTCGAGGGAAGTAGTCTGGGGTTTGATCGAATGGATTGGCCAGAATACGAACTATGACATCGAACGCAGCCTAACGAACCCGCCAAGCGTTTCATTTTGTGACACGGGTGAGACGATAGAATACGAAGCAATGGAAATTGTTGTGGACGCACAGTTAAGAGCGGCCTATGACGCGAAAATCAGGCATGTTTTTCTTGTCAGACCATGGGACGCGTCCGACACAATGGATCAATCGCGTTTGCTTCACGAGTTGATCCACGATGTTCAATATTTGAACCGAGGCTGGAATTGCCTTCAGGAGCCCGAGTGGGAGGCATATAAGCTTCAGGAAATGTGGCTTGCTCAGAATGGGTTGGACGCAAATTTCGACTGGTTGCAAATCTTTTTTGCGTCCAGATGCCCGCGCGATATTCATCCCGACTGAGTAAAAGTTTTCAAAAATGCATGTTTCGACCGGCTAATTTTGCCGTAGTGTTCTGGAAAACAGAAAAAGCCGCAAGGAAATACCCGGCGGCTTTTTCTTATTAAAACTTCGCAGGTCTCAGCCCTGGCGGGCTTTGAACCTTGGCTGTGTTTTGTTGATCACATAAACACGGCCTTTACGACGCACAATGCGGCAGTCGCGATGCCGGCCCTTGAGCGAGCGGAGCGAGTTTTTGACCTTCATGGCCTTCTCCTCATGTCGCGGCGCGCGTGCGCCCGGTTAAAATTCATCCCCTTTCGGGGCAGATGGTGGGCACTACTGGGATTGAACCAGTGACCCCTTCGATGTCAACGAAGTGCTCTCCCGCTGAGCTAAGCGCCCATCTGTCGAACACAGGCCCCACCTGTCC
>Ga0316189_10000085_pt1 | contig 80650 bp, 74 predicted proteins | sample LowCovwburrow_MG_FD_204930 | JGI IMG/M metagenome (GOLD analysis project Ga0316189, IMG submission 204930) | Coastal sediment microbial communities from Maine, United States - Lowes Cove worm burrow | ecosystem: Environmental > Aquatic > Marine > Coastal > Sediment | place: USA: Maine...
ATTCTGACGAAGGAAGAATCTTTACCATTTTGAGTCCATTTGATTGAGATTGCCACGGTCGTGCCTCCCTCGCAATGACGGTGAATTGTCCATTCTTCTTTAACAAAAACCAAAACCCGTCATTCCGCGGCCTGCTGTCTGCTGGTAGACGCAACGAGGAATCCCAAACAATAGACAACCGAGCCTCTCCATCCTTGTCATTCTGACGAAGGAAGAATCTTTACCATTTTGAGTCCATTTGATTGAGATTGCCACGGTCGTGCCTCCCTCGCAATGACGGTGAATTGTCCATTCTTCTTTAACAAAAACCAAAACCCGTCATTCCGTAGCCTGCTGTCTGCTGGCAGACGCAACGAGGAATCCCAAACAATAGACAACCGAGCCTCTCCATCCTTGTCATTCTGACGAAGGAAGAATCTTTACCATTTTGAGTCCATTTGATTGAGATTGCCACGGTCGTACCTCCCTACCGCAATGACGGTGAATTGTTCATTTCTCTTTAACAAAAACCAAAACCCGTCATTCCGCGGCCTGCTGTCTGCTGGTAGACGCAACGAGGAATCCCGAACAACTCCCAACCGAGCCCTCTCCATCCTGTCATTCTGACGAAGGAAGAATCTCTACGTCTTACAAGCAGGAAATGAATTCCCCTCCAATCGATCCAAAAAAGCAAAAAGAAACTGAATGTCTTCAATGAAATGGCCGAAATCAGATGGCAACTCCTCATGCTCATGGATCAGAAAGTGGAGAAGCAGATCCCTTAAGCCTTTACTAAACTCAGGCACATCGACAAGACTGAGAAAGTCCTCCAGTGCGCTTATAGCACCTGGTGTTACTTTGTGATTTGAGGGGTCATTAGAATCCATGAATTAAAGGTAGGTAAATCAATTCTGTTGTCATATTATAGTATGACAAACTTGTCGTATGATTCGTTGACATTTGGTTTGTGACGAAAGAGCAATTAAATGAGGGAATCGGTCAGCGAATTATCGAACTGAGGAAGCAAAAAAGCTGGAGCCAGTCTGATCTGGCTCGCGCCGTTCAAAAAGATCGCCAAGCCATTGAAAAGTTAGAAAATGGCAAAGTGAACCCAACGCTCTACTCACTTTTTGAAGTTGCTGAATCACTAGAAATTTCTTTATCGAAGTTGTTGGATTTTTGATTGATATGACTGCGTAGATACAATCTACGCCTAGTAAAGGTGTCTCTTTACCTACTCAATGCCTTGATCACTCTCTCCTCATTTATTACCACGTCCCTCATAAACAAGGTTACTGGAAAGCTTTTGTGACGTAAATCTTTAAAGCATGAGTAAATCTTATGTAAAGTAGAGGCCCTTATCAAAGAGATATTCAATGTCATTTCTAACTCACATTCATTTACAAAATCATCAGAAAAATCATTCGCCACTAGCAACGACTTAGTCACTCTATAACCTTTTCCTTCGAGTAGCTGCTGATAAGATCTGACCTGCCTAGAAACGGAACTAAATTTATTATATCCACTGTCTTTGTGAGTTTTACATTCTACAACGATGACTTCATTTTCACCAGTTCGAATGATAATATCGACTTTATTCTTTGAGGTATTAACTTTTTTCTTGAGCGCAGCATCAATGTTTAATCCTAACCTTTCAAAAATGCTTATCGTCACATTTTCAAATTTTAATCCAATTTCTCCTTCCCTGATGTTTATTCCATTTTCCTGTAACCCTTTATAATCTCGATTTGCTAAGAGCTCATAACTCTCAATTAAAATATTCTTAGAGTCTTTGTATGAGGCTAAAATATTGTGGACATTATCCCCTCTAGATTTAATGTTTAATTTCTCGCAAATTTTCTTAAGGTCGTCATCGGGAATTAGTTCAAGTATATCGCGAGGTTTGATGTTATAGTCAAGCAAGGTTCTACTAGATAGGACATTACCATCCTGAAGTTCAAATTCACCTTTTACAATTGAATTGAGCTTTCCATATTTATCATCTAGATCTCTTAGCATAGAATCATACCCATCTATTGATATGCTGACCTTGGAATCCTCGTCGATAAGATTGAAGTGCTCAATTAGCTTCCCAAGTTTATCTTCAACAGTGACTCCCTTGAAATCGAAGGCAATTTTTAGATCTTTAGAAATGAAGTCATTAAGTAGTTTTTTCTTTTCGGTGGTGTTAATGCCTTCTTTGAATATATCATTTCCAAACAATTCTTGAAATCGAATCCCCTGATTTATAAATGATCTGATTTTTGCCTCCCTAGAAAGGTCTCTTGAGACATTGTGTTTTCTGGCAACCAAGTTGATGTGACTGTCCTTTAGCCCTCTGAGAGCTCTACGAAAGTGTTTATCAGCAATCTCTTTTCCTTTGATTGCCCTTAACAATTTGACGATCTCGTCCGGTACATATATAGTTGGGTTCTTTCTTGTGTAAAATATGCAGCCTAAATCCTTGAGTTTTTTAATCAATTCCTCTAAATCAAAATCCGGCAGATCAATCACTTGACTTTCAATTAGCCTCGTTTCCTCTGAAGAGAGGTCGAGTTGATTTGCTAGTGTTACTAGTATGCTCTTTTCATCCGAGGTTATCTGAGGCTCTCTATTCTCGAGTAAATCGTTGAAAAATGCTGTTTTTACACATTCATGATAGATTTTGTAATCCTTTGTTCTACCGTCCTCTTCGCCACTCAGTACTTTTTTAAACTCCTTTATCTTTTTCTTTAGGGCTTTTAATTCATGTTCAAACAGTTTGTTGAACCATTCTCTAGACATAATACAATTACCATCCCTTATTAATATATCGATAGCAAGGTTGACTACCGCACTTGAGTAGGTTAGATCATTTGTGAGAATGCTTTGATAATGTTCTTTTACCAGAATAAAAATCTTAGCGACATTCACGTTGTCAACACTCTTGAGTTGACCTTCCGAACTGTTTAGAATCTTGTTGACCTCCCTATGATTGATATTTTTACTAGAGAGAAGATTGTCGATGATCTTAATAAAGGAGTTTTTTTCTAGTGAGGATAACTCATCTAATACTTTTGCTAATTTCATTTTGAGTTGGTGGATTTGACTAAGATCTAATTTACCCTAAATGATAATAGAAGACAAATAGCTGAATTAGTTACGTCCCGTTCGTGGCAAGAGTTTTTACCTTCGCGCGTTTGAAACACGTCAAACTAAAACCTGCATTCTCCACCCACCCAACCATTCAAATAATAACCGTCCCCTACAGCTTACAAAACCACCTTGTCGGAATACCTTCGTAGTGTATGAATTTATTGAACATCCGCAAAGAAGTAATGCAGACCCTGGAGAAATCCATGGATGAGCTGCTGACCAAATACCTGAGACCCATTGAGAAAATGTGGCAACCTGCAGATATGCTACCTGACGCAAGGGATGAAAGTTTCTTTGAGGAAATCAGAGAGTTGCAGGGCACTGCCGCAGAAATGGACTATGATTTACTCACGGTCCTCATTGGCGATACGGTGACGGAAGAGGCCCTGCCAACTTATGAGGCTTGGTTGATGGACATTGAGGGTGTAGATCAGGAAAATAAAAAAGGGTGGTCAAGTTGGGTCCGGGCCTGGACTGCAGAGGAAAATCGTCATGGAGATTTACTCAACAAATACCTCTACTTGTCGGGTCGTGTAAACATGCGTGAAATGGAAACATCCACCCAACATCTAATCAACGACGGGTTCGATTTACAGACATCCAGAGACCCATACAAGAGTTTCGTGTATACTAGCTTTCAGGAACTTGCCACTAACATTTCGCACCGAAGAGTTGCAACACTGGCAAAAAAAGCTGGAAACAATTTGCTGGCAAAAATATGCGGAGTGATCGCTTCCGATGAAGCACGACATGCTACCGCGTACAAGAACTTTGTAAAGAGAATATTCGAAATAGACCCGAGCGAAATCATGATCGCATTTGAAGGCATGATGAAAAAGAAAATCGTCATGCCTGCTCATTTCATGAGGGAATCGGGTGAAAAAATAGGGGAGTTGTTCGCACATTTCTCAGATGCCGCTCAACGTACCATGGTCTACACGACACAGGACTACATAGACATTTTAAGGTCATTACTAAAAGAATGGAACATTGAAAACATAACCGACATCAATGCAAATGCGGAGCAAGCCAGAGATTACTTGATGGCGCTACCCGATCGTTTGCAACGAATTTCCGAGCGAATCAAAATTCCCGAAAAGCAGTACGAGTTCAAATGGATCGGAGTGCAGAACAAAGCCCCTGCGTTTTAACCTGACAGGGCCATCCCCATGGACTTAAAAAAAACCGAATTCTCAGAGACTGAAAAGCAACCAAACAATCCACTTCATGGTATCAAATTGGCTGATATTGTTGCAGAATTAGTAGCAAAGTATGGATGGGAAAAGCTTGGGAAAAAGATAGTGATCAGGTGTTTCACTCATGATCCGTCAATCAAGTCCAGCCTTAAATTTCTAAGAAAAACGCCATGGGCACGTGAGAAGGTAGAGCAACTGTACCTTAAGTCAATCAAGAAGTAGCTTGTACATACTTGCCTTGGTTCATTGGGTAAATTGCTGAGATAATCACCGCTCTAAGGGTGGTCATCATTTCTCAGGAAACAGCAGAAGTCACTATTTTCGCATTTTTTGCTACTTGCTTTGCCTGATTTGTCTGGTAACCAATCGTGATGATTAACCGGTTCAGCCAATCCATCCAGAAAGGAAACCTGCGGAGAACATCAACAAATAGAACCACCCTTATTTCATCTGTTTCATTGGCAGCCTCATGTAAATAATTGTCATTGAATACTATTCCATGCCCATTTTTCCAATAATAGGTTTCGCTCTTATCCATTGTGTTTTTGTCATTTCTCAAATTGTCTTCCAGGTTGTCATTGATCCGGATCCAACAATCGCCATCCACATTGTTTCGTGGGATTATCACCCCCAAATGATACCTCAAGAACCCTTGATAATAGCCTTTGTGCGGCCTTATGTGTTGATGGGGATCCAGGATGGAGAAAAATGCCTGTTTAATTCTTGGAATTCCTTTCAGCAACTGTGCTGTTTGAGGACAAAGCGCACAATTATCCTCTATGAATTTTCCTGACTTAAACATAAAGGATTTCCATTTTATTGTATGAATTCCTCCTTTTGTTCTTGGGCCTGCCAGACCGTCCATATCCGTTATTTCATCCTTAATCGAAAGTAATGCCTTGCATTCTTCTTGAATGACTTCATGGTATTTCTCTAATGAAGAAAAGTAGGGGTACTTCTTTTCATAGTCACGAATAAACGCTGGAGTCCTCTTGATCCATCTCAGATTTTCGAGGCGTAAAATGAAATTATTTACAATTCTTAAGGGTTCAATTTTAGCCATTACTTGGGACGATATTTAAGCTTGGTTTTTCCAAATCCAATCATTTGGAAAGCACCATTTCAGGGATCATCACTCCAAAAGTATGCTGAGGTGAACAACCTGATGGTTATAGCCAATACCTCACAGGCCAATTTTGCTGCTAGAAAACCTGGTATTGTTCAATCTCAGGATTCAGTGCTATCAGCTAGCGAGAGTTTGCACGCATACTACCAAATCCTCACAAATCACACCTCATCTCACTAGTCGAGCAGGCTTGAAGTTCAAAACTGCCAGAGTTATCCGTATGATATTAGTATGAATTCCTAGATGAGACCCTCTCTCACACATTTTGAGATTAATTGTGTCATATTTCGACAATCTGATTTGTCAAGAATGTTGTTTCTATGCGTGCGCACTGTGTTTGGAGAAATGCACAATTGATCCGCAATTTCTTCCGTGGAGTCACCATTAGCAAGTAACTTCATGATGTCGAGCTCGCGTTTTGTGAAAACATTGCTTCCTCCATCTCGACCAAACTGTGGATTAAAAGGATCCACTCCAAAATAGGACGGGCGATCGTCCATGCCTATGAAAGAAATTTTCCTGTTGTTGGTTGAGACTAAATGATCAATTTCTGTATGAACGTTGAGTACATGCGCTGTTTTCCCAGCTTCATCTGTCGACAATGTTATTGCCTGGTGTGAAATCAGTTTATACTCTCCAGAGTGATTTTTCAGTCTTATACAGTAGATTCTCTTATAAAAAGGCTGGTCAATGGGATCAATGAATTCATAGAGAAATGAATAAACTGTTTTTTCACATGCCTCTACAAACAATAGGTCGTCAGGGTGTATGCCTTTCAAGACATTTTCAAACGAAAAATTGTCTGGGTCAATTCCGTAAAATCGACTTACCGATTCATCTACATAAGAACATTCTCTGAGAGACCAATCGACAACATAGTAGTAAAAAAGACCTGGGCAGAAAAGTGAGTCCCTCAATTTTTGTAGCTGGGCTAAATCAATGGCCGTCGGATTTTGGGAATAAATGTTGTTAAAACTATTCCAAACTTTGTGTATTAAATGGCCTTCCTTTTTCACGCAGATCTTATATTTTCACGAAAATATACAAAGAGAATTACAATAGAAGTAACGCGGATTACCTTCGGAACAAATGAAGTTACAAGCACAAATAGTTGACAAAAAAAGCAATGCAATGATTGTCTTTGTCCATGGGAATTCCAGTTCTTCTTTGGATTTTGAAAGTGTAATAAGTATTCTAGAGCATAATTCCATGACAGTGGATTTACCAGGACATGGACAAACGGGAAAATCAGAAAGCGCAGCAGATGATTATAGTGTTGAAGGTTTGAGGAGGCAATTGACAGAGGCTCTAATGCAGATAAAGAACCCATTTATTTTAGTTGGACATTCGTTGGGTGGGCATCTTTGTATAGAGATTGCTTCTAAACTTCAGCAGTGCAAAGCTCTTGTTGTCATAGGTGCTCCGCCTTTAAAAAAACCGCTAAATTTAGAGGAGGCATTTACAGGCTCGGAAGCACTTCAAGTGTATTTCAAAGCTGATAACCTGAAGGATGAAATTGACAAGGCACTGAGTCAAATGCTTTTTATGTCCGGAAGTAAAAAAATGCTTACGTCTGCTTTCGTGGAGACAGATCCAGAATTCAGGCAAATCTTGGCGGAAACAGGAATACAAAAAGGACAATTGTTAGACGAGAAGAGGATCGTTGAAAATATCAGAATTCCTGTTTATGCTATAAATGGATTACAAGATCCCTCTGTCAATCTTGATTATATCCGATCGATCTCGTCCTTTAGTAAAAGTTACGAAGTTGCGAAATGTGGACATTTCCCGCATTTGGAGCAACCAATTAGAACAAAGGAGATACTTGATGAGATTGTTGAGGATATCACCACTCCTTGACTTAGCGTTTGGGAAGCATGCCAAATCCTTCGGCTGACGCTAACTTGTTGCTCATCATTTAGAATGGACCTCTACCTATCTCCCATCTCGTCCAAAACCCAATCGCGGAATTCTGAAACTCTGGTGTAGTATTCGTAGACGCCGTAGACACCCTCTGGTTTTCCAGTGCCACGTCCATCTTGATGTGAGCTCACACCCATGATGTAAGCTTGATCACCATCAAACCAAAGAGCTGGGCCGCCACTATCACCTGGTCCACTGATGCCTTCTAGAGGAAGTGAGTTTTGGGAATCAGGTGCGTCAAACGTGAAACGAATGTAACCGATCTTTGAGCCATCGATCAGGTTTTGTGCTGCACGGAGCTTGCGGTCTTTGTTAATCGAGCCATCCGCCAAGCCTTTGTCACCAGTCCCAGCCCAGCCTGTTCCTGCGAAAATGATTTCTTTTCCTACCTCATCTGATTTTTGATAGAGCCTTGCTACCTCAACTTCTGGAACATGCTCAGCCAATTCAAGCAAGGCGATGTCATTTGCAATTCCTCTGATCATGCTAAACTCTGGATGAATGATTTTTCTTTTGATGACATACTTGACTCCATTGACGGTAACATCATCACCAAATCTTGGAGCTGTCGCAACATGAGCAGCAGTGATAATCCAGTTTGGACGAATGAACGTGCCACAACCAGCATTGAGGCGAACGGCCGAACCACCGTACTTCTCGCCGAGCTTCAGGTATTTTGCTTCATCCACGTCATGACGCATGATGATGTCTGGTGAAATTCCTAAAAGACAGAGGGTAAGGGCAAGTATTTTCAAGGCAGGGGCAAGTTTAAGTTTGAGACTGTTTAAGATTACGTGCTATGCATGCGGATGTTTCTAATGTGTCATACCTGCTTGAAACGGTATCTTTCTCCTCTTGGTATGATGCCTGATCAGAGCAGGCATGACAGGAGCAGAAATGGAATCAGGTCTTCAACGGTCGCTGACCTAAATCGAATTGGTTCTCGTGTTGAAAATGGAAGAGATATTCCATTTTTCCTGAAGTATTACCAATTAACATCTCAACCATTCAGCCCTAGTACCATTCAAATCCCAACAAATCCCTACCTTAGCGAAGCTCTAGCGAAACACTATACAAATCTGAGAATGTATCCAAAATTGGGTTTGTTCGGTGCACTAAATCACGCCCCTTCTGGGGATCATTGACGGTACTGACGAATACCAAAATCCTTCTATAAGAGGTTTGATAGCTGTTTGCTGGAGCTTTTTTGTGCCTTTTAGCTATCCGAACTGCTTGTTCAGCATCTTGAAAATAAACCCTGGAGCTAGCTTACTCATCATTTTTAGTTGACTTGATTGCCCAGGTGTAATCTCATACTTATCCCCTTCGAGTCCCTTGATTAGCGCTTTTGCAAGCACATCTGGCTTCATCATTTTTTGACCCTTAAAATCAGCGACCATCTCCGTCTCGACTAAAGGCGGCATCAATTCAAACACTTTGACAGAAGTTTTTGCCATTTGATAACGAAAGGATCTTGTCCATGCATGCAGGCCTGCTTTGGTAGCGCAATAGACTGGAGCCAACGTAAGAGGAACAAATGCCAATCCAGAGGAAACGTTAATAACCGCAGATTCATCTTTTTTTCGAAGTATTGGCAGAAAATGATGGATCATTCTGATAGGGCCAGTGAAATCAATGTCTATTTCGCGCTCTTGCATTTCCATGCTTGGATTGCCGTTTGCATAATCGACGTTTTCGAAGATTCCAGCATTGTTCACCAACAAGTCGACTCCACCAAACTTCTCTTCAAGGTTTTTCACTAAAGCTACAATTTGTTTAGCCTCTGATACATCACATACCTCGATTTCCAATTCAGGAAATTGCTGTTTAGCCTTTTCCAGTTTGTCCTTGTTTCTTCCACAAATGATTACGGTCGCACCCTTTGAGGAAAGTGCGGTAGAAATGGCTAATCCAATTCCCGATCCACCACCTGTAACAAGAGCAATTTTTTTATTTAGTTTCATCGTCGACTTTTCTTTGGTAAGGAGTACTCAGAAGAGCATTCCAGTTTTTTTTGTTAAATTAGTTGCGTTTTGCAACCAAATATACAAATTAGTTTTAAAATGCAACTGAATTCTATAGATAAAGATTTCCGATCCGAATGTTCAATTTCGTGTGCGCTTGAGATCTTGGGAGATAAATGGACACTCTTGATCATTCGCGATGCCTTGTATTTGAAATCGGAAGCTTTCGGTCAGTTTCGATCCTCTCCTGAGAAAATCGCATCAAATATACTGACTGATCGCCTTGAAAGATTAGTCAGGTATGGCATCATGGAGAAAAACAACAACCCAGACAACAAACTAAAATTCGACTATCGTTTGACAGAAAGGGGCAGACAATTGGAACCAATTTTACTAGCCATTGGAAAATGGGGCGCTGAAAATATACAAGGGACTTGCGGGGTGGAGGAGCAGATCAAAAAATACGGTGGCGGAAGAATGTAACAGGATTTCTTGATTGGCATAAGCTGTAGCTTCCGCTGGTTTTACATCACATCACTCAGGCCGAACCTCGCTGTTAAAACACTACAATATCAGCAGTCCACGTGACCTTGGTCATTGCGCGAACAACGCTAAGTAGCAACCTTTGCATACGGAAAAACCAAGGTCATGAAATTAAAATTTGTACTCTTTGTAATTGCTGTCCAGTTGATTGCTGGACAAGTGCTCTCTCAGGTATATAAACCTTATGTGCTTGGGGCTCAGTCTACTTCCAGATTTTCGGATGTCAAACTTTTGCTAAAAGATAATCTTGAAGCGCAGGGTTTTAATATTTTGGGAGAGTATGCTCCTGCCAAGGAATCATCTCGTTGGCTTATCGTAGTAAGCTCAGATGAACTGGTCGAAGCGGTCGGATCTGTTGGAGATCTTGCTGGCTTTGCCGCTACGCTAAGAATTGGCTTAACTGAACAGAATGGTAAAATTCTGATTTCATACACCAATCCATTTTATTGGGGCAATGCTTACTTTCGAGAAAACTTTTCCCAAGTAGAGAAAAACTACGCTCAAATAGATCGTAAGCTAAAAAAAGCCATGGATCAATCTGGAATGTTCATTGGAACTGCTTTTGGATCTAAGAAAGGCATTGAGGCGGAAGATCTCCACAGTTACCACTACATGATCGGTATGCCGCGGATGCAGAATACGGTCGAGCTAACGAAGTATGGAAGTTTTGAAGAGGCATGTATGTCTATTGACAATAACCTGAGAATGGGTGTGCCTGGTGTGGAGGAAGTATATTCAATTGACGTTCCCGGCAAAGACCTGAAACTTTATGGTTTTGCATTAACGGGAAATACTGGAGAGGCGAAATTTCTGCCGATCATCGACATCGGTGACCCAAAGCATACTGCTTTTCTACCATATGAGCTTCTCGTGAAAGGAAATGAGGTGCATATGCTACACGGTCGTTATCGAATAGCATTGTCCTTTCCAGATTTGACTATGATGACGTTTACCAAAATTATGTCAACACCTGGAGACATCCGAGACCTCTTGAAAAATGTAACCAAGGAAGTAAGCGGAAGTAATTAGAACGGAATAGTTGAAAACTACCGCACACTGATTGGGAAGGGTGTCACAAACAGGGTATTGGATTTGAAGTTGCTCTAGTCGGTCATAAAACCGAAAAGATCTAAAATCAAGTCACTAGACTTCCTTCGGGATATAGAAAAATTCCTGCTTGCCCTTTCCAAACTCGACTTCCTTCCATTTTGCTACATCGAAAGAAATCCCAACTACTCCACAGGTGGGAACATTGTCAATGTGCGTGTTTGCTAATCTGTTGGCACAGTCGGTAAAGCCAGGGTTGTGTCCAAACACGGCCAATCGTTCACATTTGGGAGCTGATTGAATAACTCGAAGGATTTCCGTTGCGCCAGCATGAAAAAGATCTTTGTTTAATGTGATGTTTCCTTCGTCAACACCCAGTTGATCGCAAATAAATAGCGCTGTGTAAAACGCTCGACTAGCAGTGCTGGAAATGTAGATTTGTGGTGACTCATGATTTTCAGCTAAATGCCGACCAATCTTTGCAACATCTTTTCTCCCCCTTTTTCCAAGTGGTCGATCATGGTCGGGCAAATTGAATGACCAGGAAGATTTTGCATGACGAACGAGAAACAGTGTTTTCATTTTTTCTCAATTTACAGATTCGATTACACGATCGTACAAAAATTGTACTCTTCTAGCATTGTTTCCCTCAGTAGTTCGCATCACTTCAATTTGGTCATCAGATGCAGTCTTTGCCTCTCTCAACACGATCCAATTTACAGCTTCTGTATAGGGAGGTGTCGTCAAGGAACCTCTGTAGTTGAAAAAGTCCTCAAGCTTTTCGGGGATCATTTCAGCGGTATTAACCTTCTTTTTGTCAGTCTCAAACACTTCGCCTTCCTTTTCTGGAATTGCATCTAAAAAAGAGTTTAGAAACTCACTTTCCGCACCCTCTGTAAATAACACAGCGATCACAAGATATTCGGGCGTTTCAGCACCTTCCTGTTTATATGTGTGTACGATGTGCATTTCCATATCATAAGCACTGCCAGCGACCAAGTGTTCGGACGGTGTATGAAAATGGAATTGTTGAAATTGATAATCGATTCCATCGTAGCTCACGTAGCTTCCTGAATCGTATTCCACTTCCACGGTGTGACCAAGATTGGCTACTCGCTCTTTGGATGATTCATAATGCACCAGAACCTGATGTGCAGATCCAACCCCCTCGCATGGCACAATATTGACAGGTGATTGCATGTGACAATTGACAGTTGCAAGTTCTTGTACTTGTCCGCATGAGACTAATAATATTGCCAGGATGAATTTGTCTGCATGTTTCACGTAACTGGATATTTCTTGAAAAGTAAGAAATAAAATTGATCAATTAGGGTTTCTGAGGTATTCTATCCTAAGGGAATTGCACCTTCGACGGTGTATAGGTCTGGCCTTGCTTACTAATCTGGAAGATAGAAGTCAAATACAAGCTCATTCATACACTTGAAATGTCCTTTTGGACACTTTTCAAAACCTGTTGTCGAGCAGGGTCGGCACCGAAGTTTGCTATTCTCGAAGATCGTAAACTGCGTCCGGTACGGATATCTCCCGAACGTAGGGGTGGTGTTTCCCCAGATAGAGTAGATCGGTTTCTTAAAAGCCGCAGCGATGTGCATCATGGTGTTGTCATGGGTAAATACCCAGTTTGCCTTTGAGATTACCGAGGCTGACTGGTTGATTGAAAATTTCCCGCAAGCATTGAAGATCACTGTCCTCTTGTTTAGATCCTCTATCTCTATTTCTTCCCTTTCTGATCCCCGTTGGAAAAATCGCTCAACTTCATTTGCCCTATCAATGTCTTCCTTCCCACCCAGAAGAACCACTGGTTTGTTTATTCGATCGCATAATTCGATCATTCGTTTCATTGGTAATTTGTTTGTGGTAAAGTCTCCTCCAATAGCAAAAACAGCATATCCGTTTGCGTGTGTTGGAGGCAGCCAGCCGTATTCCACCTCATCTTTGTCTGGGATAAAGTAGTCAAGCCCCAGACTATCCATTTTCGCACCCAGAGGTTTGACTACCTCCAAATAACGTTCCACCACATGGACATTGGGAAGCAAATTCAATTTGAAGTTCACCAGGAGCCAATGCTTAAATTTTAAACGCTTGAACAACAGACTCTTTTTCCCAATGCGAGCTTTGAGAATACGTGTCTGAAAATTGTTTTGGAGATCAACGATGTAGTCAAACTTCTCTTTGCGTAGCTCGTTAATTGATTGCGTCGTGGAGTTTTCGAGTAAATGAATTTTATCTAAGTAAGGGTTCGCCACCAGATTGTTGAAATACTCTTTCTTGGTTAAATAGTGAACCGTATGCTGAAGATCACTTTTCAGGATCCGAATTACTGGTGTACTCAGGACGATTTCACTGATGGACGAAAATTGTATAACGAGGATCTTCATAAGGGTTGTTTTACCAGCTTCATTTCAAGCTGGGTAAAAGTAGAAACAACTAGCATTTTGGTTAGTTTTAAATATCGAATCAATAAATCATGAATTACTGGTTGATAAAAAGTGAACCTGGAACGTATTCTTGGGATGATTTTGTAAAACTTGGTAGAGATCATTGGGACGGTGTCAGAAACTTCAAGGCTCGAAACAACATCAAGGCGATGAAGGTTGGAGACATCTGCCTCTTCTACCACTCTATCTCAGATAAAGCCGTCATCGGACTGGCTGAGGTCGTGAAAGAATACTACGCTGACCCCACAACAGACGATCATCGATGGTATGTGATGGACGTAGTCCCGATTAGAAAACTAAAAAGACCAGTCACGCTTGCTGAAGTAAAAGCCGATGGGCGACTGGATCAGATGAAACTTGTTACTCATTCAAGGTTATCCGTTCAGCCAGTGACCGAGGAAGAGTATGGGATTGTTTTGGAACTCAGTGAGCGATAGGGATTCTGAATTTATTATTGTTTATCTTATACTATGAGAATTTTTCTACTTATTCTGCTAAGCTTTCCAGTCATCCTTTTTTCTCAAAAAAGGAAAAATCAAAAAGACACAAGTAGTATTTTGAGCCAGCCAAATCGTATCGAATTTGAGCTCACTAAAGATCGGTCAGAGTTTTTTGTGGTCTCGGGAGATACGGACGGAATTTTGGTAATTGAACAAATAGAGGGAGGATCACTGAATGGAGGTGGAAATTGGAAATTGCACATGGTAGATACTGCCTTCAATTTAAAATGGTCTCGAGAAGAAGCGGTCCCATCAGATGGCAATCTTCTAGGCTATGATTACTTCGGCGGAAAATTCTTTCTCTTGTTTAGTAAAAACCGATTTCGGAGCGAGGAACTGATAGTCTTGGAATTAAATGCGGAGTCGAAGGAAAATGCCGTATATGAAATTACAACAGTATTCCCTGTTAGCATATCCCATTTTGAGTCTGTTGGAGAGACGCTTCTAATTGGAGGATATGCGAATTTTAGACCAGTGGTAATCACCTACAATATTCACGATAAAAAACCACGCGTTGTCCCAGGTTTTTACGATGGAAAAAATGACGTCCTCGACATTGTGGTGGATAAGGATTCGAAATTTTTCACTGTCATTCTTTCAGAGAGAATGAGAAACAAGAAGTCCACCGTAAGAGTAAAAACATTTACTGAGAAAGGAGATTTGGTTCAGGACAACCTACTAAATCCAGGTGAAAAGAAAAGTTTGCTTGATGGCGCAAGTACAACTTTTGCCAATGGCCTTCAGTATTTGGCGGGAACACATTCGAGAAAATCCCCACTTTATAGTCAGGGCTTTTACTTGAGCAAGTTCATTAATGGTACTCAGCAATTCAATAAATACTATGCCTTTGCTGATCTAAATAATTTCTTCAATCACATGAAACCTAAGAAGGAGAATAGAATAAAAAACAGGATTGAAAGGAAGAAGGAGAAGGGCAAAGTGAAAAGGTTCAATTATCGTCTGTTGGTTCACAAAATCTTGAAGAAAGGAGATAACTATGTCATGATTGCTGAAGCCTATTACCCTAGGTATAGCTATGGGAACACAGGCACTTCATTTAGACCAACATCCTTTAGTGGGTTTGGGAATAGGAACACTGGTCGGGGTAATCAATCCTTTAACCCTGATTTCTTAGGGTACAAATACACACACGCCGTTGTGTTGGGGTTTGATGTGAATTGCAATATCGTTTGGGATCATACTTTTAAAATCGAAGACAAACAGAGTTTTTCGCTGGATGAAAATGTTGTGGTTTCAGGTGACGGACAAAAGATTGTTCTTACTTATCTGGAAGAAAACGAGATAAGATCTAAGGTGGTTGATGGAGGTGAGATTGTAGAGGGAAGAACCTTTAATCCCGTGAAATTATCTTTTCTGGCCGACGAACTCAAGAGCAAAGATCCTCAAGTGGAAGGCATTGAAAAGTGGTATGGGGATACCATGTTTGCCTACGGCGTCCAGAACATTAAAAATGAAAATGGAGTGGCAGGAAAAGTTTACCGGAAAGTCTTCTATTTGAATAAAATTCGATTTGACTTAAATAGAGAAGTCAATTAAATCATAACACTTATTTTTGCGTGAAGTTTTATCATGCAAAAGCGCCTGCTTTTCGACAGTCAACTCCTAAAGGTCACTATCAGTCGATTGTGCCAACAACTCATTGAAGTTCATGAAGATTTTTCTCATTCCGTTATTATGGGAATGCAGCCACGTGGAATATTCCTAGCTGAGCGAATAAAGAAAGAACTTGAGAACCTTGGTATATCGGAAGTGAAACTAGGTTTACTCGACACTACTTTTCATCGTGATGATTTCCGACGAAGGGATGAATTGATTGAGGCAAGCCAGACCAAAATCTCCTTTCCGATTGAAGGTCAAAATGTAATTTTGGTTGATGATGTGCTTTTCACCGGGAGAAGTGTACGGGCTGCACTGGATGCAATCAATACCTTCGGACGACCGTCAAAGGTGGAACTCCTTGTTCTGATCGATCGACTCTACAGTCGACATATCCCTATCCAAGCAAATTACATCGGTAGAAAAGTGAATACGATTCAATCTCAAAAAGTATTGGTGGAACTGAAGGAGCAGGGTAATTCGAAGGATAATATTTGGCTAATCAATAAGGACGAATGAGTCAATTAAAAACGAAACATCTACTTGGTATCAAGAATCTCGACAGAGAGGATATCGAGCTTATTTTTCAAACAGCAGCCAATTTCAAAGAAGTCATTAACCGTCCAATAAAGAAAGTTCCCTCTCTACGTGATGTGACCATTGCTAACGTTTTCTTTGAAAATTCTACCCGAACGAAACTCTCATTCGAGCTAGCTGAAAAGCGCCTTTCGGCGGACGTAATAAATTTCTCCGCTTCAGGAAGCTCTGTAAAAAAGGGAGAAACCTTGCTGGATACGGTCAACAATATTTTAGCTATGAAAGTGGACATGGTCGTGATGAGGCACCCCAGTCCAGGAGCACCACATTTTCTATCAAAGCATATTGATGCCAACATCATTAACGCTGGGGATGGTACTCATGAGCACCCGACGCAAGCACTACTGGATACTTTTTCTATACAAGAAAGGATGGGAAAGGTTGAGGGGAAGAAGGTCGTGATTGTTGGGGATATTCTTCACTCACGGGTGGCACTATCAAATATTTTTGCGCTGCAAACACTTGGAGCAAAAGTGATGGTATGTGGCCCCGCGACATTGCTGCCTAAGCATATCGCTGAACTTGGTGTAGCTGTTGAAACGGACATTAGAAAGGCGCTAGAGTGGTGCGATGTGGCTAACATCCTGCGAATTCAGTTGGAGCGTCAGCAAGCAAGTTACTTCCCGTCCTTGAGGGAATACTCACAGTACTTTGGTGTAAACAAGCAGCTTCTGGATTCGCTAAACAAAGAAATTACTATCATGCATCCAGGGCCTATCAATAGGGGAATAGAGATCACAAGTGATGTCGCAGATTCTGAACATTCCATAATTTTGGATCAGGTTGAAAATGGTGTGGCGATCCGAATGGCCGTTCTTTATCTCCTGGCAGGTGTCAATAGCGGTAATTGAAAAGAAGGTTAGACTTATTTCCCCACGTAGTTAAAAGGCGTGATCTGATCCAGCTCTTTTTTCACAGAATCGGAAATATCCAAGCTCGAAATAAACGACTTGATCGCAGCTTCATTGATTTCCTCGTTTGTCCTTGTTAGTGATTTTAGTGCCTCGTAAGGTTTAGGGTACCCTTCCCTACGCAGAATTGTCTGGATTGCTTCCGCTACAACTGCCCAGTTCGCATCGAGATCAGCGTTGATCGCGTCCTCGTTTACATTGATCTTTGACAGACCCTTTTCAAGAGAGAGCATGGCTAAAAGTGAATGTGCAATCGGAACGCCAATGTTTCGCAGAACAGTAGAATCTGTCAGATCCCTTTGTAGTCTAGAGATGGGGAGCTTTGCGCTAAGGTGCTCACAAATGGCATTGGCAATACCAAAGTTTCCTTCAGCGTTTTCAAAATCAATTGGGTTGACTTTGTGAGGCATGGCGGACGACCCAACTTCGTTTTTGGCAATTGTCTGAGTAAAATAATTCATGGAAATGTATTGCCAGACATCTCGGCTCAAATCAATCAAGATGGTGTTGATCCGTTTGATAGCATCGAAGAGAGCCGCCAGGTTATCATAATGCTCAATCTGAGTGGTGGGATAACTTCTCTTGAGGCCAAGGGAATCGCTAACAAATGCGTCTCCGAAGGCGTGCCAGTCATTGGCTGGATACGCAACAGTATGGGCATTGAAATTTCCCGTTGCTCCTCCAAATTTTGCTCCAAATGGGACTTGATCCAGCATTTTTGCTTGCTCGTTTAACCTGGAAACGAATACCTGGATCTCCTTACCCAAACGGGTGGGGGATGCAGGCTGGCCATGCGTCTTTGCTAGCATCGGAATTTCACTCCATTTTTCAGACAGTTGTCCCAGACTTGTGATCAACTGAGTGAGCATTGGTCTAAACACCTCAAGCATTCCGTCTTTGAGAGACAATGGAATAGCAGTATTGTTAATGTCTTGCGAAGTCAAGCCAAAATGAATGAACTCCTTAAATTCAGATAGTCCCAAGGCATCAAATTTCTCTTTGATGAAGTACTCGACGGCTTTCACGTCGTGGTTTGTCGTTTTCTCAATGGCTTTGATTGCCTCAGCATCCTCAAGTGAGAAGTCTTCGTAAATTTTCTTCAACATTGAATTTTGAGCTGCATCGTACTTGGAAAGCTGGGGAATGCCAGATTCCGACAAGGCAATGAAATACAGGATTTCGACTTTGACTCGATACTGAATAAGTGCCTTTTCAGAAAAATATGCGGATAAAGAAGAGACCTTATCTCTGTATCTACCATCGATCGGAGAAATGCCTTCCAGAGGATTGAAATTCATGCAATTTTTATTGAAAATGAGAACGCAAAATTACCTTATCCTGTTTACTTGAAGAAAGTGGTTCTCGAGATTGATTATGCGAGTGATGCACTTAAACAACTGTAATCAAGTTTACTTGGTTGGCGATTGGACGAGAATTACCTTTGCGCCGCAAAAAAAATGAAAAAATGGCGTTCGGATTATTCAAAAAGAAAAAGGAAAAAGAAGATAATAGATACTTCAATCTCACTGTAAAAGAGGTGGTACACATTGCGAAAGACGCAGTAAACCTAGTCTTTGAAAAGCCGGATCGGTTCGAATACCAACCTGGTCAATTCATAACCATAATCTCAGAGGTAAAAGGGAAAAAGATTAGAAGAGCCTATTCGCTGTGCTCTACACCTTTTGAGGATGACAATCCAGCGGTGACTGTCAAGCGAGTGCCAGATGGTGCCATGTCTAACTTTCTCAATGAGGAAATCAAGGCTGGAGATGTTTTGCAGGTTATGGAACCAATGGGCATGTTTACCACAGAATACGATGCTTCTAAGAGCAGAAATGCTGTCTTTTTTGGAGGAGGTAGTGGTATCACTCCACTTATTTCTATTGTCCGTTCACTTCTTCTCAAGGAACCAGAATCTAAAGTGACGTTGGTCTATGCGAACCGAAGTGATGAATATATCATTTTCAAGGATTTGATCAATCGACTTGTGGGTAGTCAAGATGGAAGGTTTAAAGTGGTTCATGTATTGGAAAGCGGAGAAGCAGATTATTCTGGAAGATTGACTGATGAAATCATCTCGAAAATTTGTTCTGATGTTCAATGTAGCGATCAAACGGAGTTTTACATCTGTGGGCCCCAGCCCATGATGGATGTGACTTTTTCGGGCCTTGAAAAAGCTGGGTATCCAAAGGGTCAGATTAGCATGGAAAGCTTTGAGGCTGGTAAGACTTCACCGAAAGAAATTATTGCCGAGGACGATGGAGGAGGTAGTGTCGTTACGATCCTGCTAGACGGTGAGGAGCATAGCATGACTGTAAAGAAAGGTGCTGCGATATTGGATACTGCTCTAAAAGCAGATCTGGATATGCCCTATTCATGCCAAAGTGGTCTCTGCACGGCTTGCAGAGGAAAATGTCTGGAAGGTGAAATCAGTACTGACGAAGCAGAAGGACTGTCTCAGGAAGAGATAGACGAGGGATATGTTCTGACGTGCGTGGGTAAGCCATTGACGGCTCAGGTGAAGGTGGAAATAGGGTAGACTAGACTGCATTGAACTGAGTAGGAAAGTCATTTAGCTTATTTCTTGAGTAGACTCGCCCCATTGGTAGAATCAAAGATTTTCTATCTTACGATAAAAAACTACCTAACCAATGAAAACCTCAATCCTAACCTTATCACTCTTATTGATTATTTCTTGCTCACCAAAGCAAGAAGTGTATGAAGATGCTTTTTGCATTACCAATGTAACCACCATTGATGCCCAAAGTGGCCAGCAAGAAGGTATGACTGTCATTGTTAAGGACAATCGAATACTGAAAGTTGCCAAAGCCGAAAGCTTTAATCTGGCATCTTCAAATCAAATCATTGACGGAACAGGGAAATTCCTAATCCCTGGTTTATGGGATGCGCATGTGCACTTTGCATACATCGAGGAGTTAGCTCCCTCCATGTTTGATCTTTTCCTGGCATATGGAATTACAAGCGTTAGAGACACAGGAGGAAAACTGGATTTTGTGAAAAAATGGAAGAATCGGGCAGTGGCAGCACCGAAAGACGCACCGAGGGTGATGATTGCAGGCCCACTGCTGGATGGAACACCAAACGTGTACGATGGAAGCGACGCGAGCAAACCACCCTTGTCATTGGGCGCAAACGGTGTTGACGAAGCGATTGCTTTGGTCGATCGGTTTGACAGTGTGGGTGTGGATTTGATCAAGGCATATGAAATGCTAACTCCAGAGCAATTCACAGCTGTTACACAAAGAGCTCGAGAAAAGGGATTGAAGGTGACAGGACACGTCCCACTTAGTATGGATGTCAGTTCTGCGTCCAACGCAGGACTGAACAGTATGGAGCACATGCGAAACCTTGAAATGTCATGCGCCAGCAATTGGGAAGAGTTGTTGGAGAAAAGGAAGAAGATGCTTTTTGATGGCAAAAACGAAGTGGGAGGGATCTTGAGATCAAATATTCATGCGGCGCAAAGGTCTGAAGCTGTGGATAATTACGATGAGGAAACAGCAAATAGTGTTTTGTCTGTGCTTGCCGCAAATGAGACATGGCAAATACCGACAATCGCACTTTCGACTGGTAGTTTGAATAGGCATTTTGCGCGTGAAGATTTCACGGAGAGTTTTAGATATCTACCTGCTACAGTGGAGGAAAACTGGAACGAAGGCTCATCAAGGTTATCGCAAATGACCATTCCTGAAAGCCGATTAAAGCACCCACAGTGGATGATGAAAATGGTAAAGAAGGTGAATGATGCGGAAATTGATATTATGGCTGGTACCGATTGTCCCATTTTTTACCTGACACCAGGGTTAAGCTTGCACGAAGAACTTGCAGTGTTGGTGAAGGCAGGTTTGACACCTATGGACGCTTTAGAGGCAGCGACCCTAAATCCAGCTCGATATTTTAATATGGAAAATGAACTTGGCTTGATTGGTGAGGGCTATCTGGCTGATCTTGTTTTGCTTAACGCCAACCCTCTGGAGGACATCAACAATACAAAGCAGATCAGTGCCGTAGTGAAAGATGGCAAATTACGCGCTCGAGCAGACTTGGATCAACTATTTCAGAAGCTGGCTGCGCAGTAAGATTATTCGTGTAGCTCGATTCCAGGGTAGAATGTTGCCCAAGAGAACCAGTACCCTATGTAACTATATGGCACCTCAAGCTGATGACCAATATTCGGACCTTGCTTGGCTTTACCGAAGAGATCCCACCGGTTACCAAGCTGATCTTTCAATATAAGTTCAGAACCTTCTACGTTCATTAGCGTGAATTCAAGCTTGGTGCCTTCTAGTTCTGTATTAAAGAATGATACCATGATCCCAGTGGATTTGTCAGCAAATACCACAATCTCTTCGCCTGCGAATTCGCGGACGACCACTGAGCGATTTTCTGTCAGTGGAAATGTGAAGGCGATATAGCTGTCGTTTTCCTGTACTCCTCTTACCAATTCCTTAGGATGAAGGCGCTGGTCCTTCGTACTTATAGGAAATAGGAAATTATCGTTGGTCTTGTATTGTGCATATGGATATTGGTTATAGCTTCGATTATGCCCCGTGTTTGATGTGGTGACCAGCGCTTTAGGATAAATGGACCTCAGCGCACCGTAGTTCATCTGAATTAAATTGAAGAATTCAGGTTTCCTTCCAGACAAACTGCCATTGACGCACTTGTTGAGCATCTGACTCCAGTTGCTATCCGTAAGTCTATCATAGGGAATGAGATTGGTTTCGTACAAAAGCCCTGATACTCCAAATGTTGTTATTTCACTGTTGATTTCCCTTCCCCAACCCATACCAGTTCCGGTGAGTGGACAGTAGGTTATGGCAACATAATCTTTCCCAATTTTATCATTGATTACCTCATGCCAATCAAGAACTGGATGCCCATACGCTTTCACCTCGCTGCCAGATTTGTAAACAAGCACGAGATCTTCATCATCCAAATATTCTAGACCAGCTGAGCCAATGCCAAGCATTTCAGGATCTTCCAGTGCCGGAATTCCGTCCTTGCCCGGACCTCCATCCAGAACTTGCGATTTAGAGATCAACCAATCAGATCCTGATCCGCCGCTTATAGGTCCGGCGGGAGGAGGGACGTCCTCAGGTGAACATCCAACTAGTACTAGTAATAGTGTGGTTTTGAGTAGATATTTCATAATCCTATTTTGTTTTGTTTGAGATTCACTCTAAAAAGGAATCCTGTATTGATCTGAATGGTGGGCGAGAGCTGGGTCTCGTTGACAAATGCATGCAATGGAAACGATGTATTAACCTGCCAGGAAAACGAAGGGCTTATGACCATCGAAATTCCGGGATTTATGAATAGAAAGGTTCCGCCGGAACCAGGAAATTCATTGTCATCAAAAAAGTCCCTCCCTGCCTTTCGATAACGTAATTTCAACGATGGATCGACTTGAAATTTGGAAATCACAAATCGGTCAGCAACCCCAACGATTAATTGGAATTCATTCCCAAACTGGTACGTGGAACTGCCAAGATAGGAATTGTTCTTTCCAGTATTTCGGAAAATTGCAGTGCCAAAATACCCCAAACTTTTTCTGCTATTGAAATAGTCCGAATAAGCGAAATATAAGATTCCGTCAACGGCTCCACTACCTGGTTGAAGATCAGCATTAAGCGTGAATCCATCTGAGGTCTTGTTTGCTTTGCCTGTTGGGATCTTGGCTCCCACACCAATTATCATTTTGTCCGATAGCGCATATTTTGGAAGAATTACGATATCTCCAAGCCCTTCTGATTTGTCAAAATCAATGGATCCTAATGGTGAAATGATGGTTCGTTCTTGCCGAATGACAGGTACGAACAGATCAACTGAAAACTTGCTGGAAAATGAATATCCTAGTTCTAAAAGGAGGGAATGAGTTTCTCGTTGTCTGGAATCGTCTGATAAAGATGTGCCTTCTGATCTCAGATCTTGCAGATCGTTCCAGTCATAGTTGAAGTTGACCTGAAGCGTTCCCTGATCAGCCCCGGGGAGACCAATGTTGCTGGACATAGGAACTCCTCCCGAACAACATTGGGCAAACAATTGAACAGGTAGAAGAAACGCCGCTGCTATCAAGATTCTCTGCATACTGGTTAAGTAACGGCTGTAACGGCTGATACCCCTCATAGTATGGTCTACAACAACCTTAATTGTCAGTAGTGATACAAATCAGACTACTTCGAACTTAGGTGTACTGCTGAATGAAAAAGATTTTCAGGACAAGGTCTATTTATTAAATAGTACCCATGAGGATCATACTAGCGAAAAATCAAGCCTATGGTTACAAACTATAGTCGCTTGGGCAACTGAAAAAGTGCCTTTTTTATGGTCTAGTGGTTCGTATGCTTAATAGATTAAAAGATTCAGTCCTCCTGCTTCAGTCTACCGTCTTCCTTCAATGCTCTATGAATGATCCACTCGATCTGACCGTTTGTGCTTCTAAACTCATCCGCAGCCCACTTTTCAAGGGCCTTCATGGTGTCCTCGTTAAGTCTTAGTGCAAAGGGTTTTTTCTTAGCCATTCATGTTCCAATTTTCTTGTAGCTGCTTCACAACTGTTTTTAGTAAATCTGGCTTCTGAGTGCCCAGAAGAACCTTTCTTCCATTTTTTAGCACTAGTTGGAGACCCATATTTCCTGTGATATTCATGGCTCTTCCAGATCGAAATCGACGTTTGTATCCGTATCCCCCATATTCACGAATTGGGCGGTACTTTCTGACCTGCATCTGCTGCACATCGTCTTTGGAGTAGGACTTTTCCTGACTAACAAAAGGGGGAAATCGATAGTAAATTCTTGTGTTATCAATCGTAACGTAAAGTTTTGAAGTAGTAAGGAGAAAAGTTAACCCGCCCATGACTATGGCAACGATCAGACTGCCAATCAACGCTTCCGGCGGATCCACTGGATAGAGAAAAGTGCCTACCAGGATGCCTACTAATATGAGAGTTGTTAGGCCAATAATGAGATACCACATCCAGGTTCCAACAAAACTCTGCACTTCCTCGAAAATGATTTTCCCCTTCATTTGCTAATGATTCAACGTGCCAGAATTGACTACTGGAGCAACATCTTTATCTGCGCACAGGACGACCATGAGGTTACTGACCATTGCCGCTTTCTTATCTTCGTCCAGATCAACTACATCTTTTTCTTTGAGCTGTTCCAAAGCCATTTCTACCATACTTACTGCTCCTTCAACAATCTTATGTCTAGCTGAAACAATCGCTGTGGCTTGCTGTCTTCTAAGCATGGCACTGGCAATTTCTGAAGCGTAGGCGAGATAACCAATCCTTGCCTCAAGAATTTCTATTCCTGCAATGACTAGCCGATCATCAAGTTCTTTCTCCAGATCCTCGTTTACCTTTTTAATTCCAGAACGGAGTGTAATTTCGACTTGTGCATCATCGAAATTGTCATAGGGGTAGGAGCCTGCTAGTTTTCGAACGGCTGCATCTGTCTGAACACGCACGAAATTTTCGTAGTCATTGACTTCAAATGCAGCAGCAAATGTGTCTCGAACTCTCCAAACCAAGATGACAGAAATAAGGATTGGATTTCCTAGTTGATCATTTACTTTAATTCTTTCACTGTCAAAGTTGCGTGCCCTTAGTGAGATTTTTTGTTTAGCATAGAAAGGGTTTACCCAGAAGAATCCATTTTTCTTAACGGTACCGATATATTCTCCAAAGAGGACCAGTACTCTGGATCCATTTGGATTGACGAAAAAGAATCCAGGTAGTGTAAATAGAAAGATGCCCAAGGGGATAGGTGCTAACGGAGATTTCAGTAGTGCCATCCCAATGATTGAAGCTGCCAATAAAAGAAAGTCTATTGCCAACATCGAATACCCTGATATGGGTTGCTTTATTGATTCTTGTGTTTTCATATCTGTCGTGTTTAAGGTTAAACGAAAACGGTAATTAGAAATGATATTAAAATGATATCAAAACAATATACGTTGAATAATTCGAAGCGGTTGTGTTTTTTGTCATTTCTTTGTACCCAAATGAAAAGCAAACTAAAATCCTGGCCCGACTTTCACCACCGCATCAACATGGTTTATCATGCTTTGATAGCAGTGTCTCTCGTGCCTTTCGCCTTAGTTTTTCTGGACATTGACTCAGGAAAAGTGACTACTTCTCAAATTGAGGGAGACGGGTTGATTCTAATTTTAATTCTACTCCTGTCGGTGGGCACGATCTGCTTTCCCGTATGGAGAGGAGTTAAGAAGAGGCTGGAGACGATCGATTCGAACTGGGGAATAAAAAAGAAGTTGATTGTCTTCTTTAATTTTCAAATAAAGAGATACCTACAACTGGAGGCTGCCGCGTTGATCAGTATGGTTGGCCTTTGGCTCACGACCAATTATGTATTTGTGGTGAGCTATTTATTGGTTCTTGTCCAATTTTCTTTGCTTAGACCTTCTCAGGACAAAGTAATCCGCGATTTGAAATTCAGCAAAGAAGAACGTGAGAAATTACGGGGAGATGAGTTATAAAAAAGCGCCAATCGGTTGATATCCAATGGGCGCTTGTTATTGATGCTTTTACTTTTTTAAAAAGTCATTCCGAAAGTAATGGCATTAAGTTCAGGGCCATTGCCAGCGGAGAAAACCTCATTCAAATCGTAGGTTCCAAAAAACTCAACCCCTTTCCATCCGATCTGTCCTCTTAGGCCGTACCTAAAGTTTTCCAGGAAGAAATTATCGTGTTCTTTGTCTTTATCTCGGCTGCCACCTTCTTTGAAGATGAATTTGGTATGACTTCCTAAGCGATATCCTACGTACCCACCCAAGCCGAATCGAATTCCTCTTCTGGAGTACCTTTTAATTCTTATTCCACTGGCTTCAATGCTGGTGAGTTTTTTTCTTCCTTGGGAAAAATCAAACATTGGTACAAACTGAGCATTTAAATAGGAGGCAGTTAGTTTGCTTTTTATTCCGTTGATGTTGGGATCCTCTACGAATTCCACCATGTCATCGGCCTCTGTTAGTCTAAAATCTGAATCTTGGAACTTCCAATTGTACCAGCTAACACCCACTCCCCATTCGAGAAACAGCGGTCCACCTACCCATGTTCTATTGATACTATTAAACGCCACATACCATGAGCCAAACGGCTTTACTGAGTACGGAGCATTATTTACGTCTGGAAAATCTCCATCTTCAAGCCAGTTGTTTAGGCCAAGATCCATGTTGAAATGGTGTGTAGTCCTGTCTACTCTTTTTACATCATACGTAACTTTTCTCCTTGAGCGCCAATCATCTTCATCAAAATCGTCAAGCTTGTCTGGGTCTACTTCCACATCAAGTCCACCAAGATCAATTGAAACCCCGTCATTGTTCCGTCGAGTGATGGCTCTCTTACTTTCGTATTCTTTTCCCTGCTCATCCCCATCAATCACCAGGTATGCTACTGTATCTTGCAGCTGATCATTCAAGTCCTTGATCATTTGGTTGATATCATAATTTTGAATTGCGGCCAAGTCAGCCTTGTTTTTTGTGATTATCACAATCTTGCTGTTGCCATTCAACTCGATAATCACGGTGTCCCCTTTAGGCTCCTCACTGGCAAATACCATTAGAGGTATCATGAGTACTATTGTTGCTATATATGTGATCGCTTTCATCTTCTTTTTCGTTTGAGTTATTATTTGATCCTTCGGTTTTAGAGACTGCCTCTGTCTTTCTGCTTGGATTTAAACCCACCATTTATGAAATCATCTTTAGCTGTCTTCATATCTGCCAGAACGTCTCCTGGAGAAATCTTGCCAGCCAAGGCAATGAACTTCTTAAATGCACCTACACTGTCCTTTTCTTGTTTTATTTCTTCTGTGGTAGCAGCTATATAAGTGATCTTCACCTTAGATAGATCAACCTTTATTTTCTTATCGACCTGCCCTTCTATTGTCTCTCCTATATTTTCAACCTCAATCGCAGTCGTTTCAATCGCTTCTGTTTCAACCATAGCGACAGCTATTTTTGATTCCAACTCTACTAATGGTAGATCTTCTATTTTTTGATTTGGAACATCTTTCACCTGCACTTTCATAGGCTCTTGTGCCGCTAGTTGAGCATTCACCTGTCTTCTAACTTTTGGCTGGATGAGTTTTTCCTGTGTTTCCCTTTCTAAGATCGGGAAAATTAAATCTGGAGTGGACTCAAGAACAGGATGGTCGACTTCAGAAGCAATTGGAGTAAACTCCGCGTCTTCTTGAGGCCATACGACCCAACTAATGATAATGGCGGAAACAGCCGCTGCTATCCAGTAAAACTTGATAGGATTGCGATCAGCTCCAATTCTTTTCTCCACTTCAGACCAAGATTTGGCTGAAGGGGCTACTTCGAAGCTGTCTAGCTTTTCCCTAAATAATCGATCAATTTTTTGCTGATCCATTGGTAATTTCTTTTTCTAGTTCACTTTCAATCTCTGACAATCTTTTCTGCAGCCATTTCCTAGCTCTGCTTAACTGAGATTTTGACGTGTTTTCGTTAATCTCTAGCATCTTTGAAATCTCTGCATGATTATATCCTTCTATTGCGTATAGGTTAAAAACAGTCCTATAACCAATAGGTAGTTCATCGATCAGTTTTAGTAGGTCCTCTACTTGAAGCAAATCGTCGATGGCACCGAAGTTTGGAGATTCAACGATTGAATCTATGTCGGTCTGGAGTGACATGTTTCGATTTTTACGGATGTACATCAAGCTGTCGTTAACTACAATTCTTCGTACCCACCCCTCGAAACTTCCTTCGCCCTTAAACTGATCCAATTTTTCAAAAACTTTTACAATACCTCCGATCATCACGTGCTCAGCTTCTTCTCTATCTTTTATGTATCTGAGGCATACTCCTAACATTTTAGGAGCTAGTCGATCATATATGCTACGCTGTGCTGAAGCCTTCCCTTTTCGGCAGTCCGCTATCAGTTCCTCTTCTGTGATTGACTTGTTAATACGTAACATGGTTTTGACCTTCATAAACTTGATGCAGTTGAGGTCGCATTGGTTGCGTGCTAATGCAAAATTTATTTAAAAATAAAAAAGTCGGCTAGATGCCGACCTTGTATTTTTTCTTAATCGTTATTTTCAGTGTGGTGATGCCTGAATCTATTTTGTCTCCGCAATAAAAACTTCCACATTCCATTGACCAAATCATCTAAGGCGTAGTGGACAATATTCTTAATATTCTCCCAATTGTTTTGCTTTTTCATTATAGACTAATTAGCTGGATAACTATATAAATGTACATCGGAAACTTGAAATAATAGTATAACGTACAATACTATGCTGCAAAATTGTCTAGACTAAGAAGGATTATCTTAAAATATTTCAATTTGTCGCAGGAAAAATTATAAAAAAAAGAGGGACCGCCTAAAAACTTAGTCATGTCCCTCATTAAGTATGAAGAGGACTGCAATCTTAATCTCAAGATGGTGTTCCATAATTGTAAAAAAGACTGAAACCTTTTAACTGTAAAAAAGAAGATTTCATAGCGCCATGAGGGGTATTAGCTTTAACACTGTTTTTAAAATATGATCACTTTGGATTGGACAGTACCAGCCGTTGCATTTACACTTTCAGGCATTCTCCTGATTTGGGTCCGTTCCAAATTCCCATTTGTGAATTTCAAAAATTCAAAAATTCAGCATGATCAGCAGTTTGATAAAGTGCTTCAGTCTACTTATAACAAACTAGTGCTTTTGTTGGAGGAGGATCAGGTTTTCTTGAACAAGAACATTAAGGTCGCAGACCTTGCTTCAAGATTGAATCAAAAGGAAAAAACGATCTCTCGGGCTATCAATAAACATAGCAATGGGAATTTTAACACCTTTATAAATTCTTTTAGGGTTCAGTACTCGAAGGAAATACTTGAGAGTGGAAGATTGGATCACTACACAATAGAAGCAATCGCTGAGGAATGTGGTTTTGCAAACAAAGTTTCTTTTTACAATGCTTTCAAAAGCGACACGGGGATGTCTCCCAAGCAATTTCGAGCAGTGAAACACCCTACTGAGTAGATTCCCTATATCTTTTTTACATAAAAGTTAAGAATCTGATTCTTTGTCGGAAACAATCGGGATTCTTTACATCTACCTTTTGAAATCCATAGGGTCTTGCTCTTTAGTAAGCATTTTGACTGTAAAGATCAAAATGCTTATAAAAAAGACTTCTAAACGGAAAAAATACGGAATCGTCAAGAGTTCGATTTTGTACAACATGGGAAAGGAACCCAATGAATTGCTATTGATCCCCGATAATATGGGGGAGTTAATTGTGCCTTTATCCAATCAGATAACACTGAAGTTGATTGGTAATGCGAAGGCCACGAAATTGAATGCAGACGGATGCTATTTTCTGCGTCCAAGAAGGCGAGGAATGGTGATTACCTGCAATGCGAATACAAAATTTCTAATTGTCAAGATCGACCCAATGCATATAGGGGATCTCTGCAATGATCTCAAAGAGATATCTAGGGGAATTCATTCGATGGATATCGGGTTAGACTTGCTGCGAAAGTTGAAAATTGACAAAAAAGTGGGCACAAATGAATTAGAAGATATTTTACGTCGAGAATCTGTCATTGACGATTCTGTGTCTACCTTAAGTGATACCGTTGCAGCGTCAATTGAGCAAATACAGCATCATAGTGGTTCGATCAAGGTACGTGATATCTATCACGCATTAAATGTGAGCAAATCAAAGTTGGAGCAGCACTTTAACAAGGAAATCGGATTAACGCCTAAGGAGTTTTGCAAAATTGAGAAGATAAATTACTTCATCAATTCCTATAAGCAAGACGAGGAGCAAAACCTGACGGAACTTACGTACAAATGTGGTTATTACGATCAATCACATTTGATAAAGGACTTTCGCTATTTTCTGGATGTGAGCCCCAGGAAGTTTTTTGCGTCGGAGAAGAGGGATTAATTGAAATGCCAAATCAGGAGTTCAATTTCCTTTTAAAGGGCTATTGTTTCATTAAGATTAAATCAAGGAGTGATTGGAGTCTGCTGTATTTCTCATTCTGAAAAGGAATTGAGCAACTTGTAGTGTCTTGCTTAGTGTATGAAGTTACTAAATAAGAGGGGTGATCAACATCTTGAAGAAGCAGTTGTCCTCCTTTACATTCAAGTATCTTTAACAACTGCTTCATTTCGTTCGGTCCTACCAATGCCGTTTGAAGATTCTTCCCAAAAAATACCACCCTTGGATTATTGCTATACTGATAGACTTTGATGTCAGTAGTCTCAGGTTTCATCAAACCCCCAGATTTAACAATGGAATGTGTTATTTTTTCGCTTCTGCAAGACGTAGCGGTGACAAGAATCAGAATGATTGCGGTGTTAGACAGATTCATCTATGAGCTTCAAAAAGGGCAGTATATCTTCACTTCTTTTGATTTTAAGACCATTTGTTTTGGCAAGGGTCTTCAAGGTTCCTTCATCTTTTCTAAGAACCTCTGCAAGCGATCTTATGTTGAGCTTGATTTCCTTGTTGATGGTGTCAGTCGAAATGTGATACGTAATTTCAGTCTTGAAAGAATCCTGATTTTTCCCACTTGAGTAGGCACCTTTAAAATCTGCTTTCGATATTTCTTTCGAATAACCTCGCAGAAGCGAGAAGTTTGTCCCTTCAAAATAGTTTTCAACGAAAGATCCAGCCTTTTTTATAAAAGAGGATGTTACGCCTGAATGCGTATAGGAGAAGGTCTTGATGTTCTCAGTGGGAATTTTTTTCAAAGTGTTTGTTTTGGTAAGTAGAACAAGCACATTTTCCTGAAGATTATAATTACCATATACACTAAAAGCAGAGCCCTTGTTGTTGGTCACTACTAGGTGTCTCAGTTCATCGAACAGATACGGATGGCCTGCAACCCCTTTGTATCGATTATCAAAAGTTCGTATTGCGTTTGCTTCAACCACTGTGTTCTGGATTGATAATGTGTTGACAAAACTTTCCATATCCGTCTCTGCCTGAGCAAACGTGAATAAAGGAGTAAGAAATATGGCTATTTGTATTTTGTTCTTCATTGTTTGATGATTCTTTTCGTCGTTATTAACACATTGTTTTGGTCAAGAACTTGTAGTAGAAAAACACCATCAGGGAGAAGACTTAGGTCAATGACGCTCTTTTCGCTTTTGAGGTTTTGTTCAAATAACACGCTTCCAGTAAGTCCTCGTACAAGGATTTTCTCTGCTGCTTTTACATTTGAGATGATCAAAGTATTGCTCAGAGGGTTTGGAAATATCTTAATTTGCCGTCGATCTGGCAGTCCAGTTATATTTGGCGTTCCGACCACTAAGTTGTCCAGTGCTATACCCCAGCCCGTATTTACATTGTCGGTAATCATGCTAATCTTGATCAGGAGTTCATCATCAACCTGAAAAGGAAGATCGTCTCGCATAAGTTCAATTCGCTTATTCATGAACAGCTCAGAATCCCCGGATGCATTTGAGTTGCCACTATTGAGATTGGAGTTAAATCTCTCCAACCATAAAGGATTAGAACTTGCATCTTGATCTTCAGTGAGTTTGATCCAAGTCATTCCATCATCTATGGATCCTTCAATTCTTAGAAAGTCCGCTCGAATGTCAGAGGTTACCCCAGGCTCAAGCAACACTACCTCATCAATAGAAATAACGGAGTTTTCTTTCAGAAGTACGGGGTGTTTCAATAAAATGCTACCGAATCCTTCAAATCCGTTTTGGTATGGATGATTAGAATGAATGGCATTGCCCGAAAACTGTGAAACGTCCTCGATGAAAAGATTATTCACAGCTACGGAATCAGAGAAAGAGCTGGAACTGAAATCCAGAGCGTACCTTTCCAAGGGTGCTCCTATTTGTGGATTTAGTACTTTAATAAATCCGTTCTCTGGAAATGCTGTAGCGTTGGAGTTCTTAGACTTGTCAACTGCGTGAATTCTGTAGTAGAGCGTGTCGGATTCGGAATTGAGTCCGATTGTGCCTCTATTAAGGACAAAAGAATGGAGTGAGTCAGTAGAATCTGAGCTAGGTCTAAGCCCCACAAAGGCTGAGGTAGAACTGAAGCCGATCCGATACTCAAGATTCAAGGTATCCAGGCCGAAATTGTCGAAAGACTTGAACATGATTTCTATATCATCTTGCAAAGCGACGCTCACTGGTTGATGCTCAATTTTGGGTGCTTTGCCGTCTTCTCCAACGACCAACTGAAAGAAGATGGTGTCTGGGCCAGGAAGCTGGTGCACTCTGCTATTTGGCTCCGTGTATTGGAAATAGTAGGAAATTTCCTTTGTTTCAGAGAAAGAGCCGACCTCAAAGGTGAAATCATTATTCACCCCCGCTGCAGATGGTAGAATTGTTGTTTCGGTTGCAAAATTATCTTGCGATAGTGTGAGTTTTATTTGAGATTCATTGATAGCAGAGTCACTTTCTAGAACAAGTGATAGTTCTATCAACTCATCAAAGTTCTCTGCAAAATGAATTTGTTCGTGGTCGAGAAAAGAATACACCCAACCTAACTCAGCAAATAGAGCTTCGGTAATTTCACCAGGTAAGTGAATGGCCTCTCCTCTTGCAAACTGAGGACTCATCAGAGAATTAGGGTTCCCAGCGGCAAAAGCCGTCTCGTCAAGATGGGATATGCTAGAGCCACCGTCCCAAGGATTTGGGCTGTAGATCGGAGGGAAGTTTCCAAAGACACCTTTCACAATGGAGCTAGCAAAGAGGACATTATTGTTTGTTACAGCGGTAAGTAATTCACTAGAATTATTTTCGTAAACGGCCGTGTCGATTAATTGATTTCCAAAGGTGTCCTCTAAATAGAGATCGTAAACCACTGGAGTATTAGTAGATCCTACGTTACTCAAACCCCAGGCTGCATTTTGACCATTTGCACCAAACGATGCACTAAAACCTAGACCATGACCTATTTCGTGTAAAACGACTGAAACCATGTCAAATTGATTTGCTCCAGGATTCGCATCAGTTCCGTAGTACCAATCAAGCTCGCTACTGAAGTTTGCTGAAATCTCAGATTGGACAGCAAGATTTAGTTGCTTTCTTGAAAGTTTTTCTGCCAGCGCAATTGGGTATCTGACGTCTTTTAGGGGGGCATTGTCAAAGTTGCTGACTAAGTTGACGGCACTTGCCGACCCGAGCACATTTGATCCAAGCATTGACCAGTTGGCCGTGATTCTAATTGGCACGTCAGAGGTGATCGTCCTCGCCCATATATCAACTGCATATTGAAATGCTGCCTGCGCTTCAGGAGTAAAGCCATTGTAAGTGACGTTGATGTCAGCTGTTGGCTCAGCTGTTATGTCAAAGGCTGATGACACTGCAGTCTTCTCGTTAGAACTAAGCGCACTTGTGTAGCAAATCGTTTTAATACCAGGATGAAATTGGATGGTTTGAGAAAGGGATGCTGTGAGGATCAAAAGAAGTGTTGACGATAAGAATAATCTCATAGTAGACTGGAGGGAAAATAAAAAGGGGCATTCGCCCCTTTTTAGATGTTCAAATTAAAAATTAGTACCCGTTGTTCTGAAGTATTTCTGGATTAGCATCCAATTCAACTTGAGGAATAGGTAAAGTCAAACGATCATCAGTTGAGATAGATGGCTTTAATGTTCTTGCATTTCCAAGACGGATTGCATCGAACCAAGAATGACTTCCTTCGAAAGCCAATTCTTTCACCTTCTCGTTCTGTAGTTCGTCAAGGAATGCTGCAACAGTGGTTGCAGTTGATCTTGGCAACCCTACTCTGTTACTAACGATGAACAATTCATCCTGAGCAGCACTCAAATCTGGAGCAGCTTGACGAGCAAGAGCCTCAGCCTTGATAAAATGTAACTCTGCTAATCGTATGATGTAAGTCGGATCATCCTGAGTGGTAATATTTGGATATTTGATTACCTCTAGTGGAGCCAGACTTACACTTGCAGCCTCACGTGGATCTCCTGAAATAAGAGACAGATACGCAGCAGTCGGAACATAATCCTGACGTCCACCAGTTGTTGCACTCAAGAAGAAGAATGCATGACCTGATTGCTCAACCGTACCGTTAGCGAACATTCCAAATATCAACTCTGATGAGCTCAATCTATTAGTGAAAATATCACCATAGTTTGCTTCCAGCGCAAAATTGCCTACTACCTGATCAACTAATGAAATCGCAGTTGCATAATCCTCCATGTAAAGTGCCACACGAGCTCTGATCGCTCTTGCAGCATCTTTAGAAACTAAATGGCTTGCACCAAAATCTGGAGCATTTGCAATGGCAAAATCAAGATCAGCCGTGATCGAGGCATACACTTCTGCCACTGTTGATCTTGGCAATTCTGCATTTGCTGTATTTCCCGGAGCAAGTCTAAGAGGAACTCCAGCATCAGAAGTTTGATCCCAAAATCTTCCGTAAAAACGAAGCGCATCAAAATGTGCAAGCCCTCTGAGGAATCTCGCTTCTGCAACGATCTCGTTCTTTCTGGTAGCACTTGAAAATGGTGCACCATTATCAATTAAGGGAACTGCGTCAATAACATTAGAGGCTCTATTTGCCATCTCATAGATGTCATCCCATGTGTTTAGCACCGTATTATCGACAGGGTTTACGTTATTGTTCTCAGAATCGAACGTTGATGTTCGCGTCGTCGAAGTAGTAGATCCTAAATAGATAAATTGAGTTGGACCCCACACCACATGCATCCGGCTGTAATAACCATCCTGATTCATGGAGGAATAAGCTCCAACCAACGCAGCTTCTGCATCTGTCGGCGTTGTTATTGCTGTCTCATTAGACAAGCTTTGCGCAGGGACTTGGTCCAAGTTGTCATACAAATCACACGAGGTGATCGCGAAAACCAACGCTACTAAATATGTGAATTTTGAAATTATAATTTTCATTGTTTTTCTATTTTAAAAGCCAAGTTTCACACCAAATGTGTAGGTTTTACTACCAGGGTAGGTGCTACCATCTACTCCAAGTGCGCTGCTGTTATTTAAACCAAACGTATTGATCTCAGGGTCAACCCCTGAATAATCAGTAATGGTCAAAAGGTTAGTTGCTTGCGCGAAGAACGTTGCGTTCGAGAGGAATACATTTCCTAACAAACTTTCAGGAAGGCTATATGCCAATCTTAAAGTTTTAAGCCTAATGTAAGACCCATCCTCAACCAAGAAGTCTGATTGCCTCCTGTTATTGTTAGGATCCCCCTGTACCACTCTTGGAATGGCGCCATCCGTGTTTTCCGGAGTCCAGCGATCTAAAACACTTGTCGATACATTGTTCGCATCTCTTAAGAATAGATGAGCTTGATTTAGCAGACTAATTACATCATTTCCTTGAGAGAATTGAAAGAATGCCGATAAACTGATGCCTTTCCAAGAAGTTGTACTTGTGAGACCTCCAATGTAATCTGCCTGTGGAGAACCGGTTATTATCCTATCGTCCGCAGTAATTTCACCGTCTCCATCTATATCCCGAAACCTAAAGTCTCCTGGAGATGTCCCAGCAGCCTGATAAAGACCATTAGGAGAAGCAGAATTAAGGGCATCAATTTCAGCTTGTGTTTGAAATATCCCTTCAACTGAATGTCCAAGAAATGCTCCAAGATCTTCTCCTTCACGGATGATACTTTGACCAAATCCAGTGGCTGCGATGTCACTACCGTCAACTAGAGCTACAATCTTGTTATCATTAAATGCGATATTTCCAGCAAGATTCCATCTGAAGCCATTACTATTGATAACATCACCACTTAATTCAATTTCGATTCCCTTGTTTTCAACTTCGCCAATGTTTCGGTTCACACTATTGAAACCAGAAGACCTTGGTAGAGGTGCAAGGAGTAACAGATCCTTAGAAGTCTTGACATAGTAGTCAATTGCTCCTTGTACCCTAGATCCAAACAGACCGAAGTCCAAACCAACGTCAAACTGCGTTGTTTCTTCCCATTGTAGACTCGGATTTGCAATTTGACTAGGAACAGTCCCAGGATTACCACCGTATGAAAATCCACCTTGGTACAGACCTCTAGAAGCAAAGTTCCCAACTCGATGATTACCAGTGACACCCCAACTTGCACGCAACTTCAAGTTATCCACCACATTTTCAAATGTGAAGAAACTTTCGTTCATGATATTCCATCCAACTGCTACTGAAGGGAAGAATCCAAATTGATTATCCGTACCAAACCTTGAACTTCCATCCGTTCTAACAGTGGCAGTAGCCAAAAATCTGTCATCATATACATAGCCGATTCGACCAAAATAGGATTGGAGACCCCAGGCAGTCTTTAGACCGTCGGCATTGATTGGCGTTGAAGCTGAATTCAATGTTTTCAGGATGTCATTAGGTAGACCTGCAGATGAAGCGGAAAATTGGTCACGCTGGATAAGTTGCCATTCTGCACCGAGCAGTGTATTGAATCTATGATCAGAGTTTATATCAAACTGATAGTTTAGGGTGAAGGTGTTGTTAAATGTAAACTGTTCATCAAGCCCACGTTCGATCCATACATTACCAAAAATGTTTCCCCCTAGAGTGGTATTTGGCCAGTACAATTCTCGATTGGTTCCAACGTAATCCATTGAAATCGTTCCCTTGAAGACAAGGTCATCTATGATTTCATATTGTCCGTAGAAACTGCCCAAAAAGCGATTACTCTTGAAGATGTTTTCGTACAGAGTTGCAGCAACAGCATTATCGAATTGGTTTGTTGCCGTGAATGTTCCATCTGCGTTTCGAACCCCCAAATCAGGCCGAGTTCTCAATGCACTGAAATATGGCCCGATAATGAAATTGTCCCCAGATTGGATTTGATCTTTCGAATTCCCAAATAGCAGCGACGTTCCAAAGGTCACCTTATCAGAGGCTTTTGCATCAAGATTAACTCTTGCGGTTACTCTTCTAAATGAAGTTCCTAGCATTGTTCCTTCCTGATCGTCAAACTGTAAGGATGTGAAGTAATTCAGCACATCATTACCTCCAGATGCAGATATATTGAACTGAGTAAGGGTCGCTGTTCTGAATATCGCGTCAAGCCAGTCGGTTTCTTCTGTTCCATAAAAAGTGGGATCAGGTGTTCCTCCAGCGTTCGTGATTGACTCACTGTGCAGTTCTTGATACTGTGCAGCGTTCAGCACGTCTGGGAGTTCAAATACTTCTGAGACACCTTTTGTTAATGAAACATCAATTTTTGCCTTACCTGATTCTCCTCTTTTAGTAGTAATAAGCACCACTCCATTTGCAGCTCTACTTCCATATATGGCAGTAGCAGAAGCATCCTTAAGAACCTCAATTGATTCAACATCATTGAAATTAATTTGATTCAATGAATTCCCTTGCTGTCCACCAAAACCACCGAAGGTTCCTTGTCCTGTACCTCCCGAAAGTGCGGATGAGAAAGTATCAAAACTTTCAACGGGAATTCCATCGATCACATATAGGGGCTGGTTGTTTGAATTGATAGAGGAAGCCCCACGTACTCGCACGGAAATACCGCCACCAGGCTGACCACTTGCCGAAATTACGTTGACTCCAGCTACTCTTCCTTGAAGGGCCTGATCAATTCCCGGCACGGGTAATCCTTGTAAATCATCTCCATCGATCTGGCCAATAGAACCGGTCAAATCTGATTTCTGTGTCACTCCATAGCCAGTAATTACGACTTCCTGAAGTTCCGTGAGACCACCCATTGCAACGTCGATTACTGATCGCGTCCCAACCGTAACCTCCTGAGAGCCAAATCCCACAAAGGAAAAAACCAAGACATCATCCTCGCCAACAGAAAGACGGTAGTTACCATCAAGATCGGTTGTCGTACCTGTTGTCGTTCCCTTGATGAGAACGTTCACACCCGGAAGACCTTCACCTGATTCATCAGTGATCCGTCCGGATACCTGCTTCTGAGCCAAAACAAAAGTTATGGCTAAAAAGCTCACAATTAATGAAAAGAAAATCTTTTTCATACGCATGAATTGTTAGTTAAATATTTGATTAACTGACAAGTATATGCGTCGAGATGGTCGAAAAATTGTAAAAAAGAAAAGCCCCCAAAACTTGAACGATTTGAGGCTTTAATGTGTCTGTTGCTTTGAATTAGCTTTGTTCTGTGTACCAGACTCTGATGAGTTGATACCAATGAGATGAACTTTCTCGGCCAGTTCCCAGCATCGTATCTTCGCTCCCTTCTTCGTCTGCTTCATGAATATTTGGAAGAACCACAGTTTCGATGTTGATTACATCTACACTATTGGATTTTCTCCATTCATTCATCGTATCAACGATATCTTGAAATTTCTCAATTTCTGTCGACTTAAAAAGTCCTCCTTTTTTGGTGACCTTGGGTGTAAAATCAATGTGCTTAATCATGGCATTATCGGATTAGGGTCCTATTGAATTGTACAATTTAAGGACAAGAATGTACTTCTACAATTATTTTCTAATTGAATAAGTCAAGAAAACTCCTTCTTTTTTCGACTTTCAAATCTTGTAGAAGCGGTGATTTTACTCGAATGGATACAAAATAAGATTGGAAATTTCCAAACGGAACCCAATTGAAACTCATCGTCCAGCAGTGCAAATCCCGTGTGAGGCCCATTCTTGTGGTTGTAAAATCTTTTTCCTCAAAATCGTATCCTGAATTGAACGTGATTTGAGTTTTCTCCGTCAAACCTAATGTGCCGCTGAAGTTCAGACTTTGTCGAACGTTCGCGTCGTCAAATCCACGTTTCGTCCGATTGACAGAGTAGTTTGCCCTTAAAGTCCAAGGGACCGTAAAATCAACATACAAGTCAGGGTTGTCTCTGATCTGCTGTAATTGTTGCTGTTCCTCGAACGTTAAGCCCTCGTCATCATTTAATGGGTCTCCACCCAATGGATTGTTGGCGTTCAAATTTGCGTCTTGTGAATTATCTCGAGTGCCCTTTCCTTTTAGACCGGCAGGACTTAGGTTCAATCCAATTGCAGTGGTCATCGTGGCTAGTTGGCCAATTCCTTTGCCGCTATTCCAGGCAAATTCGTTTATCCGAGCATTGGTTGTCTTATCTCTAATGTAGGGGTCAATGCTTCCCGAAAAATTCACAGAAATCAGGTTGTTAAGGAAACTGGTTCTGGTACTGAGGGAAATGTTACTCAAATTGAATGAATCTGCCGCCAGATTGTACCCTGAACTTAATCCTATGTTATCAAATAATTTTATTTTTTTGAAGCCAGTAACAGTATCTTTTTTGCTCGCCACTTTCATTTCAATGTTGTTGGAAAGCGAAAACCCTAATGTCTTACTTTCGCCGCCTGGCGGAGAACCGAAAGCGAAGCCCTGATACTTACTTACGGTGGTTGTTGCTCCAGTGGAGTCGGTTTGGATATCGCTGTAAACTCCATACTTTGGATCTGAAAAATCTGGCCTGAAGGAGAAGGAGAGACTTGGCGTCATTACATGCCTGATCGCCTGTATCTTTCCTTTACTGAAAAATTTAGTGCCGTAAATGCGCGTGTTGAGCGAGGTACTTGCAGACCAACTTCCAGCTCGACTGAAACCTTGGACTGTATCTACCTGAACAGCATTTTCTGAGCTAAGAAACGTATATTCCAGTTCTTTTGTATACCAAAGTTCCTGATAGGTAAAACTTGGACTCAGTGTGAAAAATTTCAATAAACTTACTGATGTTGATATTGGAATATTATGCTTGCCACCGACCTGAGATCGATCGAAAATTTGACCGAGATTATCGCGATTAAATGCTATGATTTCATCCCCATTGGGGTCTTCGTTTGCCACATTAAAGGGCAAAGAGGTTCTCGCTCTGTTTGTGAGCTCATTTTTAGCTACGAAATTATGACTGAAGTTCAATTTGGCAAGTGGTGATTTTGAAGATTTAATAAGATTTTTCAACGGATACTGCCTGTTGGTATTGAGGGTGAAATCTGGCAGAGTAAGATTGACAATCCCCGTCTGAATGTTTTGATTATGCCTGAGATTTGTTGAGATATTGAAAGGCGTTCCCTGAAATTTCTTGGTGTAGCTGACATTCGAAGTAAACTGTGAGCTGATACTTCTCGTGAAATCTTGGTTCACGAGGTTGTTGTTCGAGCTGTATGTTGACGTACCCGCTGAAACTGAGGCGGAAAATGAGGAATTGCCTCTTGTTTCTGGTCGATGATTCCACCGAACCCAATAATCTTTTGTCTCCAGCGGATTTTCTATATCATCTGAAACGGACTTGTTGTATGAGAAGTTAAAGGTGCCTCTATAGGAATACCTCTTGAAGTAATTTGAAGTAGCATTCAAACCATTGCCACCCTTGGAGTAGATATCGCCCGTGACCCGAAGGTCAGCATAATCGCTAATCGCAAAATAGTACCCTCCATCACGTAGAAAAAAACCTCTACGTTGCTCTTCACCGTAGGACGGTACTATTACCCCCGAAGCCTTCTCCTTTGGCTGAGGAAACATTCCAAACGGAAAGAACAGCGGAGTGGGCAGATCTCGAAATTTTAGATTGAAAGGACCCGAGACAACCTTTTTGTTGGGAATCACCTTCAACTTGGTGGATTCAATGAAAAAATGAGGGTGTTCTAAATTACAAGTGGTGTAGCGAGCGCCTCTAATGAACATCTCGTCCTTAGAATTTTTCTTTACATCATCTCCATGCATAAAAGCTCCATCCTGCTCCGTCACCACACCTTTTATCAGCGCTCGTTTGGTATCAAAGTTGTAAATGATATCATCGGTTTGATAAACATCGGGTCCGTCAGAATAAATAGGTCTTCCAATTTTTTTCCCCAGGGAATCCAACGTGTAATCAGACTCAATGGTACGCGAATCCCAATCCATGCTTGTTCTGTCAGCCTCAAGCGTGATTTCACCATAATCGATATGGGTCTCTCCGTACATGTAAAGCTTCTTGTTGATGACATCGAAGTACATGGAATCTTGAGCGTCGTAATTGATTGTGGTTTCTATATCTTTTTTGGCCTTAGTTTTTACAGTGTCTTGTGGCTGCTGAATATTAAGCCCAACTGTGTCGGGGGAAACAATAGGAGGGATGAGTGGGCTCTTGAGGGAGTCATTTTCAACAATGTCCTGACCAAATAGAATGGTCGAGGTCAGTAGACATGTAAGAAGAAAAATTACTCGCAAACCTGAACCCTTTATAGATAATTAACTGTTCTGAAACAACTTAGAATTTGAAATAAGAATAAATGGCAAATTTTTTGCTGATTTTACATTCAGAATATTGCCAAACATGAGATGTTTATTAATTTTTGTGTAAAAGTATCTCAAATTGGAATATCCGATTAGAAGTGATATGAGAAAAATTTTCGTTCTGTCCATACTATCTATTTTTTTTATTCTGGTTTCTTTCCAACCAGTTGGTCCAAGAAATTTCAGAGTAACGAAAATTGTCATCGATCCTGGTCACGGAGGAAGAGATCCTGGGACCCTTGGAGCCTATACTAAAGAAAAGGATGTCTGTCTCAAAGTAGCGTTGCAAGTAGGCAAATACATTGAGGAGAACATGCCCGATGTTGAGGTTATTTATACTAGAAAAGATGACTCTTTCATTCATGCTAGAAATAGACCTGACATCGCGAATGAACAGGATGCCGATTTGTTTGTTTCGATCCACGCAAATTCCTTACCAGAAACTACACCTGCCAAAAGAAAGAATGTTATCAAAGGTGCAGAAGTATATGTAATGGGAGCGCAAAACACAGAAAGAGCCCTCGAGGTTGCAAAGCGTGAAAACTCCGTGATTTTGCTGGAGGAGGATTATGAAAAAAACTACGATTTTGATCCTCAATCGCAGGAGTCGTTTATTCTTTACTCTTTAACCCAGGCTTCTTATCAGGATAACAGCCTCCTTTTGGCAAGTCTTATCGACAACCAACTTACCAAGCGAGCAGGCAGGAAAAGTTACGGAGTGAAGCAATCCAGTTTGTATGTATTGTGGAGTACCGCTATGCCTAGCGTGTTGGTGGAAATGGGCTATCTTTCCAATCCGGCGGAAGAAAAAGAACTAAATGATCCAGAAGTGCAGTCGTATATTGCATCTGGAATTTATCGCGCAGTGAAGGAATACAAAGAAGCATTTGACTCTCAAAACTAAAATTTAGCCGTGTCCAAAGAATTTAAGATAGGATTACTTACGATAGTAGCAGGTGCCTTGCTCTATTATGGCTTCAACTTTCTCCGAGGAACCAACTTATTTTCTCCAGCAGAAACATACTATGTTGTCTACCGCAATGTGGCTGGTTTGAACATTTCAAATCCAGTGTATTTTAATGGGTTACCTGTGGGTAGAGTTAGCGGTTTTAAGTTGGATCAAAGTGCATCAAGAATCATTGTTTCCCTTGATATAGATGAAACGGTGTTTGTGGGTAAATCTGATACTGCAAAACTTGCCAATGATGGTCTGCTAGGAGGAAAAGCTATTATTTTAAAACAAGGACCTTTAGCTGAAGCGATCGAAGCTGGGGACACTTTGTACTCACAAATTGATGGAGGATTGCTAGATGATTTCAAACCCGTTGCTGCTAACTTGGAAACCACCATTATAAAAATCAATACCCTTCTTGACAACCTCAATTCAACAGATCTGAAAGGTGTAGTTGACACTTTGAAGTATTCGATTGGCACTCTCACTGCTAAGGCACGAAGGTTAGATTTACAAGAACCTGTTCATAATTTGAATGAACTTCTTGAAAGCTTCAAGGCAAGATCAGAACAACTAGATGGCGTACTTGCAAGTTCTAAATCACTCATAGACTCTTTGAATTCCTTGCCCCTTGATGAAACGCTGGCATCCATGAACAAATCGATGGAGTCAATAAATGAATTGATGGCTTCTTTGCAATCTGACAAAGGAACCATCGGTAAATTGATGAATAACGACTCTGTCTACAATAGCCTCAACAAACTTCTTGTTGATTTGGACGAACTTGCGATCCATTTCAACAACTACCCTAAGGACTTCATGAAACCGCTTGGCCGGAAAAGTAAGAAGCTAAAGGGCGTGAGTCAAGAGGGGAATTAATCATCAATTTTCATGGACATCCAATTCAATAAAAATGAAGACGCTAACAAACAGCTGGTCTTCAAGCTGAACGAGCGTTTGAAAAAAGTGCAGTTGGGGGGTGGAGAAAAAAAGATTGAATCACACCACAAGAAAGGAAAATTAACTGCTCGAGAGCGAATTGAATACTTGTTGGATGATCCGAATGATTTCCTGGAAGTAGGCGCATTTGCTGCAGACGGAATGTATGAAGACGTGGGAGGCTGTCCATCAGCAGGGGTGGTCACGGGGACTGGAAAAGTTTCTGGAAGGCTGTGCATGATTGTTGCAAATGATGCCACAGTGAAGGCAGGCGCATGGTTTCCCATGACTGCGAAGAAGAACTTACGAGCTCAGGAAATTTCGATTGAGAATAAACTGCCCATCATTTACCTCGTTGATAGCGCAGGTGTTTTCCTCCCCATGCAAGATGAAATTTTTCCTGACAAGGAGCATTTTGGAAGGCAGTTTAGAAACAATGCGATTATGTCCTCTATGGGTATCATTCAGGTTGCCGCGATTATGGGTAGCTGCGTGGCTGGCGGAGCGTACTTGCCGATCATGGCTGATGAAGCACTGATCGTTGATGGTACAGGTTCCGTTTTTCTGGCTGGAAGCTACTTAGTGAAGTCTGCGGTAGGAGAGGACATCGACAACGAAACCTTAGGAGGAGCAACAACGCATTGCGAAATTTCAGGAGTTACAGATAATAAAAGCAAAGACGATAAAGATTGCCTGGATTCTATCAAGAAGATTTTTGACAAAATTGGATCACCCGAAAATGCGGGATTCAATAGAGCCAAACCTTTAGCACCGAGGGAGAAACTCGAGGATATCTACGGAAAATTCCCAGCGAGTAGGAACATCCAGTACGATATGGAGGAGGTGATCAAGTGCCTGGTTGATGATTCCGAATTTGATCAGTACAAGGAGCTTTACGGAAAGTCTATTCTTTGTGGATATGGTCGGGTTGATGGATGGAGTGTTGGAATTGTAGCTAATCAACGAAAGACTGTAAAGACGAAGAAGGGGGAATTGCAGATGGGTGGGGTAATATATTCTGACTCAGCAGACAAAGCAGCGAGGTTTATCATGAACTGTAACCAGAGAAAAATTCCATTGGTGTTCTTGCATGATGTGAATGGGTTCATGGTAGGATCCAGGTCAGAGCATGGGGGCATCATTAAGGATGGAGCTAAAATGGTGAATGCTGTTTCAAATTCCGTGGTTCCAAAATTCAGCATCGTGATGGGCAGCTCATACGGTGCTGGTAACTACGCCATGTGTGGAAAAGCCTACGATCCCCGATTGATTTATGCCTGGCCAACCGCTGAGATTGCAGTAATGAGTGGAGGATCAGCTGCGAAAACATTATTGCAAATGGCAATAGCCTCCGCTAAGGCAAAAGGCAAAGAACTGACTGAAAAGGAGCAGAAGGCTCAACTAAAGAAAATTGAAGATTCTTATAGCGAGAAACTCAGTCCCTACTACGCTGCAAGCAGGTTATGGGTAGATGGAATCATTGACCCTCTGGAGACGAGAAAAGTAATTTCTCGAGGTATCGAAATGGCCAACCATGCCCCGATTGAGGAGCGAATGAATGTTGGTGTAATTCAAACGTAGGATCAATGAGTGAATTTTGGTTTTTGAATGAATGAATTAAGGTGAGTAACTATTCGCAAGAGGAGAAAATCAGATTCATTGAGGATTTGAAGAAAAGGACTAAGCAAATAGCTCTTGATTCAATCAAACTATCAAAAGAGATTCCGAAAACAGAGGAGGGAAAAATCATCCTTCGTCAATTGGTTAGATCAGCTACATCCGTTGGGGCGAACTACCGAGCAGCATGTCGGGGAAGATCTCAAGCTGAATATTTTGCGAAACTTAGCATAACAGTAGAGGAAGCTGATGAAGTTTTGTATTGGCTGGAAATCTTTGAGGAGGCTGAACTAGCAAAAATTGATTTGTCCAAACTCAAAGGTGAGGTAACGCAAATAGTATCTATTTTGGCAACGGCAAGAAAAAACACGAAATGAACGTCTCATTCTCTCATTCTCTCATTCTCTCATCCATTCATTGTTAAAAAAGAAAGAAATAAAGGCACTTGTTCAACTTCTTGATGACGAAGATCTGGAAGTGATCAATCACGTTGAAGACAAAATTCGCTCGCTGGGAACCGATATCATTCCATTTCTTGAAGAGGAGTGGGAAAGCATTTTCAACCCAATCATCCAGGAACGCATTGAGGACTTAGTGCATGAGTTGCAATTTGAGCTGTTAAAGGAGCGATTTTTGGATTGGAAGGAAACGGGAAGTGATAATCTGTTGGAGGGCCTCTGGATTGTCGCTACCTACCAGTATCCAGACCTAGAAATGGACGAATTGATCAAAGAAATTGAGCAATTGTACCACGAACTTTGGCGACAATTTCAAGACGAAATGTCTCCGTACGATCAGGTCAAGATCTTCAATGAAGTTTTTTTCAATCAGTTCAAATTCAGAGCCAATACCAAAAACTTTCACTCCCCCGCGAACTCCATGATTAATGCGGTTTTGGAATCCAAAAAGGGAAATCCAATAACACTTTGTTCGATCTACCTTCTTCTGGCTCAAAAAATGGAATTGCCGATCTACGGCGTCAATTTGCCTAACCTGTTCATCTTGACCTACAAATTAGGTGAGGAGCCCTTTTACATTAATGTGTTTAACCGAGGTCTGATTTTCACAAAAACAGATATTGACAATTATCTTGAAAATTTGCAGCTCAACAAGCAAGATCTATTCTACGAGCCATGCTCCAATTTGGACATTATTTTAAGAGCTTTGAGAAATTTAATTGTCTCCTTTGAGAAGCTAGGAGATTACCACAGATCCGATGAAATCAAATTGATTCTTCAGAAAATGGACGATCAGTACTTTAGTTTCTAAAGACATCATTTTATAATTCTGAAACTTTTTTGGAGCTTACTCACTCTTGAGATTAGCATTATATGTACAAAAGTCAAAGTAATTAATTAATTTCATGTACAAAGATCAATGAAATGAGTAAAAATCACCTTGGAGAATTTGAAGAAATGATACTTTTAACTACAGCTTCACTACAACCGAGTGCATATGGAGTGTCTATATCCGCATCCTTAAAAGAGATGACTGGACGAGAAGCAGATATGGGAGCTGTTCATTCTGTTTTAAGAAGGCTGGAAGCAAAGGGATTTCTGCGTTCGGAAATGGGAGGCGCGACCTCTGCCCGTGGAGGTAGGAGAAAGAGACTCTTTGAAGTAACTGTCGCTGGGAAAAAAATTCTTGATACGACATACTATTTGCGAACATCAATGTATGAGAAAATCGGTGACCTCTCGTTCAGATGATAAGGAAATTCCTCACACCTGATCGAGTCAGAAATTTTCTGAAATGGTTTTGCAAGGAACAATATCAAGAAGAAATTCTTGGTGACTTGGATGAGGTCTACACCTCGTTGGTTGCTAAATATTCCATTGAACAAGCCGATAGGAAATTTCTACGACATGCTTTAAAATTTATCCGCTTTTCGAATGTCAAAAAACTCAAACCAATGAAAGGAATCAACCACACATTATTCAAAAGAGGAATTAAATATTCTCTCAAACAATACAAGTTAAATTTTGGTCACTCAATGATCAATAGTATAGGTCTCGCGATAGGAATCGCAGGATTGATTACCCTGATGGCATATACCTATCAACAACTCTCATTTGATAAACAGTATAGTAATTCAGACAGAATTTTTAGAGTAGTTACTGATACGAAAGTTGCTGGCAATATTGTTCCCTCTTCCTTGTCATCCGCACGTTTGCTTCCTACTGTTTCAAAGTCTCTAAATGAAATTGAACACGCGGTTAGAATGTATTCATTCCCATGTTTTTTAACCGCAGATAAGCTTAAGAAGTATAGGGAGGGATCATTTGTTTTTGCAGACTCAACTTTGGTAGATGTCTTTGATTTCGAATTCAAACAGGGAAATGCAAAAACAGCCCTTGATGGACCTCTTAAAGTAATTTTAACAGAGAAAATGGCGGTTAAATACTTTGGAAATAAATCTCCAATTGGGCAAAAGATAACTTTTGAAGACCAAAGAAGTGCGTTTGATTTCAATGTCACTGGGGTGATCAAAGACTTGCCAGAAAACACTCATTTGAAAGCTGATTTTTTTGCCTCTATGCAAAGCTTGGATCAAATCATGCCTTGGTATTACAATTGGCATTACCCACCTCTTTACTCCTATGTTAAATTGTCTTCTTCCGATACTTCAAGCATCAATTCATCCTTCGATAAAATATTTCAAGAGCAAGTACCAGAGCATTACCGAACTGAAGTTGCCAGCATTAAATTCCAAAACATTGAAGATATCAATTTGCAGTCAAATTATGAAAGTGATTGGAAGGCAAATAGTAGTATGGTATATGTGAAAATATTCGTGATAGTAGCAATTTTGATTCTGATAATCTCTGTCGTTAACTACGTGAATTTGGTGGTATCCAGAGGAGTTGTTCGTGCCAAGGAAGTTGGAGTACGCAAAGTAATTGGCGCAGATAGAAAGCAACTTATTTTTCAGTTTATGACAGAAGCGCTTGTGAATGTTTTCATAGCAGCTTTAATATCAACCTTACTGATATTCCTTTTCACGTATCTTTTCAATCGAAACCTGGACATTAGTTTAAGCTTTGAATTCTTGAGCATTTGGCCATTTAACATTCTGTTGATTGGCATCTTTTTTCTCTTGGTATTTTTAGCAGGTTTCTATCCCGCTTTGATCATGAGTAATTATAGACTCTTGGATTCTTTTAAGCAAAAATTACCAACATCAGGATCATCACTTCTACGAAAAGGACTAGTCTTCTTTCAGTTTGTTATTTCAGGAACAATGATTTTAATGACGCTTCTAATGCTATCGCAAAGCAGGTATCTCCAAAACAGGAATTTGGGATTTGAGGAAGAGCATTTAGTGTCAATTAAGATGATGGATGAATCAGACTCAAAGAATTATGAGGTTTTTAAAAACGACTTATTAGTAGAGTCTTTTGTGGAATCTGCAGCAATATCTTCCACTTTACCTGGGAAAGGGGACTTCTTCCCTTTTGATGTTTCAAGCTTAGATAATCAAGAGATAGAACCATTTAGTATGAAATCTTTGGGAGTCGATGAGGATTACATTTCTACCTATGATATCAAACTTAAATCAGGCAGAGATTTTGACACAAACATAAACACAGACGAAAGATCAGCATTCATTCTTAATAAAGCGGCCGCCGCCAAATTTGGATGGGAGGATCCAATTGGGAAAAACTTTAGAATGACCGTATATGCAGGCCAGAAAGACGATAGGGAAGGAAAAGTGATTGGCATGGTTGAGGACTTTAATTTTGAATCACTTCATAAAGAAATTGAACCAATCGTTATCTATATAAACAAACACAGATTTTATACAGACTACCTAACAGTCAAGCTTAAGCCTGGAGGTCTGTCAAATCAAATTGCCAGATTGAATGAACTCTACTCTGAATTTAATCCGAACAAACCATTTGAATTCTCATTTATTGATGATGAATTAGATTCTCATTATGAGAATGAAATAAAACAAGGAAAAACGATGACAATCTTTTCTGTTGTTGCCATCGTTTTGTCCTGCTTGGGCATATTGGGTCTCATTACTTATGCTACTCAAAAAAAAATGAAAGAGATCGGAATAAGGAAGATTATGGGGTCTGGAAGATTTCAAATATTCTTCTTGTTTGTCAAAGAATACCTTACCCTATTTCTTCCAGCGATTGTAGTTTCAGGAGGTCTTGTTTATTTCTTCTCAAAAGACTGGTTATCCAATTTTGCATTTAGCATTGACTTCAATATTTCTTATTATTTAGTCGGTTATCTGGCCCTGGCAGTAATCACTTTGCTGACCATTTCATACCACACAATTAGGGCGTCGGCACTCAATCCCGTGGATTGTTTAAGAGACGAATGACGTAAACATCAAAATACTTACTTGCTAAATTGAACCTTTCCATTAAGATTGCGTTTAGGATTTTAATATTTTTGTTACTTTTAGGATTAATATAAAATATTTTTTGGAGTTTCTGTGGTTACACACCCTTTTTCACATTAGGCGGAAGTGTTGTGAAAGCCACTCAGGCTCTGAGTTAATTAGAAATCTTATGGGTAAATATTCAATAGGTGAGTTTGAGGAAGTAGTTCTGTTGACAGTCGCGATCCTCTATCAAAATGCATATGGAATCTCTATCAAGGAAGAAATAGAGAATCGACTACAACGCAAAGTAAGTGTTGGGGCAATGCGTACAGCGCTAAACAGACTTGAGAAAAAAGGATTTTTAGTTTCCGAGTTTGGAGAAGCAACTAAGGTAAGAGGTGGGAAACGAAAACGATTTTTCAAAGTAACACCTTATGGTAAGACATGTCTTCAAAAGGTAATGGAGACCAGAAAGCAGATGTGGGATGCAATCCCATCCATCGCTTTTGATTTCAAATTCGCTTGAGTGATTTTATAGAAATATCGCCCCCTGAGCTACCAAGAAAATTGCTCAAATGGTTTTGTAAACCTGACATGGTCGAAGATGTAGAGGGGGATATTTCTGAACTATTTTCAAAAAGGTCAAAACAAAATAAAACGAAGGCTAAGCTCTTTTTCGCTTTGGACGTACTCTTTCTTTTCCGTCCTGGGATGATCAGAAACTTTGAGCCGATTAATAGACTAATCAATTATGCCATGATAGGAAACTACTTAAAAATCGCAAAAAGAAATGCCCTGAGATATAAGGGCTTTACGATACTGAATCTGCTTGGACTCATCATCGGAATTTCGTCAAGCATACTCATTCTTCTATGGATAAATGACGAAGTACAAGTGGACAAATTCCACACCAATGGGGATAAAATTTATCAACTATTTAGAAACATGAAGCAGACAGGAGGGCTGGTAGTTACAACATCCAGCATTCCTAAACCTGCCGCTGATTTGATGGAGGCAGAGTATCCCGAGGTGGAGAACGTTGCCCTCCTGAGTTGGGAAATGGAATATTTAATAGGCATTGATAAGAATGAATCAAAAGAAGACGGACGAGTAGCCACACAGGAATTTCTTGATATGTTCAGCTTCAATTTTTTGGCTGGAGATAAGAATACAGCCTTAACGGAGATCACTTCTATTGCGATCTCGCAGAGGCTTGCTGAAAAGCATTTTGGTAGTGAATGGAAGGAAAAGGCACTAGGAACCTCTTTGAGAATTGATGGCCAATATGACTTGACAATTTCTGGAGTATTCGAAAATCCAGGTCCAAACTCTTCACTAAGGTTTGATTGGCTTGCTACGGCGGAGGCATTTATCAGTCAGAATGATTGGATAGATGACTGGGGAAATGGAAGTTTTGGAGTCTTCTTTACGCTTGGTAGCGAAGATGATCTTAAAGTTGTTGCCGATCGCGTATTGGATGAAATCAAAGTTCATGCAGCAGGGCAAAACAATGCGGGAGATGAGCAATTGGTTATCCACAAATTCCAAGACTATTACCTGTACTCTAAATGGGACAACGGTGTAATCAATGGTGGTAGAATTGACTATGTGAGAATAATGTCCATTGTGGCAATTTTCATTTTGATAGTTGCTTGTATCAATTTCATGAATCTCGCTACGGCGCGTTCTGGTAGGAGGTCGAAAGAAATTGGTTTGCGAAAAGTGATGGGTGCCTACAAGAATGCCATCAGTGCTCAGTTTTATGTCGAAGCGTTTTTGTTGACCACGATAGCGGTTGTTTTATCGGTCGGAGTTGTGTTACTCGTACTTCCCTACTATAACATTTTGGTTGATAAATCGCTGTTTATCAATTTTACTCAGTTTGAAACTTGGGCATTTCTCGTAGGAACAATCCTGACTGTTGGATTTCTATCTGGTAGCTACCCAGCCTTGCTATTGCCTACTTTCGATATTATTCAATCTTTGAAAGGATCCGTAAAGCAATCATCTGGAGCAGCATTTTTCCGTAAGAGTCTCGTGGTATTTCAGTTCGCAATTTCAACGTTGTTGATCATTGGAATGTCTGTGGTATATAAACAGATCAACTACATTCTGACAAAAGATATTGGACTGGACAAGGAAAATCTGGTAGCAGTTAGAATGGAGGGAGATCTGGGACAAAGACTGGAGACCTATAAAAACGAACTATTAAATATTCCTGAAGTGATTGGTGTAACTGGTTCTGTTGGGAACCCTATCAACTACGGACGATCCACCAGCTCAGCTAACTGGGAAGGGAAGAGTCCAGAAGCAGGATATGAAGTCAATGTACTACTCACTGATGAAGACTTCATCGAGACAATGGGAATGGAAGTAGTTCTGGGGCGTGATTTCTCGGAACAATTTACAGACTCTACAAACTTTTTAATAAATGAGGTGGCGGCTGAGCTGATGGGTTTTGATGATCCACTTGAAAAAGATCTATCATTCTGGGGCATTGATGGGAAAATCGTTGGCGTGGTGAAGAATTTTCATATGAGAGATATGTACGAACCTATTGCGCCATTGATTATTACCTGTATTGCACCAAACAGGTCGGAGGTGGCATTGGTGAGAATTAAAGGAGACGCCAATACAGCAATGCGAGCGATCGAAAAAGTTACAACCACGCTCAACCCGGCTACAGAATTTGACTACCAGTTTGTAGATCAGGCATTTGCAGAAAACTATGATGCAGAAAGAACTATTGGGGTGCAGGCTGGTATTTTCGCCGTTATTTCCTTTGTGATCTCTTGTCTTGGACTGTTCGGGCTCTCTGCCTTTACAGCTGAAAGAAGATCACGTGAGATTGGAGTCAGAAAAGTGCATGGCGCAAGCGTTGCTCAAATTTTGATTCTCCTTTCCAAAGACTATTCAAAATTGATGTTGCTGGCATTTGTACTTGCAGTCCCTTTTGGATATTACTTCACACAGCAATGGCTCAATGACTTTGAATTTAGGACGAGCCTTGATCCGATGATCTTTATCACAGCTGGAGTGTTAACCTTTTTAGTTGGGGTTCTTACGGTCAGTGCGAAATCATATCAGGCAGCTACAGTCAACCCAACAAGTTCATTAAAGGACGAGTGATGCAATTGTAAATTTTGAATTACTGGACATCCGACTAAATTTTTCTTCTTCCAAAAGATGTTGGTTTAAACGGGAGAAGAAAAGACTTTTTCGTGATTTCAAAAACACCCCCTCCCCTGAAGAGGAGAACGAAAGTCCCCTTTAGGGGATTTAGGGGTGTGCCACTAATTTTGAATGAAAGAATGAGTGAATTTCGAGATTGCCGAATTTACTCATCCAAAATTCATTCATTCTAGTCTTCTGGTATCTCAATATCCTCTCCCCAAATGTATTTCCCGAACCACTGCCAGTTGTGCCACATAGCTGCCAGCCTCTCTTTTGGTTTTGTAATGCCATGACCAAAACCCTTGTAGATGATCAGTTTCGTCTCCACACCAACATCCTGCAAGCCTTGGAAAAGTTCATACCCATTCGGTGTTGGAACTCGTCGGTCAAACTCGCCGTGCTGGATTAGCGTAGGAGTTGTCGCCTTGTTGATATTGGTCATGGGAGAAGTCTTTTCATAGATCTCTTTGTCAGACCACGGTGTGGCTTTTAAATACTGGCGAGTAAAAGGATGGATATCGGTGTTAACATAATAGGTCATCCAATTGGAAATCCCCGCCCCGACTGAGATTGCTTTAAACTTGTCTGAATTCGTAGTTAGGAAAGCAGATATGTAACCACCTTGGCTCCAACCCATCGAACCGACCTTATCGCCGTCAATGATTCCTTGATCCTCCAGATATTTTACTCCCGAAAGAACATCCCAGGCATCGCCCACACCCAAATTTTCTACATTTAACGACCTGAAATCTTCTCCATACCCAGCAGAGCCTCTGTAATTAGGTTGGAGAACTAGCGCTCCTTTGTTGAGCCACTGCACCATTGGATACACATATGCGGGAGTTGGTGTGGGAGTGGAAATTCCAGTCGGACCTCCGTGAATTACGACAAGTAGCGGATATTTTTTGCTTGCATCGTAATCTTGCGGCTTATGCAAAATTCCCTCGATCATTGCGCCATCCTCACTTGGCCAGGAGATGACCTCACTGTTGGAAACTTTCCAAGAGCTTATCTGATCTGTACTTCTAGTAATTTGTTTCAAAGAGGAAATAGGGTACCCTGTAGTATACAGTTCGCTGTAAGTATCATCATGGGCTCCCCTTATCACAAGTTGAGACGCATCTTTGGAAAAACTGTAATTGAAAACTCGAGAAGGCTTAGTGGTTAAGGTCTTCACGTCCCCACTCTTTGGATCAATTCGCACCATAGGTCTGAGTGTTTTTTGCCAGGCTATTCCGAATATCCCGTTTTCGTTCCATGTCAGCGATCCTATGTTCTCATCAAAGTCCGCAGCTAAAGGGACGTTGTTTTTCCCATTTACGCTAATTCGAAAGAGCTTGTCATTTTTATAGAAATTGGAAATTGAATCATCCAGATTCGTAGAATACAAAATTGATTTGCTATCTGGTGACCAGGCTTCCAACCCATCCACACTTGGGTTTGTTACCAACGAATGATATTCCTTTTTCTCGACATCATAAATAGAAATGTCACTTTTCATGAAGGAGATAAGGATTGGATCAGGCTGATGTCCAAAAGCAATCATTTTTCCATTTGGGCTCCATTCGAAACCATTAACGGAGAACTCCGCACTATCCATCAATTGCACAGGTTTAAGAGAGGCCATGAGTGTGGAGTCGTCTTTTTCCTGCGGTGTCCAGTTACGTCCCAGTAAATCTGGTTTGAAATCCATTAACCACAGCTGTCGAAGGCTATATTCATTGTCTTCAATGCTGAATGCACCATACTTCTCCTCACGGGATTTTTTCTCCTTTGAGCGATCCTCACTCTGCGTAAAAGCAATCCGTTTTCCGTTGGGTGACCACCTGAAATTAGAAACTCCATTTTTTGTAGTTGTTAGCTCGAATGGCTCACCTCCCTCGGTTCGCATGATTTGGATCTGCCGCTTGTTTCCGCGATCGGACAAATAGGCGATCCACTTTCCATCTGGTGACCAACGTGGGTTGTTACTGCTTTTCTCTGGATTATTTGTTAGTTGAAAGGGTTTTCCTGCATTTCTTGAGATCCAAATTTCTGTATCAAATCGATTGTTTTCCCAATCAGTAGATCCTTTTTGGAAGATGATAGTTGTTCCATCTGGTGAGAGTTGTGGGGTTCCAATTCCAGTGGTTGAAATGATCTCTTCAAAGGATGGATCTTTTTTTTCTTGCGAAAAAGCGATTATACAGCAGAGAATTAGCGCTGCTACAGTAAGGTGAGATTTGATCATTGTTAGAGTTTTTGGTGCCTAGTGTAAGGTACAAGAGTATCGACTAGGTCCCAAATGCCAGCAAATACTCCTTTACCCATTCGTAGTGGATCTCGAACGTATCTTCATATCCTGGCTTGAGAATTTCTCCTGAAATAATGCTCTCCGATTTAAATTCAGTTTTTATCTCATCTTTGAGGCTTAGAAAACGACGTCCAAAGATCTTGTAGATCACTTCTTTCGCTCCCCAGATCGTGCAAAGTTTTTCGAGATCGTCTCGGTAGGGTTCTTCAGACTTATGTAGAAACTTGTCTTGAACAGTTTTGAGCTTTTGCCTTGGCCTTTCCATATCTATTCCGCACGGCTTCTTCAGATGAATCATCGCCGCAGCAATTGGAAAGGAATGGGAAATTGAAATATGGGCATAACTATCTTCGAGGTATGGTTTTCCATTCTCATGCTTGCTGATCCCCTTATATGCTATACTGAAGGTGTCACATAGGCTTTTTACCAGAACTCTGCCAATAATCCACTCCGCTTGTCTTACAGGATTGAGGTCCGCGGGAAAAGGCTCGGGAGCCATATAGGGAATCTCCAAAAATGTTTCTTGAATATTCCATACCGCGTAGGCAGAATGTTCATCAATCTTTTTACTTAATAACAAAGGCATGGAGCAATTGTAATAATTTTGTGGCCCAAATGAGCAACATTGAGATAAAAAAGCTTCACACATTTCTAGGTCACAACAATAGCCTCTACAGTTTGGAAGCCTTGGATGATCATCGCTTTTTTTCTGCTGGCTCAGAAGGGATGGTCGTTTTATGGAATCTGAAATCTCCAGATGAAGGTGAGGTGGTAGCCAAGGTCGAGGGGTCAATCTACGCAATGGCATATGATCCTATTGCAAATGTTCTCTTTGTTGCTGAAAATCATGAAGGCATTCACAAAATCGACCTTGACAAACAAAAGGAAGTTGGATCCGTCCAGTTAGGGAATCATCAGATTTTTGATCTAAAGATGAATGACGGCATGCTCTGGGCTGCGCTTGAATCTGGCGAACTTGTCAAGCTTTCCCCGAGTTTAGAGGTGTTGAACCGAGAAAAAATAAGTTCCGATAGAGTACGAGGTCTGGATTTTTATGAAAAGTATATAGCCACAAGCTGCAGTGACAATACAGTTAAAATTCTAGAGATTGAGTCGTTGGAGCTTTCTGCCGAGTTGAAAGGACACAAAAATTCAGTTTTCACGGGGACATATCATCCGTCTGGGAAATACCTGATTTCGGGAGGCAGAGATGCTCAACTTCTAGTTTGGGATGCTAACGAAGGCTACATCTTGAGAGAATCGATGGCAGCACATCTTTATACAATCAACCACCTTGTTTTCAACAAAGACGGGAAATACTTTGTGACATGCAGCATGGACAAGTCGATTAAGCTTTGGAACGCGCACAACTTTAAATTGTTAAAAGTGTTAGATAAACATAGACACGCTGGGCATGGAAATAGCGTTAATAAGCTGCTCTGGATGAAATATCAAGACTTGTTAGTATCTTGTAGCGATGATCGCACAATTTCAGTTTGGGACATAAATTTGGACGAATGAAGATCACACCGCTGGAAATACGCCAAAAGGATTTTGAGAAGAAATTAAGAGGTTATGACAAAGATGAAGTCACAGCTTTCTTGCTTTCATTGTCGAATGAGTGGGAGCGTGTTTTGGATGAGAACAAAGAACTAACACTCAAACTTAAGCATGCTGAGAAGGAAGTTGGGAAGCTACGAGAGGTAGAAAGCTCACTATATAAAACACTTAAGACTGCGGAAGACACTGGTGCAAACTTGATTGATCAATCAAACAAGGCTGCCGAGCTTCATATGAAGGAGACGCAAATGCGTGCTGAGGGATTGATGAATGAGGCAAAATCAAAGGCGAAGGCCATGATGGAAAAAGCCGAAGTTGAAGCTCGACAGATCATCGAAGAATTACAGGAGGCAGTAAAAAACATAGAGCAAAATCATCGCGACATAGAAAATCATCGTCGAAATGCAATTGGTGAGCTTAAGAATTTATCGATTGACTTAATAGAGAAGGTTGAGCGCACGACTAAGGAGCAAAAGGAGTTCCGATTCGATGACTACGTGAAAAGAGTGAAGGAGATGGCTCGTGAAAGCGGAGATCGTATAAAGTCAGAAGAGACCGAACTTGTGATGCCAGAAACTCCCAAGATTGAGGAGTCAATAGAAGCTGAGGAGAAACCAGCCAAGGAAATAAAACCTGAACAGCCAAAGCAAGTCAGAGAAGAAAAAAAGCATGAGGCACCGGTTGAGCCACAAATAGAAGAGCCGATAACACAAACAACCTTTGAAGAGGATGATACAGATGAGGATCCGGAATTAGAAGAGGTCCCTGAAAATGGTGCGGTTGGATTTGTTGCCGCTGACCACGAGGACGAAGAAGAGCCTGAAGCTGTTGAGGAAATCATCGCGGAAGAGTCACCAGTTGAAGAAGAACCTGAACCTGTCGTTGCTGAAGAGCCTGAAGCCGAAGAAGAGGAAGAACCTGTTGCTAAAGAAGAACCTCCGCTAGAGGAGGAGCCAGAACCCGTAGTTGAAAAAGAACCTGAACCTGTCGTTGCTGAAGAGCCCGAAGTTTTGGAAAAGGAACCTGTTGTTGCAGAAGAACCTGAGCCAAAGAAAGAACCTGAACCTGTTGTTGTCGAGGAGCCTGAAGCTGAAGAAGAGGAAGAACCTGTTGCTAAAGAAGAACCTCTGCTAGAGGAGGAGCCAGAACCCGTAGTTGTAGAAGAACCTAAAGCCCATGAAGAGCCTCATTTCGATGCAAAAAGGGAAACGGAAGAAACAACAGATCCAGAAGAAAAACCGCGACCTAGAATTGCACGGACAGTCTCATTCTTTGATGAAATTGACGACAAAGATTAATTCTATCATTCCTAATTCATTCAAAATCTAATCCATGGGAAAAGTTTCATTAGAAGGAATGGAGTTTTACGCTCGTCACGGTTACTATGAAGAAGAGCGCATCATCGGAAACAAATACAGAGTAGACGTAACCCTGAATCTGGATTTCGAAGACGCTGCTGAGGATGATAAACTTGAAGGCACCGTAGACTACGAACAAGTGTATAAAATCGTCCAGGAAGTTATGGGAACCGAGGCTAGACTGCTTGAACATCTGGCTGGGAAAATGATAAAGGCCTTAAAGGAAAATTTCCTTCAGGTACGTTTGGTAGAGGTGAAGATCAGTAAATACAATCCACCGATAAAAGGTCTTTGCGAGCGGGCAGTCGTGACGTTGGAAGGTTAGTTCATACAAAGACAAATCCTCTTCCATCACTTTCATCGTAGAATTCTATCTTTTTGCCTACGAGAAACATCATTTCCTTTTTTTGAATCAGGACTTGAACGTCCTCGACGAAATATTCATCATCCGTTTCTTTCTTTTTATCAAAACCCAATTTGAACGCTACACCACAGCCAGCACCCCTTACACCGACTCTCAGTCCGTATTCCTCAGGGATACCTTTGTTTTTGAGAATGTTTTTTATCTCGCTAAGCGCTGAGTCCGTAATTTCTATTGGCGGCTTCATGTATCAAAAGTATTATTTTTGGCGTTCACTCAAACGCTAACAATTCTTTTTATGGAAATGGTTTACGATCTATTGAAAATTACCCTACCTGCGGTAATTGTTTTGTATGTAGCGTATTTGCTTGTGCGATCATTTTTGCAAAAGCAGCTGGATGAGGTTGCATTTAATGTCAGGCAGAAATCACAGGAAGTTGTCGTTCCTATTAGGTTACAGGCATACGAGAGAGTGGTTCTTTTGCTCGAAAGAATCACACCTAGCAATCTGCTCTCTAGACTGGGAGGCCCTGATTACTCCGCCGAAGAATTTCAGCAAATTCTCATTCATGAAATCCGAAATGAGGTAAATCATAACCTATCCCAGCAGTTGTACATGTCGGATAGCGCATGGACTTATGTCAACACGGCGGTCGAACAAACCATCTCTCTAATCAATTCATCAACAAACGGCCTTGACAAGAAGGCCAAAGGGATTGATTTGGCCAGAGCTATTCTGGAAAATGGTGCTGGCGAAGAAATGGACACCGCTCAGCAGGCCATAAAATTTATTAAAGGTGAAATACAAGAAATTTTTTAGTCTTGACGAAGGAAGAGATTTGGAACAGAGCCAAAAGAGCTTCGGTTGACAGAACAAGGTTGAGCGAAATCATTTCTCAAGCTGGAGATAAGTTAAATAATGCCTTGGGAAATTCGGGTCAGTTGAAAGATCTGTCAACCAAAATCCAGGTGCTCATCAGAATGGTAAAAGCGCATCTCTCTGGGCGATATACTGCTTTCTCAACACGTACAATTCTGCTCATCACCTTTGCGCTTTTGTACTTCATAATTCCTACAGACGCTATTCCGGATTTTCTACCCCTACTAGGATTCACCGATGATATTTCAATTCTCTACTTTGTTTGGAAGCAAATTGATAGCGATGTATCGAAATTCCTTCAGTGGGAACAACTGGATTAGGTTGTTTGGAATATATTGCTCGTCACTCAATACCATTAATTAACTATGTCATCAAAAAAGGCTCTTGTTGTCGGAGCAACCGGTTTGGTTGGAAAGGCATTGGTAAATCATCTATTGGAAAAGGACTCCTATGAGGATATTACAATCCTAACCAGAAGAGGCTTGGAATTCAAAGATGATCGGCTGAAAATAGTTATCGTCGAAGATTTTGATAAACTGTCAGACCACCGAGACCAGATGAACGCGGATGACATATACTGCATACTCGGGACCACCAGAAAAAAGGCTGGCTCAAAGGAGAATTTTATAAAAATAGATTTGGAGTACCCACTTGAGCTTGCCAGACTAACTAAGGATCAGCCAACCTTTCAACAGTTCTTAGTGGTCACGTCACTTGGCGCCAATTCCCAATCACCTCTATTTTATAATGAGACGAAGGGGAAATTAGAAGAGGCATTGATTGCACTACAGATTAAATCATTGAGCATTTTTCAACCGTCACTTCTCTTAGGTAGTCGCGATGAATTCCGATTGCTGGAAGTGATTGGAAAGTTTTTTAGTGGGTTACTTTCCTTTTTTGTAGTAGGGTCAAAAAAGAGATTATGGGCGATAAAAGGGGAAGAAGTTGCCGAAGCGATGTACATGGTTTCCAAGAAAAATGAGTCTGGACTGAAATACTACAAACCGAATGATATGCTGAAAATGATCTATGCATGGTAGCCGTAATTCAGCGGGTAAGCTCTGCTTCGGTGTCAATCGATGGGGCAACGAAATCGCAAATTAGCCAAGGCCTTCTTATCTTGTTAGGGATTGAAGACGCAGATGATCAATCCGATATAGACTGGCTATCCAGAAAAATCGCAAACCTTCGAATTTTCGCTGATGATCAGGAAGTAATGAACAAAAGCCTGATTGATCGCAATGGAGAGGCATTAGTGGTGAGTCAGTTCACGTTACAAGCCAGTACTAAAAAAGGCAATCGACCTTCCTATATCAAGGCAGCCAAACCAGATATTGCTATTCCACTTTACGAATCTTTTGTAGCTACTTTTCAAAAGGAAATAACAACCGAGATAAAAACTGGTGAATTTGGCGCAGATATGCAAGTCGCTTTGGTGAATGATGGGCCTGTGACCATCTTGATTGACACGAAGAACAAGCAGTAGATAGTTCAAAGTACATAAATTGAATTGATCGATTTTATTCTGGAAAATCCAACATTCACGTCAAATCGAATTAATCCGAAAATCGAGTAAATCAAACAATCCAATCAACCTATCTTTGCGCCTCATTTTCAGGAATAGGGAATGAATTAAGCCAATAGCGTATGGCTAACAGCCAACAGCTAAATCTATGAAGAATATTAGAAACTTCTGTATTATCGCCCATATCGATCATGGGAAAAGCACACTAGCAGATCGCTTGCTAGAAAGCACCAAAACTGTTTCATCAAGGGACATGCAAGCGCAATTGCTGGATAATATGGATTTGGAACGCGAGAGAGGAATAACGATCAAAAGTCATGCAATCCAAATGGATTATGAGCAAGGAGGAGAGAAGTACACCCTCAACCTGATTGATACGCCCGGGCATGTTGACTTTTCCTATGAGGTTTCAAGATCTATTGCTGCGTGTGAGGGAGCACTCTTAATTGTAGATGCGTCTCAGGGAATAGAGGCTCAGACAATTTCCAACTTGTACCTTGCCTTGGAGCATGACCTTGAAGTCATTCCTGTCCTCAATAAGATTGACTTGCCAGGTGCTATGCCAGATGAAGTTTCAGATCAGATTATTGACTTGATCGGTTGTGAAAAGGACGACATTCTACATGCCAGTGCGAAAGAAGGAATCGGAATTGATGAAATTCTTGAAACAATTGTTGAAAAAGTACCTGCTCCAAGTGGCAACCCTGAGGAGCCCTTGCAAGCCATGATCTTTGACTCAGTTTTCAATCCGTATCGAGGAATTGAAGTATTCTTCAGGGTTTTTAACGGGAAGTTGAATCAGGGAGACAAAGTGAAATTTGTCAATACAGGGAAGACATATGACGCGGATGAAATTGGCGTACTGAAGCTAGAACACGATTCCAAAAAGACGATTTCAGCTGGTAATGTTGGGTATCTGATTTCGGGAATTAAGGTGGCCAAAGAAGTAAAGGTTGGAGATACCATAACGCACGTAAATAATCCTACTCAAGAGCTTATTAAGGGGTTTGAGGATGTGAAGCCTATGGTCTTTGCAGGTATTTATCCGGTAGAGACCAGCGAATTTGAGGAACTGAGGGCTTCAATGGAGAAATTGCAGTTGAACGATGCAGCGCTCATTTGGGAGCCAGAAACTTCGATGGCACTCGGATTCGGATTCCGATGTGGTTTCCTCGGCATGCTTCATATGGAAATTGTTCAAGAAAGACTTGAACGTGAATTCGGAATGACTGTAATCACCACTGTTCCATCCGTGCAATTTCATGCGATTGAAAATAACGGAGATATACTTAGGGTTAGTGCTCCTTCGGAGTTGCCAGAGCCTACCTTCATTGACCATATCGAGGAGCCATTTATCAGAGCGCAGATCATTACGAAATCTGATTACATCGGGCCTGTTATCGCGCTTTGTGTCGATAAGCGAGGAGAAATAAAAAACCAAGTGTATCTCACATCGGATAGAGTGGAACTAAGCTTCGAATTACCTCTTGCCGAGATCGTTTTTGACTTCTTCGATAAACTAAAGACCATCTCTCGTGGGTACGCCTCTTTGGACTACGAATTGATCGGATATCGACAGGCGAACATGGTGAAACTAGACATCATGTTAAATGGAGATAAAGTAGATGCACTTTCAGCTATTGTACATCGTGATAAGGCGTACGAATGGGGGAAAAGACTGTGCGAAAAATTGCGCGAATTGATTCCTAGACAAATGTTTGAGATCGCAATTCAGGCAGCAATTGGGACAAAAATTATTGCAAGAGAATCGGTGCGAGCAATGCGTAAAAATGTGCTTGCAAAGTGCTATGGAGGTGATATTAGTAGAAAGCGAAAACTTTTAGAGAAGCAGAAAAAAGGTAAGAAAAGGATGCGACAGGTGGGCAATGTTGAAATTCCGCAGGAGGCGTTTATGGCGGTTCTTAAATTGGATTAAAAGATTTAGATATGGGAACGATTATTGACGGACGGAGAACCTCCGCAGAGATAAAAGATGAGATCAAAGTAAAGGTCGATTCACTAAAAGAAAAAGGTCAGAGAGTGCCACATCTTGCCATCATAATAGTTGGTGATGATGCACCAAGTCATACCTATGTAAATGGAAAGGTAAATGCTTGTAAGGCCGTCGGGTTTGAATATACGCTTTTGACCTTTGCGAATTCGCTGACGGAAGAGAAACTACTTAAGCATGTCACTAAACTGAATGAAGACGATGATATCGATGGATTCATCGTGCAAATTCCGTTACCAGATCACATCTCTGTAGAGCATGTAACTGACACAATCTTGCCTTCAAAAGATGTAGATGGTTTTACCAATAGAAATTTTGGTAGCATCGTCGCAAACCATCATCTCTTACTTCCCGCCACTCCATTTGGCGTGATGGAACTTATTAAAAGGTATGAAATTGAAACGTTGGGAAAAGAATGTGTCGTAGTAGGAGCAAGTAGACTTGTTGGAGCACCTCTTAGCTTGATGCTGTTGCAAGACGGAAAAGCCACCGTGACTGTTTGTCACGAGCACACGAAAGATTTAGCAAAGCATACGAGAGAAGCTGATATTGTGATTAGCGCTGTTGGCAAACCAAACTTGATTACAAAGGAGATGGTCAAAGAGGGGGTTGTGGTTATCGATGTGGGAACAAGCAGGGTAGAAGATAGCAGCAAGAAGTCTGGTTTCAGGCTTTCTGGTGACGTGGACTATGAAAACGTTGCACCGATTGCTAGTTACATTACACCAGTGCCTGGAGGCGTAGGTCCGATGACCATTGCTTCACTTTTAGTAAATACACTGAAAGCATATGAAGCCAGAAACCTCTGATCCGCACTTTCTCCCCGTCATGGAGTCCTTCCACACCATTCAGGGTGAAGGGTTTCACACGGGCAAATCAGCGTATTTTATCAGGCTCGGAGGATGTGATGTGGGCTGTCATTGGTGTGATGTAAAAGAATCATGGGATGCCTCTCAGTTTGGATGGGTCTCGGTAAAGGATCTAGCGAATGAGGCCAAAAAGTCAAATGCAGAGCTAGTAGTCATTACCGGGGGGGAGCCTTTGATGTATGATTTATCGGAGCTCACAAAAGAAATTCGTTCTATGGGCATGAAAACGAACATGGAGACCTCTGGAGCATATCCGTTGACTGGAAACTGGGATTGGATCTGTTTTTCTCCGAAGAAGTTCAAAGAACCAAAAGAGGAGTTTTACGAAAGTTCTGACGAACTTAAGGTGATTGTTTTCAATAAATCAGACCTGAAATGGGCACAAGAGCATTCAAATAAGATTGTGGAGCATTCAAAATTATATCTGCAGCCAGAGTGGTCCAAATCAAAAGAAGTGACACCTTTGATCGTTGAGTTTGTGAAGCAAAATCCAAAATGGCAAATCTCTCTCCAAACACACAAATACCTCGATATTCCTTAGGAAGGATACTTGTCCTAATATTCCTTGGGTTAGTTAGCACCTTTAGCTACGCTCAGCAAGCTCTTTCGAGTTCCAACAAAAAGGCGCTCAAGCTCTACGAAAAAGGCCAAAATAAGGCCAAAGAGAGAGATTTCGAATCAGCGATTGCATTATTCACGTCAGCATTAAAGCAAGACCCGTCATTCTACGAGGTTCATTTAAGAATCGGGAGTCTATACAATGCCATGGGAATGGAAGATTCTGTCTACTCAAATCTCGGAGGATACCTCAACCTAACTTCAACCCCAAATCCTACCATTCTAAATAGAATGGCTTCCATGTCCTTCTCCAGGGGCGATTATGCACGTTCTCAACAATACATAAATAGCTTATTCGAAATTGTACCTGATGCTCGATCTGGCCGAGAAATGGCTCTTCTGGAGAAAAGCCTGACTTTTGCTACGAACGAAATCATTAAAAACACGAAGCTAGAAATATCCCCGCTGCCTGCTCAGGTAAATAAGTTTCCATTGCAGTACTTGCCAACAATTACTATTGATAATTCAACCCTCGTCTATACCAAAAGAGATTTTATTGATGGAGACGAGGATATTGTAGTCAGCTACTTCCAAGACGGCGCTTGGACTGAGGCACAATCTATTTCATTGCGAATCAATTCTCCGCTTAATGAGGGGGCATGTACCATTTCGGCAGACGGGAAAATCATGATTTTTACCTCATGTGATAAACGAGACTCATTTGGGAGTTGTGATTTATACATTTCCAGAAAAGCGGGTGCAGAATGGTCCAAACCCAGAAATCTGGGCAAAGCAGTCAATTCTCAGTATTGGGAATCACAACCAGCCTTGTCTGCTGACGGAAAAACTATTTACTTCTCCTCAAATCGACCTGGAGGACTTGGAGGGAGAGATTTGTGGGTATCTGAATATGCGGAAAAAAACTGGCTCAAGCCTGTAAATCTTGGAAATACAATAAATTCCTTCAAGGATGAAACCACTCCTTTTATTCATCCCAATGGAGAAACCATCTTTTTTTCCTCAAATAGCTTTGTGGGCATGGGTGGTTTTGATTTGATGAGGTCCAACAAGATGGATTCAACATGGTCCGAACCAAAAAATCTTGGTTACCCCATAAATTCACACAATGACGAAGTGGCATTATTGATTGCTGGAGATGGAAAAACGGCTTATTTCGCAAAGGAAGAACAAAAAGACGGTAGAATTATTGACAGCAAGATTGTTAGTTTCACTCTACCTGAGAGCCATCAGGCGAAGCCCGCGACGTACATTGTAGGTAAAGTGCTTGATGCAAAAACAGCAAAACCAATTAGAGCCAAAGTTGAGATTGTCAATCTCGAGAAGAATTCGCTACTATATGAGGGGGAGTCCGACTCGATTTCGGGCAGCTACACAATGGTGTTGCCTTCAGATGTTGACATAGCCTCTTATGTGAAGAAAAAAGGCTACCTGTTTCATGAAAGCAATTTCTTTACAGAATCCAATTCCATTGTTGCTCCTGACACCATAGAGATCAGGCTAAAACCTATTTCAATTAATGAATTTTTAGTACTTCGAAACATCTATTTTGATCATAATTCTTATGAATTAGATGATAAATCTTTGTCTGAACTGGCAAATGTGGTTGAAATTCTAAGAGAGAATCCAGGAATGGCTGTGGAAATAAGTGGTCATACGGATAACTTAGGGAGCAAACCCTATAATCAAACGTTATCAGAAAAGCGAGCTGAAAAAGTATTTCAGGAAATTATCAATCGCCAGATTGATAAAGCACGACTAACATTCAAGGGATTTGGAGATCAAGTTCCTATTAATCCAAATGATACAGAAGAAGGACGTCAATCCAACCGTAGGATTGAATTCCGGGTCATACGTGTAATGCCATGAAATGATTGCTTTTAATGTTGATTTTTCAGCAGTTTAACATAACGGAATAAAATTCAAGTAAAACTTGAAGCTAGCAATGTTAATTTTAGTTAATTGCATATTTTGAAGAATATTCTTTAATAAAATGTATTTGTAACGAATAAACGCTGACGCTTCTTGGATTTTTAAGCGTTTCTATTTCGTTAAGAAATCTTAAAAAAAGTAATATATTTCAGGTTCAAAATTTATTTTTTAACATTTAACTAGTAAGTATGAAGAGGATTTTACTACTATGTTTTGTGTTCTTGACTGCTTTTGCGTTTAATGCAATGGCACAAAGAACAGTATCCGGAAAGATCACTGACGACAGTGGTGAAGGACTTCCCGGAGTGAACGTTGTGATTAAAGGCACAACAACAGGTACTACTACAGACTTGGATGGAAATTTTAGTCTCACAGTAGAGGATGGAGCTACGCTCACCATATCTTATGTTGGTTTTGAAGCTCAGGAAATTGAGGTCGGATCCAGGAGTGTGATAGACATTACAATGGGCGGGGTTACAGAATTGCAAGAAGTTGTGATAACTGGCCTTGGGGGAGATGTTGACAGAAGAAAGTTGGCTACCACAGTTGATCGAGTTACTGCCAAAGATCTGGCATCAACTCCGATTGTCAGACTTGATCAGTTGTTACAATCAAAGCTTCCAAATACCCAAATACTTCAAAGTACAGGAGCTCCGGGGGGTACGTCTATTATCAGGAGCAGAGGGATCAATTCCGCTGTTTTAGGGCAGCAACCAGTAATTTACATTGATGGTGTACGGGTTGATAACCTTAACACCTCTCCAGGGTTGTCTGCTGCGACAGGAGGTCAGCAGTCAAGTGCGTTAGCTGATATTCCAGTTGATCAGATTCAGGATATAACTTTCCTGAAAGGCGGAGCAGCGACAACACTTTACGGTTCAGATGCAGCAAATGGTGTATTGTTGGTGACCACTAACAAAGGAACATCAGGGAAGGCTTCTTTTACCTACGAAGCTCAAATGGGCGCAATCAGGGCTACAACCGATTATTTTATATATCCGGATATTACTAAAGAGCTTGCCTTCAAAACTGGCTTTTTGAATTCACATAAAGTAGGTATCAGTGGCGGGAATGAGAATGTAACCTACAATTTCTACGGTCGGTTCAGGGATGATGCGTCCTTCACAGAGGGACTTAATGAAGTGAGATACTCCATCGGTGGAGGATATCAGGCTTCTTTGAACGACAAATTAGTTTACAAAGGATCGTTCTCCTACTTAAGGAATGAGTATAGTCTCCTGAATAATGCAAACAGTTCTTTCGACCGTATTTTCGCAATCGACCAAGGAAGTTTCACAAATGGAGCTTTTGGTTTATCTACGAATGACCCTGCTCTCTGGACTTCGGATGAAAAACAAATTGTAAAAACACTGATAAGTGATGTAGCCAGATTGTCTGACATTACTAATAACATCAGTAGATTCACAAATTCCCATAGGTTTACGTATTCGATTCTTGATAATTTATCTGTTGATGTAGGACTTGGATTCGATTACAGATTCAGCAGGAATGAAAACATTCAGACGAATGAGTACCTTGTTGCACAAGGTGCAATTGCACCAGGTACAACCACTGAGGGTAACATTAATAGAAATGATAGAAATTTCTTAGGTACAACAGGTTCAGTGTCTGTTAAATACGATGCTTCAATAGATGACTTCACTTTCACCACCATTGGTGGGGGGCAGTTCTTCCGAAACCGTGATATACAATCGCAGGTACAAACGACAAATCAGGCTGAAACATCTACAACAATAAATATTTCTGCCAGTCAGGCTGCATTGGATTTCGAATCAAGTGTTGCTAACTGGGGATTCTATTTGCAGGAAACTGTTGGTTTCAAGGACAGAGTATTCCTTGATGTAGGTTTTAGAAATGACAAGAACACTGCTTTTGGGGATGATATAATAAGTGAATTTTATCCAAAAGCGGGTCTTTCATACATTGTAAGTGACGAGGCTTATTTCTCAGGGTTAACTGATGTCGTAAATAGCTTTAAAGCAAGAATTAGTTATGGTGAATCAGGAAACTTCCCTCCTCCGTTCACAAGAGATGTCCAGTTGAACGCAAATGCGTTTCGTGGTCAGCTTGCCTTTCAGCCTGGTCAGCCTGGTGAACCTAGTCTTGGACCAGAAAGACAGAAAACACTTGAATACGGTGCAGATATAGGATTTCTTGATAGCAGAATCAATGTCGGACTTACAATCTGGAAATCAACGACTGAGGATGCTATTTTCACTGCTCCTTTTGCTCCAAGTACAGGAACTGAGGCTCAGCCTAGAAATTTAGGAGAAATTGAAAATGATGGAGTGGAAATTGCAACTTCTTGGGATATTCTTAGAGGTGGTGACTGGACACTGACAGCTAATGTCTCGGCTAACTTCCAGAACAATGAAGTTACGAGTGGAGGAGGTTCTCCAGAATTCAATATTGGAGGATTTACTTTCTTAGGCCCATTTGTGAAAGAAGGTTTCCCTGTAGGTTACCTAAGAGGGTCTAACCCAACTTTTGATGAAAGTGGTGCTCTCAGCAGTACTGAGGCAAATGCAAATCTGGGATCTCCAATTCCTGATGTTTTTGGTAGTCTTAGCCTTAATGCAAGCTGGAAGAACTTCAGTTTATTTGTATCTGGCGATTATCAAAGAGGTGCAAGTGGTGTAAATACAGATGAAGTACTAAGGTTTTTTAGAGGACTTGATGATGATCGAATTCCAGATGCCTCAGCGGGAGAGAGCTTTTTTGACCTAGCTGGTGTTTGGGTTGAGGATACTGATTTCCTAAAAGTGAGAAACATCACCATGACGTATGATTTTTCAAACGAATTTCTTAGCGGTTTTGAATTTATAAAAGGTGCAAGTGTATCCTTTACTGCGTTGAATCCATTTAACTGGTACTCTTCAGTATTTGATCCGGAATTAACGGGAGCAGGTGCAAGAGGAACATTACCTGGAACAAATACCACAACACAAAACAATGTGACGGTGGGAGCTTTTGGTTTTGGCACCTTCTCGGCTCCAAGACAATATATCGGTACACTTAGACTTAGATTCTAAGGATTATTGTTGTACACAAAAAATAGTAAATAATGAAATTATACATAAAATCAATTTTATTTAGTGCTTCAATATTCTTTATAGGAGCATGCGAGGAATTCGAACCTAACAAAGGAATCGAGAATCCCAATCTGTTGTTGTCAAATGTAATCGGTTCTCCAGGATCAACTGGATCATGGATTACTGGACAAGAGCGGCAAATGGCAATTCTTTATAATCGGTTGCTTACATTAACTGAGCTTGGGAGTGATAATTATGAAAATACCCAAACTTTTTTTAATCAGCAATTTGACGGGTTGAATATCCTTTTTCAAGACGCAGATGTAAATTCTTTGCAGTTCAGAATTGCTGATTTAAGAACATCTGCTAATGTAGGATTACAATCGGTACAGCCGGCAGATCCGGATGGAACAGATGCGCAAAGAGGTGAGCTGTTGTTTTATACCGGATGGGCCAAGCTATTGGCAGGAGAATTGTTTGTAGCTCTGCCAGATACGGAACTTCCAGAGTCTGATGCGGCTACTCCAAAGACCCCTGCTGAGAACTTGGCGGGAGCGGTGGTTGATTTTCTAGCTGCGGAAGCGCTGGATCCTACTAATGCGGGTCATAAGCTAGCTTTAGCAAGAGCTTACTATGCGCTTGGTGATCAAACAAATGCGGTAACAAAAGCAAATGAGTCGCTTACTATAGATGCATCTTTCACAAGACAAATAGAATTTGATGGCCCTAACGGACCAGATAGTGATTTTGCTGATGCACTTTTTGATCGCGGTAACTTTGACGATCTGCAACCACTGCCAAGACTGGACTTTTTAGATCCAAAATACTTTGTGGAAGGAGAGACTGAAAGTCCGGTTTTCATTCAAAAATCTGAAGAAGCGTATCTGATACTTGCTGAGGCAGAACTGGCAAACGGTGATGTGGTGGCAGCGAGAGGACACCTGACAGATCTGCTAACGCTGGTTGGTACTCGAGCGATGAACACCTTCGATGATGCAGTAGAAGGAAGAATAAGTAAGGCCAGGCCGGCAGCGGATACTGTAATGGTAAGAGCTTCTGCAAGTGATCCGTTCATTGCAGGATTGGTTATCAACAGAGATCAGGGGGATGTAACCGTTGCAAGAATTTCAGGAACAAGTATAGTTCAGGCTGATGTTGATGCATTGGTAGATGAACTTGTAGCATTGGAAATGGTATATTTAATGAGACAGGAAATCTTTATAGCAGAAGGTCGCCGCTTTGCTGACCTTGGCATAAGAATACCTATTTCTGAGAACGAAATGTTACTTAACAGCAGTGTTACAGCTGCACATATACTTTCTTCAATCCCTACCTTCGTTCCTGTAGATATGGATGCGTTTACAGTAGATATTGTTGCTGGAACAGCAACAATTACTCATAATATGAATGCTGTCATAGTTACTAATAGGGCAAATGCTGCTGTTGCACCATTTCACTAGAAAACTAACTATATAATTAAAAAGGGTCACCATTTTTGGTGACCCTTTTTTTTGCTCAAAGAACTTCACTTAGTGTCTTCTGAGAGTAATACTATATTGCATTGTTGGGAGGCTATGTTCTCTTTTCTGGAGATCAATTCATGAAATACACGATCGTCATATCTAGTCAGTTATCAGACCTACAGTCCGCGAAACTGGTAGAACAAATAAGAAAATTGGACTTTAGAGCTGAAATCTCAGCTGTTGGAGCAGTTTGTCTTGAAGCTGAAGGTGTCGAACTGATTGCTAACCATGGGTCTTTCCCCGAAAACAGAACTTGGCCTGTTGCCTTATTCGACAATATATCCCTAGTAACCAGTGTTAAAAAATTACTCAGAAAGGCCAAACCAGATGTTTTGATAGTCGTTGGTCTTTCAACGAAGAGTTTAAGGATTGCTAGCCTCGCCAGAAAGCGTGGGATAAAGGCATGCTTAATTATCAACTCCGATATGGAGCTCAAGAAATCAAGTGTAAGAAACAAGGTAAGTCGATACTTTGATCGGGTATTTACTGCCACTCCGCCAAGTAAAAACTATTTGGAGATACCGAATATTCTAACGAAATATGTCGGTAATCCAGTAGTAGAGTCCATAAAAGATTATCAATTTGATAGCCAGTTCACACTTAATCAACAAGAAGTGAACATTGCTGTTCTAACCCCAATGAACAAAAAGGAGTTGAAGCGTTCAGCGCCCCTTATTGAGCAATTGATTGCGGAAAAACCCGAATATATATATCACATTGCACTTAGTAATCACGCGAATGGTTTGTTTGATAGATTTGATTCATTCAAAAATGTGCGTCTTAGTAAAAGTCACAGGTATGAATTTTTGAAACACTGCAATGCTGCAATTTGCTTATCAAGTGCTGGAACTTTCGAGGCAGGCATTATGAATTGCCCTTCAGTTCTGGTCAGTAAAGGAAGACTTGTTTCCCTTGGCAGATGGAGATCATTGATTAACTCGATTGGCGGAAAGGAGATAGTACAGGAATTGGTTGGAAGTAGATACAACCTCGAAACAGTTCTAACTGAACTTCATTTGATCCTGAGTGATCAGCACTACTGTGCTACAATACTAGACGAATTTCAACGTGTGAAGGGTTTACTTGGTCATGAGAAATTCTCCAAAAAGACCGCCCGCATCATTGTCGAATGGTTGGAAGAATCAGGCAGCTCTTAGCTTATTGAACTTAGATTTTTCGAACTTCTCAGTTGCGTAATCTTTTGTGACCACGATCTCTTTAATGTCCTTATTGGATGGCAATTCAAACATTGCATCAGTTATGATTGCTTCACAGATCGATCTAAGCCCTCTTGCGCCAAGCTTAAATTCAAGTGCTTTTCCTACAATGTAATCCAGGGCTTTGTCTTTTACTTCTAGCTTAACATCTTCCATCTCAAAAAGCTTGGTATACTGCTTCATCAGAGCATTCTTGGGTTCAGTCAATATTTGCTTTAATGCATCCTCGTTTAATGGATCAAGATGAGTTAATACTGGAAGACGCCCAATAAGTTCGGGTATCAATCCAAAACTCTTAATGTCTTGTGCAGTAATGTATTGAAGGAGGTTGTCCTTATCAATAACCCCAGAATTAAAATCGTTATCGCTAGCAAATCCTATTGGTTTTGTATTCAAACGATTTGCAATGTGTCTTTCAATACCATCAAATGCTCCACCGCAGATAAAAAGTATGTTCTCCGTATTTACACTAATCATTTTTTGATCAGGGTGCTTTCTTCCGCCTTGAGGGGGAACATTCACTGAGGTTCCCTCCAGTAATTTCAATAAAGCCTGTTGAACGCCCTCACCACTAACGTCCCTGGTAATGGATGGATTGTCAGACTTTCGAGCAATCTTGTCAAGCTCGTCAATATAAACGATGCCCTTTTCTGCGGCATCTACATCGTAGTTGGCAGATTGTAAAAGTCGCGTAAGTATACTTTCAACGTCTTCCCCCACATACCCAGCTTCTGTAAGCACTGTAGCGTCTGCAATACAAAAAGGAACCTGTAACACCTTAGCAAGTGTCTTGGCCAGATAAGTCTTACCCGTTCCAGTTTGTCCAACCATCACAATATTAGACTTCTCAATCACAATATCGTCCGACTCATTCTTTTGCATCAGTCGCTTGTAGTGATTGTACACTGCAACAGCTATGTACTTCTTGGCTTCATCCTGCCCGATAACAAACTCATCAAGATGTGCCTTCATGTCGAAGGGCTTAATCAGTTTGAAATTTGGAGCATCAGTCTCTGAAGTTGTTTTAAGCTCTTCGTTCAGAATTTGTTGTGCCTGCGCGATGCACTTGTCGCATATATGAGCATGAATGCCAGAGATCATCAGATCCACATCCTTTTTATTTCTCCCACAAAAACTACACGTAACCTGAGCCATAATTTTAGTTTTTTACCAGAACTTCATCAATAAGTCCATACTCCTTTGCTTCCGCCGCTCGCATCCAATAATCGCGATCGGAGTCTTTTTCTATATCCTTATAGGATTTCCCAGAGTGATTTGAAAGAATCTCATAAAGATCTTTTCGTAGTTCCTGCATCTGTTTCAAGGTAATCTCCATGTCTCGTGATTGCCCCTGCATGCCACCGCTTGGCTGGTGAATCATAACACGAGCATGCGGAAGGGCAGATCTTTTCTTTTCTGCACCACCAGCTAAAAGAACAGCGGCCATTGATGCAGCCATTCCTGTGCATATGGTAGCAACATCTGGGCCTACATATTGCATTGTGTCATACATGCCTAAACCAGCATAAACCGATCCCCCTGGACTGTTTATATAAAGTAAAATGTCTTTTTTAGAATCAACCGACTCAAGAAATAAAAATTGAGCAGTAATAATATTTGCTATGTTTTCTTCTACCTGCATTCCAAGGAAAATAATTCGATCCATGATAAGCCTTGAGAAGACGTCAATTTCTGCAAATCTTGTTGGCCTTTCCTCAATAACAGATCTGGTCATGGACTCCACGTGATGAACGTAATCATCAAAAGCCGTGCCGCTGATGTTCTGATCTTTTACTGCAAACTTTCGTAGTTCTTTGGTATTTAACATTTCTCAGTTTTATAGAATGGTGTAAAAATAGAAAAGTCCCTAGTTAATAGAGACTTATTTGTAACTGTTTTCGATGAGTCTTAGTTCCTCTTAAAGTTTCCTGAAATCATCCAAACTGATCTCTTTTTCTTTTATCGTAGCTTCACTCTTTATGTAATCAAGGACTTTGCTGCTCTGTACTTGGTTGAAAACCTTCATGTAATTCTCACCATTTTCCCCCTGCAGGTAGTTTTGAGCAAACGTATCAAGCTGTTCGTTCATTTCAGGAAGTCCCGATCCTGCGAATTGACGTCTAATAAGCTCTTTAGCCTCATTTGTAACGTCTTCATTTTCTACCTTGATTTCCTGATCTTTGAGAATTTTGTTTCTGATTAGGGACCAACGTAGTTCTTTTGCATAGGTGCCGTATTCTAAATCAAGGAGCTCATCTGTTAGGTTCTCATTGCTCTTTACCAACCATTTTTTCATGAATGCATCAGGTAAATCAATTTTGGCTTTTTCAGCTAATCGGTCAATCAATTGAACTTCAAAGAATTTTTCACTTTCAGATACATAATTTCTCGAAACGGCCTCCTTTATTCTTATTCGAAATTCTTGCTCGTCATTAACTTGTCCTTCCCCAAATGATTTATCAAATAATGTTTTATCAACTGGAGCAAGTTTGTGGTGGTTAACAGCTTTTAAAACAAAATTGAATTTCCTTAATTTTTTGAAATCATCTTCATTAAGGCGTACTTGACTCTTAATCGCATGTTCGTTCTTGAAACTTTTCCTGGCATCAAGTTGCACTTCTGTTTCTAAAGTGATTCCAACTAACTTCTTCAAATAGGACTTTTCGATATCCCGTAAATCAATACTTATCTCTTGGTCAAGTAAACCATCAGAGCTAGTTGCTTGCCCATATAAGGTGTCCTTTTCTGAACTCATATTTGGATTCTCCACTTCCCCAAACTGCCGTTGAAGATTCTCAAGAGTCTCATCAATGACCGCATCATCAACTTTGATTAAATACTTCTCAATCTTCAGTTTTTTGTCAATCTTCAGCTCGAATGGCTGAGCATATCCGATTTGATAGCTAAAGTCAAAAACCTCTTGATTCTCCCAGTCAAACGATTCATCGGCTTTTTCAGGCAAAGGCTCACCCAAAAACTGAGTATCACCTTCTCTCAGATAGCTGTTGAGTTTGTCTGAAACCAATTTGTTAATTTCATCAACGATAAGAGCGGTTCCGTACATCTTACGGATCATTCCGGTTGGAACTTTGCCCTTCCTAAAACCTTTGATATTCGCGGTCTTGCTATACTCTTTTATTTTTTGATCAACACCAGGTTGAAAATCAGCCTTGTTTACGCTAATTTTAATTAGACCTTGTGTTTTGTCAGTTTTGTCAAAAGAAATCTCCAACGTGTTAATGTTTGGTTGTAAAAAAATAAAAACCCTCTCACGTGTCCAAGTCCCGATAGCTATCGGGATCAGGATTTCGAAAGAGGGCCCTTTCAATGTGCGGATGGAGGGACTCGAACCCCCATGCCTCGCGGCGCTAGATCCTAAGTCTAGTGCGTCTACCAATTTCGCCACATCCGCAGAATCTTTGTTTTTTGTGATGAGTAAGGCTAGAGTCAAAAAACCAGATGCACTAGACTTTCTAGTGCGCCTGCCTGCCGGCAAAGGCAGGTCTACCAATTTCGCCACATCCGCCTGTTCTTTCATTGCAAACTTTGAAGCATTGAAAAAATCGGAACGCAAATTTAGAGAATATTTTTTATTGAGCAAGGTTGAGGAACGTATTTAATCGATGGTTGTAGAAGAAGATTTAGAAGAGGAGCGAAAGCAGATTATCAGGAGATACCGCCGAATGCTCCGTAAGGCAAAACCGATTCTAAAGGAGGGTGATGCCAAACTGATTAAAAAGGCGTTCAACACGTCGATGGAAGCTCACAGCGGTATGCGAAGAAAGTCTGGAGAACCTTACATCTTCCATCCACTTGAAGTGGCTGAAATATGCATTTCAGAAATTGGGTTAGGGACGACTTCTATAATTTGTGCGCTGCTACATGATGTGGTGGAAGACACAGACCATGAAATCGAAGATATTGATAGGTTATTTGGAACCAAAGTAGCTACAATCATCGATGGCTTGACCAAAATTTCAGGAGTATTCGAATATGGGAGTTCACAGCAAGCCGAGAATTTCCGAAAGATGCTCTTGACCCTTTCAGATGATGTAAGAGTGATCCTTATAAAGCTGGCCGATCGCCTTCATAACATGAGGACGCTGCAAAGCATGCCGCGAAACAAACAGTTGAAGATTGCAAATGAAACGATCTACCTCTATGCCCCGCTTGCCCATCGCCTTGGCCTCTATGCCTTTAAGTCTGAAATGGAAGACTTATACCTAAAATATAGTGAGGGAGAAATTTTCAAGGAGATAACCCAAAAAATAAACACCACAAAAGACGCACGTGGAAAATTCATCCGTAGTTTCATTAAACCAATTAAGGACAACCTTTCACAATTGAACGTCGATTATGAAATAAAGGGGAGACCCAAATCTGTTTATTCTATTTGGAATAAAATGAAGAAGCAGGCGGTACCTTTTGAAGAAGTCTACGACTTGTTCGCAGTCAGAATAATACTCGATGTCCCGCTAGAACTGGAAAAATCACTTTGCTGGCAGGTGTATTCCTTTGTTACAGATTACTACCAACCAAACCCTGATCGCTTGCGGGACTGGATAAGCATCCCAAAGGCCAATGGATACGAATCGCTGCATACCACGGTAATGAGTGACAAGGGGCAGTGGGTTGAGGTTCAGATTAGAACAAAGCGGATGGATGAGATTGCTGAAAAGGGGTATGCTGCTCATTGGAAATACAAAGATGACTCTAACAATTCAGTCGAATCTGGTCTTGAAATGTGGATTGGAAAAGTTCGGGAGATTCTAGAACAGAACGATGCAAGCGCAATAGAATTCATTGATGATTTTCGATCTAACCTTTACTCTGACGAGGTTTTTGTTTTTACCCCAAAGGGAGACCTGAAAACACTTCCTGCGGAGGCGACAGCACTTGACTTTGCTTTTGATATACACACCGAGGTTGGTTCTCATTGCCTGGGAGCCAAGGTCAATCAAAAATTGGTTCCGCTTAATTTCAAACTTAAGAACGGCGATCAAGTTGAAATTCTTACCTCTAAGAAGCAACGACCAAATGAAAGCTGGCTGCAATACGTGGTAAGCTCAAAGGCCAAGTCCAGAATAAAGGATGCACTTAAGGAGGAGCGGAAAAGCTTCATTGATGAAGGGAGAGAAGTTGTGAAGAGGAAACTCAAGCAGCTGAAAATGGAATATCATCAAGATAACCTGCAGTTAATTGCTGATTTTTTTGATGCTAAATCTGTCCCTGATGTGCTCTTCTTGATAGGAACTGGAAAAATTGATCACTCACTTATCAAGTCATTTAAGAAGGCGGATAAGAAAATCAATACTCGACCTGAAGTTGATGAGGTTAACCAATTTGAAGAGAAGCTCAGGAAGTCTAAAACGAAGGACAGCGACCTGTTGCTGTTAGGAGATGATCTTAACATCGTCGACTATAAATTCTCAAAATGCTGTAATCCGATTCCAGGAGATGATGTTTTTGGCTTCATCACAGTAAGTGACGGAGTGAAAATCCATCGCACTACATGTCCAAATGCAGCCGAATTACTTTCCAAGTATGGTTATCGCATAATTAAAGCGAAATGGGCATCTTCCAGAAAGCATTCATTTGAGGCGGCGCTAGCAATCATCGGTACGGACAGAATAGGACTTGTTAGTGATGTTACCAATGTAATTTCGTCAGAACTGAAAGTAAATATCAGATCACTATCAATTAATACAGACGGTGGAATCTTCGAAGGCAATATCCAGTTATATGTTGAGGACACTAATCATATTGATAAACTCAAGCAGAAATTAGAAAAAGTCCATGGTGTAGTTAAAGTATCAAGATTAGATTAATTGGGATAACGCATCACTTATATTTGCCAAATGGTTGTTCAGGAAACACTAGAAGAAGTAAAGAAGATATTTCAAGCTCATCTTGAGACGAAGAATCTACGGAAAACTCCTGAGCGTTTTGCCATATTGGAAGAGATCTACTCCAGGAACGGCCACTTTGACGTAGAAGCCCTGTACGTGAGTATGAAGGAGAAAAATTACAGAGTAAGTCGAGCAACTGTATATAATACGCTGGACTTGCTAGTGGACTGCGACTTGGTTACGAAACATCAATTCGGGAAGAATCTTGCTCAATTCGAAAAATCCTACGGTTTCAGGCAGCATGACCATCTTATTTGCACCGACTGCAATAAAGTACATGAGTTCTGTGATCCGCGAATTCAAAATATTCAAAATACCGTTGGTCAACTTTTGCAATTCAAAGTTTTGCATCACTCGTTGATTTTGTACGGAAGTTGTACCAGAAAAAACTGCGAAAACAAACTATCAGCATGACATACACACAACAGGTTTCAGATAAGATTTTGAGACTCAATTTTTCAGGAGACTTAATTGGTGAGAATAACGGTCCAGAGCTTGTAGAACTTGCAAACGATGTGCTGTCAAGAGGAACCAATCAATGCCTGCTTGATATCTCCGACGTTCGATATATTAATAGTAGCGGGATTGGTGTTTTGATTACCCTTCTAACCAAGTTTAGAAACAAAGGCGGTGACCTATACTTAATTAACCCATCGGAGCATGTTGATAAACTTCTCATTATGACAAAGCTTCAGGCAATATTTAACATTGCTGCCACGGAAGACGAAGTTTTGCAAAAAATTCAGTAGACATGTCAAAAGTTGATGTACTCCTCGGACTCCAGTGGGGGGATGAGGGAAAAGGGAAAGCTGTTGATTTCCTAGCCCCTAAGTATGATGTTGTAGCTCGATTTCAAGGTGGACCAAATGCTGGTCACACATTAGAGTTTGACGGAAAGAAACACGTGTTGCACCAAATTCCTTCTGGAATATTTCACGAGGGGATAAAGAACGTCATTGGAAATGGTGTTGTAATTGATCCAATTGTGTTCAGGCGTGAAATTGAGGAACTAGCTCCCTATAATCTCGATCTGAAGACTTCGCTTATTTTATCTAATAAGGCACAGTTAATTCTCCCAACTCATAAGCTTCTAGACAAAGCGCTTGAGATATCGAAGGGAAATGAAAAAATTGGATCCACCTTAAGAGGAATAGGGCCAACATATCAGGATAAGATTGGGAGGCATGGTTTAAGAATCGGAGATGTCATCGAATCTGATTTTGAGTCGAAGTATACGAAGCTTAGAGATCAACACCTTTCTATTCTCGAACGTCTAGGCTTTGATGAATCTTACACAGAAGCAGAGAAGGAATTCTTTGATAGCCTCGATTTAATCAGATCTTTCGAAATTACAAGTACCGAGTACTTTATAAACGATTCAATCCAGGCTGGGAAACAAGTGCTAGCAGAAGGTGCGCAAGGCACTTTGCTAGATATTGACTTTGGCAGCTATCCGTTTGTGACAAGTTCAAATACAACTAGTGCAGGAGCGTGCGCTGGTTTAGGAATTGCCCCTCGGCAGATAGACCAAGTGTTTGGAATATTCAAGGCCTATTGTACTAGAGTAGGTAGCGGCCCGTTCCCAACAGAGCTTTTAAATGAAGAAGGTGAGAACCTTCGGAAACTAGGAAACGAGTTTGGAGCAACAACTGGTCGGCCAAGAAGATGTGGCTGGCTAGATATCCCAGCGCTAAATTATTCATGCATGCTTAATGGGGTAACCCAATTGTTCATGATGAAAGCAGATGTGCTATCTGGTATCGGAGATGTCAAAATGTGTAATGGATACGCTAAGGATGGACAGACAACGACAGAATTCCCATTTGTTTACACAGATAGCTACGAGCCAGTCAATGAACGAGTAGATGGCTGGACACTGGATTCTTTTAGCGACTACGAGAGTCTTCCCAATCATTTGAGAGAATTTATCGAGATAATCGAAGGAAAAGTAAGCACGCCGATAAGCCTAATCTCCTTAGGACCAGACAGAAAGGAAACAGTCTTAAAAAGAATCTAGAAAAAAGTCATTTTAGATTAGTTGAAATCTCTGCTTTTGTTATCTTTGCCGTCCGCTTCAGGAAAAAGATCCTAGGGCGCTAAAAAGCCTCAAAATTTTTTAAAATAATTTTCTGAAAAGCTTGCGAGTAGAAAAAAAATAGTTCTATCTTTGCGTCCGCTTTCAGAAGGAAGGTCGAAAAAAGAGTCAAAAATCGTTAGAAATTTTAGTCTCTCATTGCTCGAAAAGTTGAGCAAAAGTTCTTTGAACAGATGTAACTATGTAGCAAAATAGCTCCACCTTGAATATTCTATTTTGAGGAAAAAGTAGCTGGGTTTAAACAATACATTAAGATTTATATACAATGGAGAGTTTGATCCTGGCTCAGGATGAACGCTAGCGGCAGGCCTAATACATGCAAGTCGAGGGGCAGCAATCACTTCGGTGAGTTGGCGACCGGCGCACGGGTGCGTAACGCGTATGCAACCTACCCTGTACTGGAGGATAGCCCGAGGAAACTCGGATTAATACTCCATAATATCAAGAAGAGACATCTCTTTCTGATTAAAGATTTATTGGTACAGGATGGGCATGCGTCTGATTAGTTTGTTGGTGAGGTAACGGCTCACCAAGACGATGATCAGTAGGGGTTCTGAGAGGATGATCCCCCACACTGGCACTGAGATACGGGCCAGACTCCTACGGGAGGCAGCAGTAGGGAATATTGGTCAATGGGCGAGAGCCTGAACCAGCCATGCCGCGTGCAGGATGACGGCCTTATGGGTTGTAAACTGCTTTTATATGGGAAGAAAAAAGTCTTGCGAGACTAATTGACGGTACCATACGAATAAGCACCGGCTAACTCCGTGCCAGCAGCCGCGGTAATACGGAGGGTGCAAGCGTTGTCCGGATTTATTGGGTTTAAAGGGTACGTAGGCGGATTTTTAAGTCCGTGGTGAAAGCCCATCGCTTAACGATGGAACTGCCATGGATACTGGAAATCTTGAATTCAGTTGAGGTAAGCGGAATTTATGATGTAGCGGTGAAATGCATAGATATCATAAAGAACACCTATTGCGAAGGCAGCTTACTGGACTTGGATTGACGCTAAGGTACGAAAGCGTGGGGAGCGAACAGGATTAGATACCCTGGTAGTCCACGCCGTAAACGATGATTACTCGCTGCTGGCGATACACAGTCAGTGGCCAAGCGAAAGCGTTAAGTAATCCACCTGGGGAGTACGCTCGCAAGAGTGAAACTCAAAGGAATTGACGGGGGTCCGCACAAGCGGTGGAGCATGTGGTTTAATTCGATGATACGCGAGGAACCTTACCTGGGCTAGAATGTGAG
>Ga0316189_10000086_pt1 | contig 80536 bp, 57 predicted proteins | sample LowCovwburrow_MG_FD_204930 | JGI IMG/M metagenome (GOLD analysis project Ga0316189, IMG submission 204930) | Coastal sediment microbial communities from Maine, United States - Lowes Cove worm burrow | ecosystem: Environmental > Aquatic > Marine > Coastal > Sediment | place: USA: Maine...
ACCTCACGGTTAGCAACCTTGCGACTTACTTTGCTTCAAGGCACGACCCTTGCGCATTAAGGACTTACACCTTTGGGACTATTCTTAGTTAAAAGAACTATATTTACCATTCAAGGCACACACAAAACCTAAACTGCATTAAAACGCAGTTTAGCTAAGCGTTGCTACCATAAATAATGGGATAAGTTGCATTGATACTATAATTTAGTATTAATTTACTTCTGTTTCTACTGAACTAGCTAGAATATACAATAGCAATTTATATTATGAGAATATGAAGTCAAATAATTGTGAACCAGAGTTAGATATTCATATCATTAATTATGAAGTTTAATTCAAAGAAAATAGAATTCTAAGGGAAGTACTCCAGGAATCATCTTTTACCTGCTCTAATCGTCCATCAATTTGATCAATAATTGATTTGATGAGTTCCATTCCAAAAGAATCATTTACTGACGAATCCCTGATTCCCTTTCCATTGTCTTGGTACGATAAAAAGTAATCATTATGATTTATTTTTTCAAGTCGAATTCGAACTCGTGCTTCGTCTCCCATTCCAGTAAAAGCGTGTTTAACAGAATTTGTTATCAACTCATTTACAGACATTCCTAATGGTATCAATGTTTTAATATCCAAAGTTTGAACATTTGAATCAATATCAAACGAAACAACCTGTTTTCTCGAATAAGAACTTACTCTTTCTGATAGTCTTTTGAAGTACTGTTTAGGCTCTACCTCACCAAAATCATCTTGTTTATAGATCATCTCGTGCACAGAAGCAATACTATGAATACGGTTAATAGCATCAGTAAAAGCGACAGCAACAACCGGATCATCTTCATCTGCAGCTTGCAAATTTAGAGTGCTAGTTATAATTTGAAAATTATTTTTTACCCGGTGATGAATTTCTTGTAACAACAACTTACGCTCATTATTTTGCTTTTCAATTATCTTTTTTTGTTGCCTAGCAACTTGCAAACGAGAATAAATAACGATAGCAAATAGTATTGTTAATAATAGTCCAAACAGAATCGCATAAATGAGCACTTTTTGTCGCTCTCCTTCCATTTTTACATATTCCAAACGTTTTTCATTTTCATTTTCTGCGATTAGTTTCTCTTTTTCATTTTCGAAACTAATCTCCTTCCGCATAACCATCATCTTCACTTCTTCCCCAGAAATACTATCATTTAGTTTAGTATACTGAACATAGTGATACAGTGCCTTTTCAAAATCTTTTTGTTCATCATAAATTTGGTATAGAACTTTGGAAGAATTCAGTAATACTCTAGCTCGTTGACTTTTCTCTGCATGATAATAACTTAATTCTCCATAAGATTGGGCAGATTGTAAATCCTTTATTTTTAAAAAATATTTTGCTAACTCTCTTTTGACTGTTGCAATCCACCAATCATTCTCTAATTCTAAAAAAAACGATTCAGCTCTTGTAAGGTATTGAAGTCCCAAATCCAAACTATCCAACTTAACATAAACCCGACCCATATGTGAATTTGCAATAGCAACTCCTTTATTATCGTTCAACGATTCAAACAATTCTAATGCTTCAATGTATGTCAATAATGCCCTCTCCGGGGTTTCTTTCTCTACCAAAATTGCTATATTATTCAGAATATGAGGAATCATGAATGCTTTATCTTTTGATTCTTTTTCTAACAATTCTTTCGCCTTCAGTAAAAATTCAACCGCTTTCTTGTCGTTACCGATATCAATATAGACTAAAGCGATATTGTTATATAGTATAGCCGCGTCTGATGTATTCCCTAGTCTTTCGTAAATAGTGAGCGCCTGAAAATAAAAATCTAAAGCTTTAGGAATATTGCCCTTCAACTTTTCAAAATAACCTAAATCTCCATAAACATACCCAAGATATTTATCAAAAAATTGGGTTTCTTCAAAAGTATTATCGGGGCTATTTAGTAAATCCTGAATTAACACTAATCCAAATCGATTGTATCGTTCACAGACATTATTGTTAGTGCAGTGCACTGTTATATATGCCAAAGCGTTAATTCTGCTTGTATCTGCCTCCGCTTTATGATACTCAGAAAGACAAGAATCAATTAAGGTCAAATTGGATGATTTCAAATGCGTCAAATCCAAAGAATCGATAAGGTAAAAATCTTTTTTACCAAACTCTTGACTGTAGCAAACGTGCAACAGGTTAAAGCACAGAAAAACTAGTAAATACCTCATATGTCAAAACGGATTAAAGTATCTTTTTTTGTTAATTTCAAACTGATAATGATTCACAGCTAGAAGTAAATTTAAATATTTCAATAGAATAAACGCAAAGAATTATAATAAATTAAAAAGAAAAAATTGAAAGTGCAATTCCAAAGCAATTACACTTTCTGTTTTGAACAGTTAAATTAATAAGTTTAGAATCAAACTTTTATAGTGAATTTTTCACTATTACACTTAAATAATAATCAAAATTTATTCGTTGACTATTGAATCTTGTAATAAGTAAGGCATAATTCAAATGGTAAAAGAATATAAACAGTGGCTAACAATAGTAGTCGTTACACAAGTCCATAATTCCAATAGAAACTGACCTTATTTAAGTCGTTTTAAGAGCTATTTACTTTTACGAACCTCTAATTTCAGTTTAAAATAGGGGCACTTATTTTAAGGCTTTTTTGCGTTTAATAGCCTTTTTATTTCAAGAAAAAAGTTGGCAAGTGATTTTGCTTCACTTTTTGCCAGTTTTTGAATAAATTTTAGATACTTTTTTAAGTTATATGCCATGGCAGCCAAGTGCATTACTTTGTTGGCTTGTTTGATACCAATGGTATTTATTTTACGCAAGCCCATAAATTGGGTTAATGTGCCAAAAACAGGCTCAACGGCTATGTTTCATTACTACTTTGAATTTTCCAACGGAAAATTCTTATATTTATCATGTTCGCGACTGCGGAATAATCCTGCGGATGATTCCGCAACGAAAAACATAGTCAAACCGGTATTGCAAATAAGATATAATGAAAAGAATCACTTACTTATTCTACCTATCTCTTATACTATTTGAATCTTGTGCCCAAGAAACAAAACAAGAGAAAGAGAGTGAAAAAATTAAAGTGGCAATTAATGTTGATTATTCAAGCCAAACTCCCGTAGAACAACAAATAATTAATCCTTCGGGAAGTGTAATTGAATCAAGGATATTGCCCCCTCCTGGTTTTAGTCGAATTACAAGTCCTGAAAACTCTTTTGCCAAATACTTAAGAAATTTACCGTTAAAACCTCACGGTTCTGAAGTATTATTTTATGATGGGTCCATAAAAACAAACTATGATACATATACTGCAGTAATTGACATGAAAATCGGAAATAAAGATTTACATCAATGTGCTGATGCAGTGATGAGACTTAGAGCTGAATACCTTTGGTATCAGAAAAAATATGATGACATCCACTTTAATTTCACCAATGGATTTAGAGTTGACTATTCTAATTGGATGGAAGGTAAAAGAATGGCTATTAAAGGGAATAAAACATATTGGGTAGATAAATCAGTTCCATCTAATACGTATCAAGATTTTTGGGAATATATGGAACTAATTTTCAACTATGCAGGCACATTATCTTTATCTAAGGAGCTAATTCCTGTCAAAATAGAACATATGAAAATTGGAGATGTCTTTATTTGGGGCGGCTCACCAGGTCATGCAATTTTAGTAATCGATATTGCTATAAATTCAGACACCAAAGAAAAGGTTTTCCTTTTGGCTCAAAGTTATATGCCAGCTCAAGAAACTCAAATACTTAAAAATCCTAACAATTCAGAATTGAGCCCTTGGTATTCTGTAACTGAAATCGGTAAAGAATTATATACACCAGAATGGACTTTTAGTCGTAATGATTTAAAAAGATTTAAAGAATAAATACTATATCAAGGTGTATAGTGCATAACCTTCGGGATAAGCACCATACACAAAATGTTAGCTACAATTTGAATAAAACGAACCAAAAAAATGACATTTAGAAAAGCTACAAAAAATGACGTTTCAAAGATTGTAGAAATGATTGCTGATGACGAACTTGGAAAGACTCGAGATAATTTTCAAATCCCCTTACCGACCGAATATCTAAAAGCTTTTGAAAAAATAATTGCTGATCAAAACCAAGAACTGATTGTTGTTGAAAACGAAAACGCTGAAATTATTGGAACTTTACAGCTGTCATTTATTCAATACTTGACTTATCGTGGCGGAATTAGAGCGCAGATTGAAGCTGTAAGAATCAGAAAAGACCAAAGAGGACTTGGAATCGGCAAAGCTATGTTTAAATGGGCCATAAAAAGATCGAAAGAACGAAATGCACATTTACTACAATTAACAACTGACAAAAAAAGACCTAAAGCAATTAAATTTTATGAAGATTTAGGATTTAAAGCGACTCATGAGGGAATGAAAATACACTTTGAATAATAAAAAGACCCAAACCAACATAAATGAAGATTAGAAAATACTTTTTGAATTGTTTTCTTCTTTTAATTCCAATTATTATATGGAATATTACTCTCATTGACTATTTACCTATAGGTTATAATTCTGATATTTTTGATAAAGACATTCCAAAATTTGTTAGTTATATTGAAAATTTTATTCGTTTTCTTTTATTTGCGCTTCCTATATTCATGATTCTTTCCTTAAAATCAAGATTGCAAAAGATTGGGTTTTTGACCTATTTGATTGGACTTATTTTGTATTTTTCTTCTTGGCATATTATGATCATTATGCCAGAATCAAATTGGAGTCAGGGTATAATTGGATTCATGGCTCCCGCGTACACGACGATAATCTTTTTTGTAGGAATTGCATTAATAGGTAACAAAGCCTTTTTTAAATTTCCGCATCTCTCACTGATTTATATTTGCATGTCAATATTATTTGTTATTTCACACTCAGTTCACGCATATCTTGTCTTTATGAGATTATAAAATGAAAACCCTAGAGACGCAGTTCGGCATAAATGCCTATTTTTACTTCAACCGATAGGCATCAATGAAAAAATATTACATCACTATATTAATACTCACTATTATTTCAGGGTGTGTCATTCTAGAAGAGCCACTAGAATATGCGGTTGGTTCAATAATTTACCAGCGACAAGTTTCTAAAAAGGAAATCGTATCTGAGGATTACCCAAATAGACCCAAAAGTTCAATAAATTCCGTGATTGTAAGGAAAGACTCAACCCTCCAAATCAAATTCACAACCAAAAAGGGCAGAAAAAAACATAAAGGTGCGTACTATTATTATATAGAGAATTCGATAGACACTATTCGAACTAGTGTTAAAGATAGTTCATTTGTGAAAACCCATTTCTTTATATCAGGAAACTTTTTACCTCCCAAAATGCAAATTCCTTTTGTCAATTATTCTGACCGAGGCGTTGCGTTTCATGATGATGGCAGTTGTATTCATACCTGGATCAGCCACTGCACTGATTCTCCATGTTCCACTACCCATCAATACAAAGGAGAATATCTGTATCGAGACAATATAATAGAAGTCACTTATTTTTTGAGTCGAAATTTTAACAATAATTTGATCCCATTAAAGCACAATCCTATTAAGTCAATCAATGAAGTAGAGTGGAAAGTGATGCAGCCGACTTCAAGTTTCTATGGACTATCCGAAAATAATGATACACTTAAAGCGCTTGACAGCAACGGGAATGACAAAATTGGTCGGACATGGATAATTGAGAACACTTTAAAACGCACTATTAATTAAGTATTGGTAATTCATCCAACAAAATTCAGATATGAAAAAATACACTATAATCCTTACTTTAACCATTTTATTAACAAATGGATGCTTTGCGAATGCAGTAGACACGCTTAGCATAAGAAACCATTTAAATAAAATAATAAACACCGAAAAACCAAGAAACTTTAAGAATATTGAATCACTCAATTCTGTTGCTGATTATATCTTTAACAACTTCAAAAAATATGCAGACAGCGTGTATTACCAACCTTATGAAATAGAAGAGAAAGTTTATAAGAATGTCGTTTGTGTATTTGGCAGCCAGAATACCAAAACGATTGTTGTAGGAGCACATTATGATGTCTGCGGCAGTCAAGATGGTGCTGATGATAACGCAAGTGGTGTTGTTGGACTTTTAGAATTAGCAAAATTATTGAAAGGTAAAAAACTAAAGTATAGAATAGAAATTGTAGCTTACACATTGGAAGAACCTCCATTTTTTAGAACAAAATATATGGGAAGTTATGTCCACGCAAAATCATTGTACGAAAATAAAGCGGATGTTTATGGCATGTTTTGTTTGGAAATGATTGGGTATTTTGACGACTCAAAACATTCACAAGATTATCCCATTAAATCGCTATCATTGATATACGGTAAACGAGGCAATTACATTACGCTTGTTAACAAACTTTCTAAAGGAAAGTTCTCAAGAAAATTTAATACGAAATTTAAACACCAACGCTTAGTTAAAACCAAAAGGTTTAATGCGCCAGCGAAACTACCTGGTATTGATTTTTCAGATCATTTAAATTATTGGGCATTTAACTTCAGCGGATTAATGATCACTGACACTGCATTTTATCGCAATAAAAATTATCATCTAGATACAGACACAATTGAAACCCTCGACCTATTGAGAATGAGCAAAGTAATAGAATCCGTTTACCAAACATTACTAAAAATTAAATAATTGTGTGTAGAGTTACTTCAGCTCATTCAACATAAACTTCTCTTCCCGCATATCATATTTTGGAGCCGGCGGGAATTACTTCAGCTCGCTACCGCTTGTTCAGCATAAACTTCTCTTCCCGCAAACCACTTTGTGGAGCCGGCGGGAATTACTTCAGCTCGCTACCGCTCGTTCAGCATAAACTTCTCTTCCCGCAAACCACTTTGTGGAGCCGGCGGGAATCACTTCAACTCGCTACCGCTTGTTCAGCATAAACTTCTCTTCCCGCAAACCACTTTGTGGAGCCGGCGGGAATCACTTCAACTCGCTACCGCTTGTTCAGCATAAACTTCTCTTCCCGCAAACCACTTTGTGGAGCCGGCGGGAATTACTTCAGCTCGCTATCGCTCGTTCAGCATAAACTTCTCTTCCCGCAAACCACTTTGTGGAGCCGGCGGGAATCGAACCCGCGTCCAAACAAAGAGTTAAAATGCTTTCTACGTGTTTATTTTGTGATTTAGCTTCAATAACTCACTGGGCACAAACACCCTATCAATTACCTAAGTTCCTTAAGTTTCATACAATTGTCGGAACGCCAACTGCACTATCCTAAAATTTTAATACCCTTGATCAAGTCTACTTCAGGCAGGTATGCTTGAGGGCAGTTAGTTCCCCTTACTATACTTGGGGGGAATTAAGGTAACTAAGCTTGGCTTAGATTACGCAGCTAACGCGTAAGAATTATTGTTGTCAATTATTCTATGATGTACTAATGATTTACGAGAATATGTACGTTACTCGACATGCTTACATTCCAAATCAGATGCTGTCAAATCCAAGTCGGCCCCAAAGAACTGCTGCAAAAGTAGAACTAATTTTGCATTTAATTTACTATTAACCTTCAAAACTCAGTATTTTACACTTATATCTTTAAAAAATTAACTATTATAGCACGATATTTATTTTAAACCAGATCTATGAAATTAGGAATCATTCGGGAAGGTAAAATGCCACCAGACAAGCGTGTTCCGCTAACACCAGAACAGTGTGTTCAAATTCAGGAAACCTATCCCAATGTTGAAGTTTATGTTCAAAAAAGTGGGGTTAGAAAGATAGAGGATGAGGCTTATGCTAGATTAGGTCTACCTGTTGTTGATGATATTTCTAATTGTGACATATTAATGGGTGTTAAAGAGGTCAATATTGAAGATTTAATTCCAAATAAAACATATCTATTTTTTTCTCACACGTTTAAAAAGCAACCTTACAACCGAGATTTACTTAATGCCATTCTCAGCAAAAAAATTAGATTGATTGACTATGAAGTACTGACTAAACCAAATGGCATGAGATTAATTGGTTTTGGCAGATATGCTGGCATTGTGGGTACCTATAATGGCTTCTTAGCATTTGGAAAAAAGCACGGACTTTATGATTTAAAACCTGCCCATCAATGCGAAGACAGGGTTGAATTGGAAGAAGAGCTAAAAAGAATTCAATTGCCTTCAAATACTAAAATTACGTTAACAGGTTATGGTCGTGTCGGTCATGGCGCCAGAGAAATCTTAGCCACAATGGGGCTTAAAGAAGTTGATTCGTCAGAATTTTTAACGCGAATATTTAACGAACCTGTTTACACCCAACTAGAGGTAGATGAATATTTTGAACGTGAAGACGGAAAACCGTTTGATAAATCGGCATTTTATGAATCTGGTGCTGGACACCGCTCAACATTTAGACAATATTTAGACGTCACAGACCTCTACATTGCTTGTCATTATTGGGATGCAAGTTCTCCATACATTTTTACAAGAGCTGACCTACAAAATGGATCACATCAAGTTTCCGTTGTTGCAGATATATCTTGTGACATAGATGGACCTGTTGCCTCTACTTTGCGTCCATCAACAATTGACTCTCCATTGTACGGTTATAATCCAATTACTGAACAAGAAGATAATTATAGCCAATCTGGCGTTATCTGCGTAATGGCAGTTGACAATTTACCATGTGAATTACCAAAAGATGCTTCGGAAGATTTCGGAAACGAATTGCTAAAAAATATTATCCCACATCTCCTAGGTGAAGATAAGGACAACATTATCGCTAGAGCGAGTGAAACCAATTTAAATGGTGAATTAACAGAATATTTTACCTACCTAGAGCCTTATCGCAAAGGAGAAGAATAAGATATGAATAGAATTCAAAATAAAAAAAAGCCAGACTACAATAGTCTGGCTTTTCAATATTAGAAATATCAAAAATTAATTTCTTATCTGGTTGCTGTTCCCGAAGGGTTTGACATTACAGCATTATTCATCATATCATATAATGTATGATCGAGCGCACCAGCAGGAACATCCCCAACTAATGGTTTTAATAAAAATGGTTTAGCACTATTATCAGGTTGTGGCTCAACAGAAATTACAACCTTTGCACCTGATAAATCTGTAGGAAATGTCACACCGTTTGGAGCATTGTTTAAAAAATCTTCTCCAGGAAATGGAGGTCCGCTCATTGTTCCGCTATAAGGAGCTGACCCATCAGCTACATCTGCTGCAGTAAATGTTCCGGTTGTTACTGGTGTACCATCAATTACAGCCCAACCCTCATATACCCAACCTGCAGGTAATATTGGTAAGCTTAATCCTGCTCCTGGTCCAGCATTTGGATCCAACCACCAAACACCACTATTTTCATCATTCATAGCACCATTTGTTGGCGTAGCCAGGATATAAGAACCTGTAGCATCAGCTAAATTTACACCTAATGCAGAAGCATGAGAAACTGATAATGTAGCACTTGATTCAGAAAAATCTCCTGCCAAAATATGTACACTAGAAGGTGCTGGTTCAGGATCTGAACTTGGTTCGATTGTCAGAACAAAAGCTGCAGCATCATCCAATTCAAATTTCTTTACAGAAAATGTTGTAGCAGACATTGTTCCTGCATCATTAACACTAAAAGTACCAGTAGAAATTGGTTCATCATTTACGATAATCCACCCTTCATACATATAATCTGTTCCTAAATTTTCAAGTCCGGAGATGTCTAACGACAAGTCGACCATCTTCTTTTTTTTACAACCTGCTAATACTAACACTATCGAAAAGATTGCTAGATAGACAATTTTCTTTGTTTTCATAATTTATTTTATTTACAAGAGAAAGTCATCTTAACATACTAATCCTTACAGAAGGATTAATTATTGATTTTACTAAGCTTTTCAATAATACTTGAAAAAAATTACTCTAAAATTTTATAAAAACCCATTAAAATATGATTTTTTTAGACAAAGTTGGATAAAAAACAAATTATTAGAATTACAAGGGTTCGATAAACAATTGCATTTTTTTTAATCATCATTGTACTTTTGTTTAAAACAATTAGCCTAAAAATAAATTATTAACACGCCAATAAAAACAGTACTGTTTTTTTAGATTTAGACTTAATATTTTACCAAAATTAACCTCTTATGCAGGAGGGAGGAGAAAAATTAAGTTTTTTTAGCAGAAAAATCAGTACCAAAACGATTATATGTCGTTTAAAAATTAAATCTGCGAAAAAACGTGTTTTTTTGAAACTTCTTTCGCAGAAACCAAGTTAAATAAAGACGCACAAATGAATTTTATTAAAGTAAATACTTGACCCGTATACTATAATAATGTACATTTGCAGTCGGTTTGTTAATTATTAAAATTAAAAGGAAAGATGAGGCAGTTAAAAATTACAAAATCTATTACCAATCGTGAGAGTCAGTCGTTAGATAAGTACCTTCAGGACATTGGTAAAGAGGAACTTATAACTGCTGAAATGGAAGTTGAATTAGCTAAAAGAATCAAGCAAGGAGACCAATGGGCACTTGAAAAACTCACTAGAGCTAATTTACGATTTGTTGTTTCAGTTGCAAAACAGTACCAAAACCAAGGACTTACCTTACCAGATTTAATTAACGAAGGAAATTTAGGCTTGATTAAAGCTGCGCAAAAATTTGACGAAACAAGAGGATTTAAATTTATATCCTATGCTGTATGGTGGATTCGTCAATCAATTCTGCAAGCTTTAGCTGAACAAGCTAGAATTGTTCGTTTACCTTTAAATCAAGTAGGTTCATTAAACAAGATTAACAAAGCTTTCTCAAAATTAGAACAGGAATATGAAAGGCCACCATCAGCTGAAGAATTGGCTGAGGTTCTAGAAGTTCCTGAAGACAAGATTAAAGAAAGTATGAAAGTAGCAGGAAGACATGTATCAATGGATGCCCCGTTATCTTCAAGTGAAGATGGTGGAACTTTGATGGATGTAATGGCAAATGATGATTCGCCAGATGCTGATAGATTACTATTAGCAGAATCGCTACAAAAAGAAATAGAACGTTCGCTATCAACTTTAACGGATAAAGAACGTGAAATTATCCGTCTATTTTTCGGCATTGGGATGAACCACGGTTTAACTCTTGAAGAAATAGGCGCTAAGTTTAATTTAACGCGTGAGCGTGTGAGACAAATTAAGGAAAAAGCTATCCGAAGATTAAGACACACCTCCAGAAACAAATTACTAAAAGCGTATTTAGGATAATGAAAACTTAGGCTGCCAATTTTGGCGGCCTTTTTTTGTATGTAAAATCACAATTTAAATAAATAAAAATGGGAACAGAAGTAGGTTACGAAAAAGAACTACAAAACTATTTAGGCGACGAAAAGGCTGCTGTTCAGCTTTCGAGATACGTTGGTGAATTATTATTTGATAAAGGCATTGAGCTCGTGCTTTTCAGAAACCATTTGGTGGATGTGACAATATCAGAAGTCATTAATTTACATAACTATGCTGAAAACGTCGTTGGGAAAAAAATCTTTGTGACTACTACAGCCGCATTAGCTAAAGAAATCTTTGGTTTAGATTTATCTCCAGCAAAAATCGACATTGGTAAGTTAGCTTATGAATGGATTCAAGAAGGAGATGCCTTTTCATCTAAAGAGGATTTCTTAAGAAAAAAATTAGGTGGCATGGTTGACAATGGTGACTTCAACCTTGAACCTAGAGATGTTGTACTATATGGTTTCGGTCGAATTGGACGTTTAGCTGCAAGAGAATTAGTTAAACAAGCTGGTAAAGGTCAACAATTGAGATTGAGAGCTATCGTCACTAGAAACAACTCTGCTGATCAGATTATTAAAAGAGCCTCTTTGTTAAGAAGTGACTCCGTTCACAATGACTTTAAAGGCACAGTAACCGCAGATACGGAAAACAAAGCCATTATCATTAACGGTCAAATCGTTAAAATGATTCAGGCAAATAATCCTGAAGATATTGACTATACTGAATATGGAATTGACAACGCATTAGTTATAGATAACACAGGAGTTTTCACTGACAAAGAAGCATTAGGTAGGCATTTGAAAGCCAAAGGTGTTGACAAAGTTTTGTTAACTGCACCAGGAAAAGAAATTCCAAATATTGTTTATGGTATCAACCATTTTGATTTAGACATTGAAGGACAAGATATATTCTCAGCTGCCTCATGTACAACTAATGCTATTTCACCAGTATTAAAAGTAATCAACGACAAATATGGTGTTGAAAAAGGTCATATTGAAACCGTTCACGCTTATACAAATGATCAAAATTTATTAGACAACTTCCATAAAAAACCAAGAAGAGGTCGTTCTGCTGCTATCAACATGGTTATTACATCAACCGGTGCAGGTAAAGCGGTCACAAAGGTAATTCCAGACTTAAAAGATAAATTGACTGCCAATGCAGTACGAGTACCAACTCCTAATGGTTCATTAGCGATCTTAAACTTATCTTTAGGTAAAGAAACTTCTGCTGAAGACATCAATAGCACACTAAAAGATGCTGCATTAAATGGCAACTTAGTGAATCAAATTTATTATTCATTTGACCCTGAGTTGGTATCTAACGATATTATTGGGAACACTTGTTGTTCAGTTTTTGATGCACCAGCCACTATAGTATCTTCAGACAAAAAGAATGTTGTATTGTATACATGGTATGACAATGAATTTGGATACACTAAGCAAGTGATCAGATTAGCGAAATATATTGCTAAGGTGAGAAGATTAATTTATTATTAATCACTGTTAAACTATTTAAAAAGAGGCATCCAATCTACTGGGTGTCTTTTTTTTGCCTTATTTTTAACCAATCAAAACCTCTGCCAACTTCAAATCAAAAGGAGAGGTAATTTTAATATTTTCCTCATTTCCGTTAACAACTGTTATGTGATGACCATTGGCTTCAACGACTGAAGCATCATCTGTAAAAAAAGATTGGTATGCTTGCTCGTACGACTTTTTTAAAAGATTAACTTCAAAACATTGAGGGGTCTGTACTTTTCGGTATGCGCTTCTATCTACCGCTTTAGACAATGCCCCGTTGATTTTTCTTAAAGATTCTTTAACTGGCAACACTGGGATACAAGCACCAGACTTCTCAGCTTCACGATAACAATTGGCAATCACTTCATGAGACACAAATGGTCTGACGCCATCATGCACGCCAATAATCTGGCCTTTTGCAAATGCCAAACCGTTCTTAATAGAATGAAACCTAGTTTCACCCCCACTTACAGTTTCATGAGGTATTTCAAATTCGTGTTGATGAACTAAACTTAACCAATGGTCAATATGAATTTGATCTTCTGGCAAAACCACAATGATTTGAATAGTTGGATCATATTCATAAAACCGTTGAATTGTATGAAACAAAATCGGTTGACCATTAATTAATAGAAACTGTTTTGGAACATCTGTTCCCATTCTGAGTCCTTTCCCAGCTGCAGTTATAATAATTGAATATCCCATAAACAAAAACTGCAAATGAAATCTCATTTGCAGTTTAAAAATACTATTTTTTTAGTTTATATAATCAACATAGCGTCCCCGTAAGAGAAAAATCTATATTTTTCCTTAATGGCTTCCGCATAGGCTTCTTTAATGAAATCGTAATCTGCAAATGCGCTAACCATCATTAATAAGGTAGATTGTGGCGTATGAAAGTTTGTAATTAAACTATCTGCAATGCTAAACTCATACGGTGGAAAAATAAATTTATTAGTCCAACCATTATATGGGTTCAATTCTCCATTTGTACTTACTGAAGACTCAATGGCTCTCATGGCAGTTGTTCCAATGGCGCAAATTTTCTTTTTCTTTACTTTTGCATTATTTACAATATCACAAGCTTCTGGTAAAATTAAACATTGCTCAGAATCCATTTTGTGTTTAGTCAAATCTTCAACCTCAACATTTCTAAATGTACCTAAACCAATATGTAAGGTCACTTCAGCTTTATTTACGCCTTTAATTTCTAATCTTTTTAAAAGTTCTCTAGAAAAATGCAATCCTGCTGTTGGTGCTGCAACTGCGCCTTCTTCCTTTGCATATATTGTTTGATATCTTTCTTCGTCTTGAGGAACTACATCCCTTAAACCTTTAATATAAGGTGGAATTGGTGTCTCTCCTAGTTGTGTGATTTTTTCTTTAAATTCTTCATAAGAGCCATCAAATAAAAATCTGATCGTTCTACCTCTTGAAGTTGTATTGTCAATTACCTCTGCAACTAAAGAATCATCATCAGTGAAATATAATTTATTACCAATTCTAATTTTTCGTGCTGGATCAACTAATACATCCCACAATAAACTTTCTCTGTTTAATTCTCTTAACAAAAATACTTCGATTCTAGCACCAGTTTTTTCTTTGTTGCCGTACATTCGGGCAGGAAAAACCTTAGTATTATTCATTATCATGACATCCCCATCATCAAAATAATCTAAAACATCCTTAAAAACTTTATGCTCTATTGTTCTTTTTTCTCTGTTCAACACCATCAATCTTGATTCATCTCTATTTTCAACAGGGTGGTGAGCGATTAATTCCTCAGGAAGGGTAAAATCAAATGCAGATAATTTCATGTATTTTTATTTAAAGAGCACAAAGGTAACTATTATTGAGCAAAAATTTAAAGAATATATACTAATTAGAAAAAAAAATCCGTTTTAGGTGTGACTTATTTTAAGAACCGAATTATAACATGTAACTTTTTAAAGTACTTTTGTGTCTTACTACCATGAAGCTATTTGTTAGCCTATTATTTTCTTTGTGTTTTTTAGCGACAGGGTTTTCTCAAACCTTGAGTGGTTTTATTATGGATGAATCTAATAACCCCATTCCTTTTGCCAAAGTTTACGTTAAAAACCAAGAAAATTTATATGCTAAGGCTAACCTTGAGGGTTTTTATGAATTCTTTTTGCCAAACGGACAATATGATGTCATCTATTCAAGCATTGGTTTCGAAAATAAAATCATTCCTATTACCATTAAAGATGGGCAATCGTTTGAGCAAAACATTTATCTGAATGAAAAAGTGACTGAACTCAAGCAGGTTGAGGTTAAAACCAAAAGAAGTAATGTTGGCTACGAGATTGTTAAAAATGTAATCGCGAATCGTGACCAACTTTTAGACCCTTTTAATGGCTTTACTTGCGAAATTTATGTCAAAGAAAGAGAAACTTTTGATACGAAAGAAAAGAAAACAGATGATGAAGAAATAGAAACAGCAGGTCAACCTTCAGATGTGTTTGAAGAAGAAGATAAAAAAGTAGAGGCTGAAATTGAAAAAGTGGGCAGATTAAATTTATTAGAAAGTCAAATAAAAGTTAACTTTCAGATGCCAAATTCGATTAAAGAGGAGCGAACTGCACACTCAAGAATTGGCCGTTCTCAACAACTCTATTTAAAGCGATCTCCAATTTATCCAAAGTTAAGGTTTGACTTTTATCAAGGTTTGATTAAACAAGAATTTTTACACGAGACACCAATCGTATCTCCCCTCCACGCCTCCGGTATTCTATCATATAAATATCGATTGAAAGAAATTATTACTGAGGGTCAAGACACGATTTACAAAGTGAAAATTTCACCAAGAAGTGTTGGAACCAGTAGCTTAGAAGGTTTTTTATATATCAAGAAACATGAATGGGCGTTAACTAAAGTCGACATGACCTTACATAAGGGTAATTTAAAGATATATGATGATTTTAGAATTATTCAAGAGTACACTAAATTTGACTCGGTTTGGTTAGTCACCAGTCAACGATTTGAATACCAAACCAAATACTTCAAAGAAACGATCTTCGGTGTCAGTGAGATTACTTATTCTAATTATAAACTTAATCCAGTTTTTCCGAAAAAATTCTTTGGTGCCGAGGTAGCTGCTACCACCAAGGAAGCATATGAAAGAGATAGCACCTATTGGAAGAAAATTCGTCCAGCACCTTTAACTCCCGAAGAACAACGAAAGAAATTCTTGCAAGATAGTTTATTGGCCATCTATACATCAGAAGCCTATTTAGACTCTGTTGATGCCGCATTTAACGAAATTACCTTCTTGAAAGTTGCTGTTTTAGGAATAGGTCACAGAAATAGGGAAAAAAAGACCCAATGGTATTTTTCTTCTCTTGTAGACTTTATTGAACCTTTAGGTATAGGTGCCCCCAGAGCCGGTCCAAGGATAGATTATTTTAAAAAATTTGACAATGAGCAATACATCAGCACGTGGGTTAACACTTCGGTTGGTTTGCTAAATGGAGACGTCAGAGGAAACACTGGCATCTACCACTACTATAACCCAATGAAATTAGCCCAGTATTATTTGTATTATTCTCATGGATTGGGATCAGTTAACTGGAATACTGCCTACCTCGATCAACTCAAATTGAGTAATTATTTTAGCCTTGATAATTTTACTGCCAGTCATAGAATTGAACTATTTAATGGCTTGCGGTTATTAACACAAATGAGTGTTCAACACCGTTATCCAATGCAAAACCTTAGACTTCTGAATGTCCCATGGGTAGATTCCTTAGTGGACAAAGGCGAACCATACAGTTTTGAACCCTACACCTCTACTCGATCTTATATTAGCTTACGCTATACCCCATTCCAAAAATATGTGCGTGAACCAAATAGAAAAATAGTATTGGGAAGTACTTGGCCAACATTTGGTGCGCGTTATGAAAAGGGGTGGAAAAATCTATTTAATAGTAATGTGGATTACGATTATCTTGCGTTTACTATGGAACAGGAATTATCTATTGGTACCATTGGTAAAACCAATTATTACTTTACAACTGGTAAATTTTTCAATCAAAATAATATAGAATTTATAGATAAAAAGTTCTTTCGACGTTCCGATTCAACAATTTTTAGATATTTAATGAGTAGTCCGATCCGCTCATTCCAAAATCTACAAGACGCATACGAAACAGTTGACTGGTATGGTGAATTGCATGTTATCCATCATTTTAATGGTGCTATTATTAATAAGATTCCATTTATGAAAAAAACTAGAATTCGTTCGCTTGCGGGTCTTGGTTTCCTCTATTTACCGGAGTATAACAACTTCTTTTACCAAGAAGCTTATATTGGCTTGGAACGAAATTTTAAATTTCTTCAGAATATTATTAGGCCTGCATTTTATCTGGTCTATTCCGATTCAAATCGTCAGCCTCCCAACTTAAGGATTAAATTCTCATTGGATGTTTTGGACACAAGGGATATGAAATTTAATTTCTAAATTGGCACATGATTTCAATTGTCATGCCAGTCAAAAATGCGCAACCTTATCTTATAGAATGTCTTGACTCAATTCTTAATCAATCTTATACGAATTGGGAACTCATTGCGATAAATGACCATTCGTCTGATGATAGTTTTACCATCCTACAGTCGTATTCAGAATCTGACCCTCGAATTAGAACCTTTCAAAATGATGGGCAGGGTATCATTCCAGCTCTACAAAAAGCATATTCAAAAACAAGCGGTCAATTTATTACTCGTATGGATGCGGATGATATTATGCCAAAGGATAAATTGAAGTTATTCCGTGCTCAATTAACCCTATTTCCTGAGTCAGTTACAACTGGCAAAATAAAGTATATTGGTGAAAATTTGCGAGAGGGATATCAAAAGTACGAGCAATGGATGAATGCCCTTGTGGATCGCAATTCTTATTTTGAAGAAATTTATAGAGAGTGTGTAATTCCTTCTCCAGCATGGATGATGAGTCGAAAATTATTTGATGAAATTGGTGGCTTCAACCATAATACCTATCCAGAAGATTATGACCTCACACTAAGGATGTATAAGGCCAAAATACCTATCAAGCCAGTGGATGATTTAGTTCATATTTGGCGTGACTACCAAGAGCGTACCTCTAGAAACGATCCTCATTATGCTTTTAATGCCTTCGAGGTTTTAAAAACCAAATACTTCCTTGAAATCGATTACGATCCTAATAAAATTCTTGTGATATGGGGCGGTGGAAAAAAGGGGAAGAATATTGCGATACTTTTACAAAGTCATCAGATTGACTTCAAATGGGCCTGCAATAACCCCAAAAAAATAGGTCAAGATATTTACAATATCGAAATGGAAGATATTGAGACTATTTTCGATCATGAGCTACAATACCAAAGCATTATTGCTGTTGCTAACCCTGATGAACAAATAGAGATTAAAAAACAACTTTCCCAAATGCCAAATGTTAGCGCCTATTGGTTTTGTTGATGCGTTAATTCAAGAACATTGAAACGCCAAAACCAAATGTTAATAAATCATTATAAAGTGATCCCACTTTCCACAACGACTTTTCTCCATAGGCGGTAAATTTAAAATTGTCGATATAATAATCGGCGCCAAATCTGAGCTCAAGGGTTCTTCTTTTTTTGCGTGTGTCGAATAAATAATCTGAAAAATCCGTATGATATGACTTCCGTTCTGCAATCGCGGAGTTCGGTTTATAATTGTGCAACAAATAATCTTGCTTTGAAAAAACCCCTTTATTAGCAACTGGATTGATGTTTCTATTCCACTCTCCTTTTTGGCGACCGTTGATAAAATATTGATGAAAATCTTGCAATAATTCTGAGTCATTAACACCACCGGTCTCAATATTAAACCGCCCTCTGAGCCAAGTATTTATATTCATTCCAAAATGAACACCAAGTTTACTAGTATTACTGATTTGTTTATGCACATTTAAATTCATACCCAATGAAACTTCATTGAAATTTTCCTGATATAATAGTTTTCGCATGGTAATAAACTTTTCACCATTTTGGGCATATCGTTCAGACTCATACGCAACAATACCAAGTGTCAGCTTTTGGTAACCAGCATTTAAATCTATTGAAGCCAAAGGATGAGGGTTAATATTAACAAAACCAGAAATTTTAGGTGACCTGATAATTGTATTCAAATTCCCCCAAGCAAAAAACAAGGTTTGGTAAATAACATTGGTATCAATCAATCCATTATTGTTAACGAAAATATCATTAACTCTTTTTTCAAGATAAATATTATCCTCAATCTCATCATCATCAACATGCACGCCCGTTAAATAACCATCATTTTTATTGTCAAGTATTTTGTTCATCAACTCATGATTCAAGGAATCTCCATCATCAATACCGAACCCGTCTAAAATGCTCCAACCTGAATTGTAAAAACTTGGGAAATGGGCAGAAAACCCAAAACGAAACAATTTCGGACGTTCCTTGTATTTTCCAATAATCTTAGGATCTAAAACACGACCTTTTGATTCAATATCCTTTTGTCCGAAATTTTGATTAAAAATAGTATAATTAACATGTAGACCATAATTAAACGCGTATTTAACAGTTTGACTATCAAATCTATTGTCAACAATCCAATTTGTTCGTTCATGCTCTATAGCGCCAGACGCAGGATCTTTAAACCATTGAACATCTAATCCCAATCTTAGATTCTGCTTTTCTAATCCCAACTTTATAAATGGAGCGATTTTATTATCCTCTAATTTTGGTAATTTTTCCAGTATTTTAAACTGCTGGTTGATTTTTGGATTATTGTATTCAAATCCCTGATAACTTTCAAATGTACTTGTGATGATAAAATTAATCCCTCCGCCATAGAACATTTTGACTTTACCTCTATTATTAAAAGAAGAGCCAATAGCTAAGGAAATTTTGTTGTATTGCACCTCCTCATAATTATTAAAAGATAGTTTGGTTAAGGCATTTTCATTGGCTCCATAAAGTGCCTTTGTTGCATTTGAATAATAATTGATACTATCCGTGACATATTGAACTGTATCCATTATTGGCCAGTTACTTTGTTTATAGGATAACCAAGCACTGTTAATCTTTTGGTTAACTCGACCTGAAATATAAGCAGTAGTATGGTTGGTTTCTCCATTCAAATCTAAGCGCCAACGTTCATAACTGTAGTCCAACTGCAACCACCAGTTCTTTTTGCTATTATACCTCAAATAAATGGGAACGGAGTAAATAGGCGTTAGTTTTAGGTCAATTGCACTTAAAATTAGCGTATCACCATTTGTATCAAGCATATCAAACCCAAATTGATCATTAAATCCAACCTGGCTATTTTGGACATTAATTCCAACCCCCAAACTTAGGTTTTGGCTTAATCCATACCACGAGAGTAAACATATCATTATAATCCCAAATGATTTTACCATATCACAAAATTATTTTTAAAATTTTCTTTTCTAGAAATAGGATTTTGACGGCCTTTAGACAAGGTTGAGACCTCATCTCTCAAGTAAATTTGAAGTTCCATAACCCTAATATCATCATCACCATTTAGGTCAGCAGCTTCATTTCGCAAAGCCTTTTTTAAAGCATATGTAAATACGCCATTCTGCCAAGCTTCTCCTTCAATGGCAAATTCGGTTCCTGATGAAGATGAAATAATATTTGTGCCTTGACTTGATCTCATATCTACAAATAACAATTTAGACAGTTCCAATACACCCATATTGAGTTCGTCACCATCCATTATACTCACCCCTGCTGATCTAAATTCAATACTGTCAATATGTTCATTTTCTGCAGAATTGACAATAATAGCGGTTTTATCCAACTCACCACTATGACAGGCATCAATAAGCACAAGTTTATTTCTACAGGATAATTTTTCAATTCTGGTCTCAAAATCATCAAATAAGACTCCATTCTCCTCAGGCTTTTCAAAATTTATATCATAAGTTGCCAAATAATAGTCAAGATTTGAATTTAACACGCCATGGCCTGCATAAAAAACAATCACCACGTCATTGGTCTTTGCTTGTCCTAAAAATTGATCTATATCAGATAATTTAGACTTGGTCATTGCGTCATCCAAAATTGTTTTTTGATAAATGTTCCCATATCGCTTTGATTTTGAAAAAATACCTGACATTTCCTCAGCATCCTTTCTTGCATAATTTAACTTAAATTTTTTATCCTTGTAATCGCTAACACCTATTGAAACAAAATAAAGGTCAGGTTTATCAAAGTGCTTTTCACATGTGACCACCTCTTCATGAGTGAGTGACTTAATTCCTGATTGACTTTTGCAATAAAATTCGATTCGGTTAATCCCTGAACTCAGCATTATTTCAATTTTTTGTTCTAATACTTTGGGCGCACCTTTAATATCAATTTGATGCTCGATACCATTTAAAATATAGGATAATGACCGAAGACCACCTTGACGTTCTATCGCTTTCAGTTTAAACATCACTCTATCTGTCTTTGTACTATAAGTACCTAAATAATTAACTTCAAGAAGAGGAATATCATCATTAATGTTTAATTTGTTCTGGACAATCTTTAACTTCTCAAGTCTTTTTTCGTAAGCCCGTCTTAAGATATCAGTTTCAGAATTAGTAAGAAAAGGTAAAGCTTTCATAACCAAATCAGGTCTATTAAAAAATAAGTCGTACTGTTCATATGCATAAAGTTTTCCTTTATTCAAAAAGCCAATTTTATTTAAAATCTCCTTAGATGCATAATAGTAATTATAATGATTAAACCAAGCAAAATTGTACTGTCCACTTAAGTATAGGGCCGACAAGTATTGACCATTTAAATTCCAGAACCGAATACTTCCATCTTCTCCATAACTTAATATCAGCCCAAACTTGGGCATTGATTTAAGACCAGTTATAGCGCCTTCATGGTAAGTATCCATATTAATTGTGTCATTACCATTCAGTTTATAAAAGTACTTTTCACCTTTTTTAAAATTCCAAATTGATTGACCAATTTTCAACTGTTTTGAGTCTTGCTGAAAATCAGAAATATGAAAACTGTTTTTAGAATAAAATAAATTAGCCGCATAATTTTTTACCATTTTAGTGGACACGTCCTTTCTTATGGTGATTTGATTCTCTTCCAATTGCCAAAGACAAGATAATAAGACCACTTTATTCAACTTTCCAGATTTAGCATGGTGTCGATCAGTTTTCAAGGCTTGGAAGTACAAATTGTTATTTGTGATTGAATCGATTTTAAGAACTGCATAGTTTATGCCATCACTTTCTTCCAGTTGGTTCAATTGAATTGAATTACTGGCCACTCTATTACTACTTAAATCAATTTTTCTTAAAACACCATTATTGTAACCAATAAACAATTCACTACCTGACACTTTTACATCTAAAATACCTGGTGAAGCACTTTTTAACACCTGATTTAATCTAAAGTTATTGACATCATATAAGTATATATTTCCATTCATATCTCCTGTAGCTAACCATTGACCATTTTGGCTAAAATCAACTGAGGTAAGCGCATATCCATTCACACTTAATTTTCTATAAACACTATGATTTTTCAAGTCAATTACAGCAACGTAACCAAACGCAGTACTAACTGCTAATCTATTATTTGATAGTGCCATATCTGAAACATAATTGATATCATCACTTAGTGTAAATGTTCTTTTTACGCCTGTTTCAAAATTTAAATACCTTACTGTACCATCAATATTTGCTTGAAACAAATAGCGATTATCGGCAAACCGGACTTTATGTGTATTATCTATTAAATATTGAGAGTATTTAAGATCATTCTTTATTGATACTGTTGCCGTATAATTTTCTTTGGCACCAGCAATAGCTAATGTTTGCTGTTTTGAATTAAAATCAACAGACGAAAATCGATCATTTGAAGCATAATTTAATCTAGTCAGTTCTTTAGTTGATAGATTGTAAAAATAAACATACTTAGAAACCAAACAAACTAAAGATTCATTGATAACGGTCAAACTCGTCATTAAATCAACAACTTTATGTGCTGCTTTTTTTTGTTCCAAATTTGGTAAAGACCAAAGTTTAAGATGATGATCAGCTCCTGTCGTAATAATTGTAGAATCATTAATAAAATCAAAATCCGAAACACCCCCTTGATGCGCAATAACAGATTCACGTTGCAAACCAAGATTAATATCCCATACGACTATTTTCCCATCATCTCCAATGCTAATAAGGTGCTTATTATCTGGATGAAACCTGATTTTATTGATTTTTGAATGATGACCTGTTTGGAATACAGGTCGAATATCTTCTTCTTGGGCATGCAACATTGAAACACAAAAAATTACAACAAAACATATTTTTATCAACCTCAGCATTACTAGCAAATATACTCTTTTTTATGTGATATTCTGGTCTGAAAAATAGATTTGAAAATCGCAATCCCAAACTATTATTAGAGCACTCTAAATGTCAATTTGTTGTTTAGAACCTTGTCAATTTCCATACACTAACCAACCATTACTAAGTGTTACTAAACAACTGAAAATAAATGCTGATTTCAGTTGTTTTTAGTCAAGTCATTATCTCTGTTTTTTTTAGTATCTTTAAAAAAATATTACAACAATTACAATTGGCTAAACTAAAGAATCAACCTGTTTAAATTTTAGCAACAAAATCAATCCAAATGTGAATTTGAATATTAGTAAAGACAATGGAATGGTTATTGAAGCAGAGTTTGTTGTAATGGCTTAAAACTTAAAACCTATGAAATACATTGCATTAGTTGTCTTGCTTTTTTTTGTCTTGCCAAATAGTATAGCTCAAAATGATAATTTCCAAATCAACTTCCGTAAAGGTTCTCAAACTTTCGAGGCTAATCTTACCAAATTCACTTCGATTGCGCAATTGAACCCTAACGAGATATTTGACAATCATTTTTATCGCATTATACAATTTAATGAAATTCCTACTGAATTACAACATCAACAAATCGCCAATGCTGGCATAAAACTAATTGACTACATACCAAACAAGGCTTATATCTCATCCATTCCATTAAGTGTTGATTTTTCAATTTTTCAGGACTTAGATGTTAGAGGTGTATTTCCAATCAACACTATAAATAAAACGAGTACACGAATTGATGATTATGATTTTCCTGATTGGGCATTAGATGGACAATTAGTTACACTAAGCCTAAAATATTATGAAGATATTTCAGTGGACAACATAGTTGCAAATCTTGTTGACTTGCAAGTTAGAGTTACGGAAAAACTTACCCATGGTCAGATCTTGATCATTCAAATCCCAATAAGGCAAATTGAAAAATTGATTCAATTGCCATTCATAAATTTTTTAGATGTGATTTCAGAACCTGGGAAACCAGAATCGGATGATGGACGACATTTACACCAATCAAATGCGATTGATGGGGACTATTATGGCGCCAGAGATTATGACGGGACTGGTGTTAGTATTGCCATAAATGATGACGGTGCAGTAGGACCACATATTGACTTTCAAGGTCGATTAAACCAACAAAATGTTGGAGGCCCTAATAATAGTGGAGGAACACATGGAGACATGACAACTGGTATTGCAGGAGGTGCAGGAAATTTGGATCCCGAAATTAGAGGTATGGCAACGGGTTCATATATCCATGTTAGAGATTATGTTGCAAATATGTCAGGAACTGTTCCACTTCATCAAGATAGTGCTGTATTGGTTTTTTCATCATCTTACAGTAATGGCTGTAATGCAGGCTATACCAATACTACTGCTCTTGTAGATGAAGAAATTTTTAATAACCCAACGCTAATGCAAGTTTTTTCAGCGGGAAATAGCAATAATAACGATTGCGGTTATGGTGCAGGCAGTCAGTGGGGCAATGTGACAGGAGGACATAAAATTGGAAAGAATGTTATTGCAACAGCCAATTTAGATAATGATGATCAAATTGCTAACACAAGTAGTCGAGGACCAGCTTCTGATGGTCGAATAAAACCAGACATCTCTGCACATGGTCGTGATCAAATGTCAACTGATCCAAATAACACATACTCTCCTGGCGGTGGAACATCAGCCGCAGCGCCTGGAATTGCTGGAGTTATGGCACAATTACACCATGCTTATAGCAGCTTAAATGGTGGTGCAACAGCACCATCAGCGTTGTTAAAAGCGACCTTATTGAACTCTGCAGAAGAATTAGGAAATGATGGTCCCGATTTTATATTTGGATGGGGCAAGGTCAACGGACTTGGTGCCGTAAAAATATTGGAAAATAATCAATATTTGACGAGTAGCATTAGCCAGGGCGGAACAAATAGTCATCAAATTGCCATCCCCGCAGGCGTACAACGTGCTAAAATAATGATTTATTGGGCAGACAAAGAAGCCTCAACAACAGCAGCAACTGCTTTAGTTAATGACCTTGATGCTACTGTAGTTTCACCTGGAAACACTACCTATTTCCCTTGGATATTAGATCACACGCCTAACCCAGTAAACTTAGCAGCAACAGCAACAACAGGAGTCGATCACCTTAATAATATTGAACAAATTGCCATTGATTTGCCAACTGGTGGTATTTACACGCTAAATGTAGACGGTACTACAATTCCATTTGGCACGCAAGAATACTATGTTGTATATGAATTTTTAACTGATGAGATTACGGTAATTCATCCAATGGGTGGAGAAGGTTTAATACCAAATACAAATAGCCGAATCCATTGGAGTGCATATGCTAATTCAGGTACTTTTCTAATTGAGTATACTGAAAACAACGGAAACACTTGGAACACGCTTTCTGCAAATGAACCAGGAAGTAATAGAATTTATGAATGGCAAGTGCCGAATACTATTACAGGGCAAGCCCGGGTAAGGGTGACGCGCTCTGGAATAAGTGATGAAAGTGACGCTAATTTTACAATTATTGAACGACCACAAAATATACAAATAGAACGTATTTGTATTGACAGTGGTTATATTAGAATGGAATGGGACGCTGTACCAGGAGCCACCAGTTATGATGTTTTTCAATTAGGACAAAAATATATGGATTCCATTGGCAATTCACCTGGCCTACACTTTAATGTACCTGTTGCTAATATTAATGATTCTGTGTGGCTATCTGTTCGAGCAGTTGGGCCAAATGGCATTAGAGGATTACGGCAAATTGCTTTTTATTATCAAGGGAGCTTAAATGGGCAAGATTGTTATATCGGCTGTGGTAGCGTTGGTCATGATGCTGGGTTATCAGAAATATTGAGTCCAAGTCTGATTGTTGAAAATTGTGATGGACAATCAAGCCAAGTTGACGTGTCAGTTTTATTAGAAAATATTGGTTTATTTCAAGAAAGCAATTTTGATATCTACTATCAAATTGACAATGACCCTATTGTTTCAGAAACTTTTACTGGAACTCTAAATAATGGTGGGTTCAGCAATTTTACATTTTCTTCTCAAATCATGGTCAATTCACCTGGATCTCACACGTTAAAAGTATGGACTGGACTTTTAAATGATGATGCTTATTGCAATGACACACTTACACAGAACTTGGTGATTAATTTTCCATTGGCTCAATTCCCAATCAGTGAAGATTTTGAAGGCATAACTTTTCCACCAGCTACTGGGACAATTGAAAACCCTGATGGAGACATCACCTGGGAGGAGGAGACTGTTAATGGTGCAAACGGTATACTTACAGAGGCCATTTTTATCGAAAACTTTACCTATGACGCTACGGGCCAAGAAGACATTTTTAAATTGGTGCCTATCGATCTGTCTGTAATTGCCCCTAACACTGATGCCTTTTTAACTTTTGACGTTGCCTATGCAAGATATAGTAATACATATTATGATGGGCTAAGAATAGATATTTCCACTGATTGCGGCTTGACATTTAATCAAGTATATTATAAAGAAAACCAAGATTTAGCAACCACATTTGACGATTTTTCATTTTTCGCACCTATTGACGATCAAGACTGGCGAAAAGACACTGTCGACTTAGCTCCATATGTTGGTAGTTCAGTAATTATAAGATTTGTAAGTGTCACCGGTTATGGTAATAATCTATATCTTGACAATATTAATGTAGACGGTTTCTTTTTTGTAGGATTTGATGAACCTCGCAGCTCTAATGACTTTATTCTTGTCCCCAACCCGGCCAATCAATTTACAACCATTCAGTTTAAAGAATCATTGGACCAAAACCAAAGAGTAGAATTAATTAATCAAAATGGACAGATTATTATTGATACGGAAATTAAGACAGGACAAAGTCAAAAAACAATTGATTTAAAAATGATCTCACCGTCTATTTATTTTATTAGAGCAACCAATTCAAATGGTGTGAATATCAGAAAATTAGTGGTTGACTAACGAACTAGTCTGCCATTAATTTAATAAGTGCTTCGAAAGTTGGTTTAAGGACAGATTTTACATCCTGAGCCCTGAGTAAATTATATTTGGTTTCTGAATCATCCATATACAGAATCTTGTTCATCTCTAATTGTAACGCATGAATTTGATTTGACGGATCGCCAAAATATCTAGTAATATGTCCCCCCTTAAATGGTGTATTATGGTTGACCTGATATGGCCCTTTTTTTAGAGTATTAATTGCAGTCTGAATAATTTCAGAATCCGCAGTCTGCAGGTCGTTATTTCCTAAAATCATGTCAGGAAAAGGGTCTTTCTGAATAGTTGGTACCATTCTACGAATTGAATGCGCATCCCACAACAGAACTTTTCCAAACTCTTGCTTTCTTTCTTGCAAAAGTGAGTTTACTTTTTGATAATAAGTCCAATAATAAACGTTTAAACGGCGTTCCACTTCTTCCAAGGTTGGATCTTGGGCAGCCTTATAGATTGGTCTCCCAAAAAAATCGGTCTTTGAGCATAATTCTGTAATAATTCTACCGTCGTTATACAGCGGTTTACTTTCCGGATCGCGATTTAGATCGATTAGCCATCTGTGATATTTAGCGCGAATAACTGTGATTCCTAAATCACTTGCAAAATCATAAACATCATGAACAAACCAATCTGTATCATCCAAATTCTCAAGTTGATTTTCAAGGTAAGTATCTTTTAAATCATCAGGTATTTCAGTTCCTGAATGAGGTACGCTAATAATTATTGGGACTTTTGATGTGTTAGGTTCTTTGCAATAAAATGGATCTGAAGTCATAGGTAAACGGTTAGTATCAAAAATCTAATCTAAGTAAAATCAACATTAAAATGGGCGCCTTTATTTTCCTTTCGTTCTCTTGACTGAGTCACAATTAGGTATGCAATGGTAATCAAGTTACGCAATTCGCATAATTGCGGAGAAATCAGAGTTGTGATGTAAAGTTCTTCGGTTTCTTTATAGTGTATTTCCAGTCTTCTTAAAGCCCTTTGAATTCTTTTATTTGATCGAACAATAGCCATATAATCGCTCATTATAATTTTCAATTCTTTTTTAGAGTGCGTGATCAAGACCAGTTCTTCAGGCTCCACGGTACCTTTAACATTCCAAACTGGAATATCATCTCTGTATTCAACCTTATCAATTAATTCCGTGACTTTAGCAGCACTTCTATGTGCAAAAACCAAACCTTCAAGTAATGAATTGGAAGCTAACCTATTTGCACCATGTAAGCCTGTCCTAGCACACTCTCCAATGGCTAATAAATTAGTGATATTCGTTTGACCAAACTCATCTGCATTAATTCCCCCACACATATAATGGGCCGCAGGAATAACTGGAATATAATCTTTAGATAAATCAATTCCAATGCTTTTACACTTATCATAAATATTAGGAAAGTGTTTATAAAAATCGGATTGGTTGAGATGCGTACAATCTAAATACACATATGACTCACCTGACACTTTCAACTCTTTATCAATGGCTTGCGAGACAATATCACGAGATGCCAACTCTCCTCTTTCATCTGTATTAAATACGAAACGTTCACCGTTTACATTTCTCAGATATGCTCCAAAACCTCTAACAGCTTCAGAAATTAAAAAATTTGGACTGGCGTCTGGTTCATAAAGTGCAGTTGGGTGAAACTGGACAAACTCCATGTCAGAAATAATAGCTTTCGCTCGATATGCCATTGCAATGCCATCACCAGTCGCCACATTTGGATTTGTTGTATGAATATACGCTTGCCCTACCCCACCTGTTGCAAGCATTGTAATTTTAGCTTGCGCACGTTTAATAATTTTACTCTTAGTATCTAAAACATAGGCTCCATAGCAATGATTTTCACTGAATCTATTCACGGTTTTTCCTAAATGATGATCCGTAATTAAATCAATGGCATAATGATGTTCATAAACAGTTATGTTTGGTGCTTTTTCAATTTTACTCAATAAAGCCCGCTCAACCTCATAACCGGTAATATCTTTATGATGTAAAATTCGATTGGCGGAATGTCCACCTTCCCTACCAAGGTCATATTCACCATTTTGGTCTTTATCAAAATCAGCTCCCCAATTGATAATTTCTTTAATCCGTTCTGGTGCTTCTTCGACCACAATTTTAACAATAGTCCTATCATTTACCTCATCACCAGCTTGAAGTGTATCGTCAATGTGTTTTTGGAAGGAATCATGCTGATCTAAAACCACTGCAATTCCACCTTGAGCATATTTGGTATTGCATTCTCCAACTTCTTTTTTGGTAATGATGTTTACGGTTTTATGCGGATTAGCTTCGGCTACTTTTATAGCATAAGTCAATCCAGCAATTCCAGAACCAATAATTAAAAAATCAGATTGAATCATTGTTTTTTAGATATATCCAACATCCGTTCAATTGGTAATAATGCCCTTAATCTAATTGCCTCAGGAACAACAACGTCTGGTAACTCGTGTTTCATACACAAATATAGTTTCTCAAGACTATTTAATTTCATGAAATGACATTCTGAGCAGGCGCAGGATACGTCTTCCTCAATAGGCGCAGGAATCAGTGCTTTATGAGGCACTTCTTTTTTCATTTTGTGCAAAATACCTGCCTCAGTTGCCACAATAAATTCTTTTTTATCCGAAGTTTTGACATGATTAATCAATCCAGAAGTCGACCCAATATAACTGGCAACTTTCAGAATATGAGCTTGAGACTCAGGGTGAGCAATAATTTCTGCATTAGGATATTTACTATGTAAGTTTAATAATTTATCTATGTCAAAAGCTTCATGCACAATACAAGCACCGTCCCACAATAACATTTCCCGACCTGTTTTTTTCTGGATATATGCTCCCAAATTTTTATCCGGAGCAAATATAATTGGTTTCCCTTCTGGAATAGAGGCTACTATTTTCTCAGCGTTAGATGATGTGCAAACAATGTCACTGAGTGCTTTTATATCTGCTGAACAATTAATGTACGTGACCACTGTATGATCAGGGTGTGATTTTACAAATGGCTCAAATGCCTCAGGCGGACATGATTCAGATAATGAACAACCTGCTTTTAAATCTGGCAAAACAACCGTCTTATTTGGATTCAAAATTTTTGCCGTTTCGGCCATAAAATGTACACCAGCAAATACAATCATATCAGCTTCAACTTCGGCAGCTTTTTGAGACAACGCTAAACTATCTCCAACAAAATCCGCTATGTCTTGAATAGCACTGTCTTGATAATAATGCGCCAAAATAATCGCATTCTTCTCAGTCTTTAATTTATTAATCTCAGCTATTAAATCAATCGTCTTTGGAATCATTAAATCCAAAAAGCCTTTTGAATTCATATTCTTTTTAGCTGTTTCTATGGCATTTTCCATTCGTCTGTATCATTTGTCCTCCAAATTTACACAATCAGACCTAAACCATTTCATTTTTTATATCAATTTTTTGAATAGATCTATTTTAAACAAGAGACACTTAATATTTGAGGCATAAATTTTGGATAAAAGAAAAAATAGTCTTTACCTTTAAAAACAAAAACATGAAATTTAGCTTCACCATTTTTTTTAGTCTTGCCTTTTTTGTAGCTGGGATCTCACAATCTAATGGAGATCAATCAAAAGCTCAAGATACCTTAAGATGTACGGATTCTAGATTTGAACGAGTAAGAAAGTGTGAAGATTTTGTTGATTACGACGAAGGAACAGAAGCTTTTTTTCACAGAAAATCTGGCAAACCTTTTACCGGGATTTGCAAGATGTGTTATTATAACGACAATTTAGAAGTTCTCCTGAAGTTTACAAATGGAAAATCGGACGGGCAAGATTCAACATATTATGAAAATGGTGTTTTAAAACTCATTCGATCACATTATCAAGGCAAGGTTGATGGAACATGGGCATACTTTAACCCAGATGGAACAAAAAAGTGGGAGAAAAGCTATTTTGCAGGTTCCCCAGAGGGAAAACACATTTATTATTTTCCTGATGGCAATATCAAAAAAATAGAAAACTGGAAAGCAGGCCAGATGCATGGTTTAAAAAAGGAATTTTTTGAGGGTAAAAATGGTCAAGTAGGCAAACTTAAAAAAGAAATTAATTATAAAAATGGGCAATTTGATGGGGTTTACAGAACCTATATGGAAAGTGGCCAAATTTCAATTGAACAATTTTTTAAGAACGGTGTAAAAGATGGGCTATCATCTTATTATTACGACGACGGCAAATTACTTTATACTGAAAATTATAGTGATGGCAAAAAAGAAGGTCAGGTAAAAAGGCTTTTTCCAAGCGGAAATACATGGATTATTGAACGGTATAAAAAAGGACAAAAACATGGGATGTGGGAAGAATATTATGAAGACGGCACTTTAAAATATGAAGCTAAATGGGAAAAAAATGAATTGAAAGAAGAGCACTTTTTTGACGAAAATGGAGACGAAATTTCACCTCCAGAAAAAAAATAGGTTGAATACCATAATAATTACTGTCAATTTGTCCTGATTATCATCATTTTTATGTTTTGTACAGTATTTGATAATCTTAGCAACAAAAATATAACATGGACATTTTAAAATACCTTTTCTTAATTAGCGTGAGTTTTACAGTATTTGAATTTATATGGGGAATATTTAAATTCTTGTTCAACACTGTTACAGCTCGCCTTGTTGGTCCTGGCAAATCCAACCCACTTCGCGTAATTAAGTATATTTTGTTCACTGCCGTTTCCGTTCAATTTGTCCAAAGTATTAACGCTGATCAGGCTTTGATTGGTTCATCAGCAGCAAGCATAATTATTAGCTCGCTAATCATGGGTCTTTACCTATTAGGCAAATATCAAAATCGGCTAGCATTAACTCAAATCAGAAATTTAACAAATCAATTCTCCAATGGGTTTTCAAATAAATTTAATCCTGAACTAGAAAAGTTTCTCATCCTTGGAGCAATAATCGCTTTTGTCATTGGTTCTTTATTTCCAAACATAGTTAATAACAGTTTAACGCAATGGTTCACAGCATCAACTATAAATATTTACGACACGCCTTTTTTTGGTTTTATTTTTAAAATAATCGCTGTATTTATATTAATAAATAGTATTTCTAGAGGAAGTAAAATCCTTGGTAAATTAATTTCAGGACAATCTTTTGCAGATGCAACGGTAAAGGAAAAAAGTAATTTTTCATTTTTTACAAACCAAAATTTAAACAGAAGTCAGTTTAAGCAGGAGAAACAAGAAGAAACAGAATTTGCAGACTACGAAGATGTAACGGACAAAGAATAATTCAGACCCCTATAAAACAGGGTCTGAATTACAATTAGGGACTAAGGATAAATTTTTACAACCTGTGTTGGCGTAACACCAATTGCATACCAGTAATCAAACATGACAAGAGGTCCCCATTGAGAGCTTGGCCCGTAAATTGGGTTATAATAAGGGTGAATGGCTCCAACACCTGACGCACCTCCAACAGTATGAACTTTTACAACTGACCAATCAACACATCCGGCTGATGGACCTGTTACCAAAGGATTAACAAAAGCTGAAGCTCCTGGTAGAATGGTTTGATTAACAGATGTTGATGTAGTTGCGCCACATCCACTACCAATATAATCTGTTACTGCAACACCTGACAATACAATTGGCACACTCATTCCGTTGTAAACTTGAAGGTTACTGTTTTGGGAAAAACCTGTAGCGGATAGTAGCAACGCTAAGGCTGGAATTAAAAAATTCTTCATAATTAAAATTTTAAGTAATGCTGAAAATGTGTTCAGCGCACGTTCATTTAAAATTTATAACCATTAGTGAATCAGGGCAATATAAAAACTATAATTAACATAAACAAGTATTTATCAGTATTTTGCTTGATTTCAGCATTTAATTTACTGTCAAGACTATTGTCAAACAGAATAAATTCTACCTTTGCCAAAAATTTTTTCATGTCTGATTTTTACAGTAAAGAATTTAAACTTGGAATCCTTGGGGGTGGTCAATTAGGTCGGATGTTTATTCAAGATGCCACAAACTTTGACGTGAGTGTTTATATTATGGATCAGGGGGAAACAAGTCCTGCCAGCAGCTTGTCATATCACTTTACAGATGGGATCATTACTGATTACAATGATGTCTATCATTTTGGAAAAGATAAAAATGTCTTAACTATAGAAATTGAAAACGTAAATATCAAGGCCTTATATCAATTGGAAAAAGAAGGCGTTAAAGTTTATCCCCAACCCCATATTATTGAAATGATTCAAGATAAGGGAGCTCAAAAACAGTTTTATAGTAAAAACAATATTCCAACAGCACCATTCTATTTAATTGAGAATAGAAACGAAATCTCATCATATATTACTGAATTACCATTTATGCAAAAGATGAGGGTTGGTGGATATGATGGCAAAGGTGTATTGGCATTACAAAATGAAGATGATATTATCAATGGTTTTGACGCGCCAAGTGTTTTAGAAAAATTTGTCGATTTTGACAAAGAACTTTCTGTCATAGTAGCCAGAAATGAAAGTGGAGAGATAAAGTCTTTTCCTATAGTAGAACAAGAATTTAATCCAGAAGCAAACCTTGTTGAATTTCTGTTTTCACCTGCCACTGTTTCAGATCATATTAGGGAAAAAGCCAGAGCGATTGCTGAAGATATTACTAAAAAATTAGAATTTATTGGGCTTTTGGCAGTTGAATTATTTTTAACAAAGTCGGGGGAAATTTTAGTGAATGAAATTGCCCCGAGACCCCACAATAGTGGTCACCATACAATTGAAGGTAATTATACTTCTCAGTTTGAACAACATATGCGTGCCATATTGAATTTACCGCTTGGTCATACTGATGTTATCATTCCAAGTGTGATGATTAATTTATTAGGTGAGAAGGGCTATTCCGGCAAAGTAAAATATGAAGGGATGGACTCTATTTTAAGTCTACCAGGTGTGACACCACATATTTATGGAAAAACAGAAACTAAACCATTTCGAAAGATGGGGCATGTTACTGTAATCAATCCTTCTCTTGAGAAAGCAAAAGCTATTGCACACCAAGTAAAAGATATGATTCGGGTAATTTCTGAATAAGATAAATAGGCTTCTTTGCTTGAATAGACAGTAGAATAATTATTTTTGTAAAAAAAGAACATGGTTGAAGTAGGAATTATAATGGGGTCAAAATCGGATTTGCCGATCATGAAAGATGCCGCCACAGCTTTAAAAGAAATTGGGATTGAGTATGAAATCACGGTTGTTTCTGCTCACCGCACACCTGAAAGAATGTATGACTATGCCAAAAACGCACAGGGCCGTGGCATTAAAGTTATCATTGCTGGTGCTGGTGGGGCAGCCCATTTACCTGGGATGACCGCTTCATTAACCGCTTTGCCTGTAATTGGTGTTCCAATAAAATCTAGTAATTCAATTGATGGCTGGGACTCGATCCTATCTATTCTTCAAATGCCAGGTGGAATTCCTGTAGCAACTGTAGCTTTGAATGGTGCTAAAAATGCTGGTTTACTAGCTGCTAGTATCATTGGCGCTTCAAATCAATCTGTATTTGACAAGCTAACCACTTATAAAGAACAATTGAAGGAAAAAGTTTTAAAAACCGCTGAAGAGTTGGAAAACGGTCATCTTTAAATGCCAGTATCAGTTGATATTATATATAAGTACTTTCCAGATTTAACGACAGTTCAAAAATCTCAATTTGCAGCACTTTATGAGGTTTATAAGGTCTGGAATGAACAGATTAATGTTGTTAGTAGAAAAGATTTTGAGTCATTTTATGAAAAACACGTCTTACATTCTTTAGGCATTGCCAAAGCCATTAATTTTAAATCTGGTTCAGATGTGCTTGATGTTGGAACTGGTGGTGGTTTCCCAGGGATACCCTTAGCCATTATGTTTCCTGAAACTCATTTCTTTTTAGCAGATTCTATAGGCAAAAAAATAAAAGTTGCAAATGAAGTGAAAGATGCCATTGGTCTCAAAAATGTAACCGCTAAACAAATCAGAGCAGAAGACATTCAGCATAAATTTGATTTTATAGTCAGTCGTGCCGTCACTGCCATGCCAAAATTTTTGACCTGGGTCAGAAAAAAAATTAAAAAACAAGATCAAAATGCTTATCCAAATGGTTTACTTTATTTAAAGGGTGGTGACTTGATTGAAGAAATGAAATCAATTAGAGAATATTACGAATTCTTACATCTGGCTGATCATTTTGAAGAAGACTTTTTTGAAACCAAAAAAGTCGTTTATGTCGATTTGAGTCATTAGTTTATTCCAGCTATTTAATATTATCAAGTCATTACGTTTAACTTAGCTACTATTATATAACAATTGTATTAATTTCGTTACATATTTAAATACCAACTAATTGTTACTATAAAAACAAATGAATGTCCAGATAGAAACAGAGCGTCTAATTATAAGAGATATAGAAACCCGTGATGTTATGGGAATTTTTCGACTTGATTCAGATCCAGATGTTCATGAATTTTTGGCTAAAAAGCCAATGCAAACCATTGAACAAGCCGAGCAAATAATTGACTCAATAAGAGATCAATACACTAAAAATGGAATTGGACGTTGGGCTATTATTGACAAAAAAACAGAAGATTTCATTGGTTGGACAGGATTAAAGTATGAAAAAGAAGTGAGAAAAGAATTTAATTATTACGATCTCGCTTATAGTCTCAGAAAAAAATACTGGGGAAAAGGAATTGCAACGGAAACGACAATAGAATCACTAAAATACGGATTTGAAAAACTTGGATTGAATGAAATTGGTGCAGCTGCTGATGTAAATCATTTATCATCTAATAAAATCCTTAAGAAAATTGGTCTAAAATTTATTGATACATTTGATTACGAAGGACTACCACATCATTGGTATAATATCAGTAAAAATGAGTGGGTAGAAAACTAAGAAAATTTAAGCTTGTGCTTAAAACATAATTTTAACACTAAATATTGGCTTTATAAAATATGGATTCCAAACAAAAATCATTATTAAGAGGTAGGTTATTTCGTCATCTGGACGGCATAGTTATAGCGCCAACAGCATTTGCATTAAAAAAACAAGGCATCACTGATTATTTATTACAAAATAAAAAAGCAACATTAAAAGAGCTTACTACAAAGTACAAAGCCAATGAAGGCTATTTAAATGTTGCTTTAAGAGGCTTATGTTCTCAAGGGTGGCTTATCCAAAATGTAGATAATCAAAATAATTCTGTTAGTTATGAAACAAATGAAGTATCAGCAATAGCCTTCAAATATTTTTATCTCTATGAAGAAGTAGTTGACTTGCTGCAACTGTCAGAAAACTACCACCAAAGAAAATTTGAAATCGACCTGTTTTTAAAGTTAAAAAGCATCTATAATAACTATAAAATCAACTACGGAATTGACTTATCTGAAAACCCTTCTCAAAGAATAATTGAAGAACAAATTTTGACACATATTGAAGGGATTATTGTCGGCCCAACAATTGTTCATTTAGGGATAACAGGAATGTTTCATAAGTATTTTATGGAGACCAGATTCCGACCAGAAGAATTCCATGAAAACCATCAAGAATTTGATCAATTACTTACTATTTTATCTGAAATTGGTTGGTTTAATGCGAAAAACAGCACTTACGAGTTTACAGAATTGGGTTTGTTTTTTGCCAAGCGAGCGACTGCTTATGGTGTAACCGTGTCTTATATTCCTACACTTAGGAAATTGGATGACCTTATATTTGGTAATCCATTGATTTTAAATAGCAGTACTGCTGAATCTGACGAATTGCATGTTGATAGAGAAATGAATATCTGGGGAAGTGGTGGCGCCCACAGCTCCTATTTTAAAGTGGTTGATGAAATTATTATCGATCTTTTTAATAAACCCATTGAGGAGCAGCCTAAAGGCATACTTGACATGGGTTGCGGTAATGGTGCGTTTTTGCAACATTTGTTTTCAGTCATTGAAAGTCAAACCTATCGAGGAACTATTTTAGATGAATACCCTTTAACCATTATTGGTGTTGACTATAATCAAGCAGCATTAAAAGTCACAAGAGCCAACCTTATTCAAGCCGATATATGGGCAAAAGTAATTTGGGGAGATATTGGAAAGCCAGAACTTCTAGCTAAAGACTTAAAAGAAAATTATGACATTGAATTGGAAAATTTACTCAACGTGAGAACTTTTCTGGATCACAATAGAATTTGGCAAGACCCCGATAGCAATTCAGCAAGAATAAGTTCATCAACAGGAGCATATGCTTATAAAGGCAAAAGAATCAACAACAATTTAGTTGCAATATCGTTAAAAGAACACATTGAAAAGTGGGCTCCTTTTGTTGGGAAATTTGGTTTACTATTAATTGAATTACATACAGTAAAACCAGAATTAGTTGCTCAAAACATAGGAAAAACGGCTGCTACTGCCTACGACTTAACACATGGTTATTCCGACCAATACATACTCGAAATAGATGAATTTCTGAATTTAATTCAAGAGGCTGGATTAACTTCAGATGTAAGCAAGTTTAAAAAATTTCCGGATTCAGATTTTGCTACTGTATCAATTAGTTTATTAAAATCTGATCATTCATAATGTGATACGCTTAATTAATGATGTATTTGACATTAATAGAAATAACAAATGAAAACACTTATAGAGTTTGCTAAATTGGACTGGATCATTCCCTCTGTAGGAGTTCGGTATAAGGAATTCATTAAAGGGAATCAAAAATTACGATTGGTTGAATTTTCGGAAGGTTTTTTTGAAGCGGACTGGTGTACCAAAGGCCATATCGGTTATGTAATTGAAGGACAATTTAAAATTGATTTTTCAGGGGAGATAGCTAACTTCAGCAAGGGAGATGCGCTTTGGATCCCTGAAGGAGAAGAAAATAAGCACAAATTAGTAATCATGAATAAGATTACTGCAAAGCTTATCTTATTTGAGAAAAACTGAGGTTTACGTTGTTGAGTTTAGAATTATATATATTTGTCATACCAAATAATACGTCATGATTTCGGAAACACCAAAACCACCTTATTATGCCGTTATCTTTACTTCCACTCGGACAAAAGGAGATAAGGGTTATGAAGAAATGGCGCAAATAATGTTGGACTTGGCAGCTAAACAACCTGGATTTTTAGGGGTTGAATCTGCTCGAGAAAACATTGGTATTACTGTTTCTTATTGGGAAGATCTTGAGTCTATCCAAAATTGGAAAAACAATGCTGAACACAGCATTGCCAAAGGAAAAGGAAAGAGTACTTGGTACAAAACCTTTAAAACTCGCATTGCCAAAGTAGAAAGAGATTACTAAGTACTAAATCCAGTTTTTTGGTTGTCAATTGCGTAAACTTATTATTTTTGTTTCATGCGGCGTTTTGTTCTTACTCTTTTAATCACAAGTTTATCCTTTTTTAATTTTAGCCAAACTGAGTTAAAATTGGAATATCCTAAGGCTATTTTAAGTGATGTAGATACTGAAATTAAGATCTTAAATGTCTCCAAAAATTTTCCCGCAATTTTGACGATTAATGGTGAAAAGGTAGAAGTTGATTTTTCCGGTGATCATCCAAGTTTTGTGCATAAATTTAAGTCATCTAAAAAGTTAGACATTGAAAGCTATTACTTCAATCAACCAGATTCAAAAGTTATCCCCTTGTGGTTATCAATTCTTCCACCATTACTTGCAATTCTATTCGCTCTAGTTTTCAAAGAAGTCATATTCTCGCTATTTTCAGGGATATTTTTAGGTGGTGCTATAATTGGTTTTTACGGAGATGGATTTGCTGGGATTTTTACAGGTCTACTGCGAATCATTGACACATACATAATCGACTCTCTTTACGATTATGATCACCTAAGTGTGGTGATATTCTCAATTCTAATTGGGGGAATTGTCGCCTTGATCTCTAGAAATGGGGGGATGAAAGGCATTGTCAATAGTATTGTTAAATATGCACAAAATGCCAGAAGTGGACAGTTAACAACTTACTTTTTGGGGATTGCCATCTTTTTTGATGATTATGCCAATACATTGGTTGTAGGGAATACCATGCGGGCGATAACCGATAAGTTAAGAATATCAAGAGAGAAACTAGCTTATATAGTTGATTCCACTGCTGCTCCTGTGGCGGCCATTGCATTTGTAACTACATGGATTGGTGCAGAGTTAGGTTATATTCAAAAAGGGATTGATAAAATCAATGTGTCGGGAACTGTCATTGATGAGGGCGTTTACAGTATCTTTTTAAATAGTTTATCTTATTCCTTCTACCCTATTTTGACTTTAATATTTATGTTTTACCTTATTTGGAGAGAACGTGATTTTGGTTCAATGCTAAAAGCTGAAACCAGAGCGAGACAAAGCGAAGTTATAAACCCTGAAGAATCTGATGGAGACCTCACTGAATTGGAAGATTTGGAACCTGTTGAAGGCATTAAACCAAAAGCCATTAATGCCATTTTACCAGTTTGTACAATTGTATTTGGGACATTATTTGGATTATTATATACTGGATTTGAAAGTCTGGGAGAAAGCTTAGCCACCCTTCAAGAAACCGGCACTAGTGTACAATATTCTTCTTGGGGGAAAATTTGGGCAAACATGAACCAACTTGGTATTCCAGCTGAAAGTTTCAGTCAAAAATTAGGTAGCCTAATAGGAGAATCTGACTCATACTTGTCATTACTTTGGGCATCCATTAGTGCTTTATTTGTAGCCATTGTTTTAACCTTATCTCAAAAAATAATGAGCCTCCAGGATACGGTTGAAACGACAATTAAAGGTTTTAAGACAATGATTCCAGCAATTTTGATCTTAATTTTTGCTTGGGCGCTTGCTTTAGTCACTGATGAAATGCATACTGGAGAATTTTTATATCAGCTTATTGATGGAAACATAGCCGTTTGGTTAATTCCGGCTTTTACTTTTTTATTAGCTGGTTTCGTGGCGTTCTCCACTGGTTCATCATGGTCAACAATGGCCTTGGTTTATCCACTAATCCTTGATGCAACTTGGAAACTTTGCACAGCTGAAAATATGGCTGATGCAGATTCCATGATTATTTTTTACAATGTAGTAAGTTCTGTTTTAGCGGGATCAGTATTGGGTGATCATTGTTCGCCAATTTCAGACACTACTATTTTAAGTTCTCTAGCCAGTGGTTGCAACCATATTGATCACGTCAGAACTCAAATCCCTTATGCTCTAACTGTTGGTGCTATTTCAATAGTTGCTGGTACAATTCCGACTGCACTTGGTTTTCCACCGCTACTGTCCTTTCTACTAGGAATAGGTTTAATTGTTTTAGTGATTGAGGTGGTTGGCAAGAAAATTAATCCCGCGGTCTAATGGGACGATTACTAGCACTTGACTACGGCCAAAAGCGAACAGGAGTTGCTGTCACCGACGAATTGCAAATCATTGCTTCAGGTTTAACGACTGTTAATACACATGATATTTTTGAATACTTAAAAAACTATGTTAAGACTGAGCAAGTAGACACAATTATTTTAGGTGAGCCAAAGCGTTTAGATGGTTCGGCAACTCATAATACAGGACCTGTAATAAAGTTTAAGCAAAAACTTGAAGCACTTTTTCCTTCTATTCCGGTAAAATTAGTTGATGAACGTTTTACATCCAAAATGGCATTTCAAACTATGATTGATTCTGGGTTAAAGAAAAAGCAGAGGCAAAACAAAGCCTTGGTAGATGAAATTTCAGCAACGATTATTCTGCAAAGCTATATGTCCTCATTATAACTCTGTGCCCTCATAAGGTTTGATAATAAAAAAACCATCATCACCTTGTTTTTGATAAAGTGGCATAAAGATATTTGCATCTGTTTTGGCTAAAATGTTGCCATTTTGATTCTGGGCAAGAATTTCACCTTTATAAACATGTTCAAAATTTGAAAACCCAGGCTCCATTTTAAAATTTTCTCCTTTGGCTATTTTATAACGGTCAACCAGTACAAAATGGTTGTGTTTTGTTTTTAATTCATCTTCGAGTTGATGTTTTAATGTAGTCAATCGATCCGCAGATAATTCAGTAATAAAGCCTGCATAATACATACTAAGCCTTATAAAAGCTTCGTGTTTGATCATACTAATATCACTATGATGTTGCCCTGCTTCAAATGCCAATCCGCAATGACCTTTTGTACACATCCATTCTAGCATAGTACCATCTAAAAAGCCATCTAAACCAGTAATATACGGGATACCAAGGAGATTAACAAAGTCCTTATTGCTGCTGTTGTTCGTAGTCACAGCAAATGGAATCGTTGGTGCTGATGTCGTATGCAAATCAATAAGATAAGCTTGACTATAATTACCAATTTGTAATTCGGTCTCAATGAGTGACTTTAAAGCTTTATACTCTTCAACTTCTTTGACTTCAGTTTCATCTAAAGAATCGGCAATATTCCAAATTCTATTAAGGTCTTTTGACACATATCGTTTACCAGATTTAATGGCGGCAAGATTTCCTCTTACTGCAATTGCTTTACCACTGAGGGTAGTAGTGTCAATATCAAAACTATTAAAGACATGCTCTAAGGCCAGTAAACCTTGCAATTCATTTCCATGAATTCCACCAACGTATATTATGAGAGGACCTTCTTGGCTGCCCTTAATTTCACCAATTATTCTATCGTTCACTATTTATTTAAATATGTTTTTAGTGTGCGCCACCTTTATGATATCTTTTTTTCCAACAATTCCAATCAAAAAATTACCTTCTGTAACTAATACGCAAGAGGCTCCTTGATTAGCAAACAAATCTACTAATTCAACATTAGATGCACCAGGGGAAATGCTGAAAAAATTTTGATTCATCAATTCACCTATGGTTTCACACTTTTGATTGTGTGGAGTAGTCAAGTGCTTTAACAGTTCTCTTTCAGTTAGCAACCCAACTAATTCATTCTTATTATTTTCAACTGGAATGCTTTGAATTTTTTTCCATTCCATCATATTGATTGCCAATTCTATAATATCATCTTCCTTTGCGGTATAGGTCTCTGTTTTCATAATATCTCTAACTCTACTATACCGACTTTCAGTTTTAATTTGACTTAAGTCAATTGGTGGCCATTCATGTACAGGTAATGAGGACATTTGATTATTGTATGCAGCCTCAGTAATAGATCTACTTGCTTCACTAATTGTAGAGGTATCTAACAAAGCTGTAAAGTTTTGTCTCATCCATTTAGACCCGTTTTGACGATTTTTAATTCGACCTTCAATAATACCAAGCAATTCATCAATTGATTTTTGACTAATCCCAGCACTCTTCAGTCCTTTTCTTGCAAGTGGTAAAATCTTATCTCTTATCAAATCTGTTGCATTAACTGTGTCATCAAACCAAGTAAACTGACAATCCAAACCATTTCTAGCCGCATTGTAAAAATTATGTCGACAAGATTCAAATTTGACCAAATTTGGTAAATCTCTATATTCTTCAGGCATTCCATACATCACACCTAACCACAATGCTGTATTTGCCATTTCATCTTTAATTGTTGGCCCTGAAGGCACATATCTATTTTCAATTCTTAAATGTGGTTTACCACCTCCAACACCATAACATGCTCTATTCCATTTATAAACTGTACTGTTATGCATCTTCAAGGCTTCTAATTCAGGAACGCCTCCTTTTTCAAGTATTTCCATTGCATCTTCCATCTCTAAAGATGCAAAAAGTGGGTTAAAGCGACTGATATTGTCTTTATACAGGTCAACTACAGTTCCAGTTAACCATTGATTTCCAAAAGTCACACGGGGTTCTTTTTCACGTTTAATATTAGATGATGTTCTTGTATCAACACTTTGCTGAAATAATGAAATTCTTGTCTCTTCCCAGAGCCGTTTCCCTAGCAATAAAGGAGAATTTGTAGTCACGGCTAAAATAGGACCTGCTATCATTTGAGACCAATTATACTTCTCAGTAAACTCCTCTGGACTTATCTGCATATGAATTTGAAAACTAGTATTGCAGGCTTCAAACAGAATATTATCGTGATTGGTTATTAGCTCGTCGACACCAGTAATATTAAGTTCAAAATGGCTCCCCCTTTCTTCTTTTATAGTTTCATCTAAGGCTTTATACCTTGGATTTGGAGTCATGAAATTGAATTGCAAATGCTCTTTTTGTAAAGTTGGCAAAATACCTGTCATCACGATTTTGGTATCTGACTGTTCGGTAGCATAATGTGCTTTGGACATCAATTCCCTTAGCTGTAATTCCATTTTTATAAAACAATCCTCATCAAAATCTAAGGGATCTAAATTAGCTTCAATATTAAATTGTGCTATTTCTGGAACAAAATGCGGATCATTAATGGCTTCTAAAATTTCAATATTATTATCTGCCGGATCAAAGAATTTATTGACAAGACATAACTCCTGCTCCGCTCCTATCCTTGTAATTCCTGCCTCAATCATGCCTTCATTAAGCATGATTTCTAAAGCTTGGATATCTGACAATAAATATTTGGTGAATTTTTTCTTGGCTTGAGGATCCGAGAATTTTTCGACATCTTGATTTCCCATATATTATGAATTATAATCTTGAAAGTAAGAAATATATTTTAAAAATACCCAATCAAATTTTCAGTAGACATACGAAGGACTTGATTATTGCCTTGTTCTTGGTAAATTTTATTAGATTTTACATAAAAAAGTAAAATGGTTGTTTTATAATTTTTCCATAACTTTAAGCATATAAAAATGATATTCATGTTCAAACTAGCAACAACAATGCTCACCCTCATTCTATTATCTCATACTGGATTTAGTCAAGATAAATGCAATTGTTGTACAGTAGCACATCAACAATTTGACTTTTGGATTGGAGACTGGAATGTATTTGACACTACAGGTACACAGGTTGGTGAGAATACAATCAGTCATCTTGAAGACAATTGCATTCTTAGTGAATACTGGAGAGGAATTTCTGGTACAACTGGTAGAAGTTACAATTATTACAACCAACAAGATTCTACTTGGAATCAAGTTTGGGTGGATAATAATGGCGGAAATCTTGTATTAAAAGGAAAAGGGAAACCAGGGAAAATGGTGTTAAAAAGTGAACTTATACCAGGCAAAAAAATTGCCTTTTATTATAATCAAGTCACTTGGACTTTAAACAAAGATGGTTCGGTCACCCAACTATGGGAAATTTATGACCAAACAGGAAAGTTATTGTCGACTGCTTTTTTAGGAATCTACAAGAAAAAGTCATCCTAAATACAATTCATCCTTTTAAATCAACAGTTCAGCTTTCTTTAATTTTTTATTGCCTTTAATTCATAGACTTTTAGTGTCATAAATCGATATGACATGAAATCAATTCTATTAATCATCTTATTCAGTTTCGGGTTACAAGCTAATTCACAACAAACGCTTACTGGCACAATCCATAATAAAAAAGGAGAGCCATTAATCGGTGCTTCAATTATGGTTACTGGCACTTACGACGGCGGCATTTCAAATGTAAAAGGCCTATTTTCTTTTTCAACTAACACAAAAGACAGCATTTATTTAATCGCCAAATACATTGGATATGAATCCAAAAATATACTCATTTCTGGCACTTCAATTATTGAACCAGTTCACATTGTTCTTACCGAAGCATTTAACGAATTAGAGGCGGTTACTATTACAGCTGGTGCTTTTGAAGCTGGTGACAAAAAGAAAGCAGTTTTGCTTTCCTCTTTAGATATGGTCACTACGCCTGGTGCATCAGGAAATGTAACAAATGCGCTGCAATTTTTACCCGGAACAACTACAAATGGCGAATCCGGAAAATTATTTGTTAGAGGCGGATCTAGCGCCGAAAGTCAAACTTTTATAGACGGTGCCTTGGTTCACAACCCATACAATGCATCTGCGCCTAACACTTCAGTAAGAAGCCGCTTTAACCCGTTTATGTTTGAAGGAACAGTATTTAGTACAGGTGGGTTTTCGGCAGAGTACGGTGGTGCTTTGTCCTCGGTTCTTTTATTAGAAACTAAAGGGATCCAAGAACAAGACCAATTAGACATTTCAATTCTATCCGTTGGTTTAGGTTTAGCTGGTACAAAAAAATGGGAAAAGTCAGCGATTACTGCCAGTCTAGACTACACCAATCTTACACCATATATGAACTTCATTCCTCAAACCATCAATTGGATAAAAATGCCAACGACTACAGAATCGGGAATTAATTTTAGACAGAAAACCAAAAACGGGCTATTTAAAATTTATGGCAATTATTCTCAATCCAAATTTGATCTAAATGATTTTAATATCAATTCTCAATTAGAAGACGTCCTTCAATTGGACAATACAAATATCTATTTGAATAGCTCTTACAAAGGCCGATTAGGTAAAAAATGGGTTACTGCTTTTAGTGGAGCTTACACTGATTACAAAGAAAATATTGGGATTAATCTTAACCAGTTTTCTGAGCATATTTTAGGTTCTCATTTTAAAGCAAAAGCCACTCGATCATTTAGCAAAAGGATTAAATTGAGCACTGGGGTTGAGTTAACCTCAAAGCAATATGAACAAAATTATATTACACTAGTGGACACCATATCATCACAATTTTTAAATCATAATCTAGGTGGTTTTGTGGAAGGTAATTTTTACCTTTCGAAAAAGATAGTAACAAGAGTTGGTGGTAGATTTGAACACGCTACCTTGCTTAATAAACAATCTTTTTCGCCTCGGATTTCAGCAGCATATAAACTTAATAAATCAAGTCAATTTTCTTTTGCTTATGGTTTATTCAACCAAAATCCTGATCAAAATTTCTTGATTTATACTGACCAATTAAACTTCGAGCAAGCAGAGCAATATATGCTAAATTATACCTGGTCTAAAAATCGCCGATCAATAAAAACTGAGGTGTATTATAAACAATATAATAGACTCATAAAATTTGATTTAGACCAACCATTTTACTTATCAGATTATTATACCAACTCTGGTAAAGGGCATGCTTATGGTTTAGATTTCTTCTTCAGAGATAAAAAAACAATTAAGAATGGAGATTATTGGATTTCGTATTCCTATCTAGACACAAAAAGAAATTATCGTCATTTTCCAACTAGCGCCGCGCCAAGGTTTGCAAGTAAACATAACCTTTCATTAGTTTATAAACATTGGATAAAAAAATGGCGGACATTGTTTGGTGCTTCATTTACCTATTCTTCACCAAGATCATATAATGACCCAAATTCAGCCACTTTTAATTCTGAAAAGATGAAAGCCTACCAGTCCTTGAATTTAAATGCCAGTTATTTATACCGTGAAAACATCATTTTTTATGCTTCTGCCACCAATGTACTAGGTTACAAACAAGAATTTGGTTATCAATTTGCCGACACGCCTAACAGTGACGGTATTTACGAAAAATCATTAATCACTCCTCCAGCAGATCGCTTTTTTATCATGGCCTGCTTCATCACATTATCTAAATCTGGTGATAAAAATCAATTGGACAAGATTAAATAAAACAGTCCATCTATTAAAATCAACAGTTCAGCATTCTTAAATTTTTAAAACCACGAATCTAGCTGATATTTGAACCATAAATAAAAACTAAACACTATGAAAACTTTAAGTATTATATTATCAATCTTTTTATCAAGTTTATCATTTTCTCAAAATGATCAATTCATGCAAAAAATGGGTGAAACCCTAGGAGTTTATGCTGAATCTAAAACACCTCAAGACTTTTTAAATGTTGCTTTTAAATTTGAACAAATAGCAAGTGTTGAAACAGAAAACTGGCTACCCCTTTATTATTATAGCATGTGTTACATAATGGCAAGTTACGGTGAAAAAGCTGATGATGCTGTTAAAAAAGATGCGCACCTAGCTAAAGCTCAAACAACCATTGAAACATTAAAAAAAATGGCACCAATAGAATCTGAAATATATGCATTAGAAGGGCTATATTATACTGCAGTTTTAAGTGTCAATACAATGGAGCGTGGCCAAAAGTATTCCGCTTTAAGTATGGCAACACTAGAAAAAGCGCTAGCATTAGACCCAAAAAACCCTAGAGCGAAACAGCTTAAAATTTCAAATGAGTTCGGCATTGCTAGTTTTTTCGGTACCGATCAAACCCCAATTTGTGAGAGAGCCAAGCAACTTATATCTGATTGGGACAATTATGAAATCAAGAGTCCAATACATCCGAATTGGGGGAAATCATACCTAATTGGAATTGCAAAATCATGTGATCAAAACAATACTAATTCTGACGATACAAAAACTGAAGACACAACGCAAGTTACAGGCCACTCAATTTCAATTAAAATAGATGAATTGAATTCAAATAATGGTGTAGTATTATTAGAATTGATGGATGAAGATCAGCAAACGATTCGACAAACCAAAGGTGATATTAAAAATAATAGTTGCATTATAGAAATTACAGGATTAGAACCAGGTAATTACGCGATTCAGTATTTTCATGATGAAAATATGAATATGAAAATGGACCAAGACCAATATGGTAGGCCTACCGAAGGCTATGGCTTTTCAAACAATGCTAGGGGTTTTATGAGTGCTCCTAAAATTAATAAAATGCTATTTCCCTTAAATAAAGATTTAAACTTATCTTTAAAAACAAGAAACTAAGACTATGAAAAGTATAATCAGCCCTTTTAAAACTTGGTGGAGTTTTGTGTTAACTAATATCCTTTTGGGTTTTGTTATTACACTCTTCTCTGTTAGTCCTTATAGTTTGGTTAACATATCAATTGGTATCCTTTGGGCGACGTCAATTTCATTATCACAATGGCTTGGACACGCCTATATCCAAACGAAAATTGAAGCAAGATATAGTTGGATGGAAGCACCAGTAATGCGATTGATACTTACTTTTGTTTCAGTTACAGTATACTCCGTTTTTGCTTATGCTGTTGTCCAAATCATGATGAATTATCTTATTTTTGGTACATTACCTAGATATCTATCAAGCTTCAATAGTTATTGGTTAATTCCCATCTTAATATCCTTATTTATATCTACAATAATTGGTTCAATAGGTTTTTTTGTAAGCTGGCAAAAGTCAATGATTCGACAAGAGCAGTTAAAAACTGAAATGATGAATTATAAATATGAGGCCCTTAAAAACCAAATTAACCCTCATTTTATGTTTAATAGTTTAAATGTTTTAAGTGAGTTGGTTTTTGATGATCAAAAGTTAGCTGTTAAGTTCATCCAACAATTTAGTGATATCTATCGCTATGTATTAGATAAACGAAATGAGGAATTGGTAACTATTGAAGAAGAACTCATCTTTATAAATAAATACATGTTTCTGTTAAAAATCAGATTCGAAGATAAATTATCAATCAACATTAACCTGCCAAATACAACAAAAGATGTCATTATCCCATTGGCCTTACAATTACTCATTGAAAACGCGGTCAAACACAACGAAATTTCATCCCAAAACCCATTAAAAATAGAGATTATTAGAGATGACGATTATATTTCAATATCAAATAATACCAAGCCTAAGAGAATAGGTGAATCATCTAATAAAGTAGGACTCAAAAATTTAGAACAACAATATAGTTTCTTTACAAAAAAACTAATTGTTGTGGATGGTGAAAATGGAAAATTCGCAGTGAAAATTCCAATTTTAAAAGCCGTTTAATTTATGGATATTTTAATCATTGAAGACGAAAATAGAGCGGCTAATCGATTAGAGAAACTGATCAATCAAATTGATGCCTCTTTTAATGTTGTTAGCAAAATTGATACTGTTCGAGACAGTATTGAATTTCTTAAACAGCATACTGTAGATTTGATATTATCTGATATTCAATTGGCGGATGGCATTAGCTTTGACATATTTAAGAATATAGAAATTGATTGTCCTATTATTTTCACAACTGCATATGATCAATACGCCGTATCAGCTTTTGAAACCACAGGCATAGATTATATTTTAAAACCTATTGAAAAAGACCGCTTGGAAAAAGCCATTGAAAAATTCAAGGCTCTAAATCGATCTCAAAATATTGACATTGAAGCGCTCGTGAATATAGTCAATCAACCGAAAAGAGTCTTTAAAAAGCGATTTATGATTAAAGTTGGTGAAAAAATTAAGTCAATTCCGACCGAAGAAATTAATGCATTTTATAGTCTACAAAAAGGCACTTATTTATTAACTAATGCTGGTCGAAATTATGTTCTAGACTATAGTTTAGAAGAGATCATTCAATTACTGGACCCAAGTTCATTTTACAAAATAAATCGTAAAATAATTGTTTCAATTGATGGCATAGATGAAATTGTGGCACATTCTAACAGCCGATTAAAGTTGGTAATTCCACATTTGGATTTAGAAGAAGTTGTGGTTGCGCGAGAAAAGGTTAATGCTTTTAAAGCGTGGTTAAATGATTAATCAATATAATTATCGTCTATTTCAAGCGAATCCCATTGGTTTCAATAGTAATAATTTTTGCTTTATATAATGCACCAATGGCTTTTTTAAACGATTTTTTACTAATTCCAAAAACATGCTTGATCGTTTCAGGTGAAGATTTATCGTTAACCTCCATATAACCACCCTGAGCAGTTAATTTATCCAAAATTTCCTTTGACACACTATCAATATTTTCATAACCGATTTTCTGTAAAGAGACATCTATTTTATCATCTTCTCTAATCTGTTTGATAAATCCGGGTAAATAATCTCCTCTTTTAATCGGTTTAAATACTTCATTTTCGTACAACAACCCCCAAAATTCGTTGTTAATTATTGCTTTATAGCCTAAATCTGTCTTAGAGTGAATCATTAAGCCAACTTCTTGATTGGGTTGAAAATCTGGTGGTGTATTATCCAAAAATCGATCAATTTTAGTTGTTGCTACAATCCGCTCGGTGAAGTCATCTAAATAAATTTTCACCAAACACTTGTCTCCAACTTTCAAGTCGTGCTTTTGCTCTCTAAAAGGAACTAACAAGTCTTTAGCTAATCCCCAATCTAGAAAAGCGCCAACTTTTGAGACATCTATAACTTCAAGTAGTGCAAAATCATCAACCATGGCTAAAGGAAAGTCGGTAGTCGCAATAATCCTATCTTCCGAATCTAAATAAATAAATACATCCACATATTCATCCACAATACAAGCAGGCGTAATATAGCGAAGTGGTAATAAAATTTCACCAAAATCTTCGCCTCCATCTAAATACATTCCAAAATCTACCTCTTTTACAATTTTGAGGTGATTGATTTTTCCAATATTAACCATGATACAAATATACCATTCAATCAGTAAATGATGCAAATTATTTACTGCCGACTACTAATTAAAAAAAAACTTGTTTTTTAAACCTGTATATTATTGCTAATATATTGCTTTTTATTGTTTTGATAATCTGTAATATGGTCTTAGTTTTAGATCAACTTCAAATCTTAATACTATGAAATATTCTATGACTATCTTTTTACTATGTCTGCTAACAGTTGGTTATTCCCAGACACAAATAATCCTACAACAGAATAATGTGAAAGCTTATTTAAACACAAGCGGACATTTTTTTAATGATAATTTAGGCGTATCTGCAGGATATGAAGTTCCGGCCGGGAGTGGTGTTAATGCAATCTATTCTAATGCATTCTGGTTTTCAGGAACTGATATAAATGGCGGTATTAGACTTGCTGCTCAAACGTATTCAAGCGGTAATTTTCAAGATTACTATCCTGGGCCCTTATCTACTTTTGGCGGTCAATTAGGAGTGTACGGTGATGCCGAAATTACGGCAGCCCAAATGGCCTATTACGATCAAATATGGTCTGTTTCAGCTGCAGAGATACAAAATCACATTCAAAATTATAATACGGCTGGGTATACACCAATTTCGAGTATTGCAACATGGCCTGCTCATGGAGAAGTAAATTTAGGTCAGGCCTATTATTTAGCTCCTTTTGTTGATGCTAATTTTGATGGGTCTTACAATCCTATGGACGGAGACTATCCGAAAATTCGAGGGGATAAAGCTGCCTACATGATTTTGAATGATAAGGGGGGGCTTCACTTTGGGTCTGTAGGTGAGCCTATTGGTCTTGAACTTCATGTCATGGTCTATCAATTTTCAGCATCTAACCATTTAGATCAAACAACTTTTGTAAATATCCGGTACATCAATAGAGGGACTCAAACCTTATATGATTTCAAATTTTCAAATTTTTTAGACCCTGACATTGGCAATAGTAATGATGATTTTATGGGTACAAATTCTAATTTAAATTTAGTTTATGCCTATAATTCCTCTAATATTGATTCCCTATATGGCTCTGCCCCACCTGCTATTGGTGTTATGTCTTTATGCAGTCCAATTGAATCATCTTGTTATTTTACAAATACTGGTTTTGCAGAGCTGCCAAATACTTCAAGTCAATTTTATGGTTATATGAATGCGCAGTGGGGAAATTCTGGTTTAGGGTTTACACAAGGTGGAAATGGTTATGGCGGAACTGTTCCTACAAATTTTATTTATGATGATTTTAATACTTGGAGTGAATTAACAGAGGGTAATGCACCGTATGACAAAAGAGTGCTGATGACATTAGGTGCGGGATTCAATGGACATACACTCTTTCCAGGTTACCAAGGTAATATTGATCTTGCTTTTATTTATGCACGAGACTCAACTAATATTGGTAGCGTTGAGGCATTATTCAATGTAGCCGATAGTGTGCAAGGTTTTTTTGATGCTCAAGAAAATTTCTCATGTGAATCAATACTATTAGAAAATGCTGAACAGCAAAATCAATCTTTCATCAAACTCTTCCCTAATCCTGCAGTAGATTATTTTACTGTAGACTTAGCGGGAGAGTTCGTGATTGAAATTTACAATTTGAACGGACAGGAGTTATTTAAAAAAGACAAACTTATTGGAAAGTCACAAATCAGTCCGAATCTTCCCGCTGGTGTTTATTTGGTTAAGGTAACTCAATCAGGTCAAAAACACTTCAAAAAATTAATCATTAATTAAACGTATTATGTATCTTAAAATCTCCTATCTCATTTTGGTTTTGACCCTAACTTATCAATGCCAAGGTCAAAATACAACCAGTACTCTTGATTATAATAATGTTAGTGCAACAATAAACAACTTTGGAACATTGTTTACAAAGCCCTCAACTACGTCTGCAGGCTACGAAGTGCCAAAAGGTGCAGGGGCTCACATAATATATTCTAGTTCATTTTGGTTTGGAGGACAAGATAACAATGGGCAAATCTATGTATGTGCTAATAGATTTGTGAATTATGGTCCAGATCTTTATCCAGGGCCTATTTCTAACGATTATAATTTAGCAAGCTATCAAAGTACATATAACTCAATTTGGACCATGACCAAATCTGAAGTCATAAATCATATAAACAATTTTTCACAGGTAGGATATAGCCCAAGTCAAAATATTTTGAACTGGCCAGGAAATGGAAATACCTCAAACGGTGAAGCAGCTAAATTAGCACCATATGTTGATGCTAATAATAATGGCACATACGACCCAATAAACGGAGATTACCCAAATATAAGGGGGGATGAGGCCCAATTCTTTATTGTGAATGATGATGGACCTCATCAAAGTTCAGGCGGCAATAATATGAAACTAGAAATTCACTTTATGCTATATCAATATGCTTCAAACAATTATCTAAATAATACAACTTTCATTAATTTACATGTTTTTAATCGGTCTCAAACCACATATCACAATTTTAAGGTTGCCAATTATGTAGACCATGACATTGGTAGTTCAGTTGATGATTACACCGGATGTTCCCCAGAAAACAACATGATTTTTGGATATAATGGAGACAATGATGATAACACATCTGGAGGTGTTCAATATGGTTTAAACCCACCAGCTGTTGGCATTAAATTACTTAACCACACTATGGGAGTGGCAGGATATTATAATAATGCAGGTGGAGCCCAAGGTGATCCGAACGGAGATTTAGGCTTTTGGAATTTTATGAACGCAACTTGGTCTGATGGCACTCATTTTACTGAAGGAGGTAGTGGATATGGTGGTGTTATCAACACCAATTATTTGTACCCTGGTCACCCGACAGACCAAAATAGTTGGAATGAAACAACAGAAAATAATGTTCCTGCTGACAGAAGAATGTATATGGTAGCAAACTCAATCGGATCATTTAGCCCTGGAGAGTCTGTTTGCTATGACTTTGCAGTATTATACTCTAAAATAGGTGATCATTTACAAAATGCTGCCAATTTATATAATTTAGCAGGTAACGTACAGGCATTCTATAATGCACAAGATTACACCTCGTGCAATGCAAACTACGTTTCGGTTGATAAACAGAACTTAGAATCATCATTCAAAGTCTATCCAAATCCGACTGTTGGTTCGTTTAAAATTGACTTTGAAGGAGAATTTGATTTAGAATTGTACAACCTGCACGGTCAAAAATTATTTACTAAAAGTAAAATGAACTCTAATCAGACAGTGGATATTGAATTAGTAAAAGGGATCTATATTGCCAATATTCTGCAAAATGACCGCCAATTTTTCAAAAAGTTAATCGTTGAATAATGAAGAAAGGGATGAAAATAGGTATACGCTAACATCTGCTTCATAACGACAAACGGCCCCTCAATGAGGAGCCGTTTGTTTTTTTTTAAAATTTAATACTTATATAGTAACAAGTTGTGCTTTTGGATATAGTGACATCCACTTTTCTAACTGCTCTTCCGTTTTTAAAGTAATGGTCGTTTTACTATCTAATTTCAGTTTAAATTTCGGTGTAGAATTCTTGATTTCATTAATGATTTTTTCAACCTTTTCTTTTGTTTTTTTTCGTGCCATAGTCTGTAAATTTTCTATTGTTTTGTAAAATTATTCCTTAAAGTAACTCATAAAGTTTAGATTTTAGTATAAAAAAGCAAAAAATCCTTACAATTTTTTTATTTTTTTAACAAATCTTTAGTGCAAAAGTTTAAAAATTAATTCTTTCATCAGTTCTGAGCCAGATCCGCCACTTGAACCAACACCTTTAGCCATTAGATCATATTCACGCAAAATATTAAAATTTCTTGAAATAATTTTAGGTGGATGTTTTGCTTTTTTTCCGACCATTTCTTTAGCCGGATAAGGATGAATTTTTAACGCTGTTGCCACAGTCCTAGGATCATTTGTTTTTAAAAAGTGAACTTTAAATAACCTTTGATAAAGCGTCAACAAATTGGCAATCACAACAGTTATATGCGCTGCCTTTGGATTTTTATCAAAATAATTAATGATTTTTAAAGCTTTATTAAAATCTTTATCTAATACTGCATTTACTAACTCAAAAACATTGTAATCTTTACTGATCCCAATATTCTTTTCAATATCTTTTTCCCCAATCTGAACGCCTTCATCTACCAATAAAAATAATTTTTCCAACTCATTAGACATTCTGGACAGGTCATTTCCAACAAATTCACAAATTAAAGCAACAGCTTTGTCTGAAATTTGTTGTTTTTTTTCAATCACATAATTCCTTACCCATTTAGGCAATTCATAATCTTTTACACCTGCTGATTCGAATAGTTCTGCTCGTTTGGCTAGCAGTTTATATATTTTTGAACGTTTGTCGAACTTTTTATACTTATGGGCAAAAACTAGAATTGTTTCCTCAGAAGGTGATGTGAAATATTGCTCAAAAACTTCCCACTGAGTTGCCTTTTTATACTCCTGTGCTTCTTTAACAATGACCACTTGTTTTTCTGCCATCATTGGCAATCTAGTGGCTGCATCAACTACGCTAATTGGTGGTGTATCTTTCGCATAAAGAATAGTTTGATTAAAATCTTTTTCAGATTCTTCTAAAACATTTTTAGCAATGAAGTCGACAATCTTGTCGATATAAAAAGGCTCTTCACCATGCAGAAAATAGATCGGTGAATAGTTTTTTTTCTTTAAGCTATTTAATATCTCGTTATAGGTCATTATTTCTTTCTGAAGAATACCCTAATTGGGACGCCTTCAAAGTTAAAACGTTGTCTTAATTTGTTCTCTATAAATCGTCTGTAATCTTCACGGATATATTGCGGTAAATTACAAAACAATGCAAAAGATGGTGAATGTGTCGGAAGCTGTGTAACGAATTTAATTCTGACAAATTTCCCCTTAACTGATGGTGGTGGATTATGTTCAATCACTTCTTGCAAGAAATTATTCAACTCGGATGTCGGAATTTTCTGAATTCTATTTTCATAGACTTCCATGGTTTTTTCAAGTGCTCTATGTAATCTTTGTTTGGTGATTGTTGACGTAAAAATAATTGGAACATCATTAAATGGTGCCAAATCTGCTCTTAAACCATCTTCATATTCTTTAACATACTCAGGGCTTTTATTTTCAATCATATCCCATTTGTTCACCAATACAACAACGCCTTTTTTATTTTTTTCAATGATATAAAAGATATTAAGATCTTGCTTTTGCAACCCTTCTGTGGCGTCAATCATAAAGATACAAACATCTGAATACTCGATACTTCTTACCGATCTAATAACCGAATAGAATTCAATATCCTCGTGAACTTTATTCTTTTTTCTGATACCGGCAGTATCAACCAGTTTAAAATCAAATCCAAATAGATTAAAATCAGTATCTATGGCATCTCTTGTTGTACCTGAGATGGGGGTTACAATATTTCGTTCTTCTCCTGTAATCGCATTTACAAAAGAGGACTTACCTACATTTGGTTTTCCAACAACAGAAATTCTAGGTATTGTGATCTCCTCTTCTTCTTCAACTGGATCATCAAATATCTTGACCATTTCATCCAATAATTCACCAGTTCCAGAACCATTATTGGCCGAAATATTATAAACATCACCTAAACCGTAATTGAAAAATTCAAATGCATCATTTGTTCTGGTGGCATTATCAACTTTATTGGCAACCACAAAAATTGGTTTTTTAGATTTTCGGAGAATATGAGCCACTGCCTCATCTAAATCTGTAATCCCAGTTGTCACATCTGACACAAACACAACAGCATTGGCTTCATCAATGGCAATTTCGACTTGTTTTCGAATTTCGGACTCAAAAATATCATCTGAACCACGAACGTATCCCCCTGTATCAATTACACTAAAAGCTTTACCATTCCACTCCGATAGACCATAAATTCGATCTCTGGTCACCCCACTCATTTCTTCAACAATCGCACTCCTTGACTTGGTCAAACGATTAAACAAAGTTGACTTCCCTACATTGGGTCTTCCTACTATAGCTACTATATTTGACATTTAATACCCGTATTTTTCCAATTTATTTTCATTTCCTCTCCAATCCTCATCAACCTTGACAAAGGTTTCTAGAAAAATTTGCTTCCCGACAAATTTTTCAATATCCTTTCTAGCTTCAATGCCAACATATTTCAATTTTTGCCCTTGATGCCCTATGATAATTCCTTTTTGCGTTTTTCGCTCAACGTAAATTATCGCTCTGATGCGGATAATCTTTTCCTCTTCTTTATATTCTTCAATAACCACCTGCGTTGAATAAGGTATTTCCTTTTTATACTGTTCAAATATTTTTTCCCTAATAATCTCACTGATAAAAAAACGAAGTGGTTTATCCGTTAACTCTTCTTTATCATAATAGGGTGGGCTCTCAGGTAATAAGGCTTTAATTTTATCCCATATTAAGGAAACATTAAAATCTTCCAATGCCGAAATTGGTAAAATTTGTGCTTTTGGTAAAATTTCAGCCCATTGCGATACTTTTTCTTCTAACTTATCTTGGTCACCTAAATCAATTTTATTAATCAGAACAATGACAGGAATACTCGTTTTTTGAATGCGTTCCAGTGTTTCTTGATGATTCATAGTTTCTTCAAAAATATCAGTCATCACTAATAACACATCTGCATCCTTTAAAGCCATGTTTACAAATCGCATCATGTTTTCATGCAATTTATAATGGGCATCCAAAACACCAGGCGTATCAGAAAATACAATTTGATAATTGTCATCATTGACGATTCCTAAGATTCTATGCCTTGTGGTTTGGGCCTTTGACGTAATAATTGATAGCTTCTCCCCTACTAGTCTATTCATTAATGTGGACTTCCCTACATTAGGGCTACCAATAATATTAACGAATCCCGATTTATGCTGCATTTTTAATAAAAATAGTTTACAAAAATTTTGTTTTGCAAAGAAACAAAATATATATTTGCACTCGCAATTAAAATTGAAGTAATTTACTAAAAATATATTGCGGGGTGGAGCAGTTGGTAGCTCGTCGGGCTCATAACCCGAAGGTCATAGGTTCGAGTCCTGTCCCCGCTACTACCGAGAACACTAAGTTCTTGTTGAAAAAGCTCTCCAAATGGAGGGCTTTTTTTATGCAGGTGTTACAAAATGGTGTTACAAATTTCCCATTTTTAGGGGGAATTTCATCCCATAGACTTATATGTACTAGCAATGACATAAGAATTACTGATTAGGCTCTGTATAAAACATATCCAAACCAAAGAGAGTAAACTTTCCTCTTTTTTGAAAAGGAAAAAAATTAACCTTTACCGTAGCTAACTCTAACTATTATCATTAAACACAGTAACATTATGCGTTGCGTAAAGGTTTTGTTACCTGCAAGATTGCAATATGACAGTCACATTGAAATGAGAATTCATATTGCCTTCTTGCTAGGGATACCCTCCCGAAAACCCTAAAAGAGTTGAGTTGTGGTCAAATTTAATTGTAGACCATTTATTGTTAAATTGATGATAGATTTGCATTGAATAACTTTTGTTCTTTTTATCATACTCATACAATAAATACACGTTATTTGAAAGCGTTGCTATTCCCTTTTTACCAGTAATGTTATTCTTGTAGTTAAAAGATGTGGCATTTGCTGCTTCCAGCCCTTCTAATTCAACCATATCTATTACCCTATTTTCACTAAAGTTATAAGGTCCATTGTGGGGGTACTCCATTTCGAGAGGGTCAACTGCAAAGAACCTACCAATACGGACATTATGCATGCGGTACTTGTAATTGACACTATTACCCTCACCAGAAACCTCGTCATCCATCTCTTGACCTTGGAATCCGTAACGGTAGTGCTGCACACCCTTTCAAAATGTCAAAATTTCTTCTACAAATCCTCGTTTGGAAATGCTTACACAAATATAACTTTCTAGTCCTTGGAATCCAAGCGGGTAGTCAAGTTTTATTTTTAGAAAAGTCCGATCTATTTTTATGACGGTTTTGTCTCTTAAATGAAACCTATATATTTGATATAATTATGAATAGATCTTCTTATCATACTTCTTTAAAAGAACTGGTTCATCACAATTTAATACCTGAAACATTTGTTGCTAAAATTCCAAAATCTAATCTATATAGATGGAAGAATGATAACTTTTCCAGATACGTTGGTTCTGAAATCAATCAAATTGCAGATAAACATCTGGATCTTATTCAAACCTTGAATCATTATCCTAAAATGTTTCAAGCTTATGGCAAACTGGTAAATACAATGGTGAATATCTCCGCTAAAACAAAAGACTTTAGCAGAATAATTCGTGAATCAAAAAAGCAAGTTGTAAATGCGATTAATAATGTAAAAGGTATTATTTCCATTGAAAAGGCTGCTCAGGTGTTTAATATTTCAAAAGGAACATTCCATGCCTGGGTTATTGACACTAAATACAAATGTGATGGTTCATTTTTTAAGCAATGTTTAAAATCATATCCGTTTCAAATAACTCCTGTTGAAGTCAAACAAATCAAGTCAGCTTTAACAAATCCTAAAACATTGCATTGGTCAATGAAAAGTGTCTATTTTAATGGCATTCGAAATAATTCTTTATCGATTTCTTTAAAAACACTTTACAAAGTGAATGGCTTATTAGGGATAAGGAAAACCAAAGGTAAAGGCAAGAAAAAGAAAAGGAAGAAAAAAGGAATAAGAGCAAGTATTCCAAATCAAATTTGGCATACAGATATTACAGTAGTTAAAACATTAGATGGTAAGCGACATTATGTTTACATACTAATGGATAATTTTTCTAGAAAAATACTCGCTTATGACATTCAAGAACGTGTCATGGGTAGAATTACCTCTAAATTAATCGAACAGGCTTATCAAAAAGCTTCTAAGATCAATAAAAATTTAAATGTTAAACTCATTGTTGATGGAGGACCAGAAAACAATAATATTCATGTCGACAATTTTATTAATCAATCTCAAATTAATATTCAAAAGTTAGTTGCTTTGAGAGATATTGACTTTTCTAATTCAATGATTGAAAGAGTCAACATGACGTTAAAATACAGGTATCTATTTCCTAAAGAGATCCGAGACTTAAAGCACCTAAAAAGAGTATTTAGATATTTCTTAAACGATTACAATTATAAAAAACCACATGGTCAGTTAAATGGTTTAACTCCTGATGAATCTTGGAGAGGAATTCAAATTGATAAAAGCATGCAATACAAAGCTCTAAAACAAGCTCGAACTAGGAGAATTGCGTTCAATAAGGAAAATAAATGCACAAATTGTAAATAAAACTGTAAAATGAAAGGAAAAGGAATGAAATAAAATGATCTTTTCGAAAAATTCGAATTGGATTATTAAAAATGATAGTCGCAGTCAAAATTTCAAATAGCAATAACGCTACAAAGGGCAAATATTTACATTTTCCCTTAAATGGGAAGACTTAGTTTACTTTTTCATGGTACGCTGCAGTGAAGCGTATTCTTATGCTACTTTGCTTGGAAATGATTTAGATGTAGACCTGATTGTGGATGGTGGTTCTGAAAATAATAATGTGACTATGGATTCTTTTATCGAGTCTTCTGAAATCAATATCCATAAACTGGTTGCTTTAAGAGATATTCATTTTTCTAATTCACTGGTTGAAGCACATTTTTCACTTATCAAATATAATTACCTCTACAGGATGAGAATTAATAGCAAATCTGATTTACACAATGCTATGGAAAAGGTGGTACATGATTTTAATTCAATCCGTCCACATTGTTCCCTTAATGGTTCTACTCCTGATGAAGTGTATTTCAATGGAAAATTGATGTCTAAAAATCAGTTTTCTACGCAATATCTCAAAGCTAAAACTCAAAGATTACTGGATAATAAACAAAATGCTTGTGTGAAGTGTGTATAAAATACAAATCATACTTATTTTTTCTTAATCTTATTTTCTATTTAATATGTCAATGAGCTTTTTTTGTCCTATCTCCTCAATCCCTTATTATTTCTACAATGTTCCTTATATGGAACGCTTTATTCTAACATTCTTTCGTGTCTGTCGGGGGAAGACTTAGTTTACTTTTTCATGGTACGCTGCAGTGCATGCTTGACAAAGTGATACTAAAATACCCTGTTCCTGAAAAATCGGCTGAAATGACAGCTGAAGATGCAAAAATTATGGCCGGAAAATGCCTATAAAAATTAATATCTTACAAAGGTAATTGTATCAGATGACTGCAACAAAATCATGTTTTCTTCATCAAGTTTATATATTTTGGCATTGAAAAACACATTAGATTCATCCTCAGAATAAAATATTTTAATACTGTCTGAAAAAAGTCTTGTACTTATTGAATATTCCTCTTCTTCAAAGTACATAATTCCATTGCTTTTATCAAGCTCCAATACAATACCAGTTTCCTCGTCTATCCAATCAGAATTGGATAGATCGAATGTCCTATTTTCATCATCAATTGTTGTAAATAAACTTCTAAAGATAAAAAATGCTATCAATGAAACTATCCCCCCTATTACATAATGTTTTGTTTTCATAATAATAAACTATTCCTTATTTCTTCTTTCGATTTTTTTGTCTTTAAACTCTTTTTTAGAATATTGAGTTTCATTTCCAACTTCTGTCTTTAGGTCTAGTTTTTTAATTTCCTCTTCACTAACTTTTTTAGTGGTAGTGGTTATAACTTCTAAACCAAATTTGGTTTTACTTATTTCAAAACTAGCTCTTGCATCAATAGAGTTTTTCGCATCTTCAGCAATACTTGTTGCAATCTTTTTTGCTGTTTTATGCTTTACACCAAACTTTTTCTTTATTTCTTTAGTTTGTGTTTTCACTATATTATAATACTCTTTTTGAGCTCCCTTTGCGAGCCGTTCTGTAACTTTTTTCGTTGTTTTATTTAAGAGTGGCTTCGTTGCACGACCCAATACCCCACCTAAAACTGCGTCGGGAATAGCTAAGACTCCACCCATTAAAATTTGATCCTCATTAATTTCTTTTTGAACACCCGTAGCAGTTAAAAGAACTTGCTCTACTCCAGCACCGATTAACCCTGAAACTATTGCAGCAGCACCTGTAACCATTACTGTACCTGCTCCTCCAATAACTGCAACTCCTCCAACGGCTGCAATTGCAGCAGGTGCTAAAGCTCCAAACGTTGCTACAGTAACAGCCGCTCCAGCTGCTGCTCCTCCAACCTTTGCCCAATAGTGAGGATCATCCCTATCTGTAGTGGCAGCCACATATATACCTGCTACTGCTCCAGCAACAGCACCTGCAATTAAATTCCAAAATTTACCATCTTTATCATACGCTATTAGAGGTGAATTAATTGCAAAATGATATGGAGATAAACTGCTCAATGAATTATGACCAGCTAGAGGATCAACAGTGAAAAACCTCCCTATCCTTGGGTCATACATCCTAGCACCAAAATCATAGCTATTATCATTCCCCTTCACTTCATCATCCTTCTCCATGCCATTAAACCCATACCTATAGTCATTACTAGATGAGTGGCGGTTAGGCAGCATCATGCCGAAGGGGTAGTAGTCTGATTGTGAGATGACATCTGGAGAATAATAATCAATAATTCCTGAGTTTGCACTTGTTTCAACGACAAGTTTTCTATCGGATATCACTTGCAGGACATTTCCTAAGTGATTGGCAAGTTCATAGCGTTTATCGCCAATTTTTTGGCCAAGGATATTCTTAGTCGCATCACTTTCTGAGTTGATATTGATATTATTCAACGATTCGTCATACTCTGCTATGATTTCTTTAACCTGTTCCACACCTATTCTTGAACTTCCATAAATATTCCTCTCGCTAAGGTACAAATAATTATCATTATCAGTGCTACTGGCCCCTTTATTAAGACTATAGGTGCTCATTGGGTTCCCCTGTGCATCTCTAAAATAATAAGTAATAATGATGTCTTCCCCATTGTTTGGTGTTTCTTTTTTTATGATTCTATTACCCATTGGGTCATATTCAAATTCTAAGATATCTCCCGAAGTTTTGGTAATCTTTTTAACCTTGCCAGTCACTAACCAGTCAATATCGCTAATACCTTCTTCAACATCTTCAATCAACTGGCCAATTTCATCATAGTCATAGTTACCTGTAACTTGTCCGGCATCTATATCATCAGAAAAACTGGCACTGACTATTAGGTTGTCTTCGTCAACATAATCTAATCGATTGGTACCTGTCACATAATGGTAAGCAAAGTTATCCATATCCTCACCATTACCGGCGTTATTCTTTGCCTTTCTGGTTAGGGTTTCCAAGTTCCCATTAGCGTCATAGGTATAAGTTGAATTATACTTACTTGTGATTATGTTATGACTAGCCAAGGTGACGCTGATACCATCTATCTCTTCCTGATCCATACTCATGATTCTATTAAGCTGATCATAACCATACCAGGTATGACTTGTGCCCAGATATGAATCGTCAGTTTTTGTACTGGCGATATACATGGCTTTGATATTACCATTGTATAGGTTAGCCGGGCCATTGCTATTAGGATCTGTGGCGTTTTCACTTAAATCCAAAAAGACATTGGCACCTGATGTAGCATTGGTACTATAACGACTCTGGTAATCCCCATCAAAATAATGTAGACTATATCCAGTAATGTCTTTTGCATTCATTTGGTTAACATGGCCTGCTTTACCATCTTTACCTTGATCATTATCGATTTCCAAATCTTCGGAGTTCACCCCTTTGAGCCAACCTTGAATGGTATAGGCATAGTCACATGACTGAACCTTTTGGTCACCGATTTCAACTCTGGCCAGTGGACCATGGTTATAGTAAAAATACTTGGCATCTTTTTCCCAAATTACCATGTCTTTTGATGTCTCGGCTATGGTAATCCGATTATCGGCATCATAGCAATATCTGTGGGCAAACTGGTCGGCTTTACCTTCTTGGTATACTACCGATTTAACATTACCTGAGACCAAATCATAGTCATAATCCATTTTTTTGATGTTTTGCTCAGGGTTCTTGTCCTGATCTAAACCAGTTATTAATTCATCATCATTAATATCCTGTATGAACTGCTTGACATTGCCGTGTACATCATAATCATAGAAGGTGGCGCTATTATAATCAGTAGCAAGTGTAGAGGCATTATAAGTATCATAATACATCACTCCTGTAATTCGGTTACGGGTATTGTCGTCTGAGTAATCAACAAATTGATTGTTCTGGATATCACTAAAAGCACTTGGCAGATAATCATATTGTGTTCTGGTCACTTCTTCTCTGTCGGATGTTGTATAATCTGCAGGAAAGTCAACCGTAATATTTAAACTAGGGATCGGCGCGAGGTCTAATATCTCATCTGAGGCGTCATACAGGTTACCATTTTTAAAATAATAGCTTGTAACACTGACATCATTTAATATCATCTGACCAACTTCTTCTATTCGGCCAATAGGATCATAAATGGTATAACTCGCCCGATCTGTTGTCGCTTGTTTGGCGTTTTGAGAGAGCACCAATCTGCCCAAAGCATCATAGGCAAAATGACTTTCTCCACCATCAGGGGTCTTTTGCCAAACCAATTGGTTTAAAGAGTTATAACGGTATTGGGTCTCATAGTCATGAACAGGGAAGACACCGGTCGTCGTGGTATTAAATTCAGTTGTCTGACCCTGACCATCTACAGCAGGATCTTTTTCTGTTTCTCGTTCTGCATTAATGGTTGAGTGATCAATGGTGGTACTCTGGTCAATACGATCCACACCTAGTGGTGGTACTGTCTGGATCAGGTTGCCAGCTTGATCATAATAATACAGGGTATAATGGTATTCTTTATCGTTGGCTGTATAGGTAAAGTTTTCAATCAGATCACTTCCCATGGCAGCGGCGATATAATTGGCTTTAAATTCTTCTCTTAAATTGGCTAGGTAAATGGCATACTCGGTTTCAGCATTGATAATATCTACATTGGCTGTATACTGCTCACATGGAATATCAATGGTCAAATCCATATCAAATGACGGAGGTGGCAAACAGATGTTAACTTCATCTAAATACACAGAAGAGATAAACTGGTTCCAGCTGATAAATGGATTGGCCGGTGTGGCATTTAAATAATCATAATAGCTATCAATAGCCCCTGAAGTAGTCGCCGTGAAAACGTCAGCCTCAAGTCCATGACCAACACCAAGCGGCGTGGCCGCAAACTGAGAGAGGCTGATGAACTCATCATCCTCGGTCTCTGCCTGCGTATCAATCCCAAATTTGGTCAGATAAGCCTCATAGTCCGACATGGCATAAGCCAGGTCTGTTTCACAAAACTCGGTCTCATCATAGGTGTCTGTAATCCCTAATGTGGTCATTAAGGTGATATAATCATCATGGGCATCTGCACAACTCACCGGCTCAACAGGAACTGGTGGACATTTCTGGCAGTCTTCGGCAGCCATACATTCAACCAGATTCATGTCAATTACTGATAAACTGATCACTGAACCGTCATCAAAAATGGCATCACAGATAAATGATGTAATATAATTATCGTTACTGTTGTTATAATTGGCTACATCTAACCTCACATTATCTATCCTTACAAAATTGGCAGAAGGAATACTACTCGCACTAGTAAGCTCCTCAAAAACAAAATCACAAGCCACACTAGGCTGCTGGTACGTCCCCATTGTTAACACATAATTTAAACCAAAAGACAGGGTGATGGAATTATTACTCGAAGGACTATTACCACTACTCACTTGAAAATCAAAATTATATACGCCCGACGGGGTAATGTGGACTGGATCAAAATAAGGGATTAAAGCATCAAACTCGTCAAAAACAGAAGCGTCTGCTAAACCACTTGGACCTGCCGCGGCATCCAACTCAATGGCTGCATTTAAAAAATCTTCCAGTTCCTGTGCTAATTGTGATTCAGCGGCACATGGACAGTGCAAATCTAAAGCTGTGGTACTGGTAATGTCAAAATTAATGGTTTGCACATTATTACTGTTATCCACATATTTGATGTCTATCTCACTACCATCATTGAGGATACTATAATTTAAAATCTCGGTAATATTACTAATTGACACTGATGATGTGGTTGCCGTAATGGTGACGGTTTGGTTAGTGCCTGCTATAATCATTTCCGTTGGCGCAGAATTAGAAGCATGGGTCACAGTAAGTCCGGCTGTAAAACTTAAATCAATTTCATAATCTTCCACTTGGGTAGCCAATTCAGAGCCGATATAGCTCTCTCCCATTACACTACCAACCTCACTGGCTATTGTAACACTATTGTCGATATCATCCACCAGGTTAATAAAAAGCTGAAAAATATCATTGGCCAAGTGGTCGGTACGCTCACAATCAGGCGCTGGATTGGTATTATCTTCAAAAGCAGTTAAACAACCTTCGATATCAACTGTGGTCGTATTACCTGTAAGCTCGTAATTATTGACAATGGTACCATTATCTACTTCTACTAATATCTCAAAATCATATGGACTAGTAGAACTACCTGTCCCGTAAATGGTTGAAAACCCTATGATATTGGATGCCGACCAGGAACCTGTTGTATTAAGCGTAATATGACCTATTGTACCTCCACCATTGGCATCAGTACACTGGAAAACCAGTTGGTTGGAACCGTAAGTGGTTGTAATACTCACTGCTGTGCCTGCTCCGGTTGTATATACCGTTCCACCAAAAGCAGTATAAATGGCCTCTGTAAATTCAGGAACGTCAAAAGCCGCAATACTGGATGACCCACTTGTAACGGCCGCAGCCACTTCACCATTGTCAACCATAGCATTTAAAAAATTTTCAACATTTAAAGCCAAAGCACAATTGCCCGTTTGCAGGTAATACCCATATTCAGCCTCCTCGCCACTAGAGTTCACAATATCAATGTCTAAATCAAGTGGATTATACGTGTGATCAATCGGTATAAAACGTCTGACTTTATCTTCAAAATAATGGTGCAGCGGACCGGCAGCTGACCAGTCAGTAGCAAAGTTGACATTACTATAAGGGGATGTGAGTAAGCCCCGGTTATCGAAAGCGTCACTTAAGTACTCCTCTGCATTGCCGTCTCCACTGGTTCCTGAAACATAATAAACCTGTGGCCCTGTTCCTGAACCCAACGCATAGGCTTCATAATCCAAAAAAGCCGCTATCCCAGGCTGACGCTCTGGGTGGTCACTGATATAACCATTATAATAACCAATAGAGATTGCTTCAAAATCAGCAAATAACTGAATGATCTTTTGTTTCTCGGCAATATACATTACTTTATATAGGTTCCAGGCCTCATCTAACTCTGCTGTACTTAGGGTACCGATTGTACAGGTGTTGGCAAAATCAGCCCCGCAGACTACCGTAGCCCGACAAAAATCCCATAAGGATACCGTAGCCCCTAAACCGTCTCCTTTGTAATCCTCCAGCAAATCTTTTAGTAAATGATGTGCAAAATCATCTGGTGTAACACCACTATTTGTTTGCGTAGCACTAGTGGTTATACTAAAAGGATCTGCGCTCAAAATTGCATATCCTGTCGTTTGATCTAATAAATTAACTCCAAAAGCGTTTAAGTTATCAGGGTCTGTGGTAGGATGGCCACTATTAGTGGCCTGATCATAGGTGAAAATCTGTAATAATGTCGCATTATAAGATTCTGAGGAACTAGTTCCACAAAACTGATCGTAAAAATCTAAATAACCATACTCTGGATGGTGTGGCAATAAAGCATAGGCCCAAGATGGTTGCCATAGCAGTACAAAACTTTCAAGGTCAGCTAAATACAGCGGCTTGACCTCATAAATATTACCCGAGACATGGTTTAGTTCAGTTGATTCATTCTGATCACTAGGAATAAATACTCCCCCATTACCATCATCTGCTACCAAAGCAGGAATAAAGGCCGAACCATCCCAAACCACTTCAACATATGACTCTGTTCCATCAGCGTTCTTATACTCTCCATCTGTATCTGAAGCTGTTGTACTTAAACTCGAACTCGACGGGTTGTTTTCCCGTGGGTAACGCCAGGTTTTACTATACCCAATACCTGTTATCACATCATCATCAGAGTAAAAGCCTTTATCTAAAGCATTACTCTCTGCAAAAACAGATAACATCATATTACCGTCAACAGCGCCATATTGTCCATTAGGACTCACATCTTGTAATAACATAAAAAGGGAAGCACTACAATTGCTGATTAACTCTAATTGAGAAGCTGATGAACCCTCCTCTATTGTTCCTGGTGTATAAGTGGTTGGCGCATTGGCCGGCAAGGGATCAGGATAATCACAATCGGCATTGTCCTCATAAACCAGAGCCTGAATACAACCATTATTGGCAATATACAGATCGGCATACTCTTCGAGCTTTACCGGATCAACTCTCAAAGTCTTGGTGATCGGATAATCACTAATGTCTAAATCCTGAGACCAGCTATAGGTTACTGTAGTCGTTGTCCCGTCCAGATTGATCTCATCATGGAGTCTATCATAGGTATCGTAAGCTGACGGTAAAGATGCTACAGGAATTAAGTTCTCCCCACAGTCGTCCTTAAAACTAATGTCTAAAATATAATCAAAATCATAAGTGTCATTCTCATCTGTTGCACAGGGTTGGAACACTTGATCCTGAGTAATGTTATAGGTAAAATTAAATTCATTATCCTCAATTGGATTGTTGATCGTTTTACTCGCTTTAAGTCCATCATTAAATGGTCCTAATTGACCACTTGAATATACGACATTAGCATCTGTTGGAAAATCCGGATCAGTGCTGGCGGCTTTACCTAAAATGTCAAATGACATATCTATACCTAAAGCAGTACTTGCACTCGACAGGGCTGATAATCTGTCATTCCCGCTTTCTGTTGGATTATCACCGGCTAAAGATGTCGCAATCACTCTGCCTTGTGGATCTATATAACTGATGCTCACCTGGCCGTTGGCATCAACTACCATATTCTTTTTATAACGCACGGCATTACCAACTTGGTAACCAAATAAACGGTTGAGCTCTTCTTGGGACGGTGTCCCGTAAAAATATTTTGTGGCGTGGTCGCCATCTAGGGTGTAATCATCACCTACACCACTCTGGGCATTGATCCGCCCTGTATTGTCTGGGGTATACTCGGTTTGAACATATGGAAAACCTTCGGCAATGGGCACCTGATCTTGCCAATTACCTTCACTTGTTGTGCTGAGTGAATAGTACTCGGAAGCACCGGTAGTGGTAGATAATGGAATAGATGTTACGGTACAGGGATCTTCTAAAGGATCATCCCAGTCAAAATCATAATGACTCAGCGGACTCAATTCGTTTGAAGGTGTACTGGCCTCATCTGTACGGTTAAGTTGTGGGTAGTATTTTAAAGCTGGATTGCTTACTGGGGTTGGTAAAACCTGGATGGCTGCACGGCCCTGATTATCATAAATGGTCTCGCCTACAATGGCTTCATCATTAGAGTTGATTCTCGTGACTGTCTGACGATTGCGTAAACTCCCATCAAAATAACTTACAATATCTTTATGTTTACCATTCTCAGCATAAACGGACTGGAACTGCCAGTTCTTATCGCCCTCATAACTCTCACTAATAGTCACATAATGAGGCCAAGCATTAACTTTAGCTCCTGTAGAAAGATTAGAACCATAGGTACTCCAAAGGCCTGGCTTGATCACATCAAAATCATCCAACCAACGCCCAACTCCACGGACTCTGAAAATTAAAAATCCTTTTTTATAAATCAAGGGAATACGATAGCTCTGATTACCAGTAATGATACGGGTATTATTTAGCTCAAAATCTCGTTCGTCAAAATCTAAAGTACCAGCACCTATTGAACCATTTAAACTTGCTGAAGAATAATTGTCAACCCAAGTCCATTCTAACTCATACTCTTCGGCGCCCTCAATATAATCCCATACGACCTCCAACTCTTGACCATTATTGTTATTATTGTCAGTAATAGTACCTGGTACATTATACGAAACAATAGTAGAAACCGGATATGGATCTCCAGCCTCATCATACTCGATCAGTCTTGCCCCTACTAATGGCTCATGTCCATCAATCTCATAATAACGCTCAACGATCAACTCGGCTTCCATGTAAACATTGGCAGGAACTGTCCCGACAGGACTCACCACATAGGCCTCAATCGCATACTTATGATAACCCGAATGACGCAAAATCGCCATGTTAGTCAGTGATACACTTGCTACATTATTCGGATCAATCATCTGACCAGGGGAATAACTGATCGTTAAGTCCTCACTCACTGTTGTCCCAGACAGATTACCAGTAGTATAAGGCGTCACATCAACATGAACAGTAATGGTCAACTCCTCATCTATAACTCCAAAATTATCGCGCTCCTCAATACCTAATTTAACGCTCAAATTAACATCCCCAATAGACATATTACTAGCACCCAAATCCAAAAATTTACCATCCTCAATATCTAAACTAAACGAACTATGCGTAGGGGAAACACGAACACTATAAACTTCTTCCTTGCTATGAACTAAAACTGTACTCAAAGAAAAAAAGATGAATAAGGAAATATTTTTGAGACTTAACATATTATAAATTTTTAAACTTGTTATTATTGAGAATAAGCAACTAATTTCTTTTTCTACTATCTATCAATCGATAATCTAAATAACGGTCTGTTAATAAGACCTTTTTGCTTGATTCTATTAAAAATTGATCCAAGGAAACATTGTCCAATGCGTTTGTTTTTTCCTTCAATTTTGAATAACTTATCTTCAACTTTGGAAAATCCATCTCTTTCTCAAAATAGGTCCCAAAATTGGCCATTGTGGAGTAGAAAATAGTAGTTTCTTTAACCCAAAAATTTTTATCAATTAATAATTCGATCCTGTTGATCGGAATAGTATTTTCATCAGCCTTCAATTCAAGTTTAATTCTATATCCTTGAGGTGAATCGCTTACACTAACAGATTTACAACGCTTTAATGTTGCAGCTAAATCAAATTCCAGAAATTCTGTGGTTTGGTAATCACTCAAAACACAAATTTTTTCTGCATGATTGATCTGCAGCGTAATATTATCGAAATGGATAAACTCCGTTTCTTGTATCTTTCGGTATACCTTATCAGGTGTTTTAATATAACGCGCATTATATGTTGTTAATGGTTCTATTCCGTTATACCCTTTGTATAAACTATAATCTAAATTGAGCTCATATTTTTTCAATTGGTCGTAATTTTGTTTGATCCTTTTTAGATAATTTTTAGGAGATATTGCAAAAGCGGAAGTAGACCATAATAAGACTACAAAGTATTTTATAAATTTCATCATTAATATTTTAAATATTAGTCATCATTATTATCAGGGCTACTTGAACGGGTTTCCTGAATGGTTACAATACCTCGAGATGTTTCTTTTTTAATCCTGATTAACCCCCCTTCGTTATCGTATTCATAAAACGTCGCGTAATTATTATCATCCAATTCAGAAGTTAACCAAAAAGTCTCCCCATCATATACATATGATTTCATTGACGCATTAAAAGGGTGTAAACGGATATCATCAAAATTGGTGTCATAATTCACGTCAGCATTTAATATTAAATTTAATTCTGTTGTATTAGCCGGAATTGTGAAAGAACCAACTACTCTCTGCCAACCATCAATTATTTCACCAGACGGATTCAATATGGTACTGTTTGAAGCCGAACCTACAAATTCTAATTCAATGTTGGCTTCCAATGGTGGATCAGAAGGACTATCTGATGCAAAGGATTTAACCTGATTTGGATTGGCTACATGAACCCAAGCACTCAACCAATATTTTTCCTGGTCTAAATTTGTTAAACTTAATTCTGGTTGACACGACACGCATTCGTCACCTAAAGTTACACAACCTGATTCAACAAAGATTTCAAAGAAAGCGCTAAATCCTGGATGATCATTATTGTTAACGGTAACTACAATTTCATTAACACCACCTATTATAAAAATAGATGGGCTTGAGTTACTTCCTATTGCCTCATTACCATAAACGTATCCGTTTGGAGAATTTATTGTGCTACTTCCAGTACCAATAGAAGCTCCATTTAATTCAATACTCCCACTAACATCTGCCAATAATTTCCAATTGATAGAACAATTCGTTGCATCATCCGACAAGCAAAAGGTGGTTTTATATTCGTAATCACCTTCAAATAAAGCACTGCCAGTCGCAGGCACAACATAAAGCCCTTCACTTGAGGTTCCATCATTATCTACATCTATTTGTAATGACTCCCAATTTTTTGATTGAGCAAAATTATCACTGGCCACAATTGGATATGTCCCAAAAGGCAGATTACTTGAGTATGGAGATGAAATTATTTCCCAATTAAAATCGGAAACACCATCAGAAATAGGACTTGTTCCTACATATCCAGTAGATATTTGGATTGAAGAACAAATACTTTGACCATTGGCATTTTCAAAAATGAAGGACAATGCAATGGTTAAGACAAATAACTTTATTTTATACATCATATTATTCTATTTCAATTATTTTTTCAATGCTTTTTCCAGCGGAAACTTTTACACTACTCTTTCCTGTATGCGACCTTGTGTGATCAACTGTAGCATCAATATCATTTTGAATTTCCCATGAGAAACTGAAATGGCGTTGATCGATACCTGGAAGCAGATGATCTTCAAAACTTTCAAACCCCATTTTCTGATAAGTGGTGTTGGCACCAACTGCCATTGGGTACATATTATTATAGCCATATTGCGCACTCGAAAATCTGTCAAGCGCATCCTTATTTTCTAATTCAAAACCACTTGGACTAAATTGAGTAACCTTAGAGGTAGATGTCCATCCATCATCTTCAATATACCATTCGTCAATATTATCGTTATCGGGATCACCGTAACGGTAATAAGGTGAAAAACCGGTGTAAAAACCATCATTTCTTGGATCTACAATATGCTCGTTATTCGTTGTAGTTCCATCACCACCAACTCCTAATTCATAGTCATTATGGTGCCTACCTGTTAAATAAACAGCAGATTCCTTTGCCCTATAAACTCCTAATCTATTATACAAATAATCATTTCCATTATAATTATTTATTGTCGCCGTTTCGATTGTACAATATGGCCAAACACTTGTCATGTCAACCATTCCAGAATTAATAATCTTTCTATCAAATAAACCCTCTCCAGTATTTGCGGTAATTTGTAAGAAATTTTCTGGTATTTGATAACCACCAGACACAGCAATTCCTTCATCTTCAATAATTACTTTTGGATCTTTTTGTAAAACGACACTACCCATGGAAGTTGCTTGCAAGTTTCTATGTCCAGACCGAATAATTTTGATATCGAACTGACCATTTAGTGCGACAAAAGGATTTCCATTCTCATCAATGATTTGAATCGTTGAACTTGTCACTGCATCAACCCAATAGATATGGTCATCTCCATTACCATTATAATCCATGACTAAAATTTCATCACCTTCAAAAAATACAGCATCTTCAAAAGCGGCCGTCGAGATTTCAAATGTACCTACACCACTTCCATTATCGCTAATGTTTAATTCTGCTCCGGCGTTTATAGCTGCTTGTCTCATTCCTTGATAATGCCAATGAGAAGGGTAATTCATTGAATAATATTTATCACCATATTCATTGGTTGTTTCAGTTACTAAAACCTCTCCGGTTTCAGAATCCCAAAGCGTATTTTTGGTTGATACAGTTGAGCCATTATCAAAAGCAATGACTTCCGTTTGAATGCCGAATGTATTAATCACTTTTGTAGTCACCGACATATTTAACAAATCCTCACTATAGTTATACTTTGGTAAAATTAAAGGAATTATAACAGGAATACCTGCAATAAATGCAGCCGTATTCACATTTAAACCATGTGTGGTTGCTTCGGTTCGTTTTGATCTAAAATCATTAATCACATCTACTTCGACCCCCATTTTCTTTGAAGTCATTACACCATCAGGTCTCAAGACATCCACTATATGACCTAGTCTTCCAGAAGTCGTTGTCGTTAACTCAACTGCTGTTGATCCGGAAGTATTCATGCCATTGTAGACGTATAACGCGCCCGAAATAGGTTCATCTTGTCCCTCTGCATATACCAGCTGTTTCTTCATCTTGCCATTCATATCATTTAAACGAATTGAATATCCTTGAGAAACTGTAATATGCTTACGTACATTAATATTCAGGATGTTTTGGATAATTTGATCCGCTTGTTTATAACCGTCCTGTTCAATATCTAAATCGGTTTGGTCAACAAGCGTTGGAAAATCTTTCGAGGTATAAAACTCAGTCACTACATGACCTGTAGCATGTTTCTTGACTATAATATCATCTGTTGTATCATCTGTTGTATTATTGTCATCTATTCGCTCAAGGTTTTTGACAGATACCTTACCATAAGTCACTACTGGTGATGGGAAAAAGGATTCTCCAAAAGGCGTTTCCATATAATTTTGATCATCAGGACCTAGTACACGTTCAATGGTAACAAAAACTGGTTGGATTAGTGGATTGTCTAAAGCACCCAAAGGCTCAAAAGTTGCTACTCCGCTTGAAATCACATTACCATCTATATCTTCAGTAGTATAAGTATACTCCTGACCATAGGTTTGCATACGATTGGTTAAACTTTCGTTGATATGGGTCCCATGAAGCGTTGAAGATTCATCTGAAGTCATGACATCCCAACCATCACTCATTTCAATTTTACTCACACGACACCCTCCACCATACTTATAACCATCAGGATTCATTAAACGCACCCATGATTTTTCTGGAATAAACCGTCTGGCAATTCGCTTCGTTCTGAGTAATTTGTTTGGTCCTTGAAAAATTTCCAAAACATTTTGAAATGCTTGGAAAATTGTGTTGACCAAAAGATGAGGCGGCTCGTTTTGATCCACTCCCCCTAAGTCATATATATCTCTTGATAAATATTTTCTTCCAAATTGCCATCCCGCTTTGGAAATTGGATTAACCTCATCTCCAGTACAATTAGTGTTTGGGCCTGGTTCATCAGGACAAACTAGTTTAACAGGAATACTTGCATAAATGACATCATTATCATCTGCGAACACTTCATAGTTATCAGCAACATCATCATCTATTTCAAAATACCCATTGATATAATCAAATCCAGAAGTTTCGTAATCTGAGCCATCAGTTTTACCTCCATCTCTGCTCATGTTAACGAAAAACCTAAATTGAACCAAACCTTTATAATCATCTATGATGGTTTTTAAATACCTATCGTAATAATCCTGGTCCGTATTTGTTTCATCAGGATCCAAACCTTGATCATCATCATCTAACCTGATATACAAATAAGTTGCTTCTGGATCACCATTACTATTATCTAAGTTAAATAGTTTGGCTTTGCCAGGATCATTAGGATGAAATTCTGTTGGAATTTGCGCCTCCGGATTCTTGTCAGTTCCCGCTCCTACTACCTTAAACATTCTCATGGCTTTTTGATCCTGAACATAGGCATAATCATCAGACTCGTAGTCTATACTTATCTTTCCTCCTGAGGGTAAGTCAATGTCAGTTAAACTCCAGGCTGCACTATACAAATCAAGAGAGTCATCATTTGTAATCATATCAGTTGTACGATCTTGTTCTACATAATTAAATTCAGGTACGGAAGGATCTCCTGTGTTATCGCCATTTGTATTGTTAGTTGTAAAACTTGATGTCATTGGTTTATAACCTCCCCAAACATTGTACTCCTTGAAATGATAGTCAGGATTAAGGCTTGAATATGTAAATTCATATGGTGCATATTTTCCCATATTTGAATTTCGATAGGTAAACCATACTTTTTTAAGGGTCAGTTTTCCTTCATTTAGGTTAATGTCGACACCATCTACCATTTCATCCGTTCCGTCATTGTTAGGCACGCCCCCACATAATTCATAAGTGTAGCTAAAATGAACTGTTTTTATTGGGGTGGCATTTGCTGGACCGTACAGGTCATATTCTTCTTTAGAATATAAAGTAATCTTATCCAGCTTCTGTTTTTCTGAAGAAGAAAAAAGATCATTTCCACCATTTTCATCATCCACTCCGAAACCATCATATCTTGGTGAAAAGTCAAAAATAGCAATATGTGTTTTCGTCTCAATGATTTCAATATATTTTTCCTCTTTTTCACCGTATACATAAGAGGCCCTATCGTCTTCTGGATCTGATTTTAAACCTTCATTAAAATTTGCAGTCCTATAATCAAACGGTATTCGCCATTTATAGGTGTTCGGTGTTGAATATGTAAAGAGGGTCCATGATCCTAAATCATCATCCGTTGGACCATCATCTGTCAAGTCTGAATAGTCGGTAGATAATAAACAGGTTAATAAGTAGGTGTGAGCATAGGCAGGTGTAGACACACTATTGAAAAATTGGTCTCCTCTATAGTTACTATTCACATCATTATCAATAGTCGGAGAATAGGTAATTAAACCTGTTTCATTATCTCCAACAGTTGTGTTTGCCATTGAGAAAGTTACCTCCTCTTTTTTAGTATTGTATAAGGCCTCTCCATAAATATACCGTGCCCCATCATTTCTTGTTACAATGAAACCAGCGGTATGATGATCCTCCGCTAGGTCATTTGGTCGAAAACCCAATAGGTTTTTGCTAGCTGTTTTCTCTGCTTCTGCCTTAGTTACTTTTGTGATAGTTTGGTTTCTTTTCTGACGATCTGAACGTTTTAATCCACCTGTAGTAGGAAATGTGCTACCATTTTTTTTAACATATTTTGCATTTAAATCCCTGTCAAACTCTTCACCTCCAATTTTCAACCGGTAAGGACCCGTGCTCATTTGACTAGTTGTTAAGTAGTCGTCAGTAGATAAATCACCAACATTTTTGAAATAGACCTCTTCATATAACTCGTTTCCTCCAGAAGATTCAAAATTTTCCAGTGCAAAATTTCCTTTTGGGTCATTCTCATCAGTTTCATCTAATTGCCATAAGCCTGATGTACCATATACATTTGTAACATGAATATCTACACCAGCATGTGCCGTATTCCCAGTCCCAAATTCAACACCTAAGGATTCTCCACCTGAAACTGTTTGTGAATGTTTATCATTGACATAACCTATCTGAGAGCGGTATGGTCTAAACATACCTCCTACACCTTGCCCCTGGACAGAATATATATCATAAGTAAAGTTAGTTATTGGCAAATTTGTTGAGTTTGAGCTAATACCAACATCTTTTTCACGGTTAAAATCTTTTACCTCATCAGTGCCAGCTAAGTGGTTATTATCATAGCCATATGCTGGTTCAGATCTAGTATTCCACTGGTTTGGAATATATTGCTTTGAATAAAAGGCATTAATATCACTTTGAAATTCACCTCCGAAAAATTCTGAACCTAAAGACGCATTAAATGTCCCATTTTCTGTTAATAGGTTATCCTGTATTTGAGGGGTATGATGATTTGGTATGTAACTGATGTTGCTACCAATACTTTGCCCCCCAATATTAGCCCCTTTCTTCATTCTTGTTCTCCAATCACTTCCATGTCCTGAATGTGAAGCGGACATGTTTACATTTACAAGTCCTTGGCGAGAATTAAAAGTCGCACCAATTTTACTACCAAGCTTCTCCATTAGATCTAATTTACTCTCTCTAAGCCCATTAAAAGAAACATTAGGTGATAAACTCATACCATCTGGTCCAGATTCAATATTTAAACCAATACTTACTGCGTTTCTTTGATCTGTAGTAACACCAAAAGAGGGCCTTAAACTATATCCTGTATGATTGTTATATTGCATACTAAGCCCAAACGAAATATTTCCAGGAGTGCTACTATTATTGCTTGTTCCTACTTTATTTCCGGCAATGTAAGGGTTGACCTTTATGGTTCCACCAACCGTTAAATTGTCTTTCATGTCATTTTTATATTCCATCAAATCCCCTTTGAAATCATCAGGTAAACCTCTCATCTGCCTGTTGATTTGGCCTATACTTAAATTCCAGCCCAAACCGACCCATGATGCTTCCTGGTCCATGGTTACACCAGAGCTATATGCCAAGTTAATTGGAAAACCACCAATATCCATTAGTGGGATGTTATATGAAAAATCACCCGAAGCTAAATCAACCATATCTGAAGTCCCAATAGGTGTAAAAGCATTAAATTCAGGCTGAGCTGGTCCCCCTGTCAATGCATATGAATTAATGGGTGCAATCATGGTAAAAAACATAACTACTATCATACTTAAACTGACCCCTTTTGTTAAATAGCTATTTCTTATCTTTTTAATCATAATACTGATGTATAATTGATGATGTCTTTTTTCGTTGGAAAATAAAAATGCATTTTCCCTTTATTGAACAATTTATCGCTATAGATTAACTCTAAAGCTTCCTCTTCTTTTACATTATTAAAACTTAAGATTATCCGTTCATACGGTGCAACATGAAAATTCCGTTCATACAAGGAATAATTAGCTGACAGCGAATCCAATGATTCATTTACCAATATAAAGTCTTGATCTATTGTAAAGGCTAAATATGATACTGATTCATCCATATTTCCAGCGTGATATTTTTTCATCAAATCCCGCTTTTGTACCTCCTCAAATTCAATGTAAAAGAGTTGTTCACCCTTAAGCTCATCAAGTGCTTCTTCAAGGTCAATATTATTTAAACCTTTTTGTACCAAATAGTCCTTTGTATTGATTTTCTTAGCTCTGAAATAAATATCCTCTTTTTGTTGTTCAATTTCTTGTAAACCTATTTTCCCCTCTTCCACTGAATTTTTTATCTTAATGGATTGGCCATTGTATTCAAAATTTGGACGCTTTCCTTCATGTCCAGCAGATACTTGTATAGCTTCTTCAGCGTCTGAAATTCTATTTTCCTTACAAGAATATAGTCCTTGCCCGATCAAAAAAATTAAGACATATTTAGTACAAATTTTTATCATTTTATTATTGTAAATTTGATATTTTCAACATATTAACTACCATATGTTTTAAATCTTAAATAAAAGGTCTCATTTTTATCATTTGTGATTTCTAATACATAGAATTCACCTGATACTAATGTTGAAACATCAATAACTATTCTATTATCTCCAAATTCATTATCTTCTGAGCTTGCAGAAGAAGAAATGACCTCATTTTGCTGCCAGTCTTTAATATTATAGTTGAGTAAGTCATCATTATCAAAGTATTCTTCATAATATTCAATTCTTAAAAGGTCATCTGGATACACTTGATAGTAGCTTCCATCTAGTTTTCTAATTGGTAAACCAAATTGTGATGGTGTAGAATAACAAAATGAGGAGTAGGCATCATATATTTGTGAATAGTTGCCTGTTCTAGCTCTAATTTGTAAATCCACGTTCTGCGGAAAGCTGATTAATGGACAAAAAGGAACGGCGTCAACAGTAATTCGAATATCACTATTTGAGCCATTAAGAATATTATGAATTAAAAAGTCTGAATTGGTATTAATGGTTCCCTGATAGGTAACAAATGGCATCACTGTGTGATCTTCTACTATTAGTATCCCATTTACAGATGTTAATGGGATATGAGTGATAATAATTTGCTCAACATTGTTTGCATCTACCAAACTTACTCTAGTAAATCGGTTTAAAAAAATTGGTTGAGGTCCATCAATGCTTTTAAAATAGCCTACCTTATAACTCATCCAGTCCTCAGTTCCAGTATTAAATGAATAAGTACTCATAGTTTCCCCCTGTAAAGTCAATGGTTGAGGCTGCAAACTATTTGATACTGTTAGAATATGGTTTGTTGTAGTTGACATATTCCAATTTAGTTCATTCCCAATTGCAACTAGCTGACTGCCACCATTAATGGTAGCTGTTCCATTTGAAGCTGTATAAGTAATATAATAGACTCCGCTTGCTAAAGGAATATTTAAGGGACTTGACCCTATATAAGTCTGGTTTGGTTGAAAATTGGTGATGTAAGTAATCAAAGCATTAATTGTATACCCTTGCAAGGATGGAGGTAATGTAATTTGAATACTTCCATCAGTCACTTCACAATATTGCGGATCATCAGTTATCACCTCATTTATGGTTGTTTCAAGGTTTAATAATGCCAACAATAATTGAGGCTTATCTGTTTTCTCAACCAAATAGGCATCAACCTTAAATGTTCTCTTTCTCGTGTCTGTTTCTGCTTGTCTATATATCTCTTCATCATCAACGTAGACCACAAATTCATTATATTGTCTTTCCAATTTAACAGTAGCATCACTATTCAGTGTTTCTTGCTGAACATCTTCTCCATTAAAATATATACTGGTACTCCCATTTTCTAAAACTTCTATTCCAAATTTCATATCAGTCCCTGAAGTTGACTTGGTATTCGACATATCTGTAAAACCTACTAGTACGTCACCATCCAATTGTTCAATTGAAAAAAGAATTCCTCCACTTTCTCCATGAGCAAGATTTGCCAGTAAAGTGGCGCTTCCAGTTGTTTGGCCCGATTCAATGGTTAGGACATTATCCTTATCAATGGTTAAGTTCGAATTATCGTATAGTTCAATTTCAGGGCTGATTAAAAAGTAATCACTGTGAACCTCAGTTCCTAAATCATCATAAACTGCCAAATAGTATTCCCCGCTTCTCAAATCTGTAAAATAAAAGTTCCTATCAGTTGTCTTGCCTTCAAAAAAATATGTACTATCTAAAAGAGTAGAATCTTTAATATCATTCCAAATGCTGTCTAAAGACTCTATTGGTTCATAGCCTATTAAGTAAGTGTACGGAGCTGTTCCTCCAGAAACATTGGCGGTAATTTCACCCAAACCAGTTATTTTATCAAAAGTAGATGCAGACTCCTTCACCGAAAAACTAATATCCAAATAACTGTAATTATTCGTTAAGGTTTTTTGTGACCGTGAGGCGTACGTTGGGTGAGCATAACTGGACAAAGCCATTTCCATGCCGTAGTTTGGGTTGTGCTGCCAGTATTCTATTA